>Ga0207866_1000414_pt1 | contig 63664 bp, 57 predicted proteins | sample HigsolmetaAR203D_FD_184835 | JGI IMG/M metagenome (GOLD analysis project Ga0207866, IMG submission 184835) | Ionic liquid and high solid enriched microbial communities from the Joint BioEnergy Institute, USA - AR20-3-D (SPAdes) (version 2) ...
GTCCAAAGCAACTTCAACATAACACAAATTTCGCGCCTGGCCAAGTCACCTGATGGTGATTTGGTACTTTAAACAAGTGACATTTTCTCAGACGAGTTAGGGTGACATTTTCAAAGACGATTGACATGTGTTTGATTTAAAAATTTGAGCGGGCTTGATGGTTCCGGAGGATTTACAGACTGCTGACTATGGAAGACGAAGCGATCCTTCGGGAATCAGCGTGCGGAACTGGCGGCCGGCGATGTGGCTTATGCACACGAGCAGGACCGAACGGACGTGAAATCGAACACTTCCCGCGCGAACAGCACGTTCCGTCATGATCGCGATCCACTTGTCGGCCAGCGTCGGGCCTGAGGTTCTTCGGGAATTTCGCGGTTGGTTTTGGGGCAGCCATACTTAGCGGTTCTTCGCAAATGAACGGACAATCTGACGAAACCAAGACACGCTGTTTCCGGTTAACAGGCGCCTTACGTAATATCCGACACCCACACCTTGTTGGGAGCCGAGACGCTGAACTGTTGATCCAGCACGTTTTCAAATACCGGAAGCGAGTGTCTGGAGTTGGTCGTCGCTTTGTACTTGCGCACGGTGATCGAGCGGAGCCCCATCTCGTTCATCAAACGGGAGACCGTCCGCGAGGAAACCTGCCAACCTTCCTGGCGAAGCGCTTCGGTGATGGTGGGGCTGCCGGCACGTCGCTTGAAATGGCAGAAGAAGTGCCGGATACGCTTCTTCAGTCGTTGTCGCCTGATTTCACGCGCACCCGGCTTTCCACGGTTCTTCAGCCATTTGTAGTAACCGCTTGACGAAACTTTCAGGACTTCGCACATCTTCTCGACACGGAACCGCAAGCGGTATTTGTAATCGACAAACACCTGGACTGTTCCTTGGCTTTATGACTGCCGGATTGTTTGATCCACCGGGATAAGGTCCCTTTAGGGCTCCCCAACTCCCGGCTGATGCCGACGGGGCGCCTCGATTTGTCACAAATAAAGTGTCACGAATAAAGGGTGTCAGTTCCGTTGCTTGAAAGGAGGATCAATCCGCATGCAAGACACTGCGATGCCGCGCGATGTCCAACTGCTGCGCCATTTCGTCGCAACCCTCGTGTATCGGCGGAGAATGGCGAACGATCCGGTTCCGGCTGAGCATTTTTTCCAGGCGTCCATTCGCGTCAGGGACGATCGAAGCTCATGAACGGTCAAAACAGATCCCGCTTCACCCACCGCATTCCCGGCGCGTCATGCGGACGTTCCTCGAATCCGAAACGCTTGTAGTAACCGCCCTTGCCCTGCGCCGCGAACAGCGAAACCATCGTGATGTCGTGCTCACGGCACTTCTTCAGGAGGCGCGTCAGAATCTCGCTGCCGATTCCCTTTCCCTGGTACTCCGGCAACACGATGAGATCGCAGATCAACGCTTGATGCGCCCCGTCGGACACCACTCTCCCGGAGCCGACCAGCCGGTCGCCATCGTAGGCGCACACGATATACCAACTGCCGGCCAGGGCTTCGGACATCTTTCGCGGCCCCTTCTCGGCAATCCCCGGCCATCCCGTGCTTTCCACCAATGTCAGGTAGTCCATCACGGCCGGCATCGACCGGTCGTCATACGCGATCATTTTTCCACCCCTCGAAAAAAGCTGCCGCATTCCTTCATCATTTACTGCGGATTGTATAACATCGTCCGGCGTCCTTACCATATCTATCTGCAAAAAAACTCCCTGCGGAAGCGCTGTTTGCGCGTTCGCACAAGGAGGCCGCATCACGTCTCTTCATCTTCTCTTCCTGATGCCGGCATAACCGGCCTTCATCACCAGAAAGCCGACAATGCCGACAGCCGCGAACCCCGGGATCGACGAACTCGGCCTGACATGGAACATGAGCGACAGAATGATCGAACCCAGGAAGAGCACCAGCCCCGCCACAGCGAGGATGAGACCGACCAGCAACGTGGCGTGCGCAGAGCTCCACACCCCCCGTCTTCTGGCGGAAGCCAGCACGTCGATGGCCCTGGAAATCATCTCTTCTCCCCGCCGATCTCTTCTTCCGTAATAGGCCATGCGAATCATTCCTCCCGATATGAAGATTTCAGATATCATAGACTTCCAGCCCGACATCCCTCGCGAGCACCTTGGCCAGCCGGTCCCGGCTGACGAAGAGAACCTTCTTGCCGAAACGCTGCTGCGCCCCGATATACGCGCCGATGATGCGCTGGTCGGCGCTGTGCGCGTTCAGATCATGCCTTTGCATGATTTCCGGTTTGTAATACACAATGGCCAACCGCCCCTGTTTCTGCAGCTCGTCCATGAAGTAGGACACCCGTTGCGCGCTGGCGCTGGTGACCATGTCTTTCTTCTTGCCATCCACCTCCTCGAGCACCTGCTTCGAGATCAGAACCGGCGAAACCGAGGCGGCAGCCGGCAGAATATCCGGACTGTCCAGCAACACGTTCGTATCGAAAGCGATCAGGCAGTCTTCGTAACCCGAGAAGTCGACATTCGCCTGCCTGTCATGCTGCCGTATCCGACCATGCCGTCCGGCGCCGGTCAGGTAACGTTCGTCCTCCGGATCCCCGAAACTCCGTCTCCTTCCGATTCCGAAGAAGAGAATGCATCCCGGAATCCCCGTCACCAGCGCGGGAACGGCATATCGGACGAACTCGGGGTTCAGGTCCTTGTGGCCCTGCTGACGCTTCAGGATGGCCCTGAGCTGCTCCGGGATCGGTGCGTTGCGGTCAATTTCGGGATAGACCCACATGTCGTGCTGCAGGGCCTCATAGGCACAGGTCACGCCGATGGCAATCAGCAGGGCTCCGGCAATGTATCGAATCAACTTGAGCATGGCGCTTCAACCCCTCTTCCCTTTCGGGAAATCCGGATCGTCCGGATCGTCCTCCCCGTCGTCATTTCCGTCGTCCTCCCGCCGGGATTCCCACTTTTCCTTCCACTTCTCCTCCCAGTCGGCGCCGTATTTGTCCATGTAAAATTCCATGAGCTTTTCCCGCAAAAATTCATTCTCCTCCACCATGCTCCGGTAATACGGATGTTCCCGGTCCATTCGCGCGAGCGCCTGTTCCATCACGCGGCGGTTTTCCTCCGCCAGCTCTCTGGCCCGCATCATATCCTCGATGGACCACAGCCGGAAATCGATCGTTGACAGCCGATCGCGCGTGCGTTCAATTTGAAACACGATCATCAGCGTACAGAGGATCAGGATGAGGAAGCCCACAAGAGCAACATGGAGCATCATCCCGCTCGCCATCGTATTCTGGAAGAATTTCGCCGCTTCCAGACTGGCTTCATCCGTAACGCTTGCGGCAAGCGATTCGAGGTTTTGCGCGTACTTGTTCCATTCCTGGAAGAACAGGAAGAGCCCCACCAGGCAGCCGACAATGCAGATCCAGATCCACGTCAGTTTGTCTTCGAAGAAATCCAGGATTCGTTCACTGATTCGGCGCATGATTCTGGTCATGTTTTCGTCCTCCTTGCGGATTCATATTTCAATTGCCTGAGTCGTTCCGGGTCCAAAATCGTGATGTGGCGATAGGACTTGTCGATGATGCCGTCCTCTTCCAACTGCGCCAGCACCCTCTGGATGGTGGATCGGCTGTATTTGCTGATTTCGCCCATTTTTTCCTCGCTCAATCGCTCCCGGATTCTCCATCCCCTGGCCGTGACGTCGTATTGGCCCGTCGCAATGAAGCGGTACAGCATATGGGCCACGGCGGAGACACTGCCGCCCGCCTGCGCGCGGAGCAAGTCATACGTGTCATACAGGCGGCGATGGGCCTGGATCAGAAGCTGCTCCAACAGTTGCGCGGTTTGGCTCTTTTTCTCCCCGTTTCCGCCATGGAGCAGGTTTCGGAACGCCGCGCTTGACAGGGAGATCACTCTGGATTTCGTCTCCGCCTTTGCGCCGAACGGGTGCGTGCAACTGTCGGAGAACACGCCCTCCAATCCGAGAAAATCTCCCGTGTGGGCGATAAAGCAGATCCGCTGTTCGAGCTGGATCGACACGAACCCTTCCAGCACATAGTAAAAACGTTGGGCCGGATCGTCCTCATGGAAAATGAATTTGTTCCTGGCGTACCTTTCGAGTTTCAAGGTGCTTTCGAGCTTGTCTTTCTCGTCCTCCCCCAGCCTCGAAAACAGGTTGATTCTGTCCACCAGTCTCACGTCGTCTTGTGCCTCCCTCCCGGCCGGGCTTGTCATCGCCATCGCATATGTCCACATTGTAACAACTGAAGAAATGAAAAACTGCATCATGTGAATCAATTTTATAAATTTTCTTTGGTATTTTGGTTTTTTGTTTCCTGATTTTAGTATTTGTTGATGACGCTCATGGCATCGTGAAGGGTTTTTGTCATTTACATGAAAGCGAACAAAAAAAGCCCGCGTTTCCGCAGGCTTGTCGCAATCTCCATCAGTCAGGAACCGCCACCAGCCGACCTTCACCCCGAGCTCGCCGTTTCGGCCTCCCGTCTGCCCGCCGCGATCGCTTCGTTGATTTTGTCCGGCAGCGCGCCGATGTACAGATTCCGGGTCGTCTCATTCTCCGTATACAAATGATCAGGCACCGAAGCCAGCGCGTACCGGATGCGGAAGTCGAAGGCCGGATCGGGTGCGGCATGCGCGGTTGATGCGAAAAACGCCGGCACGTTTTTGCCGTTGAAGCGGCCGGACGCCTCCCCGAACCACCCGTTGATCGTCTGATCGCGAAGCGCGCTGGCGAGCCCTCTCCGGGACAGTTCGGTCTGGGCCTCATCCGACAGCAGCCAGCCCAGCACCTTCGCCGTGTCGGTCCTGTTCGCCGCGCCCTTCGGAATGCGATGTAATAGTAGACCGGCGCGGGCATCGTCCGCCCGTCGAACGTCGGGAAGCTGACAATGTCCCAGTCGATGGCCGGTTCCCGGTGAAAGCCGTAGAACGGCTGGGGCTGCTTCCCGCCATGGTCAACGTATCCGGAAGCGGCCATCGCCGTCTTCCCGCTTGCGAACGACCGGAAGTCCGGCCCGAACATATTGATGTTCATGTGTTCCGCCAGATGGTTGCCGGGAATGCCGGCGACACGGCCGAAGAAGCCGTAGGCCTCGCGCCATTCCGGCGAATCATAGTCGTCCGCGCCGTCCGGACTCAGCCGAATGCCGAGCTGGCTGACGATCAGCGACGGGTCGATGACGGACAGGATGAACTCCTGCGTCGCGCCGCCCGCGCCCCCGATCCGCCGTCCCAGTTCGATCACGTCGTCCCAGGTCATGCCGTCCGCCGGCGGCTCGATGCCCAACTGCGCGAACACCGCCTTGTTGGAATAGAGGGCGTAGACGTTCTTGCCCGCCGGCAAAGCCGGTGACCGTTCCGCGCGGGCTGAGCTCCCGGATCAATTCCAGCGCACCGGATTCGAAGGCGCCTTCGGTGATATCGCGCTCCGTCATCACGCCTTCGAGATCATCCAGGAGACCGATCCGGTTCAGGTACGGCGCGATCGTACTGTCGAAGAAGATCAGATCCGCGTCTGCTCCGCCCTCCGCGACGATTTTCGTGATGTTCTTGCTGCCACGCACTTCCGCCTCCGCCCGGCTCAGCGGCCCGCGCCGTAGCGCATCCGGATGCTGCGCTCCGCGAATCCGAGCGCCTCCCAGAACCGGCGCCCGCGCGTGTTCCAGACCAGCACGTCAATGTCGATCGTGTCCGTGCCGAGCTCCCGGAGCAGCAAATGGAACGACCGCCTGCCCCAACCCTCGCGCCTGCATTCGCGGCAGATGAAGAACTGCCGCAGATAGAGCGGATCGCGGGCGTGGTCGACCAGGGCGTACCCCTTGACCTCATCGCCGGCCATGAACAGCCAGGCGCTGTACGTGGTGCTCAGGAACCCCCGCATCCGCTCCGCGAGCTGCTCCACGTTCATCGGATTCTCGTGCCGCTCGTCCTCGATCAGTTGCTTGTTCATGCGCGCGAGAAGCTCGATATGCTCGTCCGTCGCCCTGATGATCCGCAGTTGTGGCTGCCCGTCCATGCGTTTTCCTCCCCTGGGAAAAGAACCCGCTACAACCGATCCAACGCCTCCGCAATCTCGTCCCAGATCGCCGCGAACGTAACGCCCCTTTCCGCCGCGTCCCGCAGCTTGCCGGACGCGTGCCATTGCCGCCCCAGCTCCACCGCCCGCGGGTATTCCACCCCTTCCCGCCCGAGGATCCGCTCGGCCTTGGCGGGATCCAGCGCCCTGAGCACAAAATCCGTCCGGATGACGCACTGGATCTCGCCCAGCCGAACGTCCGCCTGCCGGATGTCGAGGTTCCGCTCCCGGATGAACGGGTGGTCCGAGCGGTTCAGTCCGGCCCCGCCGGCATGCGGGTCGGACGCGGCATACCGGACCGTCCGGACGCCGCTCATGACGATCGCGCCGAAGCACTGGACGCATGGCTCGGTCGTCGTGTACAAGGTCAGGTCCTTCAGCGCGTTCGAATCCGCGGTCCTGATCTGCAGCAGGGCGTTGATCTCCGCGTGGGCCAGCCGGCTCATGCACAGGTGGCCCGGCGGCGCTTCCCGTTCGTTCACCCGGTTTCTGCCCCGGCTGACGATCTCGCCGTCAGGATTGACCAGCGCGGCGCCGATCGGAATCGAACCGGCGCGATAGGCTTCCCAGGCTTCTTCGAAGCAGGCTTGCCAAGGCAGCGGCAGTGATGACCACATGCGATATCTCCCCCATGCGACAGATCAGACATCAATCTTGAATCCGATATCGGTATCGGTTGGGACGCTGCAACGTAAATTCCGCGTTATCTAGGAAACTATGGATGCTAAACGCATTTTTGTGTGCTATGCGCAGAAAGCCTTCTTCGAAGGGCAAAGTAAATAAAAACCACGCGAGTTCAGACTTCCCACGGAATCACGGTCAGTTCGGGCCATAGCCGAACCCAGCGCTCCACCTTCCGCACGTACACTTCCTTGCGAATCATGACCTTGTTGGCGCGCACGATGAGGCCGAACAGATCGTCGAGCCCGAAGGGCGCATAAAGCTTAAGATCGCCCCCCGCCTTCCGCACGCCGATGGACGTCGCGGTCGTCGGCCAGGTCCGGATTGCGTCTTCGACGGAACGATAAGGCGCAATCGGATGGCCGAACTGCCGCTCGTACCACAGATGCACCCGGGCCTCGTTCTTGACGTCGATCCTAAGCGGCAGCCAGTCCAACCGCTTCTCAATGCGCCGCGCCATCCTGCTCTCCTTCTCCTCGGACAGATCCGGATAGAAATAGACGATATCCACGTCTTTGACGCCGTAATCGGGCTCCCGGCCGGTCAGCGCGTTCCAGACGGTCTGGGTGACACATCCGGCTCCGACATAATAATACGGACGCGGTTCGGGCATGCGCTCCAGTTCATCCAACACACGGGCAAGCACGGGATTCGACAGCACGATTTTCTTCAAATGGTTGATCCGCTCATCCAAGGTCATCGGTTCCGCCTCCAATCCGCGATACCCCTATAACGCACAGCTGCGGAACCGACACAATACGAAGCTGCCGCCCCCGCTCAGTCACGAAAAAAACCGCTCACCGCCGCGATCACCATGGCGACCGCAATCCCCACGATCCCTTCAAACCACCAGTCGCGCTCAAGCAGCCAACCCGACCAGCGGCGTCCGTCCTTCGGTTTTTTCATTTGCGGATTTGCGCTCCTTGGATTTATCTTCAATGGATTACATTTATATACGATCAACAGTGTTTCTCCGTTTCGTTTCGTCCCGATTGTCGCAATAGTGGTAAATTATGGTATTGTTAACGCGGGTCGTCGAAGAGATGGCCCAAGGCGTCGGACAGATCGCCGAGACTTCGACCACGGCTTTCGAACTGTCGGAGGAAATGAGCCGCAACGCCGGCCGCGGCGAGGAAATGATCCGGCAATCCATCCGCCAGATGGAATCGGTTCAATCCGTCTTCCACGAACTGACCGATGTGCTGTCGCGGCTTGACCGGGATTCGCGGCGCATTGAAGAATTCAACAGTGTCATCAGCGAGATCGCCGGACAGACCCAACTGCTCGCGCTCAACGCTTCCATCGAAGCGGCCCGCGCCGGCGAGTACGGCCGGGGATTCGCCGTGGTGGCGTCCGAAGTCAGGAAGCTGGCCGATCAATCGATTAGCGCCGCGAATCAGATCGCCGAAGTGGTCCGGGCATCCAAGGAAATGTTCGCGCGCACGGACGAAGTCGTGGCAATCAGCGGGCGCGAGATCGCCGGCGGCGTGAACATCATCGAAGAGACCGGCCGGGTATTCGGCGACATCCTCGACTCTGCCCGCAAAGTTCTGGAGAAGGTGACGGAAGTCTCGTCCACCGCGCAGGAGCTGGCGGCCGGAACACAGGAAGTGTCCGCCACGATCGAGCAAATCGCGCAGATTGCGGCGGAATCCTCGGGCAACGCGTAGGAAGTGGCGGCGGCCGCGGAGGAGCAGCTGGCGATGATCAGCGAGGTGAACGAACAGGCGAGCGTGCTTAGCGAACAAGCCCGGCATCTGATGGAACAAGCAGACAAGTTCAAGGTCTGAGCCGGAAGCGCAATAACGCCCGCCCCTTCCCGACACGGGAAAGGGCGGGCGTTATTTTCGTCCGGGCGGCCCGCCTTTCAGGGTTTGAGCAGAACCTTGATGGTGCCTTCGCCTTTGGCCGAAATCTTGAACGCCTCTTCAAATTCCGCCAGCGGATACTGATGCGTCACGATGCTGTCCGCGTCCACCAGACCGCGCACGAGCAGATCAATTGCGATCGGATACGTGTACGGGCTGATGTGGGCGCCGAGCAGATCCAGCTCCTTCCGGTCGCCGATGACGCTCCAGTCGGCGGTCGCCGGCTCGCCGAACACACTGAATTCCACGAACCGGCCCAGCTTTCGGATCATTTTGAGCCCTTGCGTGACGGCCGACGGATGCCCGGTCGCTTCGATGTAGACGTCGCAGCCGTAGCCGTCCGTCTCGTCCATCACCCGCTGGATGGCGTCTTCTTCACCCGGATTGATCACGATATCCGCGCCGAACTTCTTCGCCATTTCCAGCCGCTCGTTCTTCATATCCAGCACGATCAGCTTCTTCGGCGTCTTCAGATGGGCGACCTGCGTCATGAACAGCCCGATCGGCCCCGCACCGGCGATGACGACCGTGTCATCCAGTTCGATCCGGGCGCGCTGCACCGTATGGATAGCGCAGGCCAACGGCTCGATCATCGACGCGGCTTCGACGGAAATCGTCTTGGGAATGCGGTGAATGCGCGACAGGCTCGTATATTTCATGTACTCCGCCATGCCGCCTTCGGCGATCTCTTTCTGGAAGCCGTACATATTGTGGACTTCGCACATCCAGTATTCGCCGCGCTTACAGTAGCGGCACTTGCCGCAGGGAATGATCTGTTCCGCGATCGCCCAGTCGCCGATGGACAGGCCGTATTTCTCCGCGGCCCCTTCCCCGAGTTCGACGACTTCGCCGAAGAATTCGTGTCCGGGAATGACCGGCGCCTGGATCCACTGCGGGTTGTATTCGTCCCCCCAGTACATGCCGGCGCCCTTGTAGCATTTGATGTCGCTTGCGCAGATCCCGCATCCGAGCACCTTCACGACTACTTCTTCCTTGCCCGCTTTCGGTATCGGCCGCTCTTCGAGCCGATAATCGTGCGGAGCATGAGCTACAATGGCTTTCATGGTTTGCTTCTCCATCTCGATGTACCTCCGTTAGCGTGCGTGTTTTTGGGTTGAACCTTCCGCGGATGCGGTTTTTCTCTTCGTATACTCATGGGATTCCGCAACAACATCCTGCCACTCGCGGTAATATCGGCTGCTAAGTCCGGCGGCCATGAGCGGAGCATAAACGTATCGCGATCGTTCGAGTTTCAAGATCTTCTCCACCGTCCACCAGCCGACGCCGATTCCCGACACATAGGCCGCACCCATGCCCGAAAGCTCCGAAACGTCGGTGCACACCACCTGAAGGCGCGCGATATCGGCCTGGAACTGCATCAGAAAACGATTCTTCGTCGGTCCGCCGTCCGCCCTGAGCTCCCGAATCGGTATTCCGGTCGCTTCCTCCATCAGATCGAGCACATCCTTGATCTGATAGGCGATGCTTTCCATCCCGGCCCGGATGACGTGACGCTTGTCTGATCCGCGCGTCAGTCCGGTTATGGACGCCCGCATGTAGGCGTTCCAGTATGGGGCGCCCATTCCGGAAAACGCCGGAACCAAATAGACGCCTTCATTGTCCGGGAGCGAGGACGCCAGTTCTTCGGCTTCCGTGAAATCGGCGAACAGCCCGAGCTGATCCTTCATCCACTTCAGGGTGTCGCCCGTGCTGTGCACGATCCCTTCGATGGCGTAATGCACCTGGCCGCCGAATGCGTAGCCGATCGTCGAGGTAAGCCCGCGGGACGGCTCAATCGCTTCACGGCCCGCGTTCATCATGAGCGATGAGCCGGTGCCGTATGTTGCTTTGACCATGCCGGGCTCGAAGCACATCTGCCCGATCAGCGCTCCGTGCGAATCGCCGACGACGCCGATGATCGGCAGCTCCATGCCGTCCAGCTCCATGGTGCCAAAGTGCTCATCGGAATACCGGACTTCGGGCAGGCTGCCCGCCGGGACGCCGAACAACCGCAGCAAATCCGGATCCCAAGACAGATTGTGAAGGTTAAGCAGCATCGTCCGGCTGGCATTCGTATAATCCGTCGCGTGCACCCGGCCGCCGGTCAGCTTCCAGACGAGCCAGCTGTCGATCGTGCCGAACAGAAGCCGTCCGTCGGCCGCCCGCTCCTTCGCGCCTTCCGCATGTTCCAGAATCCATTTCATTTTGGTCGCGGAGAAATAAGGATCGACCATAAGGCCGGTTTTGAAGCGAATAATCTCTTCCAGCCCTTCCGCCTTCAGCCGCTCGCAATCTTCCGCGGTGCGGCGGCACTGCCAGGCGATGGCGTTATACACAGGCAATCCGGTCGAGCGGTCCCACGCGACGATCGTTTCCCGCTGGTTCGTGATGGCCACCGCGCTGATGTCCCGCCGTTCGAGTCCCTGCTGATTGATCATCCGCTGCAGCAGTTCTCGCACGTTGCCGTAAATCTCCATCGGATCATGCTCAACCCATCCGGGACGGGGGTAGTATTGCTTATGGTTCTTCGACAGGATGGCCTCCCTTTTGCCTTCCTGGTTGATAAGCTGGACCTTCGTTCCCGAGGTGCTCTGATCCACGGACAAAATATACCGCTTGCTCACAGGCATCAGTCCTTTGCCAGCAGATTTCCCGCAACCCGTCTCACATTCTCAACACTGATGCCGTAATGGTTGAAGACCTGCAGCGTATTCCCCGTCACCGCGGGCTCATCCGGAATGCCGAGGATGCGCATCCTGACGGGGTGATGCTGGGAGACGACCTCCGCCACCGCCGCGCCCAGACCGCCGAAGATGCTGTGCTCCTCCAACGTGATGATCGCGCCCGTCTCGGCGGCGGCCTTCAGGACCGCTTCCTCGTCGAGGGGTTTGATCGTATGCACATTCAGGACGCGGCAGCTCACGCCGTCTTGCCGAAGCGCTTCAGCAGCATCCAGGGCCACCCGGACCGTCTCACCGGAAGCGATGATCGTCAGGTCGCCGCCTTCCCGCAGCAGGACGGCCTTACCGATCTCGAACGGATAGTCCTCCGATAGATAGACATCGTCCACCGGGTTGCGGCCGATCCGCATGTAGACCGGCCGATCGTAATCGATCAGCGCCTTGATCATGTTCTCCGTCTCGAAGCGGTCCGCGGGCATCATAACATCAAGCTCCGGAATCGCACGGGCTACGGCCAGGTCCTGCAGCGAATGATGCGACATGCCCAACGCTCCGTAGCTGACGCCGCCGCTGATCCCGATCAGCTTGACGTTCATCCGCGAATAGGCCACGTCTACCTTGATCTGCTCGATGCCGCGCATGCTCAGGAAGCACGCGGGCGAAACGACGAAGGGCTTCTTGCCGCACGACGCCAAGCCGGCCGCGATGCCGACGAGATTCTGTTCGGCGATGCCGACCTCGATGAGCTGGTCGGGCAGTTCCTCGCCGAAGGATGTCAGCAGCGCCGATCCTCTGGAGTCGCTGGTCAGAACCAGCACTTCCGGCTTCGATTTCGCGATCTCAAGCAGGGTGTCGCTGACCACCTTGCGATTGGGAATCTTGTTGCGGCCCGCGCGGGTCAGCGCCACGTTCGCAAGTGCCGTGCTCTTCATTCGAGTTCCTCCATTTGCCGGGTAAGTTCAACCATGGCGTGGTCGTATTCCTCTTTCGTCGGAACGCGATGATGCCAATGCACCTGATTCTCGGCCAACGACAGGCCTTTGCCCTTGACGGTGTTCGCGATGATCACCGTCGGCTTGCCCTGATCCGGCTCCGCGCGCAGGGCGCCCAGCAGCTCGCCAAAATCATGGCCGTCGACCTCGACCGTCTTCCAGCCGAAGGCCCGCCATTTGTCGGCCAGCGGCTCCAGCGACATGACGTCCTCCGTCGGACCTGTTATCTGCAGGCGGTTGCGGTCGATAATCGCGACCAAGTTGTCCAGCCCGTAATGCGCGGCCGCCATGGCGGCTTCCCAGATGGAACCCTCGGCAAGTTCCCCGTCTCCCATCAGCGTGTAGACCTTGTAGTCCTTGCGGTCCATCTTGCCGGCCAGCGCCATGCCGACGCTGATCGGCAGCCCGTGGCCCAGCGCTCCCGTGTTCATCTCCACGCCCGGTACCTTGTTGTTCGGATGCCCGATCAGCCTTGATCCGTATCGGGAGAAGGTTCTCAGCTCCTCCGGGGGGAAGAATCCCAGATCCGCGAGAATCGCCCAGTACGGCTCCACGGAATGGCCCTTGCTCTGGACATATCGGTCCCGATCTTCCCACTTGGGGTTGGCGGGGTCGATCCTCAGCACGCCGTAGAACAGCGCAGTCAGAATATCCGTGCACGACAGCGCGCCGCCGGTATGGCCGGCGCCGGCCTCGTGGATCATCGTCAACAGCGCGCGCCGGATTTCGATCGCTTTTCGCTTCAACCGAATGATTTCATCCACATCTTGACCCTCCACTCCCGATTGAATTGAAGCAAAATCAAGAGGCGAACTTCTTTCTGTATTTGTCAATGCCGACCGCCGCGAGAATGACGAGACCCATGACGACCTGCTGCCAGAAGGACGACACGTTGAGGATGACCAGACCGTTGAGCAGCGACGCGATGAACACCGCCCCGACCAGGGTGCCGAGAATGCTGCCGACGCCGCCCTTGGTCAGGCTGGTTCCGCCGATCACCGCCGCGGCGATGGCCATCAGCTCGTAGGAGCTGCCGGCGACGGGCTGGGCAGAATTGAGCCGCGACATGAGCACGATCGCCGCGATCGCCGTGAAGAACCCGGAAATGGAGAAGACCAGCACTTGGATCGCCTTCACGTTGATACCCGACAACCTGGCCGACTCCTGATTGTCGCCTGTCGCGTAAATTTTGCGGCCGATCGTCAGCTTCGACAGGATCAGGAAGCTGAGCAGATAGACCGCGATGACGACCCACACGATATTCGGAATCCCGATCGTTCTGCCCGTCGCCAGCTCCATCAACCCCTCGGGCAAGCCGACAATGGCTTGGCCGTTCGACAGCACATAGGCGGTTCCCCGATAGAGCCACATGGTGGCCAGCGTCACGATAAACGCCGGAAATCCCATGTACGCCACGAAAAATCCGTTGATCACTCCGAGGATGGTGCCCAGGACAAGCGCCACGACCACCCCGACGAACAAGCTTTCCATGTCCAGCATGATCTGCGCACTGATGACCGAAGTTAGCGCCAGCATGGAACCGACGGACAGATCGATCTGACCTGCGATGATCACGAAGGTCATGCCCGCGGCGATGATGGCGTTCGTGGCCGCTTGGATCAGGATGTTGCGCAGATTGCCCGCCGTCAGGAACACATCGGACAACAGGGAGAACACCATCAGCAGCAGGAACAGGCCGATGAATGTCCCGAGTCCCCCGAGAAGACGTTTTCTCAAGCTTGCCAGAATCGATGGGCTTTCGGTCCGAGAAACGCTCATTTAGACGATCTTCCTTTCGAATTGCGAAGTAATCCGGCTCAAAATGTTGTCGTGTGTGATCTCTTCACCCCTCAGCTCCGCCGTGATCTCTCCCTTGGACATGATCAGCACCCGGTCGCTGACTTCGACCAATTCCTCCACTTCTGAAGAAATCACGATGGCGCCGTTGCCTTCCTTGGCGTAGTTGCGGATCATTTTGTAGATTTCGGCTTTGGCGGCCACGTCAACCCCTCTGGTCGGCTCGTCGAAAATGATCACCCTGCAGCCCGCGTGCATCCATTTGGCGATCGCCACCTTCTGCTGGTTGCCGCCGCTGAGCTGGCCGACGTGCGTGTCCGCGGTCCCCTTGATGTTCATCAGATCCTGATATTTCTTGAAGATCTCGAGCGTCTTCTTCTGGTTCCAGAGCATATATGAGCTCACCGACTTCAGGTCTGTCAGGATGATGTTCTCCTTGAGCGTTCTGCCGAGATTGAGACCGTCTTCCTTCCGATTTTCACTCAGATAGCCCAGGCCATTGCGGATCGCCTTGCCCGGATGATCCAGACGAACGTTTCTGCCCTCAATCCGAAGCTCTCCGTGAAAGCCCTTGTCCGCGCCGAAGATTAGCCGGGCCAGCTCCGTCCGCTTCGAGCCGACCAGTCCGCCGATGCCGAGCACTTCCCCTTCGTACAGGTCGAACGAGATGTCCCGGATCCACTTGTGGTCCGTCACATTGCGCACTTCCAGCAATTTCTTGCGCTCTTCGGTCGATTCCACGGATCTGCTTCCGGCCGAAGTGGTCTGGATTTTCCTGCCGGCCATCGATTCGACAATCTGCTCCTGCGTCACCTGCCGGATGTCGAAGGAGTCGACCAGCTTGCCATCCCGCATGACGACCGCCCGGTCGCAGATGCGAAAGATCTCGTTCATCCGGTGGGAAATATAGATCACGCACACGCCGTGCTTCTTGAGGGACTGAATGACGTCGAACAACCGGTTCGTCTCTTCCGCCGTCAGAGAAGTTGTCGGTTCGTCCATGATCAGGATCTTGCAATCCGTCGCTAGCGCCTTGGCGATTTCAACCATCTGCTTCTCCGGCAGCGCCAGATCGCCCGCCTTCCGCTTCACGTCGATGTGACCGGCGTCCAGCTTGTCCAGTTGTTTTCTCGCTTCCTCGTGCATTTTCTTGTAGTGGATGTACGGAAACCATCCGGACTTCACGAATTCCCGGTTCAGAAAAATGTTCTCCGCCACGGTCAGCTCCGACAGCACGCTCAGCTCCTGATAGATGATGCCCACGCCGAATTTTCGGGCTTCGTTCGGGCTGTACTTCATCGGCAGAGGCTTGCCGTCGATCAGGATCTCCCCGGTATCCCGCGTTTCGGCGCCGCTCAGAATTTTGACCAAGGTCGATTTGCCCGCCCCGTTCATCCCCATGAGGGCGACCACTTCACCGCGACGAACGGCAAACGATACATCGTCGACCGCCTTGACGCCGGGATACTGCTTGTTAATATTCCTGAACTCCAGCAGCGGAACATCGATGTGCGTTTCCATCTTCGGCCTCCCATGATGACTTACGGAGACCGGGGCGCCAAATTGATTGATCCCCGGTCTCCGAATCGACGACTCAATAACCTTTGTCCGTCAGATTGAACAGCGGAAAACGTTCCGCGGTGTATTCGTAGATCGTTTGCTCCGTCAGGCCGTCAACATAGTCCTTCGTGACGAGAACTGTATCGTAGATCAGTTCCCGTTCGAACTTGAAATCTTCGTTCAGGACGAGCGCGGCAGCCAGTCTCGGGCCCATAACGGCCTCATCGATGTTCGGCAGCGCGACGAACGCGTCCAGCGAACCGTCCAGCACCAGCCGCACAGCATCTTGGATGCCGTCGTAACCGACGAGAATGAGATCGTTCAGCTTGCCGGCGCTCTTCGCCGCGTTCACCATGCCGACCGCCATCTGGTCGTTGCTTGCGAAGATCGCGTCGATATCCGGATGGGCCGTCAGCATGTTCGTCGTGACGTCGGCAGCGAGGTCCGAACGCCATTCGGCGCTGGCTTCCGCGACGACTTCGATGCCCGGATATTCCGACATCGCTTTCATGAAACCTTCTCTGCGGTCCACGCCGGTCGATTGCGCCATGAGGCCCGTGATGATGCCGACCTTGCCTTGCCCGCCCAGGCTCTCGGCGATGTATTTGCCCGCCTTGTAGGCGCCCATGACATCGTCCGCGCCGACATAGACGTCAATCACGCTCTTGTCGCTGACGCGGGTGTCGAAGTTGACGATCTTGATGCCCGCTTCCTTCGCCGACTTCAGCACCGGAACGATGCCGTCCGAGCTGGCGGCCGAGATGATGATGGCGTCCGTCTTCTTCTCGATCGCCTGTTCAACCATCGCAACCTGCTTGTCCAGATCGACTTCTTCCTGCGGCAGCGAAACGGTCAGATTGATGCCGAGATTTTTCGCTTCCTTCTCGGCGAAGTCCGCGACGGAGATCCACCACGGGTTGTTCAGCGTCTTGCCGATCCATGCGACATCAATCGAGTTCGCCGCGGAATTGGAACCGCTCTCATTTTGCTCGGTGTTGGTTTTGCTCGATTTGTTCGTATTGTCGTTCGATTTGCTGTTCGAATCATTCGAACAGGCCGCCACGAATACAACCAGCAGCAGCGCCATCATCAACAGCGCAAATTTTTTCATATGAAGTTTCATTCACGTCTTCCCTCCGGTCAGTAAAATTTTAGATGTTTTTTAGAGCCGGTACTTCTGTGTCTTTGTCCCCAACCTTCTGGCATGACTAACCCTTTCATTTGATGCATCGAGAAATTCTGGGTTAATTGAAGAATGATGCAACCCCCGATAATATTCCCCCCTCAACTTAATTTTGAATACTAAATTTTATTAACTTCAATCTCAAATGATAGGGTGATAAATTATTATTGTCAATACTAAACTTTTATTTTTTCATATAAAATATAAAATCACTTTAACCATGGGTTTTTAGTTACTTGCGAGCTATTTCTTTATCAGACCGACTTTTGGATTGAATTATTTATTTGCGTGTTTAGATATGATATGATTAAATAATAGTGCAACCGGGAATAATCCATTATGATAAAAGATAAAATTTTAGTTGACCGTGAACAGTCCGCAGTTCGCAGAATTTCAATCCAGTTGTACATTCGGGTGCGGCCGCTTTTACCTTTTACTGTCGAAGCTTGAAAGAGGTTATCCGTTATGAGTCAAATCACGATCAAAGATATTGCCAGAATGGCCAATGTATCGATTACGGCTGTTTCATTGGCGCTGAATAACAAGCCCGGCATCAGCACCGAGACGAAAGAGAAAATTCTCAGAATTGCCCAGGAATACGGGTATGTGCACAAATCGCTTCGTTCCGATCCCGTCCCGGTTCAGGACAAAAGCAAAGTCATCCACTTCGTGGCCTGCACCAACCAGGGCATCATTATCGAACATTTCGAGCAGCTGCCGTTTTTCACCAAGCTGATCAACCACATTAGCGACTACCTATTCTCCAAAGGCTATTCGATGATGATCACCCCGATCAATCTGGACAATCTGTACGAAGAAATGAAACAGTTCAGCGAGAAAAACGGGCGAGGCGGCGTCCTTTTGCTGGGAACCGACCTGACTCAGCAGCAGATTTCATTCATTGCCCGGCATCAGCCCAACATCGTCGTGCTGGACACCTGTTTCGAAACGCTGAACGTCGACTTCGTCAACATGAACAGCGTGCTCGGCGCTTATCAGGCGGCCAAATATTTAATCAGCCTGGGACACCGGAGAATCGGATATGTGGAGTCCAACGTCCGCATACGGAACTTCGAACTGCGCAAGGAAGGATTTCTTGCGGCGCTGCGCGAACACGGCATTCAAATGCTGGAGCACGACTATTTTTCCGTCATTCCCACCATCTTCACTTCATCGCAGGAAAATCTGAAACGGGAAATACTGAAGCGCAAGCACGACATGCCCACCGCGCTGTTCTGCGAATCGGACTATATCGCCATCAGCGTGATCAAAAGCCTGATTGAATTGGACATCAAGGTCCCGGATGATATTTCCGTCATCGGCTTCGACAACATCCATGAAGCCAGCATCATCACGCCGGAGCTGACGACGGTCCACGTCTACGCCGACAGAATGGCTTCCCTGGCCGTGGACCGGATCATCGAGCTGATGGAAGACAGATCCTATGGCTACAAAATGAAGTACATCGTCGACACCGACATCTACGAACGGAACTCTTGCAGACCGCCGGCCAAAAGCAAGTAAAACGGGCCCTCGCCTCCACCCGGTTATACCGGGTCAGGGCGAAAGGCCCGTTTTGTGCCGGTCGCGACGCATGTCAACTCCGCTTCTTGCGGGTCATGACGTCGAAGATGACCGCGAGCGCGAGCACGCCGCCGCGGATCATGTACTGGTAGGAGACCCCGACGCCCATCAGGTTCATGCCGCTCGACAGCGAAGCCATGACGATCGCGCCGATGATCGAACCCGTCACCTTGCCAACGCCGCCGGCCGCCGAAACGCCGCCGACATAGGCCGCCGCGATGGCGTCCAGCTCGAACAGCATGCCGGCCGTCGGCGAGGCCGACTGGAGGCGGGACGTGAACAAAATGCCCGACAGGGCGGCGAGCATCCCCATGGAGCCGAACACGACGTACGTGATCTTCTTCACGTTGATCCCGCTCAGGTGCGCCGCTTCCGGGTTGCTCCCGACGGCATAGATGTGCCGGCCGAGCACCGTCTTCGTCGTCAGGAAATGGTAGACGATGACGACGAGCAGCATGATGACGACCGTCCAGGAAATGCCGTTGTAGCCGGCCAGTATCCACGTGATGTACGCGATGATCACCGACACGAACACGAGCTTCAGCACGAAAATGCTGGTGGAGACGACTTCGAAATTGTATTTCAGCTTGTTGCGCCGGTTGTGGATTTCGGACAGGATGTACAGGATGATCGCGACCGCGCCGAGCAGCAGCGACGACAGGTTGAGTCCGCCCACCTTGGCGATCGCCGGGATGTAGCCGTTGCCGATCGCGTTGAACCATTCGTCGCGCACATTGATCGTGCCGGTCTTCTCGGTCACCTGCAGCAGCGCGCCGCGGAAGATGAGCATCCCCGCGAGCGTCGCCACGAACGCCGGAATGCCGACCGACGCGACGAGGAAGCCGGTGATCAGGCCGGCCGCGACGCCGATCAGCAGGATGATCGGGATCGTCAGGTACACCGGAAAGCCGTAATGGCTCAGCAGGATCGCCGCGATCGCGCCCATGAAGCCGGCTGCATAGCCGACGGACAGGTCGATGTGGCGGATGACGATGACGAGCGTCATGCCGACGGCGAGCACCGCGATGTAACCCGTGGCGTCCAGCAGATTGCTGATGTTCCGGGACGACATGAACAGCCCGTCCGTCAGGATCGAGAAGATGAGCATGATCACGAAGAGGGCGATGTACATGCCGTATTCCCGGACGTTCACTTTGAGCAGCGACAGCATCTCGCGGACGAACCCGCCGCCCGCCGCGGCGGTCGTCCGGCTGTCGTTCACTTGCAGGTTCATACAGGCTCCTCCTATAGCGTAGCGTATTGCATGATTTTCTCCTGATCGGCCTCTTCGATCGCGAGCTCGCCGGTGATTCTGCCCTCCGCCATGACATAGATGCGGTCGCTCATCCCGAGCACCTCACCGAGCTCGGACGAGATCATGATGATGCTCATGCCCTGGCTGATCAGCTCATTCATGATCGTGTAGATCTCGAATTTCGCGCCCACGTCGATCCCGCGCGTGGGCTCGTCGAGGATGAGCAGCCTCGGTCCGACGAACATCCACTTGCCGAGGGAGACTTTCTGCTGGTTGCCGCCGCTGAGGTTCCCGACCAGTTGCTCGACCGACGGCGCCTTGATGTTGAGCGCCTGTTTATAGGATTCGGAGACCCGGATTTCTTCGTTCTCGTTGATCCATCCGCCCGCCGCCACCTTCGGGAGATTCGCCGCCGTGATGTTCCACTTGATGTCCTGGATCAGGAACAGCCCGTTGCCCTTCCGGTCCTCGGTGACGTAGGCGACGCCTTCGCGGATCGCTTCGCTCGGGTGGTTGAACCGCACCGGCTTGCCGTCGAGGTACATTTCGCCCTGCAGCCGGTATGCCTTGGGGTTGCCGAAAATGCTGAGCGCCAGCTCCGTCCGCCCCGAGCCCATCAGCCCCGCGATGCCGACGATTTCGCCCTTTCGCACCCGCATGTTCACGTCCGTCGCGACGTTCCGGCCGAGCTGCGGATCGTACGCCGTCCAGTTGCGCAGCTCGAACACGGTCTCGCCGAACCGCTTGTTCGTCCGCTTCGGATAAATGTCTTCGATCTCGCGGCCGACCATGTGCTTGATGATGATGTTCTCCTTGATCTCGCCCTTGGCCGCGTCCAGGGTGCAGATCGTCCGTCCGTCGCGGAGCACCGTCGCCTTGTCCGCGATCGCCATCACTTCTTTCAGCTTGTGGGAGATCAGGATGCAGGTGATGCCCTGCTGCTTCAGCTCGCGCAGGAGCTGCAGCAGGTTTTCGCTGTCGTTCTCGTTGAGAGCGGCGGTCGGCTCGTCCAGAATGAGCAGCTTGACGTCCTTGCTGAGCGCCTTGGCGATTTCGACGAGCTGCTGCTTGCCGACCCCGAGATCCTTGATCAGCGTCTCCGGATTGACGTCCAGCTTCACTTTCTTCAACATCTGCTGCGCCCGGACGATCGTCTCGTTCCAGTTGACCAGCCCTCGCCGCTGCACCTCGTTGCCGACGTAGATGTTCTCGTACACGGACAGGTCCGGGAACAGCGCGAGCTCCTGGTAGATGATGACGATGCCGGCCTTCACGCTGTCGCTGATCGACGCGAACCGCTGCTCCCTGCCTTCGAACATGATGTCTCCCTCGTACGTGCCGTACGGATAGACGCCGCTGAGCACTTTCATCAGCGTCGACTTGCCCGCGCCGTTCTCGCCGACCAGGGCGTGGATCTCCCCGCGCCTCACCTTGAAGCTGACGTCCGTGAGCGCCTTCACGCCCGGGAACGTCTTGGAGATGTTGCGCATCTCCAGAATATAGTCGTCCATGGCCTGTTCTCCTTCGTCCGGATGACGGTGATAACGGCGGAATAGTGACGGCCGAAGCCATCACTATTCCCGCCCGCATGTCCGATGCCGGATTGCGATTACTTGAATTCTTTCTCGTCGTAGTAGCCGGAGTCGAACAGTTCCTTCTGGATGTTGTTGATGTCGACCGAGATGATGTCCGTCTGCTTCGCCTTGACGTCGATCTTGCCGTTGAAGTAGGAGCCGGTGGTCTGCGGCGTGCGCTTTTCGAGGATGTCGACGGCGAGATTCATCGCGTCCTTGACGAGCGTGCGGACGTCCTTGAACACCGTCATCGATTGCTTGCCGGCCAGGATGTACTCGACGGAAGCCTTGTCCGCGTCCTGACCCGAAATGACGTAGCTCGTGATCGCCGAATCGGCGGAGAACACGTCCGCGATCGCGCGCGCCGTATGGTCGTTCGGACCGAGGATGAGCACGTCGCCCTTCAGGTCGTTCGACGCGGCGGTGAGGTGCGTCTGCGCCTTGTTCTTTGCCTCGTTCGGATCCCAGTTCGTCGTGACCTGGCCGATGATGCGGCTCATTTCTTCACGCGTGAGCTCGGCCTTGTCCTTCAGCGCTTCCGCTTCGCTGGAGTTCGCGATCTTGAGCGTGCCGTTCGCGATGAGCGGCTGCAGCACCTTCCACGAGCCTTCGAAGAACAGGAACGCGTTGTTGTCGGACGCCGCGCCGGCGTACAGGTAGAGCGGTTGGCCGCCGCCTTTCATGTGGTCGACCAGGTATTGCGCCTGCGCCGCGCCGACCGCCACGCTGTCGAACGTCACATAGTAGTCGACGGCGTCGGTGTTCGTGATCAGACGGTCGTATGCGATGACCGTGACGCCTTCCTTCTTCGCCAGTTCCACGGCTGCCGCCGCCGCGTCGCCGTCCGGAGGACAGATGATGAGGACCTTGATGCCTCTGTTGATGAGGGTTTCAACGTTTTCCTTCTCCTTCGCGGAGGAACCCTGGCTGAACAGAATCTCGACCTTGTACTTCGTGTCCGCCAGCGCTTCCCTGAACCGCTGTTCGTCCTGCACCCAACGCTGTTCGTCCTTCGTCGGGAGGACGATGCCGATGTCCACCTTGTTGCCTCCGCCGCCGCAGGCCGCAAGCAGCGCGCCGAACAGCGCGGCGACAAGCAGAATGGCGGTGATCCGGAATCCTTTGCGCATTGGTTGAGCCCCTTTCGATGATTTTGGTTGGCACAACCAATGTAACATCCCGCCATTTCTTGCAAGCGCTTAAAATAAAGGATTCTTTTATGATGTTCTGCAATTTCTTGACGATCGCCCGCCGCGGCATGGCCGGGTCAGGGCGCTGCGGCTCCGTAGACGTCTTCCCGGGAATGGAAGCCGTCCGCGATGATCGTATCGTCGATGTTGGCGGCGTCCACGGCGATCGGCGTGAGCAGCACGGACGGCACGTCGATCTTGCCGTTGTTCACGAGGCGGTCCGCTCTGGGCGACTCGCCCTTCGCCATGCTGACGGCCAGTTCCGCCGCGACTTCGGCGAGCTGCCGGATCGGCTTGTAGACGGTCATCGTCTGGGTGCCCGCGACGATCCGCTGGGCCGCCGCAAGCTCGGCGTCCTGGCCCGCGACGGGCACCCGCCCCGCGAGGTCCCACTCCGCCAGCGCCTCGATCGCGCCGCCCGCCGTGCCGTCGTTGCCGGCGATCACGGCGTCGATCCGGCCGTCGTTCGCCTCCAGCGCGATGCGCATGTTTTCCCGCGCGTTGGCGGGCAGCCAGTTCGGGGTCCACTGGTCGAACACGACGGTGATCTCGCCCCGGTCGATGTACGGCTGCAGCACGTTGAACACACCTTTTTTGACCAGGTGGGCGTTGTAGTCCGTATCCGAGCCGCCGATGAACACATATTTTCCCGCGGGCGCCAGCTTCGTGATCGACTCCGCCATCAGCTCGCCCACCCGCTCGTTGTCGAACGAGACGTACAAATCGACGTCCGCGTTGCGCACGAGGCGGTCGTAGGAGAGCACCTTGATGCCGGCCGCGTGGGCCTTGCTCACGATCGTCGCCGCCGCCTCGGCGTCGTGGGGCACGACGACGAGGAGGTCGACGCCCATGCCGATCATCGTCTCGGCCTGCTCAATCTGCTTCGCGTCGTCGCTGTCCGCGGTCATGACGATGAATTCTCCCCCGAGCGCCTCCACCGCCTTGCCGAACAGCTCCTGGTCCTTGATCCAGCGCTCCTCCTGCAGCGTGTCCATCGAAAAGCCGACCCGGATGATCCCGTCGTCCCGCTTCCGCGCGATCTGGCCGCGGCCGTCCTGCGTTTCGTCCGGGTAAGAACGGCGGGAATCCCCGCCGTCCCTGCCGCTTCCGAGCGTGGCAAGCGTCCACAGGACGAGCGCCGCCAGCGCGACGCCGGCGATCCGGAGCCATCGGCGCAACGCCGTCTTGCGCTTCCCGTTCAATTCAAGCATCGCACGCCTCCCGCCCCCGCGCGCCGAGCAGCGCCTTCCGGTATTCCGTCGGCGAAATGTCGCACATCTTCTTGAACACCTTGCTGAAATAATTCGGGTCGCGGTAGCCGACCTCGAGCGCGATCACCTTCAGGCTGAGCTCCGGATCGGCCATGAGCTTCTTCGCTTTCTCGATCCGGCATTCGGTCAGGAAATCGATGTAATTGATGCCGAACTGCTCCTTGAACAGCTTGCTGATGTAGAAGGGGGAGAGGCCCGCCATCCGGCTGATCGCCTCGAGCGAAATGTCCTCGTGCGAATGCTCGATGATGTATTTCTTGATCCGGTGCACGGCGTCCGGCTCGTGGCGCGCCTGATGCTCGGCGTACGCCTGCCGGATCCGGCCGAGCAGCACGTTCGCCTCCGCCTGCAGGTGGCGGTAATCCCGCGCCTGTCCCGGAAACACCGGCGTCTGTACCTCGATGCCGAGCTCCCGGAGCATCCGCTCGACGAGCCAGAGCAGCCCGAGCGCGTGCTGCTGCGCCAGCAGGAGATCGACGCCTTCCTGCTCGCAGCGGCGGATGAACGACATGACGCCCTCCTGCACCCGCTCCCAGTCGCCGGTCCGGACGCTCTCGATGAACCGCTTCTCCCATTCCCGGTCCGGCTGGCCGCCCGCCGCGCCGCCCGCCGGTCCGAGCGCCGGCGTGTCTTCGTAGAACCGGTACTTCACCGGCAGCGCCGGGTCCATCGCGGCAATCTGCGCTTCGTGGTAAGATTCGCGGATGTCGTCCAGCGAATCGCAGACGCCGCCGATGCCGACGAACAGGCCGCCTCCGCCGTTCGATCCGCCCGGAGCGGCCAAGGCGAGCAGTTCCCTCGCGATGGCCGTCGCCTGGGACCGGTACGACCGCGCCGGATCGCGGAACACGATGACCGGGATCTGGCCGCCGGTCAGCGCGCCGACCAGGCCGGCGCCCGTCTTCCGGATTCTCGCCTTCACTTCGGCGTATAGCTGCTCCCCGTCGGCCGGCGTGATGACGACGAGCGCGAACATTTCGCCGGACGTGGCGACACCGAGCAGATCGACCAGCTCGTTCAGATGGACGTCGTGGACATGATCGTACAGCAGTTGGGTGACGATGTCGGTCTCGACGACGGGGAGCACTTTTTTCAGCGTGGTAAGCTGCTGCCGGCTCGCCTCCCTCTCCCGCCGCTCCTCCTCGATCTGCCCGAGCACCCGGCCGACGGTCGCGAGGATCTCGTCCGCCTTGCTCGGCTTGAGGAGGTAGTCCATCACGCCGAGCTTGATCGCCTGCCGCGCGTACTCGAAGGCGTCGTAAGCCGTCACCATGATGTACCGGATGTCCGGGTCGATGGCGCTCATCCGCTCGATCGTCTCGAGTCCGTCCATGCCCGGCATCTTGATGTCCATCAGCACCAGATCGGGACGGAAGCCTTCTTCCGCCATCCGCAGCGCGGCCTTCCCGTTGCGCGCCTGTTCGATCACCAGATCGGGGAAACCCTTGCGCAGAATCGCCGCGAGGCCTTCCCGTTCAATCTTCTCGTCATCCACGATCAGTACGCTGGTCATCCGCATCGTACCTCCTCACCTTGGGCAGACGCAGCACGACCTTCGTGCCCGACCCTTGCCCGCTCTCGATAGCGATGACGTCCTCCAGCCCGTAGAAAAGCCTCAGCCGCTGCACGACGTTGCCGATCCCGATGCCGGTCGTATGCCCCTCCGTCTCCTGTGCGCTGCCTTTCAGAAGCTGCGCGATCCGGTCCGCCGGAATGCCCGGCCCGTCGTCCGCGATCTCGACCCGGATCCGGTCGCCGTCCTCCGCGACGCGGAACACGATGGTGCCTCCGTCCTCCATCGGCTCCACCGCGTGGATGACGGCGTTCTCCACGATCGGCTGGAGCGTGAGTCCCGGAATCTGCACGTACAGGCACGCTTCGTCGATCTCCTCGACGAAGCGCAGCCGGTCGGCGAACCGGGCCGACTGGATGTCCATGTACTGCCGCAGCACGCGCACCTCCTCGTAGAGCGTAACCGAGCGGTCCATTCGCCGCAGATTATAGCGGAGCAGGCCCGCGACGCTCGCGAGCAGATCGCTCGTCTCCTCCGCGCCCTCCAGGTAGGCCTTCTTCGACAGCGTGTCGAGCGTGTTGAACAGGAAGTGCGGATGGATCTGGCTCTGCAGGCTGCGGTACCGGCTCTCCTGCAGCAGCAATTTGTTCTGCTGCAGCTCGTGCTCGAGCTGGGCTTTCTGCTGGATCTCGGTGATCAGGTTGTTGATATTGACCCGCATCCGCTCGAACATTTTGGCCAGAAACGCGATCTCGTCGTTCGACGACACTTCGATCTTCAGGTCGAACCGCCCGCGCGACAGTTCCTTCGCCGCCTGGGTCAGCTTCTGCACCGGCCGCGTGATGCTGAGGGCGAACCAGTACGCGAAGATCAGCAGCAGGAACGTGAACGTGGCCAGCAGCCAGATGCCGAGCTTGTTCAGCTCGGTCGACCGTTCGATGATGCCCCGGTAGAACCGGTCGTACGTCTTCAGCTCGGTGTCGAGCAGCGTCAGCGTCATGTCGGAGATGGAGCGGGAGATGCGCGTCGCCTCGTTGAACGCCTCGTTTGATTCCTCGGTCTCCATCTGCGACTGGAACATGAGCGCCCGGCTGGCCGCCTCGAGCAGGCTGTCGATCAGATTCGTGTAGCTGGTGAGGGCGAAGTCGTTGTCCCCGTTGCGCAGCGCGTACACTTCGTATTTCGCCTTGCGCAGCCGCTCCTTGCTCCGCTCGAGCTGCTCGAGGTTTTCGGGCGTCGGCCGGATCAGGTAGTTGTTCAGGTCGGTGATCGTCTGCTGGCTGGCGCCCGTCACCTCGTTCATCCGCAGGTAGCGCTGCAGGATTTCGTTGTATTGCTCCTGGGTCTGGCGGCTGTACCAGGTCAGCGTCATCCAGATGGCCGCCATGATGAAAAGCACGATGCCGGTGAGCGACAGGATTTTGTTCTGGATGCGGTTCATGGTATGTCTCTCGCCTTCCGCAGCCGGATTTCCGTATGGTAGCCGCCGGAATCAAGCGGGAGCCGCTCGCCGCTCAGCCAGTCGATCATGAGCTGCGCGCCGATCCGCCCCATCGCTTCGGGCGACTGCTCGATGATGCCGTCGATGAGCCCCTCCCGGAGCAGCGTCAGCATGTCCGGGCTGTCGTCGAACGAATAGATATGGTAGGGCTGCACCCGCGAGCGGCGCCCGATCTCCTGCACCATCGCGGCGGTGAGGTTCGCGTTCGCGGCGATGAACGCCTGCACATCGGGCGAGCGGTTCATGAGGTCCTGCATGTCGGCGATGACCTGTTCCCGCGTGCCCCGCGCCTCCGCGAAGCGCAGCTCGATGCCGGGATACGACCCGAGCACGCTGCGGATGCCTTCCAGCCGCTGCTCCTGGTAATACGCGTTGCCGCTGTCCCGGAGCAGGATGACCGTGCCCCGCGGTCCCATGTCCTCCGCGAGTTGTCGGGCGATCATCCGGCCGGCTTCGAAATGGTCCGAGCCGACATAGGTTCTGCGCAGGCTGTCGGGCACGTCGTTGGCGACGGTGATAACGGGAATACCGTAGGAGGCGGCCTTGTATTTGACCAGTTCCTTGAACGCGTCCGTGTCGAGCCCCTGGACGAGGATGCCGTCCATGCGGGAATGGATCGCGATCTCCAGCTTCTTCAGAAATTCGTCGGAATCGTTGTTGTAGCTCCCCCAGACTTCGAGCATCGCCCCGCGCCTGGCCGCTTCGTCCCGCGCGCCGGAGGCGACTTTGTCCCAGAAGGGCGTCTCCAGTTCCTGGGTGATGAGCACGAGCCGGTATTCCGCGGATTGCGCGAGCGGCGTCCGGGGCGGCCTGAGATCGGCCCGGAACACCTTGTACGCCGACGCCGAGGTGAAGTAGATCAGCACGGCGCCGATGATGCCGAGCAGGAGGACGATGGTCTTGCGCATGACGATGGTTCCCCGCTTCCCGTCGGATTGGGCGGAAAATGGCAGCTTGCGGCCGGCATGCATGTCGCCCGGTGCCTGACGCGTGAGGCGTGATTCGTGGCGCTTGATGCCGGAAACGAAAGGCTTGATGCCGGATGCGGGCTCAGGATACCGTGAACCGGCTGAGCGAATCCCTGAGCCGGCCGAGAAATGAAGCAAGCGCTTTCATGACAGTCTATGTACCATTCGACAGCGTCATGCAATTCCCTGCGCCATGGAAGAAGATCATAGAAGATTCCAGCAAATCACAAAAAAATCCTCTTCAAAGGGACGAAAGGCGGATGGTCGGACGGGTCATCCCGTGCCGTCCCACCCGACCTCGAGCTCGATCCGCTTCTTGCTGCCGATCTCGATCTCCTTCATCTCCAATGACCCGGCCGCCCATCGCCTGGTTGAATCCAAGCGTCGGATTGTCCTTGAGCACCCGCCGTGGGGATATTCGGGGTTGCGTTTTTTTTCGCCGTTCGAGAACCCGATGATCCTGCCCCCGTCCTCGGCGACGAACAAGCTATTTTCGCCGCCCTCCTTATGCCAGCAGCCAGCCGACGGCCTCATCCGGATCGGTGAACACCGCAAACACCTTCCTGGCCCGATACTCGCAAACCATTTCCTGAAATCTCACGGGCAACTGCCGTCCTTCCGGAACGACCGCCGCCGCTTTGATGCTGAAATTGACGAACTTCTGCAGCACGGCTCCGGCCACTCCGGTCCTCAGCGTGACGAATTCATCCGACAGGTCGCCGTCCAGCAGCACCGCGTTCGCATCGTGTTCCACGCACCGCTCGATGATGGTGGTGGCCTCCTGTTCCCGCGTGATCGGCAAACCGCTGATATGCAGATAGCGTTTTCCCCGGATTTCCTTGACCCGAACTTGCATGTTCAATCCCGCCTTTCGAGTGATGGTGTGGGATACGGATTCCTCCGGCGCGCCGTCCTCATCCGGCAGTTCGGCGATGAACGCCCGCACCTTCCGGATCCACTCCAGCTCGAACGCGTAAAAGGACAGCACGTTTTCCCGGACAAAATCGAACAACCGGTTGTTCCGCCCGGCGAACCAGCACTTGTCGAGTTCCTGTTCCGCCATGGCCGCCTGCAGCCTGACCGCCTCCGCGTAGGCGTCCGCGATCCGCTCCAACTCCGCGCGCTTCAGCCGGTCGGCCAACGCGAGCTTGACCAGAATCTGCTTCTTGAAAAAAGGCTCCTCGGTCGCGTCAGCCAGCCAGCGGCGAAACTCCTCCAGACCGGCGGCGGTAATGGTGTAGATGTTCTTGGACGGCGCGCCCTCCCGATGCCGCACCTCCTTGGCCACGAAACCTTCGTCCAACAGCTCGGCAAACGCCTTGTAAATCTGGTTGTTGTTCCCGGACCAATGGATGAACGGCGTGCTCTGGAAGATTTTCTTGATCTCGTATCCGCTCATCGGCTCGCGGCTCAGCAGCCCGAGAATCGCATGGTTCAGCGACATGGCGATCCCCCGTTGCGTGGTTCGTTGTGATATGTGTTATTAATAACATATGTTAATGGGGGAGTCAATGGTCTGCGGGTTGCTTTCCGGAAGAAAGCGTACAATGGCGGCTCGAGATGCGGGAGGGACGTCCGGTGGAGCGTTGGCATCGTCATTTGGGCGTGTTCGGGTTTTTGCGCGCGGGGAGCGGGGTCAAGATTTTGCGTTGCCTCGGGGCGAGGGACTTCGTGGTTCCGCATCGTTCGGAAAAGGATGGCGCGACGCAACTCCACCCTATCGCGATCTTCTATGAAGCGGAATGCGCGGATGTTGAACCGGTGGACGCCAAGGCGGTGCCGGGCGGCAACGATTCGGCCGGCGCGGTGTGGGTGGATGTTGGCGCTCTGAATCCGGACAACACCTCGCCGCTTGTCATGCAGGCGTTGGTTTGGCTGCGCGGAGAGGCGGATTGGGGCGTCGAAGCCGGGCGGCTGGATGAGTGGAACGCGAGACAGTAAAAAAAAACTTCCCGGATGAAAACCCGGGAAGGTCATATTCGCTATCTGAATCAGCACTCCTCCGGCTTGCCCGTCTCGGTTGCCGTACGGAACGACTGGCCGCAGCCGCAGGTGGCCACCGCGTTCGGGTTGTGGATCGTGAAGCCGCCGCCCATCGCCGTCTCTTTGTAGTCGATTTCGAGGCCGTAGAGGTATTTCATGCTGTCCGAGTCGACGACGACGCGCAGGCCGCGGATGTCCATCTCCTGGTCATTCTCGTGCTTCTCGTCGTCGAAGCCCATGCCGTAGGAGAAGCCGCTGCAGCCGCCCTCCCGCACGCCGATGCGCAGAAACAGGCCGGGCGTATCCTCCTCGGCGAGCATTTCCTTGATTTTATTCGAAGCCGCTTCGCTGATCGCAATCATCTGGATCCCTCCCGCAAGCTTGATGCGTCTTGCAAGCATCTTATTAATAGTATATCCGACATTCGGAAGCGTCACAATAGGAGCCGATCGGCATGGTGGCGGCGGTTGGCGCGGCCCCGGCTCGCGAGCCCCCGGACCGTTAACGGCACCACATGCCGTTAATCCATTCCTGCACCTGGCCCGACCATCAATTAGCGGCACCACGCGCCGTTAATCGTAGATTCCTGCCGTCGCGCAAGCCGTCCAACCCCCATTAACGGCACCACGCGCCGTTATTTCGCTCCCGCGCCCGTCCGACCACCAATTAGCGGCACCACGCGCCGTTAATCGTAGATTCCTGCCGCCGCGCAAGCCGTCCAACCCCCATTAACGGCACCACGCGCCGTTATTTCGCTCCCGCGCCCGTCCGACCATCAATTAACGGCACCACGCGCCGTTAATTCCGATTTCTGCCGCCGCGCAAGCCGTCCAACCCCGATTAACGGTTCCGCGGACCGTCAATCGCCGCCGCGCCCCCGGATTATCCTGTTGCCCGACGCCGACCCGGAAGCTTATAATGATTACAGTCTCTGACGGGTGCCGCGCATCCCGCCGACAGGAGGAATAGCCATGAACGTCGTCATCCCGACGGAACATTCGCGCATGCAGGAGATCAGGGAGAAGGTGCAATACGGTCAGCGGCTGACCCTCGAGGACGGTGTCTTCCTGTACGAATCCGACGATCTGCTCGCCATCGGCCAGATGGCGAACGAAGCGAACCTGCGCAAGAACGGCAAGAAGGTCTACTTCATCGAGAACATGAGCCTGTACTTCACGAACGTCTGCGAATCCCACTGCGCGTTCTGCAGCTTCCGCCGCGACCAGGGCGAGGAAGGCGCGTACACGCTCACCGGTGAAGAGATGCTCGCCTATATCGAGAAGCATTTCCATCCCGGCATCCGGGAATTCCATATCGTCGGCGGTCACAACCCGCACGTGCCGTTCGAATATTACGTCGATTCGCTGCGCATCCTGAAGCAGCATTATCCGGACGTCACGCTGAAGGCGTACACCGCCGCGGAGATCGAGTTCTTCTCGCGGCTCTCCGGCCTCTCCTACAAGGAAGTGCTGGAGGAGCTGATCAAGGCCGGGCTTGGCACGTTGACGGGCGGCGGCGCCGAAATTCTGTCTGACGAGTACCGCAAGAAAATGCGCGTCGAGAAGGCCGACGTGAACCAATATCTCGAAGTGCACCGCACGGCGCACCAGCTCGGAATCCGGACGCACACGACGATGCTGTACGGCGCCATCGAGACGCACCGCGACCGGATCGAGCACCTGATCAAACTGCGGGAACTGCAGGATGAGACGAACGGCTTCATGGTGTTCATCCCGCTGTCGATGCAGCCCCGCAGCCCGCAGGCCAGCATCCGCAGGCGGAACTCGGCGTTCGAGGATCTGAAGACGATCGCGATCAGCCGGCTCATGCTGGACAACTTCCAGCACATCAAGGCGTACTTCATCAACATCGGCACGCAGCTCACCCAGGTCTCGCTCACGATGGGCGCCTCCGACGTCCACGGCACGATCGTCAAGGAGCGGATCAGCCATTCCGCGGGCGCGCTGACGCCGGAAGGCATCACGCGCGAAGACCTGATCTGGCTCGTGAAGGGCGCCGGCCGGATTCCGGTCGAACGCGACACGTTCTACAACGAAATCAAGGTGTACGATTGAACCGCCCATCCGCCAATCGCACATCGGGCTCCCCGACCATCGGGGAGCCCTTTCGCGTGTCCGTCAAGGTTTCAGGAACAGCTCAATGACCGGAATTTCCACATTCGGCTTCTTCACCGGAAGCTGCAGCGTGAGCATATCCGCCGGCCGCCCTTCGTCAAAAGCCCCCGCCTCCATCGTCATTTTCCGCTCGCCCTCGATCATCCGGATCTCCGACGCATCGTTCAGCAGTTGAGCGTACTCGACCATCCCCGAGAACTTCGGCAGATGCAGATGCTTGAACGGCCACGCGAACAGGTGCAGATAGAGCCGGTTCGTCTTCGGATTGTACGTGAACCGGCAGTCTTCGGGGCAAGGCGGCAGATGCTCCGGCGCGGACGTGCAGCCGTAGATCGCCCGCCCGTGCAGCCGCATCCACTTGCCGATCTCCCGAAGCCGCACGACCGCCCGCTCGTCCAGCTCGCCGCGTCCGTTCGGCCCGACGTTCAGCAGAAAATTGCCGCCCTTGCTCACCGTGTCGATCAGCATCCGCAAAATCTGATCCGCGCTCTTCCACGACTCCTCGTCCCGGTAGTATCCCCAGGAACCGCTGAACGTATGGCACGCTTCCCACCGCACCGGCCGCCCGTCGATCCGGATGGCGCCGCGCGGCTGATACTGTTCCGGCGTCGTAATGTCGCCGGGCACGTCCAGCCTGTCGTTGATCAGCATCTTCGGCCGAAGCTCTCGGATCATCTTCACCAGACGCTCGCTCTGCCATTCGTTCCGGCCTTTCCCGGGAAACCCTTCTTCCGGCGGAATGGAGAAGTCGAGGAACATGACGTCGATATCGCCGTAGTTCGTCAGCAGTTCCCGGATCTGGCCGTGCATGTAATCGACATAGCGCTGCCAGTTCCGCTCCCTGTCCCGCGCCACATATTCCGGATCGTACCGGCGCGGATGCTTGACGTCGACGGTGTAGTCGGGATGATGCCAATCCAGCAGCGAATAGTACAGGCCGGTGCGGAGCCCCTCTGCCCGGTACGCCTCGAGCAGCGGCGCCAGCAAATCCCTGCCGGCCGGCGTGTTCGTCGCCTTGTAGTCAGTGAGCTTGCTGTCCCACAGACAGAATCCCTCATGGTGCTTGCTGGTGACGACCATGTATTTCATGCCCGCTTCCGCCGCGATCTTCGCCCATGCGCGCGGGTCGTACAGATCCGGATCGAACCGGTCAAAATATTTGCGGTACTGCTCCCGGCTCATGAACTCCCGCGACTGCAGCCATTCATGCCGGGCGCCCAGACTGTACAGCCCCCAGTGGATAAACATCCCGAATCGCGCTTCCTCGAACCATTCGCCGGAACGTTCCGTTGCGGCTCCCTGTGCAGACATGCTCCCTCTCCCCTTCACCTGCTGTTTAGCTGGTTGATCTAAATTTCCATTTGCAATATCACTAAACTATAGCTAAAATCGTTTGATCTTTTGAAAGTTGCGTGCTAACCTATGAATGAAAGCGGTTGTCTCCAATAAACCGAAAGCTTTATTTTTATTAAACAACTCAACCGCCAAGGAGGAACTGCCGTGAGTCTGCGGATTCAGACCCTGAAGACCGAGTATGCCGAGTGTCCGATCGGACTGGACGTCCCGAACCCGCGCCTGGGTTGGACGCTGGTCTCTTCCCGCCGGGGCAAAAAACAGAGCGCTTATCACATCATCGTCTCGTCCAACCGGGAACGGCTCGATCGCCTCGAAGGCGACCTATGGGACAGCGGCATCGTACAATCCGATGCGAGCCAACATGTCGAGTATGCCGGCAAGCCGCTGCGATCCGGGCAGACCTGCTACTGGAAAGTCCGCGTATGGGACGAGCAGGGCGCGCCTTCCGAATGGAGCGACGCCGCATACTGGGTGATGGGGCTGCTCTCGCCGCGGGAGGAATGGGTCGCCGAATGGCTGGACAAGCCCCGCGACCTGTCCCATGAGCCGGAACTGCTGAGACCGGCCTATCTGCGCCGGACGTTCAGGCTTCGTTCCGGCATCCGGCGCGCGTTCGTCTATGCGACCGCGCTGGGCGACTACGCCCTGTTCATCAACGGCCGCCGGATCAACGACCATTTCGCCCCCGGCTGGACCGACTACGCCAAGCGTCTGCAATACCAGACGATAGATGTGACCGATCTCCTGAACGACGGGGATAACGCCTTCGGGATCATCCTCGGCGCCGGCTGGTACGCCGGAACGGTCGGCATGTCCGGCACCCGCTGGTACGGCAACCGCCCGGCCGCTTCCATGCAGCTCGTCGTGGACTATGCGGACGGCACGCGCGAGACGGTGTGCACGGACGCCGGATGGAAAGCGTCCGACGGACCGCTGCTTTATTCCGACCACATCATGGGCGAATGCTACGACGCCACCCGGGAATTCCCGGGCTGGACGGAGCCGGGATTCGACGATTCCGGCTGGTCTGCGCCGGACATCCAACCGCGCTACACCGGCGAGCTCGTCGCCCAGGTTGACCCGCCGGTCAAGATCATGATGACGCTGAAGCCCCGCTCGGTCACCCGGACGGACCGGGGAACGTTCATCTTCGACATGGGCCAGAACATGGTCGGCTGGACGGAGCTGCGCGTGAGAGGCCCCGCCGGCACGAAGGTGACGCTCAGCCACGCCGAAATGCTGAAGCCGGACGGAACGCTGTATATCGAGAACCTGCGCGATGCCGTCCAGCAGGACCACTACATTCTCCGGGGCGACCCGGACGGGGAGCGGTACGAGCCCCATTTCACGTACCACGGCTTCCGCTACGTGGAGCTGATCGGCTATCCGGGCGAGGCGGATCTCGACACGATCACGGGCAAGGTGGTCCATTCGGCGACGCCGAGAACCGGCTGGTTCGAGTGCTCCCATGATATGATCAACCGACTGTACAGCAACATCCTCTGGGGACAGCGCGGCAATTTCCTCAGCGTGCCCACCGATTGCCCCCAGCGGGATGAACGGCTCGGCTGGACGGGTGACGCGCAAATTTTCATCCGCACGGCTTCGTACAACATGGATGTCGCCCGCTTCTTCACAAAATACATGGACGACGTGACGGACGCGCAGCTCGACACCGGCGCGTTCCCCGACGTGGCGCCGGACGGCGGCTGGATCTGGTTCAAGACGACGAAGAAGCCCGAGCGCTGGCTTGCGCCGGACAACGCCGGCTGGGGCGACGCGGGCATCATCATCCCGTGGACGATGTACCTGGTCTACGGCGACAAGCGCATCCTGGAGCGCAAATATCCCGCCATGGTCCGCTTCATGGATTACCTCCATGCGGGCGCCGTCGAATACATCCGTCCGGATTACGGCGACTATGGCGACTGGCTGTCGATCAACTCGGTCACGCCGAACGAAGTCGTGGCGACCGCCTATTTCGCCTACGACGCGCATCTGATGTCCCGGATCGCCGACGTGCTGGGCTGCGCGGAAGACGCCGCCCGATACCGCGAGCTGTTCCTGAACATCCGCGACGCCTTCAACCGCACCTTCGTGGACGGGGAAGGGCGCATCAAGGGGAACAGCCAGACGGTGTACATTCTCGCCCTCCGCTTCAACCTGCTGACGGGCGAGCGCAAGGAGCAGGCCGTGCGCCATCTGACCGAAGACATCATCGCACACGACAACCATCTGACGACCGGCTTCCTCGGCGTCGGCCATCTGCTGCCGGTGCTGAGCGACCACGGCCATGACGAGCTGGCCTACACGCTGCTGAAACAGGAGACGTTCCCGTCCTGGCTGTACCCGATCACCCAGGGCGCGACGACGATCTGGGAGCGGTGGGACAGTTGGACCGAACACAAAGGTTTCGGACCGGCCCGGACCAACTCCATGAATCACTACGCGCTCGGCTCGGTCGGCGAATGGTTGTACCGCTACATGGCCGGGATCGACACGTCCGACAAGCAGCCGGGGTACAAGCATCTGCGGATCGCGCCGCGCATCGGCGGCGGCATGGACCACGTCCGGGCCGAATACGAAACGTTGTACGGCCTGGTCTGCTCCGGCTGGCAGATCGAGGACGGCCGCTGCACCGTCGACGTCACGATTCCGGTCAATGCGACGGCCGAGATCGTCCTGCCGGCTCCCGACCGCGAACACATCACCGTCGCGGCCGGCGCGGAAGCGATCAGGCAGATCGCCGCGGACGGCGGCCGGACGGTGATCCATGTCGGTTCGGGCGACTATCGGTTCGTCTTCCCTTGCCCTGTGAATGCGTGATCCGGACGCACCTCATAGGTTCCGCCCGCTTCACACTCCACCATCTGTTCCCGGGCCGGCTCCGCCGACAAAGCGGCGCCGGTCCGGGCACAGAACAGGCGGAACGGCTGCGGCGCCGCAACACGCAGCGCGGTATCAGCCGACGCGTGAATCCGCGCCTGCTTCAGCCGCCCCCGCTCCCACGACAGATCCACGGTGAATCCGCCGCGCGCGCGAATCCCGCGCACTTCGCCTTCCGCCCACGCCGAAGGCAACGCCGGCAGCAGATCGAGCTTCCCTTCGTGCGATTGCACCAGCATCTCCAGAATGGCCGCCGCACCGCCGAAATTGCAGTCGATCTGGAACGGCGGATGCGCGCCGAACAGATTGGCGTACACCCCGCCGCGATGAAAATCCATCACGCCGTCGTCCTCCACCCGGGTCAGCATGCGCCGGATCAGCTTGAACGCCCGCTCGCCGTCCCGCAGACGCGCCCAGAGCGCGATTTTCCAGGCGATGCTCCAACCCGTGCCGCCATCCCCGCGGATCTCGAGGCTCCGGCGGGCGGCTTCGATCAGCCTGGCGTCGCGCTCCCGGCTCCAGGCCGTGCCCGGATACAGATCGTACAGATGCGAGAGATGGCGGTGCTGTTCGTCCTCATCGTCAAAATCGTCCAGCCATTCCTGCACCTGCCCGCGCCGTCCGATCCGCACATCCGGCAGATGGTCGAGCACCTCCCGGATCCGCGGCTTGAGCGGCTCGTCCATCGCCAGCACCTCCGCCGCCTGCAGCAAGCGGCCGAGCGCTTCGCGGATCAGGCTGATGTCCATCGTGGACGAGACGGCGAGCGCAGGCGTCCGCCCGTCCGGCAAGCGGAACCGGTGCTCCGGCGAAGTGGACGGCACGGTCATGTATTCGCCCCGCTCATTCCGCTGCACCCAGTCGAGGCAGAACAGCACCGCCTTGCGGATGACCGGATAGGCGACATTCCGCAGGAAATCCCGGTCGCCCGTGAACGCGTAATGCTCCCACAGATGCGCGCACAGCCAGACCCCGCCCATCGGCCAGTTGGCCCAAACCGGGTTGCCGATGCCGCCCTGGCCCGGGGGAGCCGATTGCCGCCACAGATCGGAATTGTGGTGCGCGGTGAAGCCCCGGCAGCCGTAATGGACGCGCGCCGTCTCCTCCCCGGTGACGGACAGCTCCCGAACGAACCGCAGCAGCGGCTCGTGGCATTCGCTCAGGGCCGCGGGCTCGGCCAGCCAATAATTCATCTGCAGGTTGATGTTGAGCGTGTAGTTGCAGCTCCAGATCGGCCGGATGTGCGGGTTCCAGATGCCCTGCAGATTGGCCGGCTGCGTGCCCGGGCGGGAGGAGGCGATCATCAGGTAGCGTCCGTATTGGACAAAAAGCGCCACCAACCCGGGATCGTCCGCGCCGTACCGGTCCAGCCGCTCGTCCGTGGACAGCGCTTTGCCGGAGGGCGAAACCGCGGATCTGTCGGCCGGGGCGCTGCCCGCCGACGCACCGCCAGCCGGGGCGCTGCCCGCCGGCGCACCGTCAGCCGGGGCGCTGCCCGCCGGCGCACTGTTCGCCGGGGCACCACTCGCCGACGCACCGCCAGCCGGGGCGCTGCCCGCCGACGCACCGCCAGCCGGGGCGCTGCCCGCCGGCGTACCGTCAGCCGGGGCACTGCCCGCCGGCGCACCGTCAGCCGCATCTCCGCCTGCCGGGGGACTGCCCGCCGACACGCCGTCTGCCGCATCTCCGCCCGCCCCCGATCCATCCGTCGCTCCCGGCGGACCGAGGCGCAGCGCCAGCCGATTGAACAGCGCCTGATAATCTTCCGTATGGCGCCTGACCAGCTCATCCCAGGAATGCGCCATCGCGGCTTGCAGCGCCTCCGCGGCCTGCCGGTCCGGCGGGAACGCCTCGCGATCCGGCAGGCGGTCGAATCCGGCGAAGCTCGTCCCGGCGGCAAAATAAAACACGACCTCCGTCGCCCGTTCGATCCTGATGCCGTAATGATCCACCGCAACCCGCGCGCCGGCGTCCGTCCGGCAGCCCAGCCGCCCTTCGAACGCGATCGTGCGGCTCTCCTCCGGCGGCTCATATTTGACCGGTTCCGGATCGCGCACGTAGTTCGGACTGACCTCGTACGGACAGTCTCCGCGGACGGCGAAATACCGGTCCGCTCCTTCCCCGCCATGCCACGCCGTCGTCGACCGGAGCGGGCTGTCCAGCCACGCGCGCAGCGACAAGCTTCCCGGCTTGTCCGCCGCGATCCGGTACGCCAGCACCCGGTCCGGATACGACGCAATCAACTCCCGCACATAGCGGACACCGCCGACATCATAGCTCACGGTCGCACAGGCCCGCTCCAGATCCAACGCGCGCACATAGTCCTCGACGAAATGACCGTGATCGAACCGGATATGCCAATCGCCGAGCGGCATGAACGCCTGGGTGTACGGGCCCATCATGTTTTCCTTGCTGAGGCGCTCCGCTTCCTCGTACCGCCTGTCCAGCACCGCCTGCCGCACCCGCTTCAGCGCGTCCCGCGCCCGCGGATTGTTCCAGTCGCGCGGATAGCCCGACCAGAGCGTATCGGCGTTCAGGCAGATGCGCTCCTGTTCGATGCCGCCATGGACCATGCCGCCCAGAAAACCGTTGCCGACCGGCAGCGCGTCCGTCCAGACGGCTGCCGGCCGGTAATAGATCAGCTTCATGCGAAATCCACCGTCCGTTCCCCCGCAGACTCGCCGGCTCACAGACCGTATTCCCGGATGACCTCGTCCACCCGGACCGGCTGGCCGCCCCGCTTCACGCTGCGCGTCATCGCTTCCATCAGCGCGAGCGTATGGACGGCTTCCCGCGCGTCCGGCAGAGGCGCCCTCCCGCTGTCCAGACACTCGGCGAAATATTCGATGTAGTTCTGATACTCGCCCGCATGGTGGCTCCTATTCTCGAACCTGAAGTAGTAGGACGCCTTGTCGTCGAACCGGTGCACCTGCGGCTTCTCGCCGGCAAAGCGCGTGTAGTAGGCCAGATTGGAGTATTCGGCCCGGGACGATCCGGCCGTCCCCCGCAGGACGCAGCCGATCGCGGACTGCGCTTCCTGCCCGAGGGGCGGGATCGCGTAGTCTCCCGACATGACGGCGATCTGACCGGCGTCGTTGCGGGCGATGAAGCGCAGCGAATCCCACACGTCGAGCCCGTACGCCTTCGTATTGGAGCTGGTCAGCGCATAGCCGGACACTTCCGACACGTCCGGCAAATACCAGCGCACCAGATCGACCGCGTGAATCATGAAGTTGTGGAACCAACTGAAGCCCGACCGTCTGCTCCAGCCCTTGTCCAGAAACCAGCGACCGTCCGTGATGTACCAGGCTTCCACGACCGACAGCTCGCCGTGCCGGCCGGCTTCGAAATCCCGCCGCTGGTGGAGCATCGGCTCGAACCAGCGGGTGCTCTGCCCGATGAACAGCCTGCGGTCCGTGCCGCGCATCAGCTCCAGCAAGGCCGGCGCGTCATCGAGGGACGGCAGAACCGGCTTCGTGCAGATGACGTGCTTGCCGGCTTCGATGGCCTGGCGGATATGGGTGAAATGGAGCTGGTCCGGCGTATAGATCGCGATCACGTCGATGGACGGGTCGGCCAGCATGTCGTCGTAGTCAAGCGTCCAATGGTGAAAATCGAACTCCCGCGCCCGCTCCCGGCACAGTTCCTCGTTCAGGTCGCACACTTTCACCAGTTCCCAGCGCTCGCTCCGCAGGGCGGCCGACATGATGCTCCGGCCTTCCCCGAGGCCGATGACGCCCATCCGGTATTTCCGTTTCATCTCTGTCCTTCTCCTCTCCAACCTATCCCTTGACCGATCCCGACATCATGCCGGATATGATGAACCGTTGACCCAGCAGATAGATCGCGATCACCGGCAGCGTCGTCAGCACGATGTCCGCCGACACCAGATTCCAGTACACCTCGAACCGTCCGAAGAAGTTGTACACCGCCAGCGTCATCGGCCATTTCTCCGAACTGTTCAGGAAATAAAGCGGATGGATGAAATCGCTCCAGGCGCCCATGAAATTGAGAATCGCCACCGTGACCAGCACCGGCGTCAGCAACGGGAACACGACCGAGAAGAAGAGGCGGACGGGCGTGCAGCCGTCGACGATGCCCGACTCGTCCAGCTCCCTCGGCACGCTGCTGACGAAGCCGTAGATGAGGAACACGCTGAACGGGATGGCGGACGCGGTCATCATCAGGATGATGCCGGTCTGCGTGTTGACCAGATGCGTCCATTGCATCACTTTCATCAGGGTGACGAAGTTGGTCGGCATCGCGATGCCCATGATGAGATAGAAGTAGAGCGCCCGGTTCAGCCGGGTGCGCCGCCGGGACAGCACATACGCGGCCAGCGACGCCAGCAGCACGCTGCCGACCATCGCGCCGACGGCGTACAGCAGGCTGTTGAAGAACGACTGCACCAGCTTGCCTTCCTCGATGACCACCGCGAAGTTCGACCATTGCAGCGACGACGGGAGCCGCATGTCCATCGCGTCCGCTTCCGCCCGCGTCTTCAGCGAATTGATGACAACCAGCAGCAGGGGAATGAACATGATCGCGCTGAGTCCCCAGGCGACCAGATTGCGCAGGAGGCTGAGGAGGTGCTTGGTTTTCATTGTTCATGTCCCTCCCTTGACATCAGCCGGATGACGAAGTAGCCGAGCACCGTCATGACGACGAACAGGACGGACGACAGCGCCGTGCCCATGCCGTAGTTGCCCTTCGAGAACTCCTTGAAGATCGCCGTGTACATGACGTCCGTCGCGTAGCCCGGGCCGCCGTTCGTCAGGACATAGACGACCTCGAACACCTTCAGCCCGTGCAGCAGGTTCAGCACCGTCGTCACGACGAGGGCCGGCACGATGAGCGGGATCGTGATCTTGAGCAGCCGTTGCCAGAAATTCGCCCCGTCGATCGACGCGGCCTCATAGTACGTCCGGTCGATGGATTGCAGCCCGGCCAGAATGATGACCATGATGTAGCCGACGCCTTTCCAGGTGTCGACGGCGATGATCGACTTGAACGCCCAGTTCAGGTCCGTCAGCCATTTCTGCGCGAGAAAATCAAGCCCGATGGCCCGCAGCGTCTCGTTCAACAGGCCGGTGGCGGGATGGAGAATCGACTTGAAGATCAGGCCGACGACCAGCATCGGCACGATCGCCGGCATGAACAGCATGACGCGGTGAAACCCTTTGAACCGGATGCCCTCGTTCAGCAAGATCGCAAACAGCAGCCCGAGCACCGTCTTCAGCACGACCGTCGCGACCGTGAACACGATGGTGTTCCGGATAAAGCCGAGATACCGGTCTTCGAGCGAGAAGATGCCGGCCAGATTCTTGAAGCCGATGAAGTTGATCTCGTCCGTGTAGCTGTTCCAGTCGGTGAACGAGTAGAAGATCCCCATGACGCCCGGAAGAACGAAGAACACCGTATAGACGGCGAGAGCCGCGGCGGTAAAATACAGGGGATAGCTGGTTCGATTCATTCGCATTCCCTCAAATCCGTAAGCCGAATTGTCAAGCGAAAATGTCCGGCGCCGTCCGCACCGGACGGACGCGTCCGTCTGTTGTCAAAAAAGGGGAGGCCATGCCCGCCCGTCGGGATGGCGGCCATTGACATCCCCTTATCTTTTTTATCCGGTTGCTTTACCAGTTCGGGTCCTTGGCCACCTTGGCCATCTCTTCGCGCCGCTTGTCGATGCTCTTGAGCACGTCGATCGGCTCCATCGCGCCCGTCAGCATGGCCACCATGTCCTTGCCGATGTCCATCCATTGCGGGTTGACGTAATTGACGTAGTTCTGGAGGTCGGTGCCGCGCTCCGTATACGTGTCGAACAGTTTTTGCTGCTCGACCGTGTATTTGGTCTTCAGACCCGGGAAGTTCAGGTTGGAGAATGACGCATCGTTGTCCAGCATGTACTGCAGGTTTTCCGGTCTCGTCAGGAAGTTGAAGTATTGCTTCGCTTCCTCGATGTATTTGGAGCCGGAATAGATGAACTTGCTCGGCCCGCCCGGATTGATGTAGTAGATCGTGTTGTCCGTGAGCGGAATCGGGAAGAAGCCGATGTCTTCGATCTCGAAGTCTTCGAACCGCTCGACGATCTGCGTTGCCGCGCTTTGTCCGACCAGGCTCATCGCGAATTCGCCGCTGCCCAGCTTGTTCACCGTCTCCGAACCGGTATCCGACAGCGTGTTTTCGCCGAAGAAGCCGAGGTCGTACATTTCCTTGAACTGCTCGAGCGCCTGCAGCATGACCTGGCTGTCCGCGAACTTCCGCTTGTTCTGGTTCAGATCGTTGTACAGACCCGGCTCCAGCTTGTCATAGTTCGGGCCGATTTCCGAGAACCACAGCACATGGTGCCAGCCGTCCGCGATCGGCTGATAGATCGGGGTGATGCCCGCCTGCCGGATCTTGAGCGCCGCGTTTTTGAATTCCTCGTACGTCCTGGGCACTTCCAGGCCGAGTTCGCTGAATATTTTCTTGTTGTACGCGATCACGAAGCTGCTGTACGTATCCCAGATCGTGAGGGCGTAGACCTTGCCGTTCACCGTAACCTGCTCCAGCGAGAGCGGGTCTTCACGCTGCACCCATTCCTGATCGCTCAGGTCAATCGCGTTCTTCTCGACGTTGTAGTTCATCGTGATTTCGCTGTAGCCGCTCTGGCCGCCAAAGATGTCCGGCCCTTCCCCGGCGTTCAGCTTCGTCTTGAGCACGTTGAAGTATTGGTCGGCCGGCACGATCTGGAAGTCGATCTTGATGCCGGTCTCTTCCTCGAACTTCTTGGCCAGCTCCATCTCGGAATCCTTGATCCAGCCCTGGCTGGCCATGTACGTCAGCGTAATGTTCTTCTTGCCCGACGATTGGTCCGACGAGCCGCCCGAATTCGAAGACGGACTGCCCGAGCCCGAGCTGCCCGAACCGGTCGATCCGCCGGCGGTGTTCGAAGCCTTGTTTCCGCTCGAGCAGGCGGCCAGCGCGAGTGAAATCGCTGTCAACAATGCCAGCAGCAAGATTGCCCCTTTTCTCATGCTTCCCTCTCCTTCTGTCAGCTTGTCATCCTTCCTGAATGACACCTTCAGTATAGTATGCCCCTCCTGAACGGCTCCATGGAAAATCCAGTCCTGAACTTGTCTAAATTTAACCGCTTTCATACTAAAAAAATAGCGGTATAATAGAGGTAATGTTTAGCATCGTTTAATGGATGGGAGTCTGAACATGTGGCGCAGTCTGAAGACCGCATTATTTCTGACCTATTCCGCCATCATCCTGGTCGTCTTTGTCATCTTCGTGCTGGTCTTCTATTCGTGGATGACGGGTCAGCTACGCGGACAGGCCATCCATACCCTGAACAGTTTCGGATCTTCCATTCAGGAACAGCTCGCCGGGCAGGTGGAGCAGATGAACCGGGTGTCGCTCAATATCATGTATTCCAACCTGGTCAAGGAGCGGTTCGCCCGCTATGCGTCCCTTCGCCTCGACACGGGCGGCTCCGCCGGCGATTCCGGAACGTCGGCGGAGCAGATCCGAAAGCAGCAGTCGGACGACCTGAAGGCGCTGACGGAAGCGCTGATCGCGATCATCGGCCCGTCCCGGCTCGTGGAGCAGATCTACCTGTACGCCTTCGACGGGCGGTATTACGGCACGGGTTTCGACACCCGGGAACTGGTCTACCGTCCCGAGGAGAAACCCTTCATCACCGCCCTCCGGCTCGAGCAGAGCAAGAAGCTGCTGTCCGGCCCGGAAATCGACGAACAGCTCGCCAAATTCTCGTCTTCGGAGGACGGCAAGTACGCCATGTCCCTGTACCGGCTGCTCTATGACGCGTACAATGTCCCGATCGGCGTCATCGAAGTCCGGCAGTTCGCCAACCGGATTTTCGCCAGCGCCATCGAGTTCAACCGGAGCAATCCGTATAACGGCCATATCTACATCGCGGACCGGAACGGCTCGATTCTCTACCCGTTCGAGCATGACGACCGGCTGGAAGACACGTTCCGGGAGCTGATCGCGGCGCGCCATACCGGAGCCGATTTCTACACGAGCATTCCGTTCACCGATCCGCTGGACGGCGAGAAGCAGCTCATGTCCCTTCACTACACGGCGTCGACCGGCTGGTACACGATTCTGACCACGTCCGAGAAGGATCTGTTCCGGCCGCTCAGGGAGTTCACGTATGAGTTGTTCGGCACGGCCTTCCTGCTGATCGCCTTCGGCGTCGGCCTGTCGTACTACGCGGCGAAGAAAATCACGTTCCCGATCTACCGAATCCGCCGTCTCGTCCGCAACATCTCGCTCGAGCGTCTCGGTTCGGGCCTGATCGCCCGCCGCAAGCTGAACAGCGGTTTTGTCGAGCTGAACGAGCTGCACGACGCGTTTCTCGACATGAGCATCCGCCTGAAGGATTCGCTGGACCACCTGCTTCAGGCCGAAACCCGCAGCCTCCAGGCCCGTCTGAGCGCCCTCCAGTCGCAGATGAATCCGCATTTCCTGTACAACACGCTTGCGAATCTGCAGGAAATGGCGGAGCAGAACATGAACGGCACGCTTGTGCTCACCATCGAGCGGATGTCCGATTTTCTTCGGTACATGACCTCCAAGGAGCGCCAGGTGCCGCTGCGGGACGAGCTGGACCACACCGTCAACTACCTGGAGATCAACAAGGTTCGCTTCGGCGACCGGCTGGCATACCGCGTGAACATGCCGGAGTCCATGCTGGCGCAGGTCGTGCCGAAGCTGTCCATCCAGCCGCTCGTCGAGAACAGTCTGAAATTCGCGGCGGCGAAGGCGCCGCCGTGGCGAATCGATATTGTCGGGCGTACGGACGAAGCCGGGTGGCTCATCGAAGTCTGCGACAACGGACCCGGTTTTGACTCGGAGAAACTGGCGGCGCTCGGGGAGAAGATGGCGGCGTACGAACAGGACAAGTCGTTCCCGGCGCTCGAGGTGAACGGCATGGGGCTGCTCAATCTGTACCTCAGGCTGGATCTGCTGTACGGGGACAGGAAGCGGTTCGCCATCCGGAACCTGCCGGAAGGCGGCGCGTCGATCAGCTTCGGGGGGCCGACAGACAAGGAGGGATGAGCATGCAACAGCCGAATATTACGGCCGTCGTGGCGGAAGACGAGGACCTGATCCGCGCCGGACTCGTGCGCAAGATCAGGCAATGCAACCAACATATTCAGATCGCCGGCGAGGCGTCGCAGGGCGCGGAAGCGCTGGAACTGGTGCGGCAGATGCAGCCCCAGCTCCTGATTACCGACATCCGCATGCCGGTCATGGACGGCCTCAAGCTCATCGAGGAAGTGCGCAACTACCATCCAGGCACGATCATCGTCATCGCGAGCGGCTACGCCGACTTCGAATACGCGCGCCAGGCGATGCGGTTCAACGTCCGGCACTATCTGCTGAAGCCGATCAAAAACCAGGAGCTCGCCGACGTGCTGAATGGCATCTGCAGCGAGCTCGCGGATACGTTGCTCGCGGAATCCGGCGATCCCGAGAAATGCGTGCAGCGGGTGCAGCAGTATCTGCGCGAGCATTTCCACGAGAAGATCAGCCTCGAGCAGCTTGCGCGGCAGTTCCATTTCTCGGCCGCCTACCTGAGCAAGATTTACTACAAGTACACCGGGGAGACGCCTTCGAAATACATCACCGTGCTCCGGATCAACGAAGCGATGCGGCTCCTCCGGCAGCGCAAAGACCTGTCCGTGCACGAAGTCGGCGAGAAGGTCGGCTACCCCGATCCGTTCTATTTCAGCCGGATCTTCAAGAAAGCGACGGGGATGACGCCGCGGGAGTTCCAGCAGTCCGTGCGGTGAGGGCCGGCCCGATGCGCTCAGACCGGCCGAACCTCGAAGTCCAGCGTAAACCCCTGCTTGTCGCGCGGGGCGATGCGCACCTCATGCGCGCCGAAGCGCTGTCTCCACAGCGACCCGTCGCCCAGGAACGGGTCCGCCGCTTCCCGGGCCTCGTCCGACAGGAACGATCCGGTCACGATCCACCGGCCGCCGGCGTCCGTCCGGCGGCTCGTCCGCATGCGTTCCGGCGCGTCCCCGGGGATCAGCCAGCCGCCGATCACGACCGTCGCGCCCGACTCCGCCCGCTTCCATGCGCCGTCCAACGCGGATGCCGAAACCGAGGAGCCGCCGACCAGGATCAGGCCGGGATCCCCCATCTCGCGGCCGCCGGCGTATGCATCCATCACGAGCACGTTGTTCATCGGGCAGAAGAGCGGATGAATCGGCGCGTTCCCCGCGAAATCGAACCCGTTCTCCAACGGGTAATCCTCCACCCGCTTCGCCTTCCGCAGGACATGCCGCGGAAAAGCAAATCCGGGAATGTGCATGCAGCTTCCGTGCGCCGGCAGGGCGCCCCGGGACAGCAGATGCCAGATCTCGAAGATGCTGCGGGAATGCTCCTCTCCGACCGGATGGCGATTGCCGAACAGCCGCTCGTTCTGGCCGTAGTTGCTGTCGTCGGAATGAATGACCAGAATGTCCGGCGACGCATCCCCATACCGCCAGGCGATCGGATGCTCCGGAACGAACCCGCGGACGAAGGCTTCCCACACCTCGCCGAACACCGTCTTCTCGAACGTTCCTCCGCGAAACCGCAGCAGGCAGTCGATATTTTCCGTGAACAGATGGCTGGGCGCCATGAAGTACGCCATCTTGAGCGCCGAATCGAATTCCTCGGGCGAATGGCCGGGAAAACCGTGGAACCGCGTGAACCACGGCCCCGTATCCGGTCCCCACAGATCCGCGCAGATCCAGAAATCCCGTCCGTATTGCACGGCGGCGCCCAGCGCGGTCGCGAGCTGGAGCGGCTGGAACGATTCCTTCATCACCTTCGGACAGACCGCCATGCCGGCGCGGGCGTAAGTATGGAAGGACACGGGAAACACATGCTCGCTGATCAGCGGGACCCGTCCGTTGCCCGAGCCTTCTTCGCGCGCCAGCGCTTCAACGTGCCGGACTCTCCGCGCCACCGCCTCCGCGACGGCTTCGCGCGCTTCCGCCAGCGTCAGCCCGTCGGTCCGCGCCCAGTGCGGATACCAGCCGTCCTTGCGGTATTGCGCCGCGTTGATCTGCAGATGTTCCGGCTCATCGTACAGCAGTCCGATCAGCCGGCCGGAGCGCAGCGCATCCCGGATCGCGTCGTCCGGCACGTCGTACCGGTTCGTGCCCGGCACCCAGGGGCCGTTGATGTTGCCGTATTCGTTCCCGAGCACGATGCCGATGCCGGCTTCCGCCAGATCGGCCAGCATGGCCGGCTCCGCGTCCCTTCCGGGAAACGTGTGGTGAACATAGAACTGCGCCCCGAGTTCCTTGAGCGCTCCAACGTACGCCTTCGGCTCCGGGCGATCATCCTGGCTCGGCACGATGACTCCGGTCCCCGTCCGCATCACCCGGTCGGAATCTTCCCCGGCCCACGGATCCTGCCAGGATACGACCGGTCCCTGCAAGCCCAGCTTCGGCCCTCTGTTCCGCATGCGCTCATCCCTTTTCAAAAAATCGGGCAGCCTGTCAGTCCAGATCGTCAAGGAGCTTGTCGAGCATCTCCCGCTCGGCCTGCTGCTCGCGGACGGCCTCCAGAATCTTGTCATACAGCTCATCGGCCATCTCGGCCGCCACGATCTCGCCGTTCACGTACGCGTACGGGAACAGGAAGCATTCGCCGCAGTTGCCGAGGCAGCCGTATTCGATCACTTCGTATTTGTCCGGCTCCGCTTCGAGCCGGCGCATCACCGCGTCCGTGCCGTGATGCATGTTGCTCGCGCAAAACTCGATGATCGGCCGATCCAACGCGGCACCACCTGCCATCATCCGGTCCGTTTTCATTCTGCCCGTTTTGTACTATAATAAATAGTAAGCAAGAAAGGAGCTGATGGCAAATGAGCAATACGACGACGGATCAGCAAATGTACGACGAAGTGCTCGACGTGCTCGACAAGCTGCGTCCGTTCCTGCAGCGCGACGGCGGCGACGTCGAACTCGTCGATGTGGAGAACGGCGTCGTGAAGCTGCGCCTGATGGGCGCATGCGGAAGCTGCCCGAGCTCGACGATCACGCTGAAGGCGGGCATCGAGCGCGCCCTGCTGGAAGAAGTCGAGGGCATCCAGGAGGTCATTCAGGTATTCTGACATCCGACTGCGGGGAAAAATAAAGCGTCTTGACCCGAAGCCGTATCCGTCCTGGCGGAACGGCCGCGGGACAAGGCGCTTTTTTTCTTGCCCTGCGCTATATCGTGTTGCGGATCGGATCGAAGCCGCCGGTCACATCGAGCAGGTTGCCGGTGATGAAATCCGACTTCGGGTCGCACAGGAACCGGATCGCGCGCGCCACGTCCTCGCCGGTTCCGGGTCTGCGCCCGGATTCCGGATCGGTCTCGCCGCGCACGTCGTCGATTGACCGCTCCTTGTTCGCGCCGCGAATGTCGCCGGGACAGATCATGTTCACCGTGATGCCGTGCATCGCTTCTTCGACGGCCAGCGTCTTCGTGAACGAGACGAGCGCGGTCTTCGCCGCGGCGTACACGGCGCGATGCGGCCAGGCGCGCGACTCGCCCGCGTGGCCGAAGCCGAAATGGATGATCCGCCCCCATCCCGTCCGCCGCATCCCCGGCAGCAGCAGCCGGTCGAGCAGCATGACGCCGAGCAGGTTCCCGTTCACCAGTCCGATGATCTCCTCCGGCCGGTAATCGGCGAACAGCCGGCGCTCGCGGATGAACGGACCCGCGTTGTTGATCAGGATGTCGATGCCGCCGAGCAGCCGCTCCGCCTCCGCGGCGAGCCGCCCGACCTGCGCGGGATCGGCCACGTCGGCCTGCACGGCGGCCGAACGGACGCCCCGCCCCCGCAGGCTTTCGGCCAGCGCCTCCGCCTCGGCCCGGCTGCTCACATAGTTCACGATGACGTCGCATCCTGCGTCGGCGAGGAGCTGCGCGGTCCGCTTGCCGAGACCCTTCGCGCTCCCGGTGATCAGCGCCCTCTTCCCTTTCAGCTCCATCGATTCCTCCTCGCGAACCGTTTCCCCGGACGATCGGCCGCTCCGCTCAAGCGCGCTGCTTCATCCAGCGCCGGACATAGCGGAACGCGATGCACAGGGAAGCCGTGATCATCTCGAACGCATCTTCTAGCTGCCTGACCTGCTGTTCGATGTTTTCCAGCCTCGCCGGCTTGCCGTAAGACTTGCGGCTCTGCTTCAGATCGTCCAGCATCTCGGTGTTCATGAAGTGCACTTCGATGTTGCGCCGCTTGCGCAGCTCGGTAAGCTGCGGCTGGTACTGCTCCTTCAGCCTGTCCAGCGCGGCGGACAGGCCCGGATGCAGCCGCCGCTGCCGCATGTTGCGGAGCACGGTGAAGTAGGAGAATTGCGGTTTCATTTTCTCGGTCTGAAGCCCGAGCGCATCGTTGAGGAAGGCGCCGAGTTTGTCGAGAATGGCGAATACGCGGATGAAGCCGTTCTTGTCGAAATAGACGTACCGGAAATAATCGAGCTGCTCCTCGCGCGACATGTGCGCCAGCGAAGACTTGCGGATGCGGAGCGCGTAGCCGCGCGCCGCGTACAGGCTCTGCTCCAGCTCGTCCAGCGACGCGAGCAGCCCGAGGGCGCCGATCTCGTACACGCGCAGACGGTGGTCGCCGTCCTTCCCGGATGTGATCCGCTGGTGCATCAGGTTTGCGAACTGGCTGATCTCCTTGTACACTTCGGCCATCCGCCCGGTCATCCGCCTCGGTTGTTCGCCGAACAACGTGCGCAGCACCGCGGCACCTCCCTACAGGCGCAAGTTCGCCCGTCCGCCGTCTGCGCGATGGAGGAGGGAGCGGATGGTCAGATCGGCGAGCAGACTGAACAGACCGCAGATGACGAGATTATGGAGCAGGCTGGTGAAAATGAACACGTCCTCGTTCCCCACCGTCCACGCCACGAGCGCGCCGCTCAGCACCTGTCCGAACGTCAGCCCGAGCACCCAGGACGACAGCTTCGCCGTCTCGCCGTCCTTGCTCCACCGCCTGACGCAGACATGGAGCACGATCGCCAGGACGAGGAACAGCGCCGCCGCGACGCGGTGGATGTAGGCAATCAGCGTCGCGTCCTGCGACAGATCGGGCACGAAGGCGCCGCCGCAGAGCGGCCAGTCCGTGCCGCAGCCGCCGCTGGAGTCGGTGTGGCGGATGTAGGCGCCGAGATAGATCACGACCAGGCTGTACACGAATACCGCCAGCGCGAACGGAAAAACGCCCCGTGGTATGGCGGGAGGTTGTCGTTTTGCGGCGTTTGTTTGCCGATGGACCCACAGGACGAGCAACAACGTGCTCGCGAATGCGAACAGCGAGATGCCGAAGTGCAGCGCCATCACCTGCGAGGATTGCGGCCACTTCACCGCCGCCGCGCCCATCAGGGCCTGCACGACCGTGAACAGGACGATGCTGCCGGCGTACCAGAGCGGCTCCGTGTCGGGCTTGTCCATTCTCCGCACAAGCCGGTACGTGGCGACGAAGGTGATCACGACGAGAATGCCGACGATGCCGGTGAAGAACCGGTGGGAATATTCGATCGCCGACTCGAGCGTCCGGGCCGGAACGAATTTGCCGTGGCAGAGCGGCCAGTCCGTCCCGCAGCCGTCGCCGGAATCGGTATTGGTCACCAGCGCGCCGCCCAGCAGCACGATCAGCATGCCGATGCAGGTCGCGACGGCAAGTTTGCGGTAACCGCCGGAAATCATGAACTCACCACATTTCTTCTGTCGAATCGATCCGGAATACGGGCAGGGAGCCCGGCGGCTCGCTTCACAGACATTTCAGACTACATTATAACGATTCCAAACAGCGAAATCCATGTAGAAACGTTGAACACGCGGAAAGCGGCAGGCGCCGACCGTCCGGGGGGCGAAACCTGCCGCTGAGGGCGTGGCGGAGCCCCGGGACGTCAGCGCCCGTTCAGCGCCGCGTCCACCTCGATCGCGCGGTCCAGAAACCGCTCGACTTCGGGCCGCGTCTTGCGCAGCTTGCTCACGAACCGGACGATCTCCTTCCCGTTCCGGAACGCGATGAAGCTCGGAATGCCGGTAACGCCGAGGGCGATGAGCTCGTCAAGCATCGCGTCGCGGTCGACTTCCAGGAACGCGATCCGGTCGCGGTACGCCTCCACGACCTCTCCGAAAAACAGGTCGAGGTACCGGCAGTCCGGGCACCAGCCCGCCTTGAACACCGCCACGGTCAGCACGTCGCGTCCGATCTTCTCGCGAAAGTCTTGCACATTCGCCGCTTTGTCCATGGTGTCTTCCCCTTTCGTTACGCGCGGGTCCGGCCTTTCGTTACGCGCGGGTCCGGCCTTTCGTGTGCGCGGGTCCGTCCGCCGCAGTCCGGAGGTTTCCGGCTGCCGCTTCATTCCGTCGTTGCTTCTCCTCTCTTCTTGGTCGATCCTCGCGATGGCCGCATCGTCCCGGGATGAAGCGCGCGTCATTCGCGCGTGGAGAATGCCGGTGGTCAGCGCGCCCGGAGGCGCAGCAGCGGCGCGAACAGCTTCTTCAGCGGACCGGGGAACGTCGCCGCGTCCTCCCGGGTGACCGCACCGAGCAGCACCATGAGCGCGAGGTAGGCCGCGCCGGAGACGGCGCAGGACGCGGCGGCCGTGAAGAAGCAGGCCAGCTTGTACGGCAGGGCGTCCAGCAGCCGCAGGCCGGCAGCGTCGACGCCGAAGCCCGCGGCGGCCGCGACCAGCACGGCCCCCAGGTAGGGCAGCCAGCGCGGGCCGAGCACGGCGATCGGCGTCACCTTGCGGATCGACAACACGTTGAATGCGCCGATCCAGAGGAAGCCGAGCGTCGACGCGAGGATGAGGCCGTACACGCCGAGCGCGGGGCCGAGCAGGACGCTCAGCGCCGCCTTGACCGCCATGCCGGTCAGCGTATGGTACATCGCCTGGCGCGGCTTGCCGAGGCCGAACAGCGTCGAGTTCGTCGTCATCATGACGATCTGCAGCACCGTGCCGGCCGTCAGCGCGGCGACGACACCGCTGCCGCCAGGCGTGTAGAGCAGCCCGGTCACGGACTCGGCGGCTGCGGTCAGCGCCAGCGCGAGCGGCACGCCCGTGAAGATGACGATGCGCAGCACGAGCGACGCCTGCCGGCTCACTTCCCGCATGTTGCCCGTCGCGTACGCCGACGAAATGACGGGGATGATCGACTGGCTGAGCGCGACGGCCAGAATCGGCGGGATGCCCGCAATCGTCTGCGCCTTCATCCCGAGCGCGTCGAGCGCCGCGTTCGTCAGGTCGCGGGAGCCGTAGTAGACTTCCGTCAGCCGGTAGAAAAACTGCGTATCGAAATAATAGAAAAATTGCACCGTCATCGACGTCAGCACGATCGGCACGGACATCCGGAAAATCTCGCGGTAGATGGCGCCGTACCGCATCCTGCGTCCACGGGTTGCGGCCGCCGCGCCCGTCCTCCGGCGGTCCGCCGCGTCCGCGCGGCGCAGCTTCACCGCATAGCCGAGCATGACCGCGAACGCGCCGGCGGCGCCGAAAATCGTGCCCGCCGACGCCGCCGCGGCGATCCGCTCGTCGCCGTAGCCCCAACTGTACAGCGCGAACGCGAGCGAGACGCTCGTCACGACGCGCAGAATCTGCTCGACGATCTGCGAGACGGCGCCTGCCGTCATGTATTGCCGCCCCTGAAAATACCCGCGCATCATCGCGATCACCGGGAACAGGAGCAGCGCCGGCGCGATCGCCCGGATCGACGCCGCCGCGCCCGGGTTGTCCCGCGCAAGCAGCGGCGCAAGCAGCATCAGGGCGGCCGACACGGCGACGCCCGTCACGATGCCGAACAGCAGCGCGGCGCGGTAGATCTCGCGCGCCTCGTCGAACCGCCCGCGCGCGTGCCGCTCCGCGATCATCTTGCTGATCGCGCTCGGGATGCCCGCCGTCGCAATCACGAGGAGCAGCAGATAGATGTTGTTGGCCGCCGTGAAATAGGCGCCGCCCGCCTCCGTCAGCATGTAGTCGAGCGGAACCCGCTGGAAGATGCCGAGGAAACGGGCGATGAGCGCGGCGGCCGCGAGAATGATCGTGCCCCGGATCAGGGAATCTTTCTTCAGGCTCACGCTATCCAGTCCTTGTCGAATCCGGCAGCCGGCCGGACGGAGTTTCAGCCCTTGATCGGCTCAAGCGGCTTGACGTTGCCGCGCACCGGCTTCGCGGCGCCCGCGGGAGCGGCCCAGCGCACGGCGTTCCGGATAACCTGCAGAATGTGCGGATGGTGATACGTCGGGTACGTCTCGTGGCCGGGACGGAAATAGAAAATCCGGCCCTGGCCGCGATGGAACGTGCAGCCGCTGCGGAACACCTCGCCGCCCTCGAACCAGCTCACGAAGATCAGCTCGTCCGGCGCCGGGATGTCGAAGTGCTCGCCGTACATTTCCTCATGGTCGATCGTGATGTATTCGGGCAGGCCCGCGGCGATCGGATGCGCCGGGTTGACGACCCAGATGCGCTCCTTCTCGTTCGCCTCCCGCCACTTCAGATCGCACGACGTGCCCATGAGTTTGCGGAAAATTTTCGAGAAGTGGCCCGAGTGCAGCACGATGAGCCCCATCCCGTCCAGCACCCGACGGTGCACGCGGTCGACGATCGCGTCCTCCACCTTGTCATGGGCCATGTGGCCCCACCAGATCAGCACGTCGGTGTCGTCCAGCACGTCTTCCGTCAGCCCGTGCTCCGGCTGGTCGAGCGTGGCGGTGCGCACCGCGATGCCGTCCCCCCCGATGCCCCGCGCGATCGCGTTGTGGATGCCGTCGGGGTACACGTTTTTGACCTCTTCATGAACGTTCTCGTGCAGGAATTCGTTCCATACCGTGACGCGGATCATGCACCGGCCTCCTCCAGTCAGGTAGTCTGTGATCATCGCCGCTTGCGGGACGGGCTTCACGACGCCCCCCGGTCTCCAAGCACGAAATGCTCGATCAGATGCGCGACGCCGTCGTCGTTGTTGCCGGGCAGCACGATGTCCGCCTCTTCCTTCACCTTCGGCTGCGCGCCGCCCATCGCGGCCCCGAGACCGGCGGTGCGGATCATCGACAGGTCGTTCAGGCTGTCGCCGGCCGCGGCCGTCTCGGACGGATCGATGCCGAGCAGCCCGCACAGTTCGATCAGCGCGGCGCCCTTCGAGACCCCGGCCGGGTTCAGTTCGAGGTTCACGGGCGACGAATTCGAGATTTCGAATCTCCCGCGGCTTGCCGCCTTCGCGCGAATCTGCTCCAGAATCTCCAGGTTCTCTTCGTAATAGCCGAATTTCAGCCACACCCGGTCATGGACGGCATCCTCCGGCTCGATCCACCGCTCCCGGTTGAAGACGCCTTCCGTCGTGTAGGCCCAGTACCAGACGCCGTATTGCAGCGCCAGCTCGCGCAGTTGCAGCACGTCCGCCGCCTCCATTGCGGTCCGCCTGTGCAGCTCGCGCGGGCGGCGCCAGATCTCGCCGCCGTTCACCGTGATCATCGGCGTCGTGAGGCCGAGCAGCTCCGTGTAGGGAAGCACGCTCTGCACGCCGCGTCCGGTCGCGAGGCAGACGATGACGCCCGCATCCAGCGCGCGGCGGATCACCGCGGCGTTGCGCGGGCTGACCTCCTGACGGTCGTTGAGCAGCGTGCCGTCCATGTCGAGCGCGACCAGTTTGATGTTTGCCATGATATGTGCTCCTTCCCAGGTTCAATCGCTATTGTAACACAACCGCCGCCGGATTGGGAAAGCACGTCAGCCATGGGCGGCTGCCTCGGGTGTACGCATCGGGCGGCTTGCCGGGCGTCAAGACGGCAAAACGGCAGACCTCCTCCGCTTACGGAGAAGATCTGCCGCGTTCGGACCTGCGAGCCGCGTCCCGTCAGGATGATTTGTTGCGGTTGTAGATGTCGAAAGCGACCGCGAGCAGCAGCACCAGCCCTTTGATCGCCTGCTGCCAGTCGACGCCGATGCCGAGAATCGACATGCCGTTGTTCATGACGCCCATCACGAGGCCGCCGATGACCGCGCCGATCACGGTGCCGACGCCGCCGGACATGGACGCGCCGCCGATGAAGCAGGCCGCAATTGCGTCGAGCTCGAAGTTGACGCCGGCCTTCGGGGTGGCCGCGTTCAGGCGGGCGGCGAACACGAGGCCGGACAGCGCGGCCAGCGTGCCCATATTGACGAACACCCAGAACGTCACCCGCTTCGTCTTGACGCCCGACAGCATCGCCGCCTTCTCATTGCCGCCCATCGCGTAGATATGCCGGCCGATCACCGTCCGGTTCGTCACGAACGTGTACAGGAAGATGAGGGCGAGCAGCACGATCAGAATGTTCGGGATGCCTTCGTAGCTGGCCAGCACATAGACGAACAGATTGAGGGCGGCGGCCAGAATGACCATTTTGCCCAGAAAATAGCCGAACGGCTCCACATCGAACCGATAGCGAATGTCCGACAGGCGTTTCCGCCATTCGCCCGCGATCAGCGCCGCGGACAGGACGAGACCGATCAGGATGCTGAGCAGATGGAGATCGCCGCCGCCGGAGAAGTCCGGGATGAAGCCGGAGCTGAGCGCGCGGAACGCCCCGGGGAACGGACCGACGGACTGCCCTTCGAGCACCAGCATCGTCAGCCCGCGGAACATCAGCATGCCGGCCAGCGTCACGATGAACGACGGCACCCGCACGTAGGCGACCCAGAAGCCCTGCCAGGCGCCGATCAACGCGCCGAGCAGCAGCGACAGGACGACCGCGGCCGCGAACGGCACGTTCAGATCGACCATCATGATGGCCGCAACCGCGCCGACGAAGGCCGCCACGGAGCCGACCGACAGATCGATGTGCCCGCTGATGATCACGAGCACCATGCCGATGGCCAGCACGAGAATGTAGCTGTTCTGCAGAATCAGGTTGGTCACGTTGAGCGGCTTGAGCAGAATGCCGTCCGTCAGGATCTGGAACAGCAGCATGATCGCCAGCAGCGCGATCAGCATGCCGTATTGCCGGATGTTGGCCCTGAACAGATTAATGACCGTTTGCACGGATGTCGCCCTCCATTTTCGCCATGAGTCGCATGAGGTTTTCCTGGGTGGCTTCCGCCCGGGAGAGCTCCCCGGTCATGCGCCCTTCGCTCATGACATAGATCCGGTCGCACATGCCGAGCAGCTCCGGAAGCTCCGACGAGATGAGCAGGATGCCCTTTCCTTCGTCCGCCAGCCGGTTGATGATGGTGTAGATCTCGTATTTCGCGCCGACGTCGATGCCCCGGGTCGGTTCGTCCAGGATCAGCACGTCCGGTTCGGTGAAAATCCATTTGCTGAGGACGACCTTCTGCTGATTGCCGCCGCTGAGGTTCATGACGGTCTGCCGGATGCTCGGCGTCTTGATGTTCAGCCGCTGCCGGAAGCCTTCCGCCTCCACGATTTCCCGCCGCTCGTCGATGACGCCGCGCCGGGCGATCTTCTCCAGCTTGCCGAGCGTGGTATTGCGCTTGATGTCCTGAATCAGGACGAGGCCGAAGTTCTTCCGGTCTTCGGTCACGTACGCGATGCCGTTCCGGATGGCGGACGGAATGTCGGGCAGGTCGACGGGTTTTCCGTTCTTCAGGATCTGCCCGCTGATGCGCTTTCCGTACGACCGGCCGAACAGGCTCATCGCGAGCTCCGTCCGTCCGGCGCCCATCAGCCCGGCGATCCCGACCACTTCGCCCCGGCGGATATGGAAGCTGACATCGGCGATCACCCGGCGGTCCGGCTGCCGGGGATGGTACACGTTCCAGTTCTTCACCTCGAAAATCGTCTCGCCGATGATCGGCGACCGCTCCGGATAGCGATGCTTCAGGTCGCGTCCGACCATCCCCTTGATGATCCGGTCCTCCGTGATCTCGTCCCGGGCCGTGTCGAGCGTCTCGATCGTCTCGCCGTCCCGCAGGATCGTGATCGAATCGGCCACCTGGACGATTTCGTTCAGCTTGTGGGAGATCAGGATGGAGGTCAGTCCGCGCGCCTTGAACGACTTGAGGAGCTTCAGCAGATTTTCGCTGTCGTGCTCGTTCAGGGCGGCGGTCGGCTCGTCCAGAATGAGCAGCTTCACATTCTTGCTGATCGCCTTGGCGATTTCCACGAGCTGCTGCTTGCCCACGCCGAGATCCATGACGCGGGTGTTCGGCGATTCCTCAAGCCCCACCAGATCCATCAGTTCCCGCGCGCGCACGAACGTCTTGCCCCAGTTGATCACGCCCCTCCGGGCCTGCTCGTTGCCGAGGAAAATGTTCTCCGCGATCGACAGATACGGACTGAGCGCGAGCTCCTGGTGGATGATGACGATGCCGTGCCGCTCGCTGTCGCGAATGTCCCGGAACTGGCAGAGCCGGCCCTGAAAGTAGATCTCGCCCTGATAGGAACCGTGGGGATAGACGCCGCTGAGCACCTTCATGAGCGTCGATTTCCCGGCCCCGTTCTCGCCCATGAGCGCGTGGATTTCGCCCTCCCGCACCTTCAGGTTGACATTGTTCAGCGCCCTGACCCCGGGAAACGTCTTCGTAATCCCCCGCATTTCCAGCAGGATGTCTGTCATCGCTCCGATTCTCTCCTTCGCGGAAACGATTTCGCGACGAGCCGCGGGCGGCCGTCACGAAATCGCTCCCTGCCGGAATTTGCGCCTGAATGTCAGCGGGTCATTTCAGTTGATCTTCCGTGTAGTAGCCGCTGTCGATCAGCACTTCCTTGTAGTTGGTCCTGTCGACGGAGACGGGTTCAAGCAGGTAGGACGGCACCACTTTAACCCCGTTGTCGTACGTCGTCGTGTCGTTTACTTCCGGCTCTTCGCCCTTGAGCACCGCTTCCGCCATTTCCGCCGCCTTCTTGGCCAGCTCGCGGGTGTCCTTGAAGATGGTGGACGTCTGTTCGCCGGCGAGGATCGACTTGACCGAGGCGAGCTCCGCGTCCTGGCCCGTGATGACCGGCATCGGTTTGTCCGCGGAACCGTACCCGACGCCTTTCAGCGACGAGATGATGCCGATGCTGATGCCGTCGTACGGCGACAGGACCGCGTCCACGCGCTCGGTGGTGTAGTGGGCGCTGAGCAGGTTGTCCATGCGCGCTTGCGCCGTCGCGCCGTCCCAGCGGAGGGTCGCGATCTGGTCGAAGGCCGTCTGGCCGCTGCGGACGACGAGCTGTCCGTTGTCGATGTACGGCTGCAGCACGCTCATCGCGCCGTCGAAGAAGAAGTAGGCGTTGTTGTCGTCGGGCGAACCGGCGAACAGTTCGATGTTGAACGGGCCCTTTCCGTCCTTCAGTCCGAGCGCCTGCTCAATGTAGGACGCCTGCAGCACGCCGACCTTGAAATTGTCGAAGGTCGCGTAGTAGCTGACATGCTCGGACTTGCGGATCAGCCGGTCGTAGGCGATGACCTTCACGCCCTGGGCGTTCGCCTTGTCGAGGACGTTCGTCAGCGATTCCCCGTCGATCGCGGCGATGACGAGCACGTCGACGCCCTTCGTGATCATGTTTTCGATTTGGGAAACTTGGTTCTCGACGATGTCTTCCGCGTATTGCAGATCGACCTTGTAGCCGCGCTTCTCGAATTCCGCCTTCATGTTGTTGCCGTCATGCACCCAGCGTTCCGAGGACTTCGTCGGCATCGCGATGCCGACAAAGCCGGCGTCCCCTCCGCCGCTTCCGCCCGACTTTCCGCCGGAGCCTCCGCAGCCGGCGGCAATGAGCGCCACGCCGAGCAGCAGGATCACAAGCACGCTGAATCTTCTCTTCATCGGTCTACCCCTTCCCCTTTTCGATATGGTTTGGTTTGGTGTGGTATACGACCGTATCGTACTTCGGGGAGGCCGGCCCGGTCTTTCGAAAAAACCAATGCATTTTTTCAAAAAAACAACAAAAAAAGGCCCCGGAGGCCGTTGGTTGTGGTCCACTCTGATCATCATCTCCCATAACGGCACCACGCGCCGTTATTTGCGCCAGCACGGCCTCTCGACCCGACCGGCGCCGCAATTTACGGCACCACGCGCCGTTACTCGTGTCTCGCCTCGTCTTCTTGGCCAAATAACGGCACCACGCGCCGTTATTTGCGCCAGCACGGCCTCTCGACCCGACTGGCGCCGCAATTTACGGCACCACGTGCCGTTACTCATGTCTCGCCTCGTCATCTTGGCCAAATAACGGCACCACGCGCCGTTATTTGCGCCAGCACGGCATCTCGACCCGACCGGCGCCGCAATTTACGGCACCACGTGCCGTTACTCATGTCTCGCCTCGTCATCTTGGCCAAATAACGGCACCACGCGCCGTTATTTGCGCCAGCACGGCATCTCGACCCGACCGGCGCCGCAATTTACGGCACCACGTGCCGTTACTCGTGTCTCGCCTCGTCATCTCGGCCAAATAACGGCACCACGCGCCGTTATTTGCCGGTCTGCGCCGCCCCGCGTGCCAGCCACCCGCGTTAACGGAACGGTGTTCCGTTAGCGGTGCTCCGACGGTGCACCGACCCTGCGCCAACGGAACCACGTTCCGTTAGCGGACGTCCGGATAAGCCTCCGTTCCGGTTCCGCTATCAGACCCGAAAGCGCGGACCAGCGCGGCAGCCAGGCTTGCAGCACGACCCATGCGCCGGATGCGGTCCGACATTGCGCCTTGCGCCGTCACAAGCAGATCTTCCGGCAGATCGCAACAAAAAACGGACCCTCCATGGGGTCCGCACAAGGGTTTCGCGGTTCAACGCTCGTCCGCGTCGTCGGATTCCGTCTCGCCCTTCCGGTACTGGTTGGGGGAGACGCCGAACATTTTCTTGAAGGCGGTGCTGAAATAATGCTGGCTGACGAAGCCCACGCTGCCGGCGATCTCGTGGATCGGCAGGTCCGTTCCGGTCAGCAGGCGCGTCGCCTTCTCCATGCGCATCATCGTCACGAGGCTGATGAACGACGCCCCGAGTTCCTGCTTCAGGATGCGGCTCAGGTAAACAGGCGACACATGCAGCTCGGCGGCCGCCGCTTCCAGGGACAACTCCGGATCGGCGAACCGCTCGCGGAGCAGCGCCCGGGCGCGCCGGACGATCGGCGACAGGCGCGCTTCCCGGCTGACGGCGGACCGGGCGCGCCTCAGCGCCGCGCCGACCTCGGCCAGGTCCTGACCCGCCGGTTCCAGATGAACCTGAACGGTCAACTTCAAATACTGCTGCGCCGCCTGCTCGATCCCGCTCGCCAGCGCCGGCGGCACATCGTCCCAGACGATCAGCAGAATCAAACCGGTGGCGTCCCGGAAGATCAGGTGTTTCGCCTCATCCAGCAGTTCCGATGTCACATTCTCGATGGCGAACAGCATGAGCTGGCGCTCCGATTCATTCCGCGGAGACTGGCCCATGTCGAGCTCCGGCCAACGGATCGCCATCACGTATTCGGGCGGTCGGGAGGGAAGCTCCAGGAACCGGAGCTGCTCGGCAATCTCGTCGCGTCCGAGCGCGCCTTCCATCCATTCCAGGCAGAACCGCTCGCGGAGCAGCGGAAGGTTCTTGCGGATCTGCGCGGCGGCGGCGTCCAGGTAGGCGTTCAGCTTCGCCTCCCGCTCGAGGCGCTCCCGGACGCGTGTCATGATCTGCGTCAGCTCCTCGGGATTGGTCGGCTTCAACACATATTCCTGGACGTCCAGCCGGACGGCCTCGCGGGCGTATTCGAACTCGTCGTGGCCGGTGATGATGACCACGAGGCACGACGGCCTGCGTTCCCGGATCAGCCGGATCAGCTCCAGCCCGTGCATGATCGGCATGTTCAGATCGACGAGCATGACGTCCGCCTCGTGCCGTTCCGCGAGCTCGAGCGCCTCTTCCCCGTCCTCCGCCTCCGCGCACACCTCCATGCCGAGCGATTCCCAATGGACCGCGTCGCGAATCCCTTCGCGGATGATGGCCTCGTCGTCGGCGATCAGCACCTTCCATCGCCGTTTCACGTCGGTTCCTCCTCTCCGTCCTCGCCGGACGCCTCCGGGAGCAGCACGGGATGGACGACCGTCACCGTCGTGCCTTCCCCGCGCGCGCTGTCGATCGCAAGTCCGTACCGTTCGCCGAACGTAAGCCTCAGGCGCTCATGCACGTTGATCAGCCCGAAGCCCCGCTCCCGGCCGCCCGTTCCGTCCGCCGCCGCGGACTCCGCTTCGGCCATCAGCTCGTCGGGATCGAGTTCGCGGCCGACCCGGTCCAGCGCCTGCCGCACGTCGGCGAGCCGTTCGGCGTCCATGCCCGCGCCGTCGTCCCTGACCCGCAGGATGAGATCGCCGTCCCGGATGAAGGCGTCGACCTCGATCGTGCCCGGCCCGCGCCGCTCCTTGATGCCGTGGTAGATCGAGTTCTCCACGAGCGGCTGCAGGATCAGCTTCAGCACCGTATGCCGTTCGAGGCCGGGCTCCATGCGGATCGCGTAATTCAGCTTGTCCCGGTACCGGACCTTCTGGATTTTCAGATAGCTTTCGAGATGCTCGAATTCCTCCGCCAGCGGAATCCGGTCCCTGCCGCCGCTGAGCCCGATCCGGAACAGCTTCGCGAGCGATTCCGCCACTTCCGCCGCGGCCGGCGCGCCCTCGCGGCGGGCCATCCACTGGATCGTGTCCAGCGTGTTGTACAGGAAGTGCGGCCGGATGTGCGCCTGAAGGCTGCGCAGCTCCGCCTCCCGCTTCTGCCGCTCCTTGTGCTCCATCAGCGAGATAAGCCGGTTGATCCGGTACAGCATCCGGTTGAAGCTGCGGCCCAGCATGCCGATCTCGTCGTGCCGCTCGCCGATGAAACGGGTCAGGAGATCCCCCGATTCCGCCTTCTGCATGAAGGAAATGAGCTGCCCGATCGGCCGGGAAATTGTGCGGGACAAATAATACGAGGCCGTGAACCCGAACAGGCAGACGAGGAACACGAAACTGACAATGTAGAACTGGATTTCCCGCATTTCCTGGATCGACTCGCGCGCCGGGAACACCCCGATCGTCGTCCAGCCGGTGAACGGCGACTTGACGTAGAGGAACTGGAGCTTGCCGGCCTCCGTATCCCGTACCACCGCGCCCGACGTCCCCTCGAACCATTCGGGCTTCACATCGCTGATCGGCAGGTCGGCCGGCGCGTAGACGGGCACCCCGCCGTCGTCGATGACCATGAGATAGCCGTTGCGGCCGAGGCGCACGTTCTTGAGCTCCTGGGCGATCACGCGCAGCTTCAGGTCGATGAGGACGACGCCGAGCACGCGCTGCGTGTCGGGATCGAGGATCGCGCGGGCGGCCGAGATGACCTCGTCATCCCGGTAATTGACGTGGCTGGTCACATGTCTGCCCACCGGATGTCCGACGATGGTGAAAATACCGTCCCGCCGCACCGCCTCTTCATACCACGGCTCGAGGGTCAGGCGATACCCTTCCTTCGCGTACAGCTCGTTGCTGATCGATTCGCCGGAGCTGCTGGCGATCAGGATGCCGGCGACCTCCGTGTACAGTGTGCTGACTGTCTGCAGGAATTGCCGGATTTCGTAATGATCGCTCACTTTCGCCTCCGGTCCTTCCGTGCCGTCCAGAAAGCGGCGCACATCCGGATTGCCGGAGGCGATGTACGTGATGTTCTGGAGACTTTCGGCGTAGTGCTCAAGCGAACGGTTCACCTTGCCGATCAATTGCAGCGTGTTTTCCGCAGCCTGCCGATCCAGCACGCGGTCCGCCGAGATGTGAATGAGAACGCCGAGACAGATCGCCGGCAGAATGCCGATCAGCAGAAAATGGGCGATCAGCTTGTAACGGATCGGCCAGTCGTTGATTTCCAGCCATTTGCGCACGCGAATCACCTGCCGCCCGGGTGTCCGTCATTTGACGTAGTAATTGTCGACGTTCTCGCGGGTCACGACGGAAATGCCCGTATCCACATAGACGGGAAGCGGGGACGCGTCCGCCGTCTGGCCGCTGTCGGGCGTCACGAGCCCGTGATGGAGGTGGAACAGATACAGGAGCGACCAGTAGCCCATGTTCCACGTGCCCTGGGCCAGCGTGGCGTCGATGTCTCCCGAGCGGATCATGTCCAGCGTCACCTTGTCGGTGTCGAAGGCGACCACCTTCACCTCGTTCTGCCGCTGGCGCAGCCGGACCGCGTCCGCGATGCCGACGCCGCCGTTCGCGTCGGTGTTGAAAATGCCCTTCACGTTCGGATGGGCGTCCAGGATCGCAAGCGCCGCGTCCCTCGACACGATGCGGTCGCCCTTGCCGTCCCCGATCGCGACGATCGTCATCTCCGGATATTCGGCCCGGATCGTGTCGCGGAACCCGTTGGTGCGCTGCTGGTGGTTGAGCTGGTTCGGCAGGGTCACGACGCCGACTTCCCCCCGGCCCCCGATGAGCCGGGCCATCGTCCGCGCGGCCGTCGCGCCCGCATTGTAGTTGTCCGTGGCGAGCAGGGAATAGGCCTTGCTCTCCGGCGCGCCGGAATCGAACAGGACGACCGGAATGCCGGCGTCCACGGCTTTGTCGATCGAGGGTGTAAGCGCTTCCGGATTCATGACGGTAAGCGCGATGCCCGCCGGTTTCTGGGCGATCACCTGCTCCAGGACGGTCACCTGCTCCCGCACGTCGTACTGGGTCGAGCCCCGG
>Ga0207866_1000418_pt1 | contig 62752 bp, 52 predicted proteins | sample HigsolmetaAR203D_FD_184835 | JGI IMG/M metagenome (GOLD analysis project Ga0207866, IMG submission 184835) | Ionic liquid and high solid enriched microbial communities from the Joint BioEnergy Institute, USA - AR20-3-D (SPAdes) (version 2) ...
GTACTTCCGTCGATGCGCTCCTACGCACGGATTTCGCCGTACGCAGGCATCCTAGCTACACGGGGGCTTGGCCCCTCCCGTGGCCGGACTTTCACCGGCTAGAAGATACGTGCTTTCTGGGCACGCCATACAAAAAAAGCCGCACGGCGGCGGGCCGTACGGCGGAACTTGAGATCGTTCACCGATTTTACAATTTCGGATCCTCGGTATCTTCCCACTTGCGGGAATACGCTTTGTTCGTGACCCAGAACGTCATCCAGGCCAGCAAAATGAGGATGACGATCGACGCCACCCATACGCCTGTCGGCACACCCATTGCTTCACCCTCCTCATCCTCAGTCCACTCTATCCTACCATCCCCGCCCGCCGCTTACAACCTCCAGCCGCGTGTCCAACCTCCCGGCGGTCTGTCTGCATATGATGATCGAAAAACGCAAAGCGGGGAATGCTCATTGAAGAAGAAAATTGTTTTCGTCATACCGTTCAACAACCGGTACTCTTCCGATGCGGCCGGTACCGCCGACTGGATCCGCAGCCGGATCGGCATCTTCATGCGGTACACGCTCCGCAGCCTGCTGAAACAGGATTCGCAGCGGTTTCAGGCGTTCGTGCTCTATCGCCCGCAGTCCGAAGCGCTGATTCAGGCGGCCCTCGCGCAGCATCCTCCGCTCCCCGGTCATGTATCGTTCGTCACGAAACCGGTCTATGAAGCGAAAGTGGCGGAAGCTGTCAAGGAATACGATCTGCTGTACGAAGTGAATCTCGAGAGCGACGACATGTACCATCGATCGTTTGTCAGCCTGCTGGAGCGCCATGTTCCGAAGAAGTCGCCGGTTGTGCTCATTCCGCAGTACGGCTATGCTTACGATTCCGTCCAGAACCGGATGGCCCGGTTTTTCTTCTGGGCGCCGAGCTTCCTGACCACCGTCTATCCGGCGGAAGCCTACAGGGCCGGATTGCGGCTTCAGCTGTCCCAAGGCTATCGCAGCGCGCTGACGCTGCCGCGCGAATTCATCTGCGTCCGTCAGCCGATCTGGATCAACCATGTCCATTCCGACAACACGGGCATTTCGTTCACAAGAATGTCGTACTGGAAGCTGAAGGGATACACGGACGCCTTCAGCGTCCCCCCGTGGAACAACGGCGCGAGAAAGGCCGCCCATTTCGGACCGGAGATTGCGGACAAGAACCAGATCCGGCGCATCCTGAACGATTACTTCTGAGCATGAAAAAAAGAACCCTGTCCGGGTTCTTCTTATTTGCGAATGGTGCGGTAGAGAGGACTCGAACCTCCACGGGCGATGCCCACTACCCCCTCAAGATAGCGTGTCTGCCAATTCCACCACTACCGCATATTCGATTCGGCTCGATGCCGCGTCCGCCGATCCGGCGGAAGAAAAAAACTGGTGAGCCATGTAGGACTCGAACCTACGACACCCTGATTAAAAGTCAGGTGCTCTACCAACTGAGCTAATGGCTCATGGTGACCCGTAGGGGATTCGAACCCCTGTTACCTCCGTGAAAGGGAGGTGTCTTAACCCCTTGACCAACGGGCCGAACATGTGAGCGGCAGCCAAAGCCGCTGTCATCAAAAAAGACCGTCGGACGGTCTTCCGTCAGGCTGCCGCCGAATCAACCAAAGAATGGCGGAGAAGGAGGGATTCGAACCCTCGCACCGCTTGCGCAGTCTAACCCCTTAGCAGAGGGTCCCCTTGAGCCACTTGGGTACTTCTCCATGATGATGGCTCCCCGAACAGGACTCGAACCTGTGACAACTCGGTTAACAGCCGAGTGCTCTACCAACTGAGCTATCAGGGAACGTTTCGCGGCGACAAGTAATAATTTATCACGATTCGATTTTCGAGTCAAGCATGAACAAACGCAATTTTCCTCCGCAATTTCCACAGGCGTAACGGCGCGGATCCATCCGGCGTTTCCGCAAATATTCGGTCCCGCAGGAGACGCATTTCAGCATATAGCGCGGCGGCTTCGTTACGCGCGGCCTGCTGCCCGGCAGATGGCGGCAATACCGGCTGCCGCCGACCTTGGCGAGCAGCTCCATGAAATCCCGGTCACGATGGCGGTATCCGCGGTTCATCAAATGCAGATGATAGTGGCACAGCTCGTGCTTGATGATTTTGGCCGTCTCTTCGGGGCCGAACTGCTCCAGCTGCTTCGGGTTGATCTCGATGTTGTGCGTCTTCAGAAAATAGCGTCCGCCCGTCGAGCGCAGTCTGCGGTTGAACGTCGCCCGGTGGCGGAACGGCAAGCCGAAGCTTTCCAGCGATATCCGCTCGACCCATGCCTGCAGCGCATCGTCGTCCACACCGGTTCATTCCTTTCCCGCAGGCGCTTTCCGCGGCGCCGTCCGTCATGAATATACTTGAATTTATAAGATGCCGTGCGTTACACTGTCAAGTAGTTTTGCCATGCTGTTAAGGACCGGGCGGCGGGGCTCGGCGGCCTTGCGGCTGCCTGCAACGGCAATTTGGCCTCGGGTTTATCTTTAACGAAACGGACAGCGCTTATTTAACCGAATCGATGGCATATCGAATTCACAACGAAACTTAGACACGTTATTCATCCTTTCGTTGCGAGCTCAAAAATGCCTGAAAGGCGAAAATAGCGTTGCCACGTTTCGTCAAACCGCCGACCGCCTGCCACCGGCCCCGTCCCCGACGGCAGCATGTAACGAACGACCGTGAAGAAGAAAGGAAACGATCGAATGCCGACGATGCGCTATGTTATTCTGCACGGACCGGACGGCCTGCAATACGTCGAAATGCCGGCGAGCCACGCCTATCAGCTGAGCGCGCTCCTGCTTCGGCTGCACAAGGAGATCGGCAAGCTGACCGCCGACAACGTGCCCCAGCTTCCGCATGTCTCCGCCGAGTGCTCCAATCTGGAACTGCACGATCCTTCGGCCTCCGTCATCAGCGGACTCGATTTCATGAACCGGCTGGAACAGCGCTTCGCCCAAATCCGCGAGCAGTCCTATCCGCTCATCTCGCTGCTGACGGAGATCCGGGCGCTCCTGGCCCAGCTCGAACAATGGTACGAGGAAGAATACGGCGCTTGACCAAAGCCTCATCAGCCCGGCCGGCATGATGCCCGGTTGCAAATGGGACCTGCACGGACATCCGCCCAACTCCATATGTTATACGAGACATGGCATATCCGGAGGAGGACGATCATCATGCCGCAATGGCTGTGCAATCAACTGATGCGGGCTTTCCAGAAGAAAGACAGCCGGCAGATCCGGCTGCTGAACGATTGCTGGTTCTTCTATCGCTCCAAACCCCGGAAGGACGACGGTGACCGGCAGACGGGCCTGCTTCCGTGACAGACCCGCTGCCGCGCACAAGGCCGGCCGGCATCCCTGTGATGCCGGCCGGCCTTGTCGTTTATCGCACTATCAGAAACTGCCCCAGGTCGTCACATCGTCGACCGCGAGCCGCGCCGTCGGGCGCCCTTCGGCTGCCGCCTTGCCCACGGCGATGAGCATGACCGGTACATAGTTGTCCGGCACATTGAACGCCTTGATGAACTGCCCGTGATCGAATCCGCCCATCGGCACCGTATCGAGGCCGCGCGCCCGCGCCGCCAGCATGAGCTGCATGGACGCCAGGCTGCCGTCGATCAGGGCGATTTGCTTGAGCGCTTCCCTGCTCATCGATCCGTAGGACGAAGCAACCCGCTCCCGCTGCTGCGCGGCAAATTCCTCGGTCATATAGCCGCGCTCGACCGCAATCCGGGTGATCTCATCCACCCGCTTGTAACCTTCGATATCGCCCAGCACGGCGATCGTGGCCGAAGCTTCGAGCACCTGCCGCTGGTTGTACGCGATCGGATACAGCTTCTCTTTGTCTTCCTGCTGATCGATCACGAGAAAGCGCCACGGCTGCAGGTTGTTCGACGACGGCGCCAGCACGGTGTCGGCCAGGAGCGACTTGATTTCTTCCCGGCTCAGCACGAAATTCGGATCGTAGTGCCGGACGGACCGGCGCGTGCGGATCACTTCGCCGAAGTCGGCCGGAATCCGCTCAGCCAGACGAAAAGCTTGATCAGTACGCATCTCTCTCACTCCTTGTATTCCGATGGTTTCGCTCTCCAATTTCTATTCTATCACAAATCGCTTCCGGCACGAAAGAATCGTCATTCGCCCGAGCGCATCGTCAGGCTGACGCGCCCGCGCTTCACGTCCACCGACAGCACGCGGACCGTCACCGTATCGCCGACGGATACGACATCCAGCGGATGCTTCACATAGCGGTCGCTCATCTGTGAAATATGGACAAGCCCGTCGTTCTTGACGCCGATGTCGACGAAGGCGCCGAAGTCGATCACGTTGCGAACCGTGCCCTTCAGTTCCATGCCGGGCGCGAGATCCTCGATGCGGAGCACGTCCGTCCGGAAGACGGGCGGCGGCAGCTCCTCGCGCGGGTCGCGTCCCGGGCGCAGCAGGCTGTCAATGATGTCGCGCAGCGTCGGGACGCCGACGTCGAGCCGTTCGGCGGCTTCGGCAGGATCGAGTTCCCGCAGTTTCGCGTTCAGCGCTTCCGTCCCCAGGTCGTGCACGGTATGCCCCAGCATCGCGAACAGCCGGTCGACGACACCGTAGGATTCCGGGTGGATCGGCGTCCGGTCGAGCGGCTGCGCGCCGTCCGGCACGCGGAGGAACCCGATGCATTGCTCGTAGGTCTTCGCGCCGAGCCGCGGCACCGACCTCAACTGGCTGCGGTCCGTGAACTTGCCGTTCGCTTCGCGGTACGCGACGATGTTGCGGGCGAGCGCCGCGTTGATGCCTGCGACATACGACAACAATTGAGGCGACGCGGTGTTGACGTCGACACCGACATGGTTGACCGCCGATTCGACGACGGCGCCCAGGCTCTCGTCCAGCCGCTTCGGATTGACGTCGTGCTGGTACTGCCCGACGCCGATCGCCTTCGGCTCGATCTTGACAAGCTCGGCAAGCGGGTCCTGCAGCCGCCGGGCGATCGACACGGCGCTGCGCTCCGCGACGTCGAGGTCCGGGAATTCTTCGGCCGCCAGCTTCGAAGCCGAATAGACGCTGGCGCCCGCCTCGCTCACGATGACGTATTGCAGTCCGCCGGCGTCCAGCCCCGCATCGCGCCGCTTGCGGATCAGATCGGCGGCGAACTGCTCCGTCTCCCGCGAGGCGGTGCCGTTGCCGATCGCGATCAGCGTGACGCCGTACCGGTCGATCAGCCCGCTCACGAGCTTCTCCGCCTCGGCCGTCTTGTTGTGCGGCGGCGTCGGGTAGCAGACGTCCGTCACCAGCAGCTTGCCGGTCTCGTCGACGACGGCCAGCTTGCAGCCGGTGCGGTAGGCCGGGTCGATGCCGAGCACAACCCGCCCCTTCACCGGCGGCTGCAGCAGCAGGCTGCGCAGGTTCGCGGCGAAAATGCCGATCGCGTGCTCCTCCGCCTGCGCCGTCATTTCGGCGCGCACCTCGCGTTCAATGGACGGCGCGATGAGCCGCTTGTAGGCGTCTTCGACCACAGCGCGCAGCACATCGCGCACGGCTTCCGGCTGCCGGTCGAGCGCGATCCGGCGTCCGATATAGTCCAGGATGCGTGCCGGGTCGAGCTCCAGCGACACCTTCAGCACCTCTTCCCGCTCGCCCCGGTTGACGGCGAGCACGCGGTGCGGCGGCATCCGGCGAACCGGCTCGCGGTAGTCGTAGTACATCTCGTAGACCGACTCCGCTTCCGGGTCCTTCGCCGCGGACACCAGCACCGCGTGGGTCTGCGTGTGGCTCCGCACCCAGGCGCGGATCTGCGCGTCGTCCGCGAGCTGTTCCGCGATGATGTCCATCGCGCCCTGCAGCGCTTCCTCGGCTGTCGGAACGCCCTTCTCCTCATGGATGTACTTTGCCGCCTCCTCAAGCGGCGTTCCGTGCCGCGGCCGGCTGAGCAGCCATTCCGCGAGCGGCTCCAGCCCCCGCTCCTTCGCGACGCTTGCCCGCGTCTTGCGCTTCTGGCGATAGGGACGGTACAGGTCCTCGACCTCCTGCAGCTTCACCGCCCGTGCGATGGCTTCCCGCAGCTCGTCCGTCAGTTTCCCCTGCTCGTCGATGAGCCGGATCACTTCGCGCTTGCGCGCCTCCAGATTGCGGAGATAGTTCAGCTTCTCCGCAATGTCCCGCAGCTGCTGCTCGTCCAGCTCGCCCGTCATTTCCTTGCGGTAGCGGGCGATGAACGGGATCGTGTTCCCTTCGTCCAGCAACCGGACCGCCGCGCCCACTTTCCCGGCCGGCAATCCGAGGTCGGCGCCGATCAGCTTCACGATCCGTTCGCGTTCGGCAGCCTCCTGCTCCGGCGTCAGCGCCTCGGCGGAAGCCGCCTCACGCGCCGTGACCGCTTCGGCAAGTTCCGCCCCCTTTTCCTTCTCCGTATCCCATGCGTTGTCCGATCTGCTCATGCACACCATCCTTGTCAGCCGACAGTTTCCTTCCCATTTTCGCAGATCGGTCCAAGTGTTGCAATTTTCAGCGCAGCCACCTCAATTCGGCTTCATGGCCGAGCGACCGGATAAGGCGGAGCTGAAGATACAACCGGTCGTTCAGCGCCATGCTGTTCGCCCGGTTCAGCCGCAGGCTGCCCCGCTCCGATTCGACGATATAGTCGTGGCCGCCTTCGGCAAGCGGTTCCTTCCTCAATGTCCATCCCCGGTCGACAAGCGGCCGCAGCGGCACATACGGCTCCCCGTTCAATCCGGCGAACGCGAAGGGCAGCGGGATATCAGCGCCGTCCAGTGTCAGCACCGCGGCAGACTTCTCCCGAAGCTCCGTTCCGGCGACGGGAAGCGCGGCGAGCTCGAAATCATCCGGAGAAGGCGGCGGCACTTCCCTGGCCGGCGGCGCGGGACGAGAAAACAGCCTGTCATCTTCCTCTTCCCGGTATGGCCGGGACTTACCTGTCCGATAATCGTAGATGAACCATTCATCCTTCAGAACATAAAGCAGCAATCCAAGTTCCTCGTTGTACCTTCTCAGAAGACCGGAGAAGAGGCGCTTCGTCTCGCCGGTCGCCGGATTGATGCGCACCAGTTCGTGAATGCGCTCCGTTTCGTTGTACCGAACCAGCGCAAGGGTGCCGTCCGGCAGCCACACATCATCCGGAATTATCCCGGTGATGCCGACCAGCCGGATCTCCCCCGTGGCGTAGTTTTTCAGCATGAGGGCTCCTTTTTTCTCGTGGATGTAGGAACCGTAAGGGACGGACGGATGCGGCTCGGACGATTGTCGAAGATCCGCGGACGTCTCATGGAACAGGATGGTCTTCAACCCCCATTTGCCGCTCGGGGAAGGCTCGAACATCGCGGTGTAGACCAGTTCGTCCGCCGCCGTGTCATAGCAGGCGTCAAGGAACGGCGCCGGCTGCAGCCAATACGGGTTGATCCTGACGCAGCCCGCTTCGGACTCGCCCCATATTTGCTGCACGGCATCCGGCAGCCGCCTCCATTCCCCGTCCGCAGTGCGGAACACGATGGCCGAAACCGGTTCACCAGAATCCGAATACGCAGATACATGGAAAAACGATTCTCCGGTTCGCGGATCCGTATATTCGCGGTAGGCATAAAAATCGTCACCGTCAGCCGAGGCAGCATCCCGGAACGGGTAACCCGCAGTTGCAGCGGACAACACCAACAAGAAGGACAACACCCGGACGAAAAATTTCGATCGCAGCATGTACTTCCTCCCGAACGCGGTTTCAACGATTCCACTTCAGCCCGGCTTCATGGCCCAGCGACCGGATGAGCCGGATCGGAATGTACAACCGGTCGTTCAGCGCCATGCTGTTCGCCCGGTTCAGCCGCAGGCTGCCCCGCTCCGATTTGACGATATAGTCGTGGCCGCCTTCGGCAAGCGGTTCCTTCCTCAATGTCCATCCCCGGTCGGCGAGCGGCTTCAGCGGAACATACGTCTCCCCGTCCAATCCGGCAAACGCGAAGGGCAGCGGGATATCAGCGCCGTCCAGTGTCAGCACCGCGGCATGTTCCTCCCGAATCCCCGTTTCGGCAACCGGAAGCGCATCGAGATCGAGATCCGCCGGCAGGACGGGCTCTGCTTCTTTGTCACCCGGCGTTCCGAAATCGGGATAGAACAGCTTCTCCTCGTCTTCCTTCGCCAGGCGGGACTTCCCGGTCCGGAAATCGTAAATCCGCAGCTTCCGCGATGGCTCATTCATCACATAGAGCAGCAAATTGTGCTCCGCGTTGTACCCCCGCAGGGAAGCGAGCATGAACCGCTTCGCCTCCCCGGTCGCCGGGTTGATGCGCACCAGCTCGTTCTGCCGTGCCGTCTCGCTGAACCGCTCCAGCAGCAGGGTGCCGTCCGCCAGCCAACGATAGTCCGGATATCTGTCGCTTATGGCAAGCTGCCGGATCTCGCCGGTCGCGTTGTTTTTCAACAAGAGGAGATGCTGTTTCTGCGAGGTGTGGGAACCGTAATGGATGCTCGACTGCGGCGTTGAGGTATGCACATTCGTCGGTACGTAAGATTCGTAGAACGAGACGATTTTCAGTCCCCATTTGCCGCTCGGGGAAGGCTCGAACGCCGTGGTGTAGACCAACGCGTCCGCCGCGGCGTCATAGCAGACGTCATGGAACGGAGCCGAATAGGTGGATACGCGGACGCAGCCCGTGCGGTCGTCAAGCCCGATGCCGCGCACACCGTCCGGCAGACGCATCCATTCGCCGTCCGCCGTGCGGAACACGACGAGCTGGTACGGTTCGGAATTGCGGATCACATCGAAGAACACCTCGCCGGTCGAAGGGTCCGTATAGGCGTGACGGGCAAAAAATTTTTCCGCCGCGGCTGCATCCCTGAGCGGGTAACCCGCGGTTGCAACAGACAGCGCCAACAAGGCGGACAACAACCGAACGAAACTTTTCGATCGCATGCCTGGACCTCCATTACGAGAACGAATGATTTTGCAAAGTTAGACGAGCGCGGAATGGAAAAGTTTCACAGACAGCCCGCTGAAACGTTTCTCTCCATTCGGCGTATATAAATGACAGCACCGGAAACAGGAGGAAGTCCATGCACGATCCGTTCTCTCCGGGACCGTTCGGCGGTTTCGATTTCATGTTCACCTTGATGCCGATCATCATCCTGATCGGGTTCGCCGCCTTCTTCGCCATAGTCGCCGTCGGAATTGCCCGCCACATTCGCAACACCCGCGCGCCCCGTCGGACCGTCTACGCCCGCGTCGCGGCGAAACGGATGGAGGTGACGGGAAGCTCGAACATGCATCATCATGCGGACGGCGCCGTCCATCACGGCTTCGGCTCACGCACGGACTATTACATCACGCTGGAATTCGAGAACGGCGAACGGCGGGAATTTCTCGATGTGAAAAATCTGTACGGCCTCGTGGTCGAGGGGGATGTCGGCTATGCGGCCATTCAGGGAGACTGGATCGTCGCGTTCGAGCGCCAGCCGATGACGCATATGGGGCACAATCCCGGCATGTAAGGCGAAGGATCGTTACCTTTCAACGAGGAGGCAGACAGGGTCATGCGCATTGGCGTCTGGGTCATGATCATGGTCGGCGTGCTGCTCCTGGCCGTCTCCGCGCCGATGCTCTACGCCCACTATCGGGAATACGCGCTTGCCGAGAAAGCAAGGAACCAGTATGCGATACAGCGGATTCCGATCGAGCCCGACGGATTCACGGGGGAAGCTTACGTGTTCGATTTCCGCGGCAACCGGATCGAACTGCGGGATGAATTCACGAAACCGACGGAGGAGCGGCGGCACGGCCCGATCCGCATCACAGTGAACGGGCGCGACCATTCCATTGCCGCGGATGCGGTCATCCGCCCCGCTTACCGCGATTCGAACCGTTACCACGGCTATCTCGCGCTGGCCGAGCTGACCGACCGCAAGACGGGAACGGTCCGGCTGGCCATTGTGCAGCGGATCGACGGGCATGCGGACAACGCGCCTTCCCCGATGGAAGAACTGCGCTGGCGGATCCTTCTGGTGTCGGAAGACGGCACCGTCGAGGAAGAAACGTTCGCATACGGCGAGCACACGCACCCGCTCTACCGGACGCGGCTCGCCAACTTCGCGACGCCGATGTCCTTCGGATATGAATCGAATGTGCTGAATGTCTGGCTGTCGCTGTTCTACCCGATCCTGTACCCATATGTTACGGCGCTGGCGGGGATGACCCTTCTCCTCTCCGGCGCGGTCGGACTGTTCATGCTGCGGCGGGTGAACGGGAAGCCCGCAATATAGCAGAACCTCGCCGGCCCGACGGGCGGCGAGGTTCCTGTTCCTGATCAACTTTGCGGCAGCGCCGGAACGTAAGGGTTGTGCGTCATCTCGAATCCGATCGTCGTCTGCGGGCCGTGTCCCGGGTAGACGCGCGTTTCGGGCGGCAGCTTGTAGAGCTTGTTCCGGATCGAGTGCTCGAGGTCTTCCGTCCGCCCGCCGGGCAGGTCCGTCCGGCCGACCGACATCCGGAACAGCACGTCGCCGCCGAACAGATGGCTGCCGTGCAGCAGGCTGACGCTGCCCGGAGAGTGGCCCGGCGTATGGATGACCCGGAATTCGCGGCCGATAAGCTTGAGGCTCATGCCGTCCTCAAGCGCGTGTTCGGCCGGCTCGGCCGCGACGGGCGGCGTCACGTCGGGCCACCGTGCGGAGCCGTTCTTGCGCGGATCGGTCAGCCAGTCCGCCTCCAGGTCGTGCACATAGACCGGGCAATGGCAAGCCCGGCGCACCTCCTCGACCCCCGCGATGTGATCGAAATGCGCATGGGTCAGCACGATCGCCTCGACTTTGACGCCGAGCGCTTCGATGCGCTCCAGCAGCCGCTTCGGACCGGCGCCGGGATCGATCACGAAAGCTTTGGCGCCTTCCGCATCCATTACCAGATAGGCGTTCGTCTCAAGCGGACCGAGCGTGAACGTCTCAATGCGAATGTCTTCCATCGTCAGAAACCGGAGATGAGCTCGCGGATTTCCCTCAGGACGTGCGCCTGGTAACCCGTGCCCTCTCCGTACCTCCTCTTGATCTCTTCACGCACCGCGGCCAGTTTCTCCTGATAGCCGGGCGCGTTCCGGTCGGGATTTTCCTGCTTGAAGCGGACCATCACTTCCTGCACGTGCCCGGGGCGCGGCCCCCAGGTGCCGAGCACCGCGCCGCCCGTATCGGCGAAAATGACGACCGGCACCGACTCGCCGCCGAGCGTCAGGAACTGCTGCATCGTATCCGGATGCTCTTCCTTGATCAGCACGTCGATCGGCACCTCGCCCGCTTCCAGCGCCCGGAACACCGGCGGGATGTTTTTGACGCAATCGCCGCACCAGTCCGCCATCAGAATCAGGCAGCGCAGATCGTCCCGAAACCGGAGCGATTCGAAGAACTCCCGGTCTTCCTCGCTCGGCCATGCGAAATGCTCATAGAGCGAGACGAACGTCTCCTTGTTTTGCGTCATGCCGTCCATGAACGCGCGCGGCGAGATGCCGCGTCCCAGCTTGTCCGCCACCGATTTTGCCATTGTGGATCGCCATCCTTCCCTCAATCTTCCATCCATGTTACCAGAGCCGCCCGCCCGTCTCAACCGCCCGCCCGGCCCGGTCCGAAAGGCTACTTGCGCTCTTTCAGCACGCGGTTGCGCACGAACCAGACGATGAAGGCAATACCGCCCAAAGCAATCAGCGCGTAGACGATATACGAGTAGACATCCATATAGTGCACGATCGGTTCCCACGATGCGCCGACGGCGGCGCCGATGCTGACGAGCGCCGTATTCCAGATGAGCGAGCCGGCCGTCGTAAGCACGAGAAAGGTCGTGAAGTTCATACCGGAACTGCCGGCCGGAATCGAGATCAGGCTGCGGACAAGCGGCACAAGCCGTCCGAAGAAAACCGCCCACGGGCCGTACCGGTCGAACCAGGCGTCCGCCTTCCGGATATCCTCGGGTTTCAGCCGGAGAATCTTGCCGTAGCGGACGACGATCGCCTCCAGCCGCTCCGCGGACAGCACCCGCCCGACGCCGTACAGCAGGATGGCGCCCGCCATCGAGCCGAGGGTCGCAGCCAGCACGACGCCGAAGATCGTCATGCTTGACGTCGTCGTCATGAAACCTCCGAAGGTCAGAATGATTTCCGAAGGGATGGGCGGAAAGAGATTCTCAATCGCGATAAGCAGCAGAATGCCAAAGTATCCGTATGATTCCATGAATTCGGTAATCCAGTGTTCCATCCGCCAGCACCTCCGAAAATCGCAATCTGTTCCGTATTCTATCACACCCGCATACCAGACTTCCAGAACGATGGGGTTGCGCGGAGCCCGGGCATTTTCCGCAGCTCAGGCATGCGCGGACAAGACCGCGCATAGATTGTCCATGAACATTCTATGCGAGAGGTGGCGGGCCATGTCCAAAGTCTATTTCATTCATAAACGAAAGTTCTATCTGGCGCTCGCGCTGACGGCGGCGGTCATCCTGGCATTGGCTTACCTGCGATGGGAACAGGCGATTCTGGCGAGCGGCAAGCCCGAAGAGGTCAGCGTCTACCATCTGGTGACGGGCGAGTTCAGCAGCACCGGGCCGAACGGGCAGAAAATCGAAGTTTACCGCTGGGACCCCGGCCATATTGTCGTGAGCCGCGGGCAGCCGGTCGAGCTGCAGATCACCGGCGTCAACGGCGGGAGCCATCCGTTCGTCATCGAAGGGCTGGGCGTCCGCGGCATCGTCCGCAAGGGAGAAACGACGGTCGTCCGCTTCACTCCCGAACACGCGGGCACTTACCCGATCGTTTGCCTGACGCACCGGGATCTCGAACAGAACGGCCCGATGGTCGGCTACATTCGCGTGCAATGATGTTGCGTCCCGGCGGCGCGGCCATGTGCCCGCCGCCTTTCGCCATGCATACAATGCTTCAGGCTGAACCAGCGGCGCAAGCCGCAGCATGGCGAGGTGATCGGACTGATGAGACTGCAGCAGCCGGGAGGCAAGCACGAAGCCGCCTATCCTTCCGCACGCAAAATCCGACGCGCCTGCAGCGTTGAACTGTACCGCACCATCAAACGGCTGAACCGGTACATTCCGGCGGAGAAAGTCGAGGAAGCGGAGAAGCTCTATTTTCGCAAGGTGGCGGAAAATCTGCTCTGGATTCACGAGCATCGGGACAACCGGAAGAAGCTGGCCGATTGGTGGGAAGCGAACGTCTGCCCGGACATTGCGGCGCTTTGGGACGTGGAACCGAAGCGGCTCAGCGCGGCGTTCCGCTCGGCATTCGGCGGTTGAGGCGGTTAAGGCGGTTAAAGCGGGAAAGCCGCGCCGGTCCGGGCCGGCACGGCTGCATGCGGGGGCTTGCCGCTCGGCATCAGCCGATGACGGCGAATGTCTCGACGCCCGCGGGTATCGTCCGCGTGCGGAACAGGAACCCGTTCGAGTCGAACACGCGCAGCGTATAGCTTACCCGCGTGAGCGTGGCGACGCCGCTGAACCGGACGACGCCGAAGCGGTCGAAGGCGGCGGTCTGCACAAGCACGCCGTTTCGGTACAGACGGGCAATAAACCCCGTCGTATCGAAGGGCACGCCGTTCGACTGCACCCATACGACGGTCAGCCGATCCAGAATCGGACTGTTCGGGCTCTGAAGGTTCGCCGCGGAATTCAGTCTCCATCTCCGCGCGGATTTCGGCTTTGACGGTTTGCGCATCGCGATCCCTCCCCTCGCCTTCAACGTATGCAGAAGCTGCGGGGAGGACACGGACAATGCGGATAAGCCTTCGTTTTGGCCGCGTGCGGAAATAAAGAAAAACGGCTTGCGCCGTCCTTCACGTGATCACAGCTCTTTCACAATCATGAGCTGCATGTCGTATTTCAGGTCAATTTCGTAGGGCGTGGACACCGGACGGCCGTCGGCTTCGCGCAGAATGCGCACAACCGGACGGTGAACGGCAAGCGGGTTGTTGGCCGTCACAACGGCGATCTGACCCGTATTGAGCATAACCGTCGTCGCGACCGGGTACACCGACACATGCCGGCAGAACAGCTTGATCAGTTCCAGATCGAACAGCGTATTGCCGGCTGCGAACAAATACTCGATCGCCTCGGACGGCGAGTAGCGGTTGCGGTAGGAGCGCGGCGATGTGAGCGCGTCGTACACATCCGCAATCGCGATAATCTGCGCGTATTCGTGTATTTCATTGCCTTTTAGGCCTCGGGGATAGCCGGAGCCGTCATACCGTTCATGATGTTGCAGCGCGCAGTGCGCGGAGAGCAGCGAGATGTCATGCTGCGTTCGCAGCATGTCGAACCCTTCCGTCGTATGCTTCTCGACAATGGCCCGTTCTTCGGGCGTCAGCGGCGTGGTCTTGTGCAGCAGCTCCTTCGGCACCTTGGTCATGCCGATGTCAAAGAGCAGCGCGCCGACGCCCAGCTCCTCGATCTGATTCCGGTTGTATCCTTTGGCCATGCCCATGATGCCGGCGAGCACGGCCACATTGACCGAGTGCTGGAACAGGTAAGCGTCCGCCACATGGATCTGGGCCAGACTGTACATGATGTCCTTGCGCTGCAGCAGGTCATGAATGATCTCCCCGAACAGCGCCCGGAACGTCCGCCCGAGATCCGGCGTCGATGCGCGTCCCCTGTTGGCCGGCGTGTCCATCAGGCTGCCGACCGTCTTGTAGATGGTGTCAAACGCGCGTTGATAGGTTTCATCGCGAATCACTTCTTCGGGCACGATGTCGCTGGTCCATTCGTCTTCCACATAGACGACATCAATGCCCATGCCGCGCAGCCGTTCGATAAATCGTTCGTTCAATTCGACGCCTGCGCCCAGCAATACGCTGCCGTTCTCCCGCATGATTGGCCTCGCGAGCCTCTCCCCCGGCCGAACCATACTGATGTGAATTCTTCTCATGAATTTACCCTTCCTTCGGCAGCTCTGACTTGCGTTCATGCCTGCAGCATGGTCTGGCGGTCATAACCGCGTTTCCGGCTCTCCTTGTCGTCGTACATGCGCCGGTCCGCATGATGCAGCAATGCCTGCAGCGTGTCGCCGTCTCCCGGGAACACCGCCGTTCCCACGGACGCCGAGACCCGGGTGCCGATCCGCTTCGACAGCTTGTCCAGCGCATCGCCGATCTCTTCGGCGATCGGCTGCCCGGTTCCCCTGTCGAACGGACGGATGAGCAGAAACTCGTCGCCGCCCCAGCGCGCGACGATCTCTCCCTTGCCCGCGCAGCCGCGGAGGGCGCCGGCGATAAGCTGCAGCGCCTGATCTCCGGCCTGATGGCCGTATGAATCATTGATGAGCTTGAAGTCGTTGATATCGATCAGGGATACCGAAAGCGGCTTCCCGCGTTTCGCCGCCTGACGAAGCAGCTTCGGCATCATGCCCGAGACGTATTTCCGGTTCCAGATCCGGGTCAGGTCATCCTGCATCGCGATCGTCCGCATCCGGTCATACGCCTTGCCGGCCAGCCATGCCAGGGGAAGCAGCACCAGCAGGAAAAACACGGCCGCCAGCATCACCACCGCCGGATTGACGGCATGACCGTCGAGCAGCGCGTACAGGCCAAGCAGCGAGGCGCTGCCGACAGCCGAGTATCCAATTGCCGCGATCTGCCCTTTGCTGCTCATGCCGCACCTCCCGGTTCAGCATACGATCGTCAATCGGCGGCGACGATCCGGTTCCGGCCGCCGTTCTTGGCACGATACAAGGCGGCGTCCACTCTGGAGAACAGTTCCCGGAGATATTCCTTCGGATCGTCGATCCTGTCCGGATTGCTTTCTTCCACGGCAAGCACGCCCATGCTGATCGTGACCTGGACGGTCCGGCCGCTTGCGCCGGTGCTGATCTCGCTCGCCGACACGGCTTGTCTGACCCGTTCGGCCAGCATCAGCGCCTGCGTGCGGTTCGTGTGCGGCAGATAGACGGTGAACTCTTCACCGCCATACCGCGCCACGATGTCGGTCCGGCGCAGGCAGCGGCGCACGGTGTCGGCCGTGTGCTTGATGACCTCGTCGCCGATCAGATGTCCGTGGATGTCGTTAATCGATTTGAACAAATCAATATCGAACAAGAAAATGGCGAACGGAATGTTGTACCGGATGTTCGTCATGATCTCGTGCTCGAGCTGCTGCATCAAATACCGCCGGTTGTAGCAGCCGGTCAGGCTGTCCGTGATCGCCATCCGCTCCAGCTGCTGGTTCATGGCGTACAGCTCGGCCTGCATTTCGACCAGTTCACGGTTCCGCTGTTGAAGCGCTTCATTCTGACGGTATGAAGATTCAACAAGCGAGCGAAGCTCGCTCACATCCTGGAACGTCAGCACCCGGCCGATCAACACGCCGTGCGCTTCGATCGGTTCGCCGTGTATGATGACATGGCGGAATGTATCGTTGTCCTTGAACGTCACTTCGATCTGCGCGGGCCGCGGCGGATTGCCGCGATACGCCTGCAGAAACGAATCGACCCCGCCTTCGACATCCAGCGGCTCCAGCAGCGTCTCGATCCGCAGCCGGTCTCCCGTCCGGATATCGAACAGCCGCCGGAACACGCGGTTCGTCTCCAGCACCACATCGTGCTCGTCGAGCACCGCGACGCCGGTCGACATGCTGTCCACGACATTCACCTGCGCGATGCGCACGACATCGAACACGCCGTATCTCCGGATGGCGATGACGAAGTAAATGACCGAAAACATGATGCCGAAAGACGTCAGCCCGGAGATGGTCGGGAGCTGCTTGTCGATGACAACGTTGACGAACGTGTCGCCCAGCGCGAAGACGGCCAGAATGACCATGCCCGTGACGGCCATCTGAACCTGGCGCCGGTGCCGCGGCGCGGCACTGTGACGGGACGTCCGCATGAACAAGGCGGATGACAACACAACGTATATGAATTGTATGGCGACCATTATCCAGAATATCGGTCCGTATTCACGTTCGGCATAATCCGTTCCCACCGGCTTCATGAACAGGCCGGACGGATTCAGCAGAATCAGGATGACGACCGCAATCGTCGGGATCGCCAATGCCGTCATCGACCTGCGGTTCAACACATACGAGCTGCCCGAAAGAAATATGGCGAATATGGTCCAGGCAACCCCGACGACGGAGATGCCCGCAAACCCGATCTTCAGGTAGAATGACTGGTAGAACGGGTCATCCGTGGTCTCCACCGCGAACTGACTCAGCGGCCACAGCAGCAGGCATGCGTGAAACGTCAGGTAAACCTTGTGCAACCGGGTGATCGTACTGCTCATGAACACATAGACGAATAACGCCGACGTGACAAGGAACAGGCCGAAATCCAACCACAACGCATATTCCAAAGAGGTCACCACATTACTAAATATAGGTAGTCATTCCACCTTATCTTAGCATAAACCGGTTTTCGCCGACAATCGGCATTGGCGGCTCCGCATGCACGCCGTCAACAATACAATACACGATGTCAGCGGGAAATTCGACATTTTTTTAGCCTTATCCTTCCTTGTCCGTCCCGCTTTCCTCCGCATCCAACGCCGCCAGCCCGGCTTCCGCTTCTTCGCGCGGCAGACCGCCTCCGGCGAGCCGTTCGTCCGGAAGCTTCAGCAGCCTCTTGTAAAACGCGACGGCCGTTTTCCGATCCGCCCCTTCCGACTCCAGCCATTCGTACAGCCAGTTCTCCGCTTCGGCGTACCGGCCGCGGCGCTCGCACCAATGGGCGAGGCCGAGTGTCAACGACGGCGGCAGCTCCCAGGCGGCAAGCTCCGCAAGCAGCGCCTCCGCTTCTTCGTCGGGGTCCAGCGCCGCGTCGTCGGGTTTCTCCGCCGATACCCGGAGATTCAATCCCAGCGCCTTGAGGCGACGCCGGTACGCCAGTTCTTCGTCTCCCCCGGCATCCGCGACCGCCGCGGCCTCCCTGAGCAGCCGCGCGACGGCGATGATCGCGCCGGCGTCCGGAACACCGGCCGTCGTGTGAAGCTGCGCCAGGTCGTCCGCAGACAGCCGGTCGACGAGATCCAGCCGGAGCCGCAGATGCCGTTCAAGCCAGTCGTCGATGAAGCGGAGCGCCTGCTCTTGCTCTTGTCTGCGGCGCAAGCCGAGAATGGTGCCGGCCGCTTCCGCCGCCTGCGCGATCATGCGCATGATGTAATCCCGCTGGAACATGCTGTCTCCCTTCCGCGGCGCATCCCGCCGGCGTCATGCTTGTCCCGATATGACCCATTCCGTGAAACCGGCGATCGCTTCCGCCAGCTTCGCGGGCGCTTCCATCATCGACATATGCCCGCAGCCGGCCAGCAGCACGCGGCGGACGTTCGGGCCTTCCGCGTCGATGAAGGTCCGCTCCGGGGCGACAACCGCGTCGCCTTCTCCCGCGACGAGCAGCACCGGCACGGAAGCGCTCCGCACCACGCCGGAACGGTCCGGCCGCGCTTTCATGCCGAGCGCCGTCGCCGCCGCGCCCGCCGGCGAGACGCCGAGCCCGATGGCGGCCGTGCGCGCGACTTTGTCCGGCATGCGCTCGAGGTTCTCCGCCGCGAACAGTTTCGGCGCAAGCTCGTTCACGAAAGGCGCCGCGCCTTCCGCAAGCAGCCGCTGCGCCGTTTTGTCGCGGCCGGCCTTCGCTTCCTCCGTGTCGGGCAGCGGGGTCGAATGGACCAGGCCGAAACCCCGCAGCCGGTCCGGATGCTTCCCGGCGAAGGCGAGGGTGATGTAGCCGCCGAGCGAATGGCCGAGGACGATCGCCTTGCGTTCGCCGAGCGCATCCAGCAGCCGCAGGAGATCATCCGCGAACTCTTCCATTGCATATACCGTGCCGGCGGGCGCTTCGGACAGACCGTGGCCTCTCAGGTCCGGCACAATGTACAGACCGCTGCCCTCAAGATGCGGCAGCGTCTCCTCCCAGTAGGCGGAGCTGCCACAAAAGCCGTGCAGCAGCACGACGGCCGGGTCGGCCTCCCGCCGCTTCCGGCCGTATGTCAAATATGCCAGTTCAGCGCCGGATGCCGCGCGGATCCGGCTTGCCGCAATCGAGATCGGTTCGCTCATGTACGTCCCTCCGTAACCGGCCGGATGTGGCCGGCGTCAGTCTCCATGCCTCCGCCGCAGCGGCGGCCGCGCTCTCCGCCATGTCGATGACCAGCGAGAGCGGCGCGGTCATCAGCGCGTAATAGGGCTTCGCCGACCGGGCGGCGACCACCGCCGCGGCGCTGTAATGCCCGGCCTCGGGCAGCCGCTTGCCGACGGCTTCGGCCGGCAGCAGCGGGCCGCGGGCGACCGAATACTTTCCGACGTTGGCCGGCGAGCCGAGGCACGCGTCGAAGGCGATCACCGTCTTGCCGGCCGGCAGGCCGGCCAGCACATCCGGCAGCCGGTCCGCGTCGCAAGGCTCGCGCAGCGTGCCGTATACATGCGGCCAGCCGGCCTCCAGCAGCCGGCTCCCGAGCAGCGGACCGAACGCGTCGCCCGTCGACCGGTCCGTGCCGATGCAGAGCATGACGATGTCATCCGGATCCGGCAGCGCGGCGGCGATACCGGACAGAAACCCGGCAAGTCCCGCCGTGTCGACCAGTCTGCGCATCGGGATTCCGCCCTCCTTCGATTTGCGGAAGCGCGCCCGCTCCGGCTCCGCCTGCCGCCCGTATCCCTTCCATTCTAGCGGAAGCCGCCCGCCATCCGCAAATGAATTGGCGCCGCGGCTCCCGGGCATGTTACAATGCGGTCATGCGGCGGATGCCGCCGGCATTTCCATATTATAAGGAAGGAAGTTGACGATGACGGATTTGCGCGAACCGACGGAGGACAACATCGCCTTCATGATCGAAGCGATCAAGTCGAGGCTTCGCATGGCGGCCGGAGCGGCATTGCAGGCTTCCCGTTTTCCTCTCGAGCATTATGACGAGATCAAGGAACTGTACGAACTTGTTCAGGCCAAGCCGCATTTCAGCGTCAGCGAAGTCGAAGCGCTGGTGTCCGAGCTCGGGCGTCTGAGCGCTTCGAAGCCGTCAGACGCGTAACGGACCGGAAATTGAGGGGCGGCCGGTCAGCCTTCGCTCGCCGCGGTTGCCTGCGCGTCCGGCGCCTCTTGATCCTCCGCTTCCAGCACCAGCTTGACGCTGATCCGCTTGTTCTCCCCTTTCAGGAAGAAGGCGATCCGCTCCAATTTGTCGGCCAGTTCCGGACCGGGCAGCGTCACGTTCAGTTGATAGGCAAAGTGGTCCTGCTTCGCGCCGGAGAGCGAGTTCCTGAAGTCGCCGTATCCGTACGGCCGCGACTCGGAGCGTTCGTGGATGAGCTGCTCCGGATAGAACTTGTCCGATTTGTTGACCACGCGGTCGTAAATGCGCAGCTTCTTCAGCATCATATAATATTGGGCCGAATGTTTCAGTCCCCAGGCTTCCCGAATGTCCTTGAGCGTGTAATCGAGCTTGTACCGTTTCAACTGTTCGACCTGTTCATCCGCATCAAGACGCATGAATTCTTCCAAAGGCATAATGGAAACCGCCATTCTCATCATCCCTCCCGCGCCTGAACGGCGATTCTGAACCGGCCAGCCGCATATTATTTTTTTATAATTCCTTCCATATTTTAATAAATAATTGCGGGATAATCAACGTTCATGTCAGGTTCCCATTATATTGAATTTACTGGCATGACAGCCCATCCGAACGCGGACAAAATCAAAAGATCGTCATTGTCCCGACAGGTCGGGACAATGACGATCTTCTTGCCGTTATCCTTGATGCACCGGGCGCCAACCCGCCGATTCCACGAACGCGGCAAACGCGGCCCGTCCGGCGTCGTCGCGCTTGAACACGCCGGCGTCGCACAGCACTTCGGTGAACTTGCGCCCGACTTCTTCCCGCAGCAGGCGCTCCGCTTCCGCCGGCGGCAGCGAGTTGCCGTGCGCGCGCACCAGTCCGGCGAGCCAGCCGGCATGCGGATGCAGCGGATGCGCCGCGTCGGCGAACGCCTCCGGATCGTACGGCTGATCCCCGGCCAGGATGGCCGCGATCTGCCGGAGCTCGCGCTTCAGCCGCCCGGGCAGCACGGCGAGCCCCATCACTTCGATCAAGCCGATGTTCTCCCGCTTGATGTGATGCAGATGGCGGTGCGGGTGGAAAATGCCGTCCGGATGCTCCTCGCTCGTCCGGTTGTTGCGGAGCACCAGGTCGAGCTCATACCGGCCGTCCGCCTTCCGCCGCGCGATCGGTGTAATCGTGTTGTGCGGCTGCCGCGTGCCGTCCGCCAGCGTCGTATGCGCGAGAATGCCGACGGACGGGTCGGAGTGGTCCCGCCAGGCGGCCAGCAGGTCCGCCGCGGCTTCCTCCAGCTCGTCCCGACGCTCGCCCGAGAGCCTGAGAACGGACAGCGGCCAGCGGACGACGGCGCAGCTGACACCCAAATACATCGGATGCCGGTACACCTTCTCCGTCTCCGCCTTCTCCATCGCGAATGGATGGCGTCCGGCCTGAAAGTGGTCGTGGTTCAGGATGGACCCGCCGACGATCGGCAGATCGGCGTTCGATCCGACGAAATAATGCGGGAACCGATCCAGAAAATCGAACAGCCGCGTGAATGTCGCCTCCGTGATCGCCATCGGCACATGCTCGGCGCGGAGGATGATGCTGTGCTCGTTGTAATACACGTAAGGCGAATATTGGAAAAACCAGTCTTCGCCGTTCAGCGTAAGCGGCAGCACGCGCAGGTTCTGGCGCGCGGGATGGTCCGGCCGGCCCGCGTAGCCGACGTTCTCCGGGCAGAGCAGACATTTCGGATAGCTGGACGGCGGCAGCGAGCGGATGCGCGCGATCTCGCGCGGGTCTTTCTCCGGTTTCGACAGGTTGATCGTAATTTCGATGCCGCCGTACTCGCTCGCATGCACCCAGTATTCGTTCTGCCGGACGCGGTCCATCCGGACGTAATTGGACGCGATGTTCAGCTTGTAGAACGCGTCGGTCGCCGCTTCGATGCCTTCGCGCTCCGCCAGCCGGGCGAAGGCGTCCGCCGTCTCCGAAGGCCGAGGCATGATGAGGCCCATGATCCGGGCGTCGAGCAGATCCCGGGAAGTCGTCGTGTCGTCCGGCACGAGCCCGACGGCGATGCCGTAGTCGATCAGCGGCGCGAGAACCGGCGCGGCTTCCGCGGGCACCGGCTCGCTTCCCGCCGCCGTCTCCCCGGCGGCGCCGGGCTCCGTGAAGCCGAACAGGTCAAGCAGCGCGTTGAGCGCCCAGTCCCGGTCCGCCGGCCGGATCAGCCCGTGATGCAGCGCATAGCGGACGAGCCGCCCGATCGACGCCTGCGCCTGCCGCGCCTGTTCCGGCGTCACCGGCGCGCCGGATGTCGGTTCGGTCATGATGCAGTCCTCCTTGTCATCTCCGGCTCACCGGTCTCCGTACCCTTCGGGGTGCGCCGTGTGCCATGCCCAGGCGGTGCGGATGATCGTGCCGATGTCGGAGCGGCGCGGATTCCAGCCGAGCTCCCGCTTCGCGCGCTCCGAGGACGCGACGAGCACCGCCGGGTCGCCCGCCCGGCGCGGCTGTACGACGACGGGAATGTCCCTGCCCGTTTCGCGGCGCGCCTGCTCGATGATCTCGCGGACCGAATAGCCGCGGCCGCTGCCCAGGTTGTAGACGGCGCTGCCTTCGCCGCGGCGCAGCCGGTCCACGGCAAGCAGATGGGCGTCGGCCAGGTCCGAGACGTGGATGTAGTCGCGGATGCACGTGCCGTCCGCCGTGGGATAGTCGTCGCCGAAGATGGCGACATGCGGCCGCTTGCCGAGCGCCGCCTGCAGCACGATCGGCACGAGGTGCGTCTCCGGGGCGTGATCCTCCCCGATCCGTCCGCTCTCATGCGCGCCGGCCGCGTTGAAGTAGCGGAGCGAGACGTTCTGGATGCCGTGCGCGGCATCGAACCAGCGGATCATCCGCTCCATCGCCAGCTTCGTCTCGCCGTAGGCGTTCGCCGGCTCCGTCTTGTCCGTCTCCTCGATCGGCACGCGCTCCGGTTCGCCGTACACCGCCGCCGTCGACGAGAAAACGATCCGCTTCACGCCGTTCGCCCGCATGCGTTCAAGCAGGCAGAGGGTGCCGTAGACGTTGTTGTGATAATACTTGCCCGGGTCCGTCATGCTCTCCTGAACGAGCGAATTCGCGGCGAAATGGATGACCGCGTCGATCTCGTGCGATCCGAAAATGCGGTCCAGCAGCGCCTCGTCCCGAATGTCGCCTTCATAGAAATGTGTGCAGCCGTCCGCCGCCTGCCGATGTCCGGTCTGCAGATTGTCGAGGACGACGACTTCTTCCCCGCGCTCGAGAAGCGCCGCCGCCGTGTGCGAGCCGATGTAGCCCGCTCCTCCCGTCACCAGTATTGCCATGGTTTCTGCTCCTTTCCGTCCGGTTCGCCCCGCGGGGAGTCCGCTTCTGTCTGACGCATCCGCCCGACGCGCCGCATTCGCCCGCGTCAGACGCAGCCCCGTTCGACGGACTCGCCCCCGGTTCGGCCGGTTCTTTATCTCCCGTTGTTATTCGATCCGTTCGACACCGTTGCCGATCGAGCAGACGTAGAAGTCCGCCTGAAGCCCGGTCGCTTCCGCATAGCGGCTGCCGACCACGCGCTTGAACGTCTCGACCGCGTCCTCGTGCACGAGCGACACGGTGCAGCCGCCGAAGCCGGCCCCGGTCATGCGCGAGCCGAGCACGCCTTCCACGCTGCGCGCCGCATCGACCATCGCGTCGAGTTCCCGTCCCGTCACTTCATACAGGTCGCGCAGCGAGTCGTGGGACGCGTTCATCAGCCGGCCGAACGCCGCGAGGTCGCCCCGCCGCAGCACGTCGACCGACTGCCGCACCCGGTCGATTTCCTCCACGACATGCCGCGCCCGGCGGCGCACCGTTTCATTGCCGATCAAATGCGCATGCGCGCGGAATTCGTCCGGAGTGAGCCGGCCGAGCAGTTCGAGATCCGGGAACGCTGCCTTAAGATCCCGCACCGCCTGCTCGCATTCGCCGCGCCGCTCGTTGTACTTCGAGTCGGCCAGCTCCCGGCGCTTGTTCGTGTTGCCGATGACCAGCTTGTACGCGCCGCTGTCGAACGGCACCAGCTCGTATTCCAGCGTGTCGCACATGAGCAGGATCGCGTGATTCCGGCGGCCGTTCGCCACCGCGAACTGGTCCATGATGCCGCATTTGACGCCGACGAACTCGTTCTCCGCCCGCTGCGCCAGCTTCGCAATCTCCACCGTGTCGGTCTTGTGCCCGTTCAGCTCCAGCAGGCCGAACGCCGTCACGACCTCGATCGACGCCGAGGACGAGAGACCGGAACCGTTCGGAATTTCGCCGCAGTACAGGATATCGGCGCCGCCGCCGAGATCGAAGCCCATCGCCTGCAGTTCGCGCACGACGCCCTTCGGGTAGTTCATCCAGTCGTCGGCCGGATCGTAGGCGATGCCGTCCAGGCTGATCCGTCCGGCCGCGGGAAAGTTCGTCGACGCGAGCCCGATCGTGCGGTCCGTCCGGGGCCGCGCCAGCATCGTCGTGCCGAACGTCAGCGCCGCCGGAAAAACGTACCCGCCGTTGTAGTCCGTATGTTCCCCGATCAGGTTGACGCGCCCCGGCGCGTGATAGACCCGGAGCCCTTCCTCCGTGCCGCCGTAGCGCTCGATGAATTGCTGTTTCAGACGCGCAAGATCCGCCACTGTCATCACGTTCCTTCATTTCAAGGTTTCGTTCCGCTAGCCCCAGTATAGCGGAGCGAAGCGGGGCAAGCGAATGGCGGAAAGTGAATTCGATATGGATTTTTGTGACTTCATTCGGACGTGCGGATGGCCGTTTTCGCTTCTCTGTGGTATGGTTGAAGCAACAGGTCAATCATGAGGAGATGGAACCATGGAACGCCATCCTGTGGAAGGCCGCAAACCGGAACATTCCCCGCCGTCACGCGGCCCCGCCGAATCGGAGCGCGCGCCGGCGGCACGCATGCCGGCGGAACGCGTGCCGACCTACAGCGTCGTATCCAACCCCGTCTCGATCGAGCACGGCGACCTGAACGTGCTGTTCTCCGGCGAAAGCCAGACCCGGCCCGGACACCGGATCGGCCCGAAGGTTTACGACTTCTGGCTGCTTCACCACGTGCTGTCCGGGACCGGGGTCTACCGCGTCGAAGGGACCGAATACCGGCTGCGCGCCGGGCACGCGTTCCTGATCGCGCCGGGGCGGCTCATCGAGTACGCCGCGGACGAACGCGATCCGTGGCGGTACCGCTGGGTGGCGTTCGCCGGCTCGCAGAGCGAAGCGCTCGCCGCCTCCGCCGGCTTCACGGCGGCGCGGCCCGTGGCCGATGCGGGACGCAGCCTCCGGCCGGCCGCGCTCATCGGCCGGATCCAGCGCGCCTTCCGCGAAGGCGGCAAGCTCGCGCATCTGGAGGCGGCGGGCTGCCTCAGCCTGCTCATGGTCGAGTACGGCAAAGCGCAGGCCCGCGAAGACGCGCCCGTACCCGGCCCCGGAGCCGGGGGCAACGAGCTCGTCCAGCGGATCGTACACTATCTGTCCACGCAGTACGCGGAACCGGTCTCGATCGAGTTGATGGCCGCAACGCTCGGTTTCAGCCGCGCCTACCTGTCCCGCGTCTTCAAGCGGCATACCGGGATGACGCCGGTCGAGTTCCTGCTCCGGCTGCGCATCGATCACGCCCGGCGCCTGCTGCGGGAGCGGCGCGAACTGACGGTGGAGCAGATCGCCGCCTCCGTCGGCTTTCAGGACCCCCTCTACTTCTCGAAGCAGTTCCGCCGCATCTGCGGCATGCCGCCGACGGCGTACCGCGAATCGATGCTCCGGCTGGGAGCGCCATCGCGGGGAGATTGACGAAACAGGTCGAATGCCGTCGATTCCGAAGGAAGCCGGGCGTCCGGTACCGGTTCGATCGGCGTATGGTTTAAATTGGATGAATTTTTTTAAAATTGGTGACAGAAAGGTGGAGGATCGGAAAAAGACGAGGTGGCAGACCAAATGAAGCGTACGTCCAAACCGACGGCGGCCGATACGGATGCGCTGCTCTCCGTCTATCGGTCGAGTCCGTCCCGCGAGAACGCGGCGCGGGTGATCGAAAAGTGCGAGCCGATGATCCGGCTGGCCGCAGCGCGCGTATCGCGCAACCGGCCCGATCTGTACGAAGATTTGCACCAGGTCGGGAGGCTCGCGCTCTTTCGCCTGCTCGGCCGGTACGATTCGGCCGTCGGCGCGCAATTCGAAACGTATGCGATGAAAAGCTTGGTCGGCCATATGAAGAACTATTTGCGCGACAAATCGTGGTATGTTCAGGTGCCCCGCCGCATCAAGGAAAAAGGCATCCACGTCCGGCAGACGATCGACGAGCTGACCGCGCAGCTCGAGCGACCGCCGAGCGTCGAAGAGATTGCGGAACGGCTCGGCCTCACGCGTGACGAGACGCTGGAGGTGCTGGCCGGCCGCGACATGTACCACTATGTCTCGCTCGATACGCCGATTTATGATGACGAGAATCTGTCCACGCTGGGCGACCGGATCGGCCATCCCGGCGACGAGTTCACGGCGGTGGAAAGCCGGCTGGACCTGGAGCTGGCGATGAAAAGGCTCAAGCCGGAAGAAGCCGAGGTGCTGCGGCTCGTGTTCGGTTTCGGTCTGCCGCAGCGGGCGGTCGCCGAACGGCTCGGCGTCTCGCAGATGAGTGTGTCGCGCATGCAGCGGCGGGCGATCGGCAAGCTGAAGCGCTGGCTGTCGGACAACCGCCGCGGCGAGGAATGCCATTGATCCCCTGCGCCGCCGTGAAGGAGTCCCTTGTCCTGCAAGCCCGCCAGCGGGTATGATGGGAGTGATCAAGACAAGCGCGCAATCGCCCGAATGGAGGGACGATATGAATCACCGCATGCTGCGCATGCCGGCAGGCTGGGAATGGCATCTGCTGACCGACGGCCGCGCGTCTTCGGACCTGGCGCCGGGGCCGCGCGTGGGATCGGCGCTGCCCGGGACGGACCGGCCATGGCCGGCATCGCCGCAGATCGGATCGGAACAGCCGGCGCAGGCTTCGGTGCAGTCCGGACAGGAGCAGCCGAAGGCGGGCACGGCGCAGGACGGAGCGGAACAGCCGGGGGCTGCATCGACGCCTTCCGCAGCGGGACCGGAAGCGCGGGCGGATTCGGTGCAGGACGGAACGGAAGCGGCGGGACCGGCCGACAGCCGCCCGGCGGGTTTAGGGGTGCAACATGCGGACGCGCCCCGTACGGAAGCGCGGGGCGCGGTCTTGACCGCCGAACGGACACGCGCGGCCGCGCTGGCCGAAATCAAGCGGCAGCTTCCGGAATGCGCCAACTGGCTCGATCAGTCGCTCGAACGGCGGGAGACGCTCGCCGTGTCGACGGAGACGCCGGATGCCGGCGATGCGGCGTTCGGCACGCTGCCGCTGCGGATGTCCCCGGACGAGCACGATGTCTGCCCGCTTCATTACTGGCTGACGGAGAAGCGGCTCGTCACGCTGCAATTCGACCTGCGGTTCATGCTCCGCCTGCAGCGCCCGCCGTGGGACGACCGGCTCGAGCGGGCGGCCAGCGCCCCCGAAGCGTTCGCCGTCATCCTCACGGCGGCGCTTGATGCGATGCGCAGCGGGTTCGAAGCGTTCGAGCGGCGGCTGGCCGGGCTGGAAGCGGACGCGGAACGCAGCGGCCGGCCGATCCCCGTCGAGGTGCTCGCCGAGCTGCAGCGCGGGCTGCTGCAGTGGAACCGGCATTTCCTCGCCGTGGTCGAAGCGGAATCGGCGGCCGCCGAATCGTTCGGCATGCGGTTCACGGACAGTGAACCTTACCGCCGGCTGCAGCGCCGGCTCAGCCGGATCCGCGCGCTCATCGACCGGCACGCCGAAGCGATCGAGGCGCTGACCGCGCTCAGCGGCGCGGCGTCGATGCAGAAGAGCGGCTCTCTGCTCAAGGCGCTGGCCGCCGTCATCGTGCTGCCGGCGCCGGCCGCGGCGGCGGGCGCGCTCTGGGGCATGAACGCCGGCGGCGTGCCGCTCGCCGACAAGCCGTGGGGATTCGCGGCCGTATGCGGCGGCGCCGCGCTGCTCTCCCTCATCCTGTACGGATGGCTGCGCCGGATGACGCGCACCGGCCCGGACCGGACGGAGGGCGGCGGGCGCGGGCGGCAGCCGCGCGCCGCGGCCCGAAGCGCGGCCGCGCACGGCGGCTCGCTTCCGGGATACGGTCACGACGGCGCCGGCGGTGCCGGATGGCAAGCCGGGCAGGACGGACGCGGCATCGGGCAAGCCGGACAAGTCGGACAAGCCGGCCAGACCGGGCTGCCCTCCCGTCTATCCCGCCGGAAGCGCCGGTAGCGAAATTTCCGTGGCACCGGCCCCTGCCGGCGGCTGGCAATTACGGCATCCCGTGCCGTTATTGCCGCCTCGCGACCCGACGGTGGGCCGTTTAACGGCACATGGTGCCGTTAATTGGCGGCGCGCAGCCCATCGGCCCGCCCGATTGCGGGCAATTACGGCATCCCGTGCCGTTATTGCCGCCTCGCGACCCGGCGGTGGGCCGTTTAACGGCACATGGTGCCGTTATGCCGCTCAGCAGCGTCTTCAACATTCACCGCACAACGAATCCCCTCGCCGCGGACGTCACGCCCCGGCGGGGCTTTTTCTCTCCTCCGAATCCGCGGACTCCGGCGCATATTGCACGATCTCGAAGCCGAGATCCTCGATCATCTGATGATCCCGCGACACTTCCTGGCCGGGCGTCGTCAGGTAGTCCCCGACGAACAGCGAATTGGCGGCGTACAGCGCCAGCGGCTGCAGGGACCGCAGGGTGATCTCGCGGCCGCCGGCGACGCGGATCTCCTTGTCCGGGCAGATGAACCGGAACAAGGCCAGCACTTTCAGCGCTTTCCGCGCGGACACCCTTCCGGCGCCCTCGAGCGGCGTGCCTGAAATGGCGTTCAGGAAATTGACCGGGATGGAATCGGCATCCAGCGCGCGGAGAGTGAGCGCCATCCCGACGATCTCCTCGTCCGACTCGCCCATGCCGATAATGACGCCGGAACACGGCGAGATGCCGGCCGCCTTCACCCGTTCGACGGTCTCGACGCGCTGCTCGAAGGTATGCGTCGTCGCGATCCGGCCGTACCGTTCCCGGCTCGTGTTCAGGTTGTGGTTGTAGCGATGCACGCCCGCTTCTGCCAGCTGCTCGGCCTGGCCTTCGCGCAGCAGCCCGAGGCAGGCGCAGATCTTGAGCGGCATCGTCCGTCGGATTTCCCGCACCGCTTCCGCCACTTCCCGCAGTTCCCGGTCGGTCGGACCCCGGCCGGATGCGACGATGCAGAACGTGCCCGCCTTGCGCTCGAGCGCTTCCCGCGCCCCGGCGAGCAGCGATTCCTTGTTGAGCAGGCTGTATCTCGGAATGTCCGCCCGCGAGACGATCGACTGCGAGCAATACCCGCAGTCCTCCGGGCAGAGACCGCTCTTGGCGTTCATGATCATGTTCAGCATGACCTTGTTGCCGAAATACCTGCTCCTGACGCGCCAGGCGGCATGAAGCAGCGGCAGCAGCTCTTCGTCCGGCGCACGCAGCACGTCGAGCCCTTCTTCGACGGTCAGCGGACGGCCGGACAGCGCGGCGTCCGCAAAGGCATTCCAGTCTGTGCGCGGTTTGCAGTCGATATGCGGCATGCGCATTCCTCCATTGTTAACCTTTTGTTAATCACAAAGTTAACAATATCAGCGCATTCGCCTCCTGTAAAGCGCCTGAAGTCGTTCCGGGAGGTCCGAAAGATCCACGACTTCTTTCACCCTGCCCTTCGGCGCCTCATTCACGCGGTCGAATGCGCCCGTGATCCGCATGCTTATCCCCTGCGGCTCTGGCGATTGCCCCACAAGGTGAAGAGAATGCCGATCAACGTCACCAGGGAAGCCGACCAGGGCACGGCTCTCAGTCCGCCGCCGATGCCGAAATCGATGACGATTCCGCCCAGATAAGCGCCCAGGGCGTTCCCCAGGTTGAAATCCGCGATGTTCAGCGTGGAAGCCAGCGTCGGCGCTTCCCTGGCGGTGTTCAGCATGTGCAGCTGCAACCCCGGCACTGTGCCGAACGCGGCCACGCCGAGCAGGAAGACGAGAATCAGCGTCGCGATTTTCCACAGGCTCAAGGCACCCAGCAGCGCCAATGTCGCGGCCAGGAGCACCAGAATGCCGATGAGCGACGGCATCAGCGCGCGGTCGGCCAGCTTGCCGCCGTAAATGTTCCCGATCGTAATCCCGATGCCGAACAGGACGAGAATGTAAGCGACCGAATTGACGGAAAAACCGCTGATATCCACGAGAATCGGCTTGATGTAGGTGAAAGCGGTGAATACGCCGGCAAAGCCGAAAATCGTCATGAGCAGCGCAACCAGCAGGCCGGCCGTCTCAGCACCCCGATCTCGCTGCTCAGCCGGGAAGGCGCGGCTTGAATGCGCGGGACGAGCACCATGACGCCGATCAGCGAAATGATCCCGATGGCGGTGATCGTCCAGAAGGCCGAACGCCATTCAATCGATCACGTGATCACCTCCGCTTCTACATCACATTTTAACCGCAATTGCTTCCGGGAACGAGACGCTCGCCAAGTACAGACGGCCGTTCGGGAAGCGTCCCCGACGGCCGTCGTCCGTGCTCACACTTCGATGTAATTGTTGCGCGCCAGCTTGCGGTACCAGCGGAAGCTGTCCTTCTTGATCCGCTGCTGCGTCTCGTAGTCGACGTAGAGGATGCCGAAGCGCATCGAATAGCCGTACGCCCATTCGAAGTTGTCCATCAGCGACCAGGTGTAGTAGCCCTTCACGTTCACGCCCGATTCGATCGCGCGTGCCACCTGCAGGACGTGCTTCTTCAGATACTCGATCCGGCGCTGGTCGCGCACCCGGCCGTCCGCGCCGGGCTCGTCGTTGTAGCAGGCGCCGTTCTCCGTAATGTAGATCGGGATGTCGCCGAACTCCCGCTTGATGTAGGTCAGCACGTTGTACAGACCCTGCGGGTAAATGTTCCAGCCGATGTCGGTCTTCTCCCAGCCCATCGGCACTTCCTGGAATCCGAAGATGTCGCCTTCTTCCGGATTGTAGCGCCCGATCCCGCCCGTGTAGTAGTTGATGCCGAGGAAATCGATTTTCGAGCCGATCAGCTCCATGTCGCCCGGCTCGATCTTCGGCTTGCCGCCCAGCTTCTCGAACCATTGGACGAGCTTCTCCGGATACTGCCCCGTCATGACCGGGCGGAGGAACCATTCGTTCAACCAGCCGCGCCGGCGCCATGCCGCCTCCACGTCTTCTTCCCGGTCGGAGAACGGCTCCATCCATTCGGTGTTCGGCGCGATGCCGATTTCGCCCTTGATGCCGAGCTCGCGGAACAGGCGGACCGTCTTGCCGTGCGCCACCAGCACGTTGTGCGCAACGTCGATCGCCGTCTGCAGATCGCGCAGACCGGGGGCATGCGCGCCGATATAGTTGGAGAGGAACGAGATGCACCATGGCTCATTGAACGTCGCCCACAGCTTCACCTTGCCGTCGAGCGCCTTGAACACCGTCTCGGCATATTTCAAAAAATGATCGATCGTCTCGCGGTTCGCCCAGCCGCCGCGGTCCTGCAGCGCCTGCGGGAGATCCCAGTGGTACAGCGTCAGCATCGGCTCGATGCCGTGTGCCAGCAGCTCGTCCACCAGATTGCGGTAAAACTCGATGCCCTTCGGGTTGATCTCGCCCGAACCGTCCGGAATGATCCGCGGCCAGGCGACCGAGAACCGGTAGGACGTGATGCCGAGATCCTTCATCAGCTTGACGTCGTCCTTGTACCGATGGTACATGTCGCACGCGACATCGCCGTTGTCGCCTTCCCATACTTTGCCGGGCGTGCGGCAGAACGTGTCCCAGATCGACAGGCCGCGCCCGTCTTCCCGGTATGCCCCTTCCACCTGGAATGCGGCGGTGGCGGCCCCCCAGACGAATCCTTTCGGAAACTGCACGATAGCCAAATCCACTCTCTCCTTCCGTTATTTTGCGCACATGCTGAACAGACGGACGCGGTCGCCGCGTCCATTTTCGCTTCATGTCTTCCATTGTAAAAGATAAACGGACCTGTTCCACTCTCCTGTTTGGCCATGGTTGTATGCGATTTTGTCATTGGCTGGAAAAATACTGGAACGGTCCAGGAGTTTCCGGCTTGCAATCCGACATGTTCGGCGGCTTTCCGTCATAAGTTTCCTTGAGGCAAAAACGGGGCGGGAGGCGGAGCGCATGTCAGAAGTAACGAGGGGATGGAGCGCAAGGCGCGCGCTGCTGCTGCTGGCCGTCTTGAGCCAGGCCTACGCGCAGTACAAACGTCCGGCCGGCCCGATCGTCCTGCCGCATCCGTACCGGATGACGACCGCCATCGCGGGCAAGGCGTACGCGGACGATCAGACGGCGTTCGCCTTCCTGGTCGAATCGGAACGGGACGCCGTCCTCGCGTTCCGCGGCACGATCCGCACGGATGAATGGGTGTCGGACGCCATGGCCCGGCAGATCGCCTGTCCGTTCGATTCCCGCATGGGTTGGACCCATGCCGGATTTACGGACATATACGAATCCATGCGCGGCAAAATAGCGGAAGCGCTGGAGACGATCGCTCCCGCCAAACCGCTGTACATTGCCGGACACAGCCTGGGCGGCGCGCTGGCCGTGCTCGCCGCCGCCGAGCTGGCGTCCGGCGGGCGGCAGCCCGTCGTCTACACCTTCGGCGCGCCGCGCGCGGGCAGTCCCCGCTTCGCCTGCCGTTACGACAAGCTGGTGCCCGATTCCTATCGTGTCGCCAATCCGCATGACATCGTCACCCGGCTTCCGCCCCCGATCTGGTGGTCGCCGAGGACGAACGCCTTCTACTTCTACCGGCATGTCCGCACGCGGATCGGCGTCGAGTTCCGTTCCGGCCGACGGTCGGGCAATCATTCGCTCCGCGGTTATTTCCGCTCGCTCGCCCTGCAGGACCCCGCCTATGCGGCATCCCTCTGGACGTCGGTCGGAACGGATGAAGATTGATGGACCGCTCGCAAGCTTTCATTGACCGTCCGTCGGGCGGTCTTCGACCTCGGACAAGCCGCGGCGTTTGACAGCGCGCCTGGTGAGAATCTCATGGGTGACGACCGCCGTGAGAACGATGAAAGCCAGCACAATGAACCATGCCGACTCACCTGTGTAGAACGTCACTGTAACCCTCCTAACCCATCTGGAATAAGTTCCCGGTTTCAAGCGCTTGTTCATGAAACGTGAACCGCTTTTCCTGATTATAGGAGAATTGTCCGGAAAAATCAAGAAATTTTTCACGTTTCATGAATGGAAAAAGGGGTTTGTTCATTCATCGTGTACAATGTTATCAATTCTACTAACACAACAGACGGGTGAAAGCGCCATGATCGGCGAAAGACTGCGGAAATTGCGCAAAGCGAAAGGCATGACCCAGGAACAGGTGGCCGCCTATCTGAACGCCGCCAAATCCACGGTCTCACAATATGAGAACAATGTGAACGAACCGGATCTGCAGACGTTGGTCAAGCTGGCCGACCTGTTCGGCGTGTCGGTCGACTACCTGTTCGGCCGCGGTGAACCTGCCGACAAGAAGGAGGAAACGGCCGACTGGCCGCATCTGTTAAAGGAGAAATTGACGGAAGAGGAAGCGGAATATTTGCAGGAGAGCCTGGCCATGTACCGGAAATGGAAGGCGCGCCGTTCGAAGGATCGGCGGGGAACGACGTGACCCGCGCCTCCGGACGGATCGACACCGCGCTCGTCACGGGCGCGGGCGGGGGCCTCGGGCTCGAGACCGCCGTCACCCTTGCGGAAAGCGGTTTCCGCGTCGCCGCCGGCCTGCGCGACATCTCCCGCGCGGACGCGCTGCTTGCGAGGGCGCAGGAAGCCGGCGTCGCGGACCGGATTCTTCCGCTCCAGATGGATGTGACCGACGCGGGCCAGATCCGGACGGCCGTGCGGGAGGCGGAGTCCGCCTTCGGCGGCATCGGCCTGCTTGTGAACAACGCCGGCTTCGCCGCGGGCGGCTATACCGAAACATTGCCGCCGGAGCTGTGGCGCCGTCAGTTCGACGTGAACCTGTTCGGCGCCGTCGAGACGGTCCGCGCCGTCCTGCCCGGCATGCGCCGGCGCGGCTCGGGCCTGATCGTGCAGGTCGGGAGCATCAGCGGGCGCATCGGCCTGCCCGGCTTCGCCGCCTACAACGCGTCGAAATTCGCCCTCGCCGGCTGGAGCGAGGCGCTGCGCCACGAGCTGCGCCCGCTCGGCATCGACGTCGCGCTGGTCGAGTTCGGCGCTTACCGGACGGGCATCTGGGCGAAAGGATTCGCCGGCCTGCCGGAGGATACGCCCGAAGACTACCGCCCGCAATTCCGGCGGATGCTCGAGCTTGCCCGGCGGTCCGCGGAACGTGCGCCGGATGCGCGGCTTGCCGCCGCGCTCATCGTCCGCATCGCGCGCGGACGTCCCCGCCGGTTCCGCTATCCGGCCGGGGCGGGCGTCCGGCTCGCGCTCGCGGCGCATGCGCTGCTGCCCTGGCCGCTCTACGAGCGGCTGATTCAGGCGATGCTGCGCGGGTAAGCCATCCGCAATGCACACACAAAGGCGGGGCCGCCATCGGGTCCCGCCTTTGTTGTGCGCGAGTGAGCATTGTGGTGCACATCTGCACCGGATTGCCCGCCGCATGCCCATTGTCGACCTCACATGGTGCATATCTGCACCAGATCGGCGTCCGGTCACGGCAGCAGGTAGAACAGGATGGCGCAGAAATGCAACGCCGATCCGGCGAGGACGAGCAGATGCCATACGGCGTGGTGGTATTTCAGCCTTCTCCACAGGAAGAAGACCGTGCCGACCGTGTAGGCGGCGCCTCCCAGGACGAGCAGGACGAGCCCTTCGGCCGCCATCCGCTCGGTCATCGGCCCCCAGGCGGCGACGATGATCCAGCCCGTCGCCAGATACAGCAAGGTCGACACGACCGGGTATCGCCCCGGAAAAAGCGACTGGAACGCGATGCCGAGGACGGCCGCGGTCCAGACGATGCCGAGCAGCGTCCAGCCGAGCGCGCCCTGCACGGCGTGCAGCACGACCGGCGTGTAAGTGCCGGCGATGAACAGATAAATGCAGGCGTAATCCGCGATCTCCGCCCATCGTTTCGCCCGGCCTTCCGGCAGGCTGTGGACGAGCGTCGATGCGGTGTAGACCAGGAGCATGGCGATGCCGAACACGGTGAAGCTGAAGACGTGCAGCGGCGTGCCCTTGACGGCCGCGAACAAGACGAGCAGCACGAGCGCCGCCAGACTAAGCACGGCCCCGATGCCGTGGGTGACGGCGTTCGCGAGCTCCTCTCTCCGGGTGAACGTACAGGTTTCGGTCAATATTTTTCCTCCCTTGCCCCCGGGGTGCATGCGGCGCCGGCCACAACCGGACGGCATGCCTTGGCGGCCCGGGGCGTTCCTGCCATTATACGCCTATTCGGGAGAAAAAGCGAATGCGCAAAAAGGGACTCCGCTTCTTCCGCGAAGTCCCTCGAAGTCCTTCTTCCGCCGCCGAGCCTCAAAATCCGCGTTCGTATTGTTTCGGGGCGATCTCTTTGGAAAGCCCGGTCGTCTCCCGGATCGCGTGCAGCGAACAGTACGGATCGTACAGCATGCCGCGGGCGACGCCGACGAGATCGGCATCGCCGTTCCGGAGCACCATATGCGCCACCTGCGGATTGTCCAGCCGGCCGACGGCGATGACCGGAACGCCGAGCGCTTCCTTGAACGCGCGGGCGTAAGGCACCTGGAAGCCGGGCGTGTCCGAAGGTTTCCGTTTGCCCGGCTTGCCCTCGCCGCCCGACGATATGTCGAAGATGTCGACTCCCGCCGCCTGGAGCCGCTTGCCGAAATCGATCGAGTAGTCGATGTCGTAGCCGCCGTCGACGTATTCGACGGCCGACAGCCGGAAGATCAGCGGCATGTCGGGCGGCAGCACCGCCTTGACGGCCCGGACGACTTCTTCGGCGAACAATACGCGGTCGCGGCCGTATTCGTCGTCGCGCCGGTTCGAATACGGCGAGAGGAACTGGTGGATCAGGTAACCGTGCGCGCCGTGCAGCTCGACGGCGTCGACTCCGGCTTCCACCGCCCGTCTGGCAGCCTCGGCGAATTTGACCACGAGCCCTTTCACTTCCTCCGTCGTCAGGGCGCGCGGCGTTCTGTACCGCTCGCTGTAGGCTTCGGCCATCGGACCGACGGGCACCGGCTCGTCCTCCGCCTTCCGGCCGGCGTGCGCGATCTGGATCGCGACCTTCGCGCCGTGCTCCTGGCACGCGCGGATGATGCGGCGGAACGCCGGCACATGATCGTCCGACCAGAGACCGAGGCAGCGGTTCGAAATGCGGCCGGCCGGCTCGACGTTCGTCATCTCGATGATGATCAGCCCGGTGCCGCCGACCGCGCGGGATACATAATGGACATAATGCCATTCCGTCGGCATGCCGTCCTGGCCGTGCGCCGAGTACTGGCACATGGGCGGCATGACGATCCGGTTGCGCAGCTTGAGCCCTTTGTGTTCAAACGGCGTCTCCAATCCGACCATCGTTTCACGTCCTTTGCAAATTATTGCTTGTACGCAAGCATTTCGCACATTCCCATTATAAAATATCTTCCTTGGCCGGAAAAATCGGATTTTTCGATCGTTCACCCGCATCCATTTTCCCGGCCCGTGTTGCGGTTGTGCTATAATGTTCAGGAATTCATCACGAGAAACGGAGGACAAGACCGATGGGAACCATACTGTGCCTGCACGGATTCGGCCCCGAAGAACAGGAGAAAATCCGCCGGGCAGCGCCCGGTGCCACCATCGTTTTCGGACGTTCGGCCGAAATCGGGCCTGACGTCTATCGGGATGCGGAAGCGGTGTGCGGCTGGAACGACCGGGTCGCGGAAATTTGCCTGCAGGAAGGTGCGAAGCTGCGCTGGGTACAGACGTGGTCGGCCGGCATCGACAGCCTGCCGCTCGAGAAGCTGCGGCAGCGCGGCGTGCTGCTCACCGACGCCGCCGGCGTGCACTCGGTCGCCGTGGCGGAGACGGCCCTCGCGCACATGCTCGGCCTGACGCGGGGCATCCATATCGCCGTGCGCAGCCAGATGGCCGGGGAATGGCACCGCCCGTCCGAGCTGTCGGAACTGTATGGACGGACGGCGCTCATTGTCGGCGCCGGCGCCATCGGCACACGGATCGCTGAACTGGCGCGCGCCTTCGGCATGCGCACGATCGGCATCCGCCGCACGCCCGCTCCGCAGCCCGCCTACGACCGGGTGGACGGAATGGACAAGCTCGACGAGGCGATCGCCGAGAGCGACTATATCGTGAACGTGCTGCCGGATACGCCCGAGACGCGCGGCATTTTCGACGAAGCGCGTTTCCGCCTGATGAAGCCGACCGCGTTCTTCATCAATGTCGGACGCGGCGCGAGCGTCAAGACGGAGGCGCTGGTCGAAGCGTTGCGCGAACGCCGGATCGCGGGCGCCGGGCTCGACGTGTTCGAGGAGGAGCCGCTGCCGTCCGGGCATCCGCTCTGGGCGCTCGACAACGTCATCCTGACGCCGCACACCGCCGGCCACACGAACCGGCTGAAAGAGCGGGTCGCCGATCTGTTCGCGGCCAACCTGGAGATCTATCTGCGCGGAGAGACGGACCGGCTGATCAATCTCGTCAACTACGACAAAGGCTACTGAGCCGGGGAAGGCGGCCGTACCGGCCGGAGCGAGCGGACCAGCCAGTCCAGGACGGCCGCGGCCGTTCGCTCCAGGTTCGTCGTCTTCGCCGCCGCGCCGGACGGCCCGTGCTGAAAATAGTCCTTGTGCCCGCCGTCGATCGTGATGGCGGCGATATGGCCCGGCGCCCACCGGCGCGAATCCCAGACCGGAATGCCGGCGGCGGCTTTGCGGATGCCGCCCCACGTGCCGAGCCGCGTGATCGGATCGCGGATGCGGCCGCGTTCGTCCGTCGCATAGAAATACGCCGTCCGGTCCCGCAAGGCGGGATGGATGCGCACCTTCGGCGAGCCGATCTGGACGATTCGGCAGTCGCGCACGGCGCCCTCGGCCAGCAGGCGCCGCCCCGCATGGTAAGCGGCGACGCCGCCGCCGCTGTGGCCGATCAGCACGACGACGCGGCCCGCCGAACGCTCGCGGATCGCCTCGACGATCGGCTCCGCCGGCGCCTCAACCGCGCTGCTTCGGGGCTCGGCCGGTTGCGCGGCTGCGCCGTGCCGCGGCGAGCCTTCGGCCGATGCATACTCGCCGGCAGCTTCCATCTGCAAATCGCCCAGCCGGTCGATGGCAGGCTGCAGATTGTCAGCCGCGAGCGCCAGCCTGCGCGCCACATCCCGCGTCACTTCCCGCAGCTGGCGGTGCAGCGGGATCGTATGGTCGCCGTACGGGTACAACACGTGTACGTCAGCGTCCGCATACCCCGCCTCGATGCTCATCGCCTTCAGCCGTTCCGCCGGTTCCCGGAAATAGGTCGGCCACGTCTTGACGCCGGCAAGCAGATACAGATCGACACCGCCATTCATGATGCCTCAGCCCCTTTCCGACATGGTGCTCCGATCGCATGGATGCTCCTCCTATGTTCTCCTCCGATGCAGTATCCGTGTGCGGAATCTTCTCTCCGATGATCCTGTCTCCGGTTGCGATGTCCCCGGTTCGGGAAATTGTTCCGTACATAGTGTTGCTCCGATTGCGGCACCTGATCCGATTGTGATGCTTGATCCGGCTTCGCCGCCAGCGTGGTGCCGCCGTTTGCGAAGTATTTTCTTCGTTTGCGGGGCATCCGGTATGACCCATTATGCCGTTGCGCCGCATTGTTTTCCAGCCGGGTTTTGGTCAGAGCCCGCCGGCCGGCCGGCCCGGACAAACAAAATCCCCGCCCCGCATAGGGGCAGGGACGTGCCGTCACAACTGCAGCACGATTTCGTGCCGGGCGCCGTCGTCGACGAGGGCGACATGCCAGCCGCCGGGCGCGGCCGTCGCCGATGCCGGCGAATGGCCGGCCGCATCGGCCCCCGGCTCCGCCGGCACCGGCTTGCCGTCGACCGTAAGGCCCGGCCCGGTACCGCCGGACTGCCGATTCCGCACCTCGATCGCGTACACGCTGCCGCCGTACCGGTACTCGGCTGAATAGCCCGGCCATCCCGCCGGAATCCGCGGTTCCAGGAACAGCCGGCTGCCTTCCCTGCGGATGCCGAGAATCCACTCAAGCCCGGCCTGGTACATCCAGCCGGCGGCGCCCGTGTACCACGTCCAGCCTGCCCGGCCGCGGTACGGATTCGACATGTATACGTCCGCCGCCATGGCATACGGCTCGCCGAGGTACACGCCGATGTCGCGGGGCGACGAGGTGTGCCGGATCGGGTTCAGCAGATCGAACAACTCGAACGCCTTGTCCCCGTCGCCCAGGACGGCCCAGGCGACGATGCTCCAGATGACGCCGTGCGTGTACTGGCCGCCGTTCTCCCGAATGCCGGGCGGATAGCCCTGGATATAGCCGGGCGACGGATCGGTCGTGTCGAACGGCGGCGTCAGCAGCCGCGCGACCAGTGCCGTCCGATCGACCAGCTCGCGGTCGAACGACTGCATCGCCCGCAGCGCCCGCTCGGGCGGCGCGCCGCCCGAAATGACGGACCATGACTGGGCGATCGCGTCGATGCGGCATTCGCGCCCGCCGTTCGTGCCGAGCCATTCGCCGCCGTCGGTGAACGCCCGCCGGTACCATTCGCCGTCCCACGCGTGCCGGTTCAGCGCCTCCGCAAGCGACTCCCGCGTCCGCCGCATTTCGGCGGCCCGGACACCGTCGCCGCGCCGTTCGCATACCCGCGAGAACAGATCCAGCACCGTGATCAGGAACCAGCCGAGCCAGACGCTCTCGCCCCGGCCTTCGCTGCCGACGCTGTTCATCCCGTCGTTCCAGTCGCCGATGCCCATGAGCGGCAGGCCGTGGCTGCCGAAGCGGAGCGCGCGGCCGATCGCGCGCAGGCAGTGCTCGTAGACCGTGCCGGCTTCGTCCGATTCGACCGTCTGCTCGTAGCGCTCATGCTCGCCTTCGCCCAGCTCCTCGCTGACCAGGAACGGCCGCGTCTCGTCCAGCAAGCTCATGTCGCCCGTGTGCAGCACATAGCGCGCGGTCGCGTAGGGCAGCCAGAGCAGGTCGTCCGAATAGCGGGTACGGACGCCCCGCTTTGTCTCCTCGTGCCACCAGTGCTGCACGTCGCCTTCCCGGTACTGATGGGCGGCGTGGATCAGAATTTGGTTGCGCGTCAGATCCGGCCGGGTATGCAGCAGCGCCAGTGAATCCTGGAGCTGGTCGCGGAAGCCGTACGCGCCGCCGGACTGATAGAAGGCGGAGCGCGCCCACATCCGGCAGGATAGCGTCTGATAGAGCAGCCAGCCGTTCAGCAGCATATCCATCGCGGGATCGGGCGTTGCGACCCGGAGCTGTCCGAGCGTCTCCGCCCAGAAGCCCGCCGCTTCGCCGAAAGCATCCCTGCACCGCTCCACGTTCGCATACGCCGAGACGAGCGCCCGTGCTTCTTCAATATCCCGGCCGCAGCCGAGCAGGAGGCATACCGTCCGCTCTGCGCCCGGTTCCAGCTCGATCACCAGCTGCACGGCGCCGCAGTTGTCGGCGAACCGGCCCACGGCCCCCGACAGGGTCCGGCGCTTCATCGCCGCCGGCTCGGCCATGCTGCCGCCCCGGCCGATAAATTCGCGCCGGTCGGCCGTGCAGACGGCCGGCCCGCCTTCGCCTTCATCCGCGGCGATGCCGAGAAACGCCGTCTCGGACCGGAACGTCTCCTGCCAGGCGTTGCGGGCGTACAGCGCCCTGCCGTCCCATTCCGACCCGATGTACGGCGCGCCGTTTTCCCGGCTGACGCCGAGCACCCAGGAGACATACCCGGTAACGGACAGACGGCGCCGCCGGTTCCCCGTGTTCACGAGGCGGATCTCCGTAATTTTCACGGGATCGTGCCGCGCGGTGAACACCGTCATCGTCTGGCGGATGCCGAAGCATCGGCGCTCGAACCGCGAATACCCGCGGCCGTGGGAGACGACCGCCGCGCCCGGACCGCCGGCCGGCGCCGGGGTGATCGACCAGAACCGCCCCGTCTCCTCGTCGCGGATGTAGCACGCTTCCCCGGCCGGATCGAGCACCGGATCGTTCGACCAGGGCGTCAGCTTGAACTCGCGGCTGTTCCGGAACCAGGTGTAGCCCGTGCCGCGCTCGGTGATCAGGAAGCCGAAGTCCGGGTTCGCCGCCACATTCGACCAGGGAGCGGGCAGGCTTTTGCGTTCGGGCAGCACGATCCGGTACTCGGAACCGTCCGGGACAAAACCGCCCCAGCCGTTCCACAGCACCAGCCCTTCCCGCGCCTCTTCCGCCAGACCGGCGTCGACATCCGCCGCTTCGGCGTCCGCGGCCGCCGGCACAAATGCCGGCGCAGCCGCCTTGGCCGCCGCGGACATGATGCGCAGCTGCGCGCGCAGGCTGGACCCGTCCAGGCGGAGGATGATCCGGGCGGAGGCGGCGAGCAGCCGCTTATCCTCTTCCCGCAGCTGATCGGCACTCAGCGCGTACGTATGCCCCGGACGGTCGTCGTACATGCGCGGCACGGACTGTTCGATCAGCCGCGTGAGACGGTCGCGCAATTCCTGCTGGTAACCGCCCGGCGATTCGATCAGGAACACCAGATCGAACACGATGCCGCCGCGGCGCAGCCATTCGTGGCAGCGAATGAGCTCCGCCGCCGTCGCCGTGCCCGCGGTATCCTGCGCCAGCACAAGCACGATCGGCAGATCGCCGGAAATGCCGAGCGGCCACAGCTCGGACTGGCTGAACGGGCCGCGGCCAAGCGCCTCGGCCCGCTCCGCCTGCAGCGGCGGCGTATACAGCACGCGCCCCGCCAGGACATGGCAGAGCGAAGCTTCCGCCGACTGCATGTGCAGGTGATGCAGCTCGATCCGGCTGCGCGTCCAGGCGAGCTGGAAGGCGCGCTCCACCTGCTGCGCCGTGCTGAATCTGCCGTACAGCTCGAGCGCTTCCTCCCGCGATGCGGCCGTCCCCGTGACGACGATCAATTTCACCTGGCCGCCCGCCGGCACGGAAAATCGCCTGCGCACGGCAAAGATCGGGTCGACCACCGCGCCGACCGTGCCGGTGAGCCGCGAACGGATCGCCTGCGGTTCCCGCATCGACCCGCCGCGCCCGATGAACCGCGCCCGGTCGGTCTCGTATTCGATGGGACCGACCGATTCCCCGCACGGAATGAGTCCGTGCACCGCCCAGACCGGCCGGTCGCCGCCGCTCCGCGGTCTGCGCCGGGCAAGCAGCGCTTCCTGCCCTTCATCGAACGACGTTTCGATGAACAGCTTGCTGAACGCGGGATGCGCCGCGTCCGCCGCCGGTTCGGCCAAAGCCAGTTCGACGAAGGTCGTCGCCTCGAGCAGCCGGACGGTTTCGCCCAGGTTCGTGATCGTAATCCGGCGGATTTCCGCGTTTCCTTCGGCCGAGACGCATATATCCATCGTCGTCCGGATGTCGCCGTCCCGGCGCATGAACCGCGCCTGCTCCAGCGAGAACTCCGCCGCGTATTCGTCCCCGGCCGAACCGGTCGGGTGCCATGCGGCCGACCAGACCGTCTCCCCCTCGACATCGCGGATATAGACGCCGCTTCCCCACTCGTCGGCGCAGGCGTCTTCCCGCCAGCGCGTCACCGCCAACCCGTCGCTGCGCATGAAGCCGTTCCCGGAGGCGGTGACGACGGTCGTGAAGGACCCGTTCGACAGCACGCATACTTCCGGATGCGGCGGATGCGGCGTGCGGAACGTCCGCTGCGGCGCCTTCAGCCGCTGGTCCGGATCCTGCATGCGGAGCGGCGCGGCGGCCGCGTGCAGCACGAGCGCCGGACGTTCGGGCACCCGCTCCTGCAGCAGCAGCTCGGCGGAGCGGACGCGCTTGTCGGCATGGAAGCGGTCCACCATGCTGGAATCCAGCAGCAGATTGCCGAGGGTGAGCAGCATCATGCCCTGGTGGTGCGCCATGAAGCTGCGGATCACGACGCTCGTTTTGCCCTCGGGCAGACGTTCGCGGGTACAGTCAATCGCTTCGTAGTAGCCGTATTCTCCGCGCGCGCCGAGCGCTTCCATTTTCCTCAGTTCATCCATCGCGAGCCGCGGCTCGTAGGGCAGCACCATGACCGTGGCGTAAGGCGCGACGACGAGATCCGTCTCAAGGCCGCGCTTGAACCCGAGGCCGGGCACCCCGAACGCCCGGTATTGATAGTTCATCTGGAAGTCGAACGCATAGTAGCCCGACTCCGAAATGCCCATCGGCACGCCGCGCAGCCGCGCGTACTCCGCCTGCTTGCGGATGACGGCGCGGTAGGTGGCGTCCCAGACCGTCCCTGCGTAGGTGCGCATGAGCAGCGGCGGCATCAAATATTCGAACATCGTGCCCGACCAGGAGACGAGCGCCTTGCCGCCGCCGGTCCGGGTCATGGCGCGGCCGAGCTTGAACCAGTGCGAGACGGGCACCTGTCCGAGCGCGATCGCGATGAAGCTCGCCTGCCGGGCTTCCGAGGCGAGCAGATCGTAAAGAATCGTCTCTTTCTCCCCGGTTGCGGTGTGGCAGCCGAGGCTGAACAACTTGGTTGCGGGATCGAACAGCGGCCGGAAATCGGTGCCCGCGATGAGCGCCTCCATCCGCTCGATGAGCCGGCGTCCGCGGGCTGCCCAATCGCCGGTTTCGGCCTGCGGGCGGGACAAGCCGTACGCGCCGACCGGTTCCGCCGACGCCTCAAGATCGGCCGTCACCGGCTGCAGCCGCTCCGGTCCGCGCGGCGCGGACGGCTCCCGTTCCCCGGTGGTCGACGCCATGCGCTTACCGGCGCCCTCCTCCGCTTCTCCGTCCGGATAATCGCGCCTGAGCCACTCGGCGAGCCCTTCCTTCGCGGCGATCAGGCAGCCGATCAGGTTCCCCGAGTCGACGGTCGACACGTATTGCGGCGGCAGCGGACGAAGCGTCTCCGTGTTGTACCAGTTGTAGAGGTGGCCGTTCCATTTTTCCATCCGCTCGACCGTGCCGATCGTCCGCTCCAGCCGCTCGATCATGCCGGGCGTGTCGATGAACCCGAAATCCCGCGCCGTCACCGTGCAGGCGATCAGCATGCCGATGTTCGTCGGCGATGTGCGGTGGGCGACGCCGACCGGCGGATCGATCTGCACGTTGTCCGGCGGCAGCCAGTTGTCCCGCTCCGTCGTGTAGTCTTCATAGAAGCGCCAGATATCCGCGGCCAGCTTCCGCAGTTCGTTCCGTTCCGCCTCCGTCAATCCGTCTTCGCCGGCCGGAGCGGACTTGTCCAGCCAGCCGATGACGACGGGAGCCGCCGCCCAGATCGCGGCAAGCGAAAGGCCGATGGCCGTCTGGGCGGGCGAAGCGGCGAAAAACGCCAGGATTCCGGTCGCGATGGCAAGCGCAAGCCCCCATTCCAGCCCCATCAACCGGCGCGGGCTGAGCCGCTCGACTTCCGCCGAGCTGATCCATTCCAGCAGTTTCCGGCGGGAGACGGCCATCCGGTAGAGCGCCCGGGCGATCGCGTCGACGGTCATGACCGCCTGATAGGGCAGCGTCGCGAGCGCCGACAGCGACTGCCCGGCGGCTATGGCGAGGACGGACGGACGGCGGATGAGCCGCCCGGGCGCGGCGAGCGCGCGCCACACCGGCATCGCCAGCGTCGCCAGCGCGATGACGGCGACGGCCGTTCCGGATCCGGCCGGCAGGAGCATGGCCAGCACGAGCAGCACGAGCAGCGCGGGGGTGAGCAGGCTGCGGCGCAGATTGTCGGTGATCTGCCAGCGCGTCAGCGGCGACAGGTCGACGCGCCGCTTCCGCCCGCTGCGGTCTTCCGCCGTGCGGCGCAGCCAGCCCAGCAGTTGCCAGTCCCCGCGTATCCAGCGGTGCTGCCGGTGCTGGTAGGCGCTGAACGTCGCCGGATGGCCGTCCACCAGCTCGATGTCGGGCAGCAGCCCGCTGCGCAGGAAGCCGCCTTCCAGCAGATCGTGGCTCAGCACCCGGTTGTCCGGAATGCGCTCGCGGAGCACCGCGCGGAACGCGTCGACGTCGATGATGCCTTTGCCCGTAAAAATCCCGACGTCCAGACCGTCCTGGTACGGGTCTGACACGGCGAACGCGTAAGGATCGATGCCCGGTTCGCCGGACCAGAGTCTGGCGAACCGGGAACGCATCGCCGATTCGTGGCTGACGCCGATGCGCGGCTGCAGGACGCCGTAGCCTTCCTCCACGCGCGTGCCTTCCTTGTTCAGCCGCGGACGGTTGTACGGGTAATGCATCGTCCCGATCATCCGCTGCGCCGCGCCGATCGGGAGCTGCGTGTCGGCATCCAGCGTGATGAGGTAGCGGATGCCGGGCAGCACCGACGGATCGCCGACGCGCACGGCGTAAGACGTGTTCGATTCGCCGCGCAGCAAATCCGCAAATTCGACCAGCTTGCCGCGTTTCCGCTCCCATCCCATCCAGACTTTGTCCGCTTCGTTCCAGGTTCTGCGCCGGATGTACACGTGAAATGTCGATCCGCCTTCCGAGCCGTATGCCCGGTTGAGCGCCTCGATGGCGCGGACGGCTTCATCGGCGATCGCCTGGTCCTCTTCCTTCGTCTCCGCGTCCGCATCGGCGAAATCGCCGAGCAGCGCGAAATGCAGGTTCGGGTCCCGGTTGGCGAGATAATGGAGTTCGAGGCGCTCGGCGCTCTCGCGAACCTGCGAGGGGCTGGTCCAGATCACCGGCACGACGACCATCGCCGCGGCGTCATCCGGAATGCCCGTGGAATAGTCGTAGCGCAGCAGCGGCCGCGACTGGCAGTACGCGCAGATGGACTGGTGCACGATCTGCACGGCCCATTCGCTCGCCGGAAACGCGAGCAGAAGCGCCGTCACCGCGGCCAGGACGGCCTGTCCGCCGGAGGCGCCGAAAGCGGGCGCCGCCAGCCAGACGGCGAGCGCCCACAGGGCGGCGAAAACGCCGGCCAGCGCGCCGAAGTAAGCGGGAAGGCGCATCTGTTTGATCGCCGCCCGGGGCATGGCGCGCGGTTTCGCGCACAGTTTCAGCGCGCGCCAGAGCGCCCGGACGCCGCGCGGATCAAGCAGATAATACGCCGCGTAGGCCGGGCGCGGCAGGATGCCGCCGTCCTGGCAATTCTGCTCCTCGGCCTGGCCGGTCCGCAGCGCATCGGCCTTCCCGGCCTGCGTCACGTCGGCCCGCCCCTGTTGACCGGCGCGGTCCGGGCGCTCGCCATAGCGGGCGGCAAGTTCCACCGCCTGTTTCGCCGCCAGCGTCTCGGGCACGCGCATGCGTCGGGCCAGCACCTGCACCCGGCCGAGCAGCACCTGCCGGCTGGAAGCGTCGAGCAGCGGGTACGTGCCCGCCGCCTCCGTCCGGAGCACCCGGTCGACATGGCAGAGCCGCTCGAACATGCCGCTCCAGTCCAGGCGGTCCAGCCGCCGCAGCGATTGGATCGCGTGGCTCGCCGACACTTCGTACGACGCCTGCAGCCTGTGCTCGTGCGCGATGATCCGCTCCAGACTTTCCTGTTCCGGGTCGAGCCGGCAGACGAGCCATTCCCTCACGTCGCCCGCGTATTCGGCCATTTCGCCGAGCCGGTCGACGAGATGGACGATGGTCGGACCGGAGAGCGGCAGCGTCTCGCCGGCGCTGTCCAGCGCATCCCGGATGGCGGTCGCCGAGGGCGTTTTCTCCGCGAACGGTTCCAGAATGCGGTCGATTCGATCCCCCGCCTCGCGGCGTTCTTTCAATGTGCGGACCAGGCCGGCCAGCCGCCGGATGACCGCGATGCGGACAAACAGCGGCATCATCGCGACCTCGCCGATCGTCAGGACGGCGATGTCCTGATACGCGTCCGCATACGCGGCGAGCAGATCGGCGTCGAACAGGCCGTCCGTATGCTCCAGATAATCCGCGCAGAGCGACAGCACGCGCAGCTCCCGGCTGCCGGACAGCGCGGGCAGGCGGCGCGTTTCGTCTCTGCGGATCATTTTGCGGATATGAAGGGTTTGTTCGGCGATGAAGTCCGCATGATCGAGCAGCCATTCTTCGGCCGGTCTCGTCCCGCTTTGTCCCTCCCGCTGAAGTCTGAGCGCGTATTCCCGAAGTTCCGTGGCGTCGCGGTCGAATCCGCGGATCAAGGCGGATGATGCGCGCAGGCCGCCGCCGGACAACGTATGCGTCAAAGCCAGCTCCCGCGCCCTGCGCCGAAGCTGCTCCTCGTTCAGAATCATGAGTCCTCCCGTGATCGATGTCGTAATTTCAGGTAAAGTCACGAAGTTAAATATTCCCACGACGGGCGTTTTTTATGACCGGGAGGCGAAAGGGGGGACTTTGTGGCGGATTGTGAAGAACGTTTTCGGAGAGCGGAAAAGGGCATGCCGTCGACAAAATAAGGACCGTCCATGCGGACAGTCCCAATTCGGTGCGGCTGCTATGAACGTGGCGGTGCGTGGAGCAAAGCCGGTGCGCCTGTAGCGCGCATACCACGTTACAGCCTCGCGCGAAGCCCCGCCGATAGGCCTGTAACGTGCATACCGCGCTACAGCGGCGCGCAGAGGCCCGCCGGTGCCCCTGTAGCGTGCATACCACGTTACAGCGGCGCGCAGAGGCCCGCCGGTGCCCCTGTAACGTGCATGCCACGTTACAGAGGCGCGGGGCGGCTGCAGCGTGCATACCACGTTGCAGCCTCGCGCGAAGCCCTGCCGATAGGCCTGTAACGTGCATACCGCGCTACAGCGGCGCGCAGAGGCCCGCCGTGCCCCTGTAGCGTGCATACCACGTTACAGCGGCGCGCAGAGGCCCGCCGGGGCGCCTGTAGCGCGCATACCACGTTACAGCGGCGCGCAGAGGCCCGCCGGTGCCCCTGTAGCGTGCATGCCACGTTACAGCGGCGCGCAGAGGCCCGCCGGTGCCCCTGTAGCGTGCATGCCACGTTACAGCGGCGCGCAGAGGCCCGCCGGGGCGGCTGCAGCGTGCATACCACGCTACAGCCCTGCGCAAAGCCCCGCCGGCGGGACTGTAACGTGCATACCACGTTACAGCCTCGCCCCAAGCAGAGACGCTGCAGCGTGCATCCCACACTGCAGCGTCAGGCAGCGCCGCACCGGCGCATCGGTTATGTATGATCTTGCAATTCCGCGGCATCCCTAATGCCGTATGATCTCTGCGGCATCGCCGGCGCCGCGATGTTTTCTGCCAGCCGGATCCCGCATCAGCCGGAGATAGGGCAGCGCCTCCTCCGCCCGGAGCGGCGCGCTGAAATAATAGCCTTGCAGCTCATCGCAATGCATCTTGCGCAGCAGCCGGTGCTCGGCTTCCGTCTCGACGCCTTCCGCGACGACGCGCAGGTTCATGCTGTGGGCCAGCGCCATGATGGCCGACACGATCGAAGCGTTCTTGCTGTCGGTGTCGATGTGGCGGATGAACGTGCGGTCGATTTTCACGGCGTGGATCGGCAAATTTTTGAGCAGGGACAGCGACGAGTAGCCCGTGCCGAAATCGTCGATCGAAATGCGGATGCCGCGGTCCTTCAGCCGCTTGAGCATGTCGATGACGACGTTTCGGTCCCGCTGCAGGAAACTTTCCGTAATTTCGAGTTCCAGCCATTCCGGCCTCATGCCCGTCTCTTCGAGAATCGCTTCCACCTGTTCGACAAATTTCGGGTCCTCGAATTGCCGGGGCGATACGTTGACCGCCACGACCGCGGGCGGATACCCGGCTTTGTACCACTCCACGCACTGCCTGCAGGCCGTCCGCAGCACCCAGTCGCCGATCGCCTGGATGACGCCCGTCTCCTCCGCGAGCGGAATGAACAGATCGGGCGGGACGTAGCCCCGGCCCGGACGGTACCAGCGGATCAGCGCCTCGAACCCGAACGTCTGCAGCCCGTCCGCGTCCATCTTCGGCTGATAGAACAGCTCGAACTGCCCGAGCTCCAGCGCCTTGTGCAGGCTGGTCTCCATCTCGAGCCGCTCGGACACCTGTTCCTTCATGGAGCTGAAATAAAACTCGTACCGCCGCCCGCCTGCTTCCTTCGCCGTGTACATCGCGGTATCCGCGTTCCGCACCAGCTCCTCCACCCGAACCGCATCTTCGGGATACAGGCTGATGCCGATGCTTGCGCCGACGTACAGCTCCTTGTCGCCCACGCGCACCGGTTCCGCGGCCGCTTCAAGAATGGCGTCGCCGAGCCGGCTCAGCGCATCGCGCGAATTGCCCGGCACCATGATGGCAAATTCGTCGCCGCCAAGCCGGCAGATGACCGCCTCGTCCCCGCACAGCTCGCGCAGGCGGCCCGCGATGATGCGCAGCATCTCGTCGCCCGAAGCGTGGCCGAGCGAGTCGTTCACCTGCTTGAACCGGTCGACGTCGAGCAGCATGAGGCCGACGCCGCGGCCCCTGTGTTCGTCCATCATCGCGCGCAGCCGCTCGTAGAAATAGAACCGGTTCGGCAGCGATGTGAGCGTATCGTGGTAGGACAGCCGCTCGAGCGCCGCTTCGGAGGCGCGGAGCCGGGCGGACTGTTCCCGCAGCAATTCCGTCATCTGCTCGTTCGCATGATACTGGTCCGCGAGTTTGTCCGCGATGTCCCGGCAATTCGCCGCGATCTCGGCGGCCTCCGCCGCGCCGCCGGCCGGCCAGCGCACGTCCGCATCCTGCCGCAGTCTCAAATGCAGGCCGGCCGTCGCCGAGACCAGCCGTTCGAAAGCGCCCGAAATCCGGCCGGACAGATAATATGCGCCCAGGGCCGAGGACAGCACGGCCGCCGCGGCGGCCACCATCGCCGCCGACGAAGCATCGCCGGACGAAAACGACAGGCCGGCGATCACAATGACCGGCAGGCCGGACAGGACGGCGGAGGCCGACGCCAGGTGCGCGATCATCCGCCGCAGCGGAACACGTCCGGCGTCCTCTGCTCCCTGCCGTCTTCCGATCAGGCGGACGAGCGGCCGGTAATGGTGCAGCAGATCCGCCAGCAGCGCGGATGCCGCGCCGACGATGAGACTGCCGGAAGCCGCCGCGGCCGCCTCGCCGGCCGTTCCGCCGGATGCGAACACCGCCAGCAGCGCGGCCGGCACGGCCACGACCGATTGATAGACCAGCTCCGGGGGCAGCAGGTCTTCACGGCCGCGCTTCAGCCATGCGGCGAGCAGGGTGATCTCGAAGACCGCAAGGAAGACGGTCCAGGGACGGTCTCCGAGCCAGAAACCGGCCGCCGCGGCCGCCAGCGCCGCCGCCGCGGCGAAGCGAAAGCCCGCCCGCCGCAAGAGAAGAAGCAGAAAGCATCCGGCCCACCCGGAACCGGACACAAAAGCCGGCGTTGCCGGCAAGATCGTGAAGGCGACGGATGCCGCCGCCAGAATGACATCAATTCCCCCCTTCCAACCGAATGCTTTCCTCGCAAGCGTTCTATCCGACATGTTCCTCCCCCGCAGGCGGGGACGCAAACACCGGACCGCAAAAAAACTGCCTCCAAGCTCATGAAGGCAGTCTGCGTCACAGATTGCACAAACTCCGGCAGCCCGGCTGTCATAGCATTCCGCCTTAGACCCGTGGCTTTGCGTCCCATATTTTCATATGGTTTGCCTTTATCAGCTTGGTGCACAGCTATTCGGTTGTCACTGCAAAGATTCGACATTTTCTCCCGATTTCCTTCTTTAACCACCTTTCACATGATTCTCCCCGCCCGGTTGGATACGCAGCATATGCGCCGATGTTCCTGCATCGCCCAGGCCGTAGCAGACGACCAGCAGTGTTTCGACATTTCGCGAAAATTCGCCATTGTCCAGCCAGGCGGCGAGATCAAACGGCAGCCGCTCGATCACGGCGTGTTTCTGCAGCAGCTTCTCGTCCGGCCTCAGCGCGGCGAACGCGGGGGATACGTCCTCCGGACGCTCGGCCAGACGGCGCAGCCAGGCGGCATGCTCCCGCTTGTCCATTTGAAAATCCCACCATACGGCGCGCGGCTTGTACTTGTGGTTGAGGAAATAGTCGTATTTCATGAGACCGAGCGCCAGATCCCGCTCCAGTGCCGGAGGCCCGCAATCCTCGAGGAACGACCACAGCCGGGTGAACAGATCTTCGAGCTGATGGCCGATCCGCTGCCAGCCCCGCTCTTCCCAGTAGTCCCCGAACTGCTGGAAAAAATCAAACGGCGACTCGAACACCCGGAACGCCAGATACAGCAGCGTGCGGTCCATCCGGTGCGCGTTCCAATATTTCTCCAGCACATCCTCGACGCGTTTTATCCGCACGATGTCGCCGAAGGAGAGCACATCGTTCGACAAAATCTCGTACGGCGCCCGATCCATGAAGACGTAGCCGTATTTCGCCGCATCCCGCCGGAGACCGGTGCCGCGCAGCATTTTCAGGAAGCCGAGCTGCAGCTCTTCGGGGCGCAGGGCGAACACGTCGTTGAACGTCTTGCGGAACGTGCCATAGTCTTCATGCGGCAGTCCGGCGATCAGGTCGAGGTGCTGGGCGATTTTCCCGCTGTCCCGGATCGTCGTGACCGTGCGGCTCAGCTTCGCGAAGTTCTGGCGGCGCATGACCGCTTCATTCGTCGGATCGTTCGTCGACTGCACGCCGATCTCGAAGCGGAAAATGCCGGGCGGCGCGTGTTCCGCCAGAAATTCGAGCACCTCGGGCCGCATGATGTCGGCGGTGATTTCGAACTGGAAGACGCATCCGTTATGGTTGTCGATCAGGAAGCGGAACAGCTCGAGCGCATAGTCGCGGCGGATGTTGAACGTCCGGTCGACGAATTTGATCAGCCGGGCGCCCGATTCGATCAGGTAGAGCAGGTCCGCTTTCGTCTGCTCGAGATCGTAGTATCGGACCCCCGTCTCGATGCTGGACAGGCAGAACTGGCAGCTGAACGGACAGCCGCGGCTCGTCTCGAAGTAGACGATCCGGTTTTTCAGATGCGGCCTGTCTTCCGGCAGCCGGTGCGGCGAGGGCATCTTCGTGAGGTCCGCCTTCGGCCGCGGCGGATTGATCCGGATCTCGCGCGTGCCGTCCGGCAGCATCTTGCGGTATGCGGCGCCGAACACGTAATGGAACTTGCCTTCTCCCCGGATTTCGGTCAGCAAATGGTGAAACGTCTCCTCACCCTCGCCCATGACGATGAAATCGACCGCATCCAGCCGCTCCATCCAGTATTCCGTGTCGTAGCTGACCTCCGGGCCGCCGAGCACGATGCGGACATCGGGGAGCACCTTGCGCAGCATGTCGATGACCGTAATCGTCTCCTCGATGTTCCAGATGTAGCACGAGAAACCGACCACGTCCGGCTTCCTCCGATACAGGTCGGCGGTGATGTGCATCGCCGGGTCCTTGATCGTGTACTCGGCGATTTCAATGTCGAATTCGCGCCCGCTGTACGCTTTCAGGCAGCGCAAGGCGAGCGAGGTGTGAATGTATTTCGCGTTGAGCGCGGCGAGCACGATTTTCATGGCATAACCTCGATGGACAAGGATCGGCCCGCCGCTCCCTTCGGGGTCGGAAGCGGCAGGCCGCCGTGTCGTAATGGTTTTAGAAGTTGTCGCTGATATGCAGTCTGTCCATATATTGCAGATGCATGACTTCGTATTGGACGCGCCAGCGGCCGTCGCCGAGATTCGTCACGACGCCCGGCCCGAAGCCGCGCGGTTCGGCGTTGAAAACCTGCGAATAATAGACGATCAGTTCAAGATTGACATCCGGCAGCATGCGGCGCAGTTCCATGGCGAGGTCGATCGCCCAGAGGCGCAGCTCTCCCGCCGAATCTTTGCCGTACAGCATGTAGAAGGACGGGTTGATGACCGCGGTCACGACCAGCCAGCCTTGCGCGTCGCGGGTGACGGTCCAGTCGGTGAACGCGGCCGGTCCCTTCGACGTCTGGGCGCTTCCGAATTCCTTCGCGAGCAGGCGGCGGATTTCTTCGTTCGACGCGCCTTCCAGACTGTCCGGAAGCCTGCTCTCCGGGAACCGGATCTCGCTCTGCGCAGGCGGGTCCGCCTCCAGTTCCATGAGGAGCAGTTCGGCGTACAGCGCCGGAACCGCGAAGTTGAGATCGGCCAGCGTATCCCGGATGACGGCCGTCGAGATGCCGACCAGTTCGCCGTATTCGTTGAACACGGCGCCGCCGGAACTGCCGCTGTCAACCGGCGCGTTGATCTGGTAGTAGCTGACGAGACCTTCGTAGATCATGTTGCTGATCAGGCCTTCGGATACGGTGTTCTGGTAGCCGAGCGGGCTGCCGATGGCCACGATCCGGTCGCCTTTGTCCACCGTGGATGCGTCCGCGAACGTCACCGGTTCAATGCCCAGCGGGCGCGCGGTCTGCACGATGGCCAGATCCGCGTCTTCATCGGCGGCGGCAACCCCGAGAATGCCGATGATGGTGCCGTCGTTCAGAATGACGTTGCCCGAAGCCGAGCCGTCGATCACGTGATAATTCGTGAGCACCCAGCGGTCGCCGACGATGACGCCGCTTCCCTGGGCGTTGTCGGTGATGATCATGACGACCTTGTCGTCGTTCATGGCCACGATTTCCGCCGGGGTCAGCTTCCCGTACTTCTCCTTCATCTCCCGTTCGAGCGCTTCTCGGTATTCCGCGGTCTCGATGAAGATCGTGCGGGTTTCCGCATTCCATGTGGTCTGCGCGCCGAACGCGTCGCCGACGAGGCGCAGCGGCACCATCGTCGCGCCGTCAACGGTCCGTACGGGAACGTCCAGCATGACCGCGTTGCCGTTCACGACCGCTTGCCGCGAGCCGACCTGCAGCGCGACCATCATCGTGCCTTTCTTCGCGAAAACGGACTTTGTCGCCGGAACCCAGGTGACCTGGGCGCCGAGGGCGGAGAAGATTTGCCGCATCGGGACGAGCGTCACGCCGTTCTCCTGAACCGGCGAAGGCGAGAACGTGAACGGCTTGTCGTCGATCATCACCCGGATGCCGGCCTGCTGCGACTCCACGGGAGCCGTCTGCGCCGCGGCGGCGGGCCGCGTCCATGCTCCCGTGAGCGGCCATGCGATCAGCACAGCCGCGGTGCAAATGGCAATGCCGCGTCTGAGTCTTGCGAATGTTGTAACCATTTCTCCCTCCAGGTTTCTCCTATGTCTCCCAAGGCCATCGTACCACCGGGCGGCAGGGTTGTCCATCGCCTTATCCCCGTTCCCGCACAAACCGGCTCAGCCGCTCGATGCCCGGCTCGATGTCTTCCTCGCGGATATTGCCGTACCCGAGCACGATCTGACGGGTGCGAAATCCCCGCTGCAGGCAGTAATCTTCGACACTGTCGACGACGACGCCGTATTCCGCCGACCGGGACCACTCCGGAGCCGCATCAAGGTCCGGAAATTCCACCAGCAGGTGCATCCCCGCTTCGTCGCCCCGGATGACGGCGCGCCCGCCGAAATGCCGGTTCAGCGCCTCGATGAGCAGCGCGCGCCGGGTGCGGTACACGGCCCGCATCCGGTAGATATGGCGCTCCAGGTGCCCGTCCCGGATGAACCGGGCCAGGGCGGCCTGCAGCACGGCGGGCGTTCGCAGGTTCGCCGCTTCCTTGAAAGCGGCGAACTTCCCCGCCAGGCTGCGCGGCAGCGCGAGGAAGCCGAGGCGCAGCCCGGGCGCGAGCGTCTTGCTGAACGTCCCCGCGTAGATGACGCGCTCGGGCCCCAGCGTGTACAGCGGCGGAATCGGCACCCCCTTCAGCCGGAAATCGCCGTCGTAATCGTCCTCCATAATGTAGGCGTCGGCTTCTTCGGCCAGTTGGACGGCATGCAGCCGGCGCTGGATCGGCAGGATGCTGCCGGTCGGATATTGATGGGACGGCGTCAGAACCAGCAATCTGCCGGGCGGCAGCGTCCCGATCTCGTGCACCCGCATGCCGGACTCGTCGACCGGCACCGGCTCGATCCGGTAGCCCGACTGCAGGAAAATATGCCCCGTAATCTCGATCGTCGGATCTTCAAGGCAGACGGAATCGAACTGCGGCTTGAGCGTCCGGGCGACCAAGGCGAATCCTTCCGATGAGCCGTTCACGATCATGATGCGGTCCGGATCGCATCGCATTCCTCTGGAGCGATGCAGGAACGCGGCGATTTCCCGGCGCAGCCCTTCCTCTCCCCGGACATCGCGGTAGTCATAGCGGCCTTCCGCTTCTTCCGCCGCTTCTTTCAGATAGCGGGCCCACCGTCTGCGGGGGAAGCGTTCCAGATCCGGCACGCCGGTGTCGAAGCGGATCAACCCGCCGGCTCCGTCGCCTGCGCGCGGTGCGTCCTGCCCGGCCGGAGCGGCCGCCTCCGTCCTGCCGGACGCCTCGCGGGTGTCGGCGGCGCGGAGGCCGATGCCCGGCGTGATCCCTTCGGCCACGAAGGTGCCGGAACCGATGCGTCCGACGAGGTAGCCTTCCGCAATCAATTGTTCATAGGCCTCGATGGCGACGTTTCGGGCGATGCCGAGTTCCTTCGCCAGATTCCGGGTGGAGGGCAGGCGCGTCCCCCGCTCCAGTTCTCCGGTCTCGATCAAGCGCCGGATCTGGTCGCAGAGCTGGGCGGTGGCCGAGCGGGCCGATGACCGGTCGAGCGTGATGCCGAACAATGGGATCGAACTCCTTTGCAAAGTGGTTCCATCAAAATGATCGGAAAGTGGTTCTGTGAATGACCACTTTTTCTCATTATAATGGGTGCCAGATGACGGGGAAAGGAGTTTATGGAAAATGTTTACGAGACGACTGGGGCATACGGACATTGAAGTGAGCGGCGTCGGTTTCGGCTGCTGGCCGATCGGCGGGCCGTTTTTTCTGGACGGGTATCCCGACGGCTGGGGCGATGTGGACGACAACGAGTCGATCCGCGCGATTGAACGTGCGCTTGCGAACGGCGTCAATTTTTTCGATACGGCGGATGTTTACGGCACCGGGCACAGCGAGGAGATTCTGGGCCGCGCGTTGAAAGGCCGCCGGCACGAAGCGGTCATCGCCACGAAGTTCGGGTTCACCTATGACGAGACAAGCCGGAATGTTTACACGAAGATCGATGTATCGCCGAATTATATTAATGAGGCATGCGAACGGTCGCTGCGGCGGCTGGGAACGGACTATATCGATCTGTACCAGATCCATCCCGGCGTCGTGCCGCGGGAACGGCTGGACTCTATGATCTACTCGCTGGAGCAGCTCCGGAAGAAAGGGTGGATCCGCGCGTACGGCTGGAGCACGGAAGACGCGGAAGCGGCCGAGTTGTTCGCCAAGCGGTCCTTCGCAGCCGCGTTTCAGCATCCGCTCAACGTCGTGAGCGATTCGCCGATGGTCGAGGTGTGCGAACGGCACGGCCTCGCCAGCATCAACAACGCGCCGCTCGCCATGGGGCTGCTCAGCGGCAAGTTCAACCGCTCATCGCAGCTTGCGAGCGACGATGTGCGCGGCAGCGGGCAATCCTGGGTGCGCTGGTTCAAGGACGGCAAGCCGGTGCCGGAATATCTCGACGCGCTGGACGCCATCCGGGACGTGCTGACCTCGGACGGGCGGACGCTGGTGCAGGGCGCGCTTGCCTGGATCTGGGGGCGCAGCGCGAACACGATCCCGATTCCCGGAATCAAGACCGCTGCGCAGGCGGAAGAAGCGGCGAAGGCGATGGCGTTCGGTCCGCTCACACCGGAGCAGATGGCGGAGATCGACGGGATTTTGCGGAACCTGGAAGTGCAGGCCGGCCGGGCGGGGTAAGCGGCGGCTCTGCGCAATCGGCTGAAAAACGCGTTCGTCTGTTTTTCGGAATCATGGCGATTTCGAAAACAGACGAATTTTTTTCTTCTATGGCGGGGCGGGCGGCGCGTTCCATGGCTCGGCGACGGGCGCCGCCCCCAACCCGCAATGGCGGCGCATCAGCGGTTCATGCTATGATGGACACGACCAGCAAGTGAAACGGAGCGGATGCAACGATGCGGGAACATCGCGAAAGCGGCGCGGGAAGCGGAAAAGGAAGGCCGGACGCGCCCGGACGGAAGGACAAGCGGATGCCTGGCGGTGCGGACCGGACGGGTTCGAAACGCGTGCGCGCTGCTGCCGCGCCCCGGGCGAACGGCCGCGATGGCGCCGTCCGGATTGCCGACGCTGCAGCGGACGAACTCCGGCCGGGCGACCGGATCGTCGTGACGATCAAGCGGATCGGCATCAACGGCGAAGGCGTCGGATACTACAAGCGCAAAGCCGTCTTCGTGCCCGGCGCCCTGCCCGGCGAGGTTGTGAAGGCGGCCGTGACCGGCGTGGAGCCGAACCGGCTGACGGCCAGGATCGCGGAGATCGAGAAGCGATCATCGCATCGGGTGAAACCGGTCTGCCCCGTGTACGACCGCTGCGGCGGCTGCCAGCTGCAGCATATGGATTACGCGGGCCAGCTCGCGGCGAAGGAAGAGCTCGTGCGCGAAGCGTTCGCGCGCTACGCGGGCCTCGAGGGGGCGGAGCTGCCGCTGCGCCCGATCATCGGCATGGACGAGCCCTGGCGCTACCGCAACAAAGCGCAGCTTCAGGCGGGGCATAAGCCGGGCGGCGGGCTTGCCCTCGGATTGTACGAGCCGGGCAGCCGCCGGCTCGTCGACATCGCCGGGTGCGCGGTGCAGCACCCGGCCGTGAGCGCAGCCGCCGAGCGGATCCGGCGGCTGGCCGAGCGGGCCGGCGTGCCGGTCGGCGCCGGCCCGGACGGCGCGCTGCGCACCGTCGTGCTGCGCGTCGCCCCCGAATCGGGCGAGCTGCAGCTGACGCTCGTCGCCTCCGCCGAGCAGTTCCCCGGCCGGGACCGGCTCGTCGAGGCGATCCGCCGGGAGCTGCCGCAGATTATCTCGATCTCGGTCAACGTCAACCGCGGCAGCTCCCCGCTTGTCTTCGGCGAGCGCACCCGGCTGCTCTGGGGCAAGCCCGACCTGGAGACGCGCCTCGGCGACCTGCGCTTCAAGCTCTCGCCGCGCGCCTTCTTCCAGCTCAATCCGGAGCAGACGGTGAAGCTGTACGACCTCGCGCGGGAGGCGGCCGCCCTGACCGGAAGGGAGACGGTCGTCGACGCCTACTGCGGCACCGGCACGATCGCCCTCTGGCTCGCGCCGCACGCGCGCGAGGTCCGCGGCATCGAGACGATCCGCGAAGCGGTCGATGACGCGGAACGCAATGCCCGGCTGAACGGCCGGACGAACGCCCGCTTCTATGTCGGGCGGGCCGAAGAGCTGCTGCCCCGCTGGGTGAAGCAAGGCTTCCGCCCCGATGTCATCGTCGTCGATCCGCCGCGCACCGGCTGTGACGCCGCCCTGCTGCGGACGGTCGCCGACGTGAAGCCGGCCCGGTTCGTCTACGTCTCGTGCAACCCGGCGACGCTCGCGAAGGATTGCCGCGTGCTGCTCGATGCGGGCTATAGGATCGAATGGGTGCAGCCGGTGGACATGTTCCCGCAGACGAGCCATGTGGAGTCGGTAATATTGTTAGTTCGCCAAGCTTGAGATGTGACTGTCTTGCCCAAAGTTGCTTCAACAAAAGCCCAATCCTTTCTGGAAAGGGTTTTTTGTTTTGTTTATTAGCTAACGCAACATTTTTATAGACAACTTGAACTTGAGTCGGATTCTCTGTTAATGTGGAGGAAATTGTAAAGATGTGGCGAAATAAAGACAACTATGAGATGAATATAGCATGAAGATTTAATTAAGAGGGAGGGCTAAAACTGTATTCTTTTGCATCTGTCACGCTGGTTATCAGGCGTATTTGTGAATTGAAATGGTGAAGCATGAAGAACCCTGTCTTTACGATGATAATGGGATAATGGTATCAGGTAAATGCTAAATTTTAGAAGATATTAAAATTTTATAAGTTTATGTAAGGTGATTTATATGAAAATTCATGGTGCTAAATGGTGGAAGTTTGACTTTCATACGCACACACCAATTTCGACCGATTACGGTAAAGGTCCTAATCATTCTATACTTCAGGAGCGAAAACCGCGCGAATGGTTGCTAGACTGTATGCTAAAAGGAATTGATTGTGTAGCAGTTACAGATCATAATTCGGGAGATTGGATAGATACTTTAAAAGCTGAATTGAATTCAATGAGAGAAGAAGGCGTAGAAGGTTTTAGGGAGCTAGTAATCTTTCCAGGTGTGGAGATCACCGTACATGGAGGGATTCATTTATTGGCTATCTTTGATCCTTCGGAAACTTCACGACATATAAGTAACTTATTAAGTCGTTGCGGATATAGTGGGTCTTACGGAGATTCCGATGACTGTACTACAAAATCTTTTAACGAAGTCGTAGATATTATCCATGAAATGAAAGGGATAGCAATACCTGCTCACGTTGATGATGTGAAAGGTCTTTTTAAAGAAGAAGAAGGAGTACCATTAAAAAAGTGTTTGACCGCGAATGGATTACTTGCTATTGAAATAAAGGATTCAGCTTTTGTTAAGCCCCAGTTATATAGCGACTTAAAACTGAGTTTTGCAGAAGTAGTAGGATCTGATAGCCATCATCCTGAATCTTTAGGATCTCGATTTACTTGGGTAAAAATGGAGGTGCCAAATTTAGAGGCATTAAGATTAGCTTTACATGATGGTGAAGATGGAATTATTCGATTCGATAAAACTGCCGATGATCCTAATGATGTACATAAAAGATTTTATATACAATCAATTGAAATTAGAGACGGTGCAAAGGCAGGAAGAGGTACTCCTTTAAAAGTAGAATTCAGCCCATGGCTAAACACGATAATTGGTGGTAGGGGTTCTGGAAAATCTAGTCTAATAGAATACATGCGACTACCCTTAGATAAGGTTACCGGACTACCAAAGAAAATAGATGAGGAATTTAAGGAATTTTGTCAGGTTCCAAAAGAACGTGGGAAACCAGGGATGCTCACAAACAAAACAACAATTAGAGTGGAAATGCAGAAAGAAGGACGTACTGTAGCTTTAACTTGGCAAGATCAAAAAATTATTGAGGAACAAAAAAATGAAAATGGTGAATGGGAGCAAAAAGAAGCGAGTAGTAATATAGATGCAAGATTTCCGATAAGAATATTCAGCCAAAAACATCTTTATTCATTAACGGAGGATCCAAATCATATACTGAATGTTATTGACCAGCAGTTGGAGAAAGCAACTTGGTTAGAAAAGCGGAAAGAGTTATCAAAAAAATGGATGCAATCTAAAGCCAAAGAGAGAGATATTGCTTCTAAGATTAACTCTAAAGGAAACTTGATGTCGGAATTAGATGATGTGCGAGCAAAAATGAAAATTTTCGAAGAATCCGGGCACAAAACTCTTCTTGAAGAATTTCAAAAAACCCAAAATATCAATGGCAAACTGACTAGTGAGCTAAGCAAAATTGAGAGTTTTCATAATAATATAAAAATGATGCTTGAAGAGGCTCCTCAAACAATTTTTGATGAGAAAGACTTCGCAATGATAGATTCAGAATCGTTGAAAAAGTTGAAATATCAAGCAAATGAATTCGAGATTATTAGAAAAAAGATAGAAGAAGTATTGGTTAGCCTTGAAAAGTTCAATGTACAAGTTCAACAAATAGTTGAAGAAATTCCTTGGCAACACGAACGAAAAATATGTGAAAGGAAATACAATGAGTTTGTTCAAAAATTAGAGGAAAAAGGAGAGAAAAACCCAAACGCTTATAGTCAATTAGTTGTTAAGCAGGCAGAACTTGAGCAGAAGTTGACAGATATTAAACCGCTCGAAGAACAATTGAAAATTCAAAAAGATGAATCAAATAAGATTAGTGAAGAAATAGAACAACACGAGAAGTGGCTTCGTAATAGACGAGCAGACATAATTACACAATGGCAAAGGAGTAACCCTAATATTAGAATTTACCTCAAAGTTATGGGAGATATCGATAGTGCGGAAACCTCATTTAGAACCATTATTAGAAAAACAGGCGGTGAATTTGCAAAAGATATACTTGAACGTGATGAGGGGGCTCTCCCCAAAAATGGGTTTATTTTAGATTTGGCAGAATCGTCAGACCCATGGAATAAACGAAAAGAGATTATAAATAGAATTATTTCTGTGGATGAACGAAATAGTAATCATTTTGGTAAATATTTAGTTAACCATATTATTGGACTTAAAAAGAGTACACCTGAGGATATTGACAGGCTGATTGATTGGTATCCTGAAGATAAAATAATTCTGAAATTGGTTAATGCAAGCGGAAAGGAAGAAGATATTGAAACGGGGTCAGCTGGACAAAGAACTGCAGCGATGCTGTCTTTAATGCTTACGTTAGACGATTCTCCAATCATTATCGACCAGCCAGAAGAAGATCTCGATACTAAAAGAATAACTGACCTTGTCGTAACAGGATTAAGGCATTTTAAAACAAAACAACAGGTAATTGTAATCACTCATAATCCTAATATACCTGTTAATGGTGCGGCCGAAAATATTATTCAGATGTATTTTGCACGTGGGCAAATTTGGAAACAAATTAGTGGAGCCTTACAAAAAAATGATGTTCGCGAAGCTGTTTGCGAAGTTATGGAAGGTGGAAGAGAAGCTCTTAATAAACGGTATTTTAGAATTTCTAAAGCACTGGAGAGTTAATTTATAGTATATTCTTTATTTAGTTATCAAATAAACTTTTACTGGTGTTGAATAAGCTGATCTAAGTTTCCTTTTTTCTTCAATATAGGCAGTATAAATTCCATCAGTATTTGAGTAGTAGGTTTTGGCTTTTTCTATTGTCTCCCAACGAGAGATTTGCTTTAGCATATTTTGCTTTTTCAATGCTTCAATTTGCTCTTTAGACAATTCAATAAACATCCGTAACATCCCTTCCTTTTTTACATTCTTATGAAGGGATGTTCTTTGTTATTCGTAAATTTGTGAGTGATTTACAGCAATGAGTAACCAGCAGCTCGATCCGTTTATTTTCTCTTGCATAAGCCTTTCTGCTCTCCATAAATCACAACTTAAAGTTATTGAATAATTGTCTCCCGGAAGCTAACATACAACAAACTTCCGAGGAGGCGTTTTTTCATGTCCAAGCCCATCCATCTGTACCTTCTGGATATCGACCCCGCCACCGAGCGGCATCTGCTTTCCCTCGCCCAGCGCCATCTCAAGCTGGTACTCGAAAGCGGCCACCGCCATACTTCTTCCAAGCGCCGCGCTGAAATCGCTCAAGAAATCGAAGCTATTCGCGCCGAACGCGACTCCATTATCGCCCGCCTGCGCAAAGAGGCAGAAATGCGGGTGACATCGTGAAGAATGAACAGCTTTCCGGCGGAACCTCATCGATCCGCCCCTCCGTCGATGACTGGCTTCAGGGGGTATGGGAGCGGTTCTACGTCCAATATGCCGTCCCTGCCATGATCCCGAGTTCGACAGTTACTAGGTACCCGAGTTCGACAGTTACTAGGTAAATGAAATACCCGCTATCCCTTGCGCTGTCTGGGTTGACGGGCATTTTTCTTAAGAAATTCGTGTATCTATGCTTTGGGTTGTATCTTTAGGAACTTTGGTGGAGCCTCAATCCCAAGCGTATCAAAGGTTTTTCGTTGTTTGGGTGTCAATTCCGTGCTCTGGTAGACGTCTCCGTTATTTGATGA
>Ga0207866_1000419_pt1 | contig 62748 bp, 53 predicted proteins | sample HigsolmetaAR203D_FD_184835 | JGI IMG/M metagenome (GOLD analysis project Ga0207866, IMG submission 184835) | Ionic liquid and high solid enriched microbial communities from the Joint BioEnergy Institute, USA - AR20-3-D (SPAdes) (version 2) ...
CATCTGTCTTGCTCCTCAATGGTAGTCGGCAATCTCGACATCGAATGCCTCACCGTCTCGCCATACAAAGCATATCCGCCATTGATCATTGATGCGGATGCTGTGTTGGCCCTTGCGGTCGCCCGCCCGCCATAGGCTTCGCGGATCTTCTCCCGGAACCAGTCGAGATCGGGACCGTTCTCCCGCCCCCAATGCAGGATTCCGCCCTCGGTCTCGCGCTTGCGGACATCGACCGTCCGTCCACCGACCTTCTTCTGCTCGATCTTCTCCTTCACCGCGCCGGCAAGCCGCCGATAGATCGCCTTGCGCTCCTCCTCGTTGCCGGGATCAGGCAAGAGCGCTGCGATCAGCGCCGCCCGGCATGCGGCCAGCGGGCGCCGCGCCGGCCAGATGTGGAGCGTCGAGATGTGCCCATGCCGGACGTTCTTCTCATGCACCGAGTCGAGCGAAACCTGCTCCAGCGGGAAGTCAACTTCGATGAGGCGCCTGCCATTCTGCATTATTACTTTCCCAAAGACATGAGCGAAGTCGTTGCGATAGAATTAAACCATCGCGAGGATGCTCCATTCTGTTTCGCCGGCCAGCGGCAGCTACGAGGAAGGAGCCTATTTGCCAAGACTGTTACGTATTCTTCGATCAGCGCTTGTTCGCCAGCCCATTCCTCGGACCTCCCAAAGTCCTTCATCTCGGCGTATCGTCGAAATATGAATGCGAACAGATCGGCAACCTGAACCAATCCTGCGTGGTGAGACTTGATGCTGAAGGTCGTATCGACGATCTGATCCAGTCGGTTCTGCTTCTTCTGCGGCAGCGAGGCGCGAAAGACCTCCAGCACCACCGCCCAATCCGCTTCCGTCATCTTCGTGGACATGCCGACCTCCAGAATCAGTCGGCAATCCATGAATCACACTGGATTCCTTCGTAGAATCCTCAGGCCAATACCTGAGTCAATTCGTCCACACGGCCTAACTCAATTCGCGGGCATTTGTGGGAGGCAGACCAGATAAAAAGAAGCTCCAATAAGCTTATTCGGCCGCCTTAAGCATGGGCTGCTGGAAGACCTCAAGGTGGCAAAGCCCTTCGAGCACCTTGTATTCGCGGATGCTGTCAAGCAGCCCATCATGCTGCAGAAACTGCATCTGCTTGGCTATGTAGCCACGGAAGGCGGGATCGGCGTCCGTGCAGATGCTGTTCCGCCCCTCCTGTATCGCGACGCGCGCCGTGACCCCGCTGCCTGCGAAGAAGTCCAGTACCGTCGACCCTGGGTAGGAGAGGGCGCGAACAAGGCGCTCGATCACCTGTGCGGGTTTCTGGGTCGGGTGGCCGACCCGTTCTAGCGAGTTGCCGTTCAAGCGAACCATCCTCCATACGTTCGTCGGGTTGCGACCCTTCGCCACGGATTCTGGATTGAGGCGCTTGTCCTTCATGTAGGCAGCCTTCGTCTCTTCATCGTAGGGCTCCCGGACCGAGTCAAGGTCGAAGTAGTATTTCTTCGTCTTCGCGAACCATGCGATCTCCTCATGCCTGTTGGCGAAGAAGCGTTGGGCGCTCATCCCATTCGGGTAGTTCCAGATGATGAGGTTGACGAGCAGCATCTTAGAGTGCTGCCGCATGTGCGAAATGATGGACAGCAGGTCGCCTGACCCTGCCTCGCCCTGATACTGCAGCCCACCGAAGATCGCAATGCTTCCGGTTGGCGCGAGGACGCGCTCCGCTTCCGCGAGCCACTTCGAGGCCCAGCGGATGTAATCCTGGTGGGAATCCCAGTCAGCCAGCAGGATGTTGTAGGGCGGGTCGCAGACTATCAGCTGGATGGACTCGTCGGGAATTCTTGCCAGCACGTCAAGGCAGTCGGCGACGTCGAACACGTGGTGGGTCTTGCCTGACACATCGGTCCTCAGCAGCGACTCCGAGGAGTGCTTCTGTCCCAACTTCCGGAGGGCGTTCATTGCCCGGTGGCCTGCGTTTCTATGAGATCTGTTAGCCATGTAATCTCTTCCAATTGCTAGGCCGTGTGGACGGATTTGGCCAAGTTGAAGCCTGCGACGAGCGCGAGGGAACTTGATGCGTGGATTTCGCGGCTGGCTGCTTCGACCGCTTCCTCAAGCGCGGCGTCGCTGCGCGCTATCTCCTTGCCAGCGTTCTGGACCGCCTCGAGGATGGCGTGCAGCTCGCGAAGCAGGGTAGCGTTCTGCTCGATCAATTTCGCGTTCTCAGCTTCGAGCTCGTCAATGCGCCCGTCTCGCTGACGGATTTCGGCTAGCGCCTCCTCCTTTGCGCGCCGCTCGACTCGATACAGGCCGAGCAGCTCCGTGAGGATCGAGGCAATCCGCCTCTGCTCCCCCCGCGCGGCGTCGACGGCCTCGGAGAGGACCTGGAAAACGTTGCCCAGGATCTGGGCTTCCGGGATGGCGGTGGGCTGGATCGACATGAATTCTCCTGGAAGATCAGCAAGGTCAGGCCGGACGGGGTTCCATGGCGGGGCACAAGAACGGTTCTATTGCCGAAGGCATCAGGTTCACCTTGACACCAAGGCGAGACGCGATGCCGGACGCAAGAACGGCCGCCTCGATCCGGTCGTTGATCGGCACGCCCGCACGCTCGATCGACCTCAGGAGGGAGACGAAGCCCTCGAGAAGAAGCCGATTGTCGGAGGAGAGGCGCGCGATCTCTCGCTCGAGCTCGGCGCAGCGCGATGATGCCGCGCCGAGTTCCTCCGATAGCGCCCTGACCCTTTCACGAAGAAGGGCGAGCGCGACGACTGCCCTGCCGGATGAGGCGTCAAGCCTCGCGAGGGGGGCGGACAACGCTCGTCGGGCGGCCTCCGCCGCCGTGCCGGGTGTCTCGCATCCTTGTTCCTGCATCGCCCGAAACCTTGTTCGATTGGGTCGGGGTACTGAGCACGAAAGGACTCGTTCTGTCAACTAATTCCGGTTTCCGCGCCCAGATTCCGCGCCCAGAGCGAATCCCTTATGGACGTGGCGACGAAGGCCGAGAACGACGCCTCCTCCTCGGGGGTCGGCAGCAGCGGGGGGCGGGCTGGGCGAGGCATGCGCCGGATGGGGGCTGCGGCAACCTCGATGTGCTCCGTCGGCTTGGCGGCGGACGGATCCATCTCGAGCCGCAGCATGTCGAGGCCCATCATCTTGATGTAGACTTGGGCCAGCAGGTCTGCGTCGATGAGCGCCCCGTGCAGGTGGCGTCCGGAATTGTCCACCCCCAGACGTGTGCAGAGGGCGTCGAGGGAGGCGCGCTGGCCCGGCCACTTCAGCCTCGCGAGGGACAGCGTGTCGCGCACCTCGTTCGGCATGGGCGGGAGGCCGAGGAGCCGGCGCTCCATGTTGATGAAGGCCATGTCGAACGAGGCGTTGTGGATCACCAGCGGCGACGAACCGACGAAATCGAAGAATTTCTTTTGGATGTCGCGAAACTTCGGCTGGCGCGCAAGGAATTCGTCGGTGAGACCGTGAACCGCCCGTGCGCCTTCCTCGACTTTCACGCCGGCCGGATTCACGTACGTGTGGAAGGTGTTGCCGGTGATAAGGCTCCCGACAACCTCCACGCAGCCGATCTCGACGATCCTGCCGGTCTCGGCCGAGCGCCCCGTGGTCTCCGTGTCGAGCACGACGACGCGCTCGGGGCCGTCGCGCCGGGAGTCGATCGAATCCATGAGTTCCTCCGCTTCGCGATTGCGCCATGGACGGGGTGATGATTCAATCCATCGGCGCAACGCGCATTGGTTCATGGGGAGCGAGTCCTTGTCAACGTCGACGTCACGCGATTGGATCCTTGTGGCGTTCGCCGTCGGATGCGGGGCGCTGGCAACGATGGCGACGCGGCCGACGGCCCCGGACGTTGACGGCCTCGCACGGGAGGTCGCCAACGGGGTCTCGGCCGCATCGGGCCTGAACGCGCCGTGCCGGAAGCTGGCGCTTAAGCTGGCCGAGGCGGGCATCAGGGCAAGGATCCGCCTGCCGCACGGCGCCCTCGGTCAGGAGGAACTGGCGGCCGCGGAACAATGGGAGTTGGCTCGGTGCCCCGACAGGGCGCTTCCCGGCATCACCGTCGGCATCGCGGAAGCCGCCAGAAAGGTGATCGGCGGCGTCCGCATTGGCGAGGGTTGAACCCATGGCGAGGATGTCGGAAGCGGAGTTCGCGCGTCTGGGGCTCGGGAAAAGGGCCGTCGCCGGGTCCGTCCGGCAACTTCGCCAGCCATCCTCGTCAAAGGGAAGGGAGCGCCTCGACCGCATCCCCTACGAGGAGGAAGCCATCGAGTTCGAGGTTCCCCTGCCATTCAATCCGAGGCCGAAGGAGCGTCCGAAGACGGTTCCCGATCTGAGGAGGATTGAGCAGGCATTCCTGGCTGCACGCGGTAACCTCGGGGCCTTCCGCGAGATGCTGTCCAAGGGCTTCAGCCGCACGTACACGCCAAGACGGACGAAAGACTACGAGGATCTCATCGCAATGGCCGCACGGGCGGCCATGAGGTCACGTCGACCGCTGGCCTGCCCCGTTGACGTGAGCATTAGGTTCGTTCTCGCCGGCGACCCTGGGAAATGGCCGACGTCATCAGTCGATGGCGACGGAGACAACCTTGAGAAGGCGGTGCTCGACGCCTTGAACGGAATCGTGTTCGAGGACGACAGGCAGGTGGTCCGGAGTTTCCGGGAAAAATCCTGCGGGCCTATCCCGCTCGTTGTCGTCAGGGTCGCCCCGGCGGCTCCATAAGGACAACGCGTCGAGACGCTCCGGACTGAGGCCAAGGGCGGGAGCGCCCGGATCCATCAGTCATCCCAATCGCTCCACCGCTTGCCGCCCCACTTGCCGCCCGACTTCCGGCGCCCTCCAGGGCTCGAGTACTCGAGTTCGCACTCGTGGATGAGGCACGATGGGCCGCCGCCACCGAAGGAAAACCGGAATCGCCGCCAGGGGAAACTCACGTCGAGGGTCTTCCTCGCCCGCGTGAACGCGACATGGGCCAGTCGGCGCTCTTCCTCGATGCCCCCGCCGCATGGACCGTTCCATGGGTCGCCTGGCTTCCCGCGACCAATCTCTTCGAGAGCCCGACCGCTCGGCATGACGCCGTCATCGAATCCAGGGCAGAAGACGTGGTCGAATTCGAGCCCTTTTGAAGCGTGCATCGTCATCAGGCGAACGCATGAGGCATCATCGGCCTCCGCGTCGGTCAGGATGGCGATCTCCTGAAGGAACGCGGCAACGTCGTCATACGGCTCAGACAGTCGATGGACGATCTCGAGGCAGCGGATCTTCTCCCTCCCACCTTCCTTGAGGCCTTCTACCCAGTCACGGTAGCCGGTCTCGCGAAGCGCGGTCCCGACCGCATCGTAGGCCGGTCGGCCCCACTTGCCGTCCTCAGCGAGCATCGTGAGGGCGCGGCCGAGCGACGCGGCGCCCTCTTTCGCATCCTTCCGGAACTTTGCGCCAGAGCGCTCGTCTACCGCGGCATGGCACGCCTCGTGGAACGTGATGCCGCGTGCAGTGGCGATGGAGCAGATGGTGTCAACTGCCACGGGGCCGAGCCCTCGCACCGGACGGTTCGCGATCCTGCGGAACGCAAGTTCGTCGTAGGGATTGATCGCCAAACGCAGGAACGCCAACAGGTCCTTCACCTCCTCCCGCTGGAGAAGGGATGTGCCGCGCATCATGCGGACGCCGATGCCCTTGGAAAGCAGCGCTTCCTCGAACGGCGGCATGAGCCAAGAGGCGCGGACAAGGATGGCGATCTCGCCGGGATTCGTTCCCGCATCGATCAGGTCACGAATGCGGGCAGCTATCCATTCCGCTTCCTTCTTTTCGGTCGCGTGGGCGGTGGTCCTGACGGCGGCACCGTGCCTGCCGGAGATCAGGACCTTGGGCTCCTTGCGACGGTTGTAGTCGACGACGAGGTTCGCGGGGCGAAGGATCTCCTCGGTGCACCGGCGATTTGTTCGCAGTACGAAGGTCCTCGCCGTCGGACCCACCATGTCCTGCAGGGCGCCGGGATAACCGCCCTGGAATCCGTAGATGCTCTGATCCTCGTCGCCCACCACGGTCACGGCGTTATGCCATGAGGACATCAGACGGACCCATTCCACCTGGACGGGGTTCGCATCCTGTCCCTCGTCGACGAGGAGATGACGGACCCTTGAGGCTTCCTCCTCTCGGATTGAAGGGTTCTCGCGGAGAATGCGGACGACCTTCAGGATCAGGTCGCCAAAGTCCGCCATGTTGCGGCTCTCGAGTTCGTACTGATAGGCCACATAGGCGGCGGCGTAGGCCTCCTCGATGGGCGTGCGCGGGGCGCGTGTGGCATCTCCGGCCTCGACCTCCGACAAGCCCCATGCCTTCCAGAGGGCGACCTGCCTCAAGGCGGCCTCGACAAACCTCTTCAAGCCCGTCTCCCACTCCTTCCTCACGGCTTCCACGGCCTCCTCGCGCCCTTCTGGCGGCGTAAACGGACCGTAGGCACCCGGGACGGTGGCCGCCATCCTCATCAGCTTCCTTGCGTCATCTTCGTCGACGATCGTGAACCTTCCGTCGCGAAGACCGGCATGCTCGGCATAACGACGCAGCAGGCGGCAGGACAAAGCATGGAAGGTGCCAATCCGCAGCCCGTCGGCGGCCGCGCCGACGTTCGCGGCGACGCGCTCGCGGAGCTCCCGGGCGGCCTTATTGGTGAAGGTAACGGCGACGATGGAATGTGCCGGTAGTCCCTGGCTGATCAGGTAGGCGATGCGGGCAGTGAGCGTGGTCGTCTTCCCGGTGCCGGCGCCCGCCGAGACCAAGGTGGGGCCGTTGGGGGCGGTGGCGGCGGCGAGCTGCTCCGGATCGAGTCCTTCGAGAAGATTCATGGCGACTCCTTGTCGCCCAAACTGTTGACGTGCCGACGACGGGCATGTCAAGAACGAATCCTTGATCGACGACGCGGTGAGGGGTTCGTATCCTTATCGCGTCTAGAGCGAGGAAGGCCCGAGATGACTGAAACCTTCGTCCACCTGCACGTCCACAGCGACTACTCCCTGTCGAAAGGGGCGAGCAAGGTTCCGGCGCTGGTCAAGAGGGCCGCTTCGCTAGGGATCCCGGCGCTTGCCCTCGTCGACGAGGGCAACATGTTCGGGGCCTACGAGTTCTCGAAGTACGCCTCGGCGTCGGGCGTCCAGCCGATCGTCGGGACGAAGCTCTGGTTCGCGATCGGAGATCGAAGCCGCGGCAGCGTGCTGCTGCTCGCTCAAACCGACAAGGGCTACGAGAACCTGTGTGGACTCCTCGCCCGATCCCACCAGCCCCGAGACGGTTCACCGGGAGGCGAGGGCATCATCCCGACCGAGGCCCTCGATGGAGACCTCGAGGGCGTGATCTGCCTGACCGGGGGACGGGACGGTGTCCTGTGGCGTCTCCTCGAGGAGAATCGCGCGGACGACGCGAGTGAGATGCTGGACTGGCTCCGCTTCTCCTTCTCGGACCGACTGTATGTGGAGGTCTGTCGCTTCGGCGACGAGAGCCCGGCGGAGATCGCCATCGAGAACCAGCTCCTGGATCTCGCATTCAATGCCAATGCGATCGAGGACCGCCATGGCAGGGTCCTCGTTTCCGTGCCGATCGTCGGGACGACCGAGGTTTGGTACGCGACCGATGACCGCCATGACGCCTTTGAGCTCCTGCTGGCGATCGAGGGGCGGCGGGGCATCACCATCCAGGACGGGGAGATCATCCCGACCAGCAACCGTCGGTACCATCTTCGCGACGCAGCGGAGATGCGGGCACTGTTCTCGGATATCCCGGAGGCGTTCGAGAACGCGGTCGCGTTGGCGCGTCGCTGCTCTTTCATGGTGAAGGGCCGAAAGCCGATCCTTCCGCCTTTCCAGACGGAAGGCGGAAGGTCGGAGGCAGAAGAACTGCGCGCGCAAGCCTGGATCGGTCTTGAGAAGAGACTGGCGAGGAACAAGATCCCCGAGGACCGCCATCAGGTCTACCGTGACCGTCTCGAGTATGAGCTCGGCATCATCGAGCGCATGCAGTTCCCGGGCTACTTCCTGATCGTGTCGGACTTCATCAAGTGGGCGAAGGCGCGCGGCATTCCGGTCGGTCCGGGACGTGGTTCGGGCGCCGGGTCGCTCGTCGCCTACTCGATCGAGATTACAGACATCGATCCGCTGCCTTTCGGACTCCTGTTCGAGCGCTTCCTCAATCCCGAGCGCGTGTCGATGCCGGATTTCGACATCGACTTCTGCCAGGACCGACGCGAGGAGGTGATCCAATATGTCCGGGAGAAGTACGGCACCGAGTACGTGGCACTGATCGCGACCTTCGGCGAGATCAAGTCGAAGACAGCCATCAAGGACGTCGGCCGCGTCGCCCGCTCGGACGACTTCGGCGGCTATGGCTTCGGCGAGCTTGACCAGATCACGAAGCTCGTGCCGATGAACGGCGCCGTGCCGAAGACACTGAGGGAGTCGTACGAGGACGATACCAACACCGACTTCAGGGCGCGGATCGACTCGGAGGCGAAGTATCGCGTCCTCTTCGAGAACGCTCTCAAGATCGAGGGGCTATTCCGCAACCAGGGTTCGCATGCTGCGGGCGTCATCATCGGTGGTCAGCCGCTTCACCAGCTCGTTCCGGTGGGGTGGGATCCCGAGAAGCAGATGCCCGTCTGCCAGTTCAACATGAAGGGAGCCGAGGCCACGGGCCTCGTGAAGTTCGACTTCCTCGGCCTCAAGACGCTCTCGGTCATCCGGGAGGCGCTCAACCACATCCGCGAGACTACCGGCGAGGAGATCGACCTCAGCATCCTCCCCCTCGACGACGAACCGACGTACCGGATGCTCGCAGAGGGCAGGACCAATGGCGTGTTCCAGTTCGAAAGCGAAGGCATGAAGCGCGCCCTTCGCGACATCAAGCCAACGCGCATCGAGGACCTCATTGCCGTGGCTGCCCTCTATCGGCCTGGTCCGATGGACATGATCCCGCACTACGCGGCCTGCAAGAATGGCCTTGCGGAACCGGAATACCCCGAGCCGGCCGACAGGACGCGGCCGTACCTCGAGGAAACATTCGGCATCATGGTCTATCAGGAGCAGGTGATGCAGGTTGCGCAGGTCGTCGCCGGCTACTCACTCGGCGGCGCCGACCTGCTGCGCCGAGCCATGGGCAAAAAGATCCAGTCGGAGATGATCGCGCAGCGCGAAATCTTCGTGAAAGGCGCGGTTGAGCGCGGCACCTCTGAGGAAGCGGCGAACGCCCTGTTCGACCTCATCGCCAAGTTCGCGGACTACGGCTTCAACAAATCGCATGCGGCCGCCTACGCTGTCATCGCCTACCAGACCGCATACCTGAAGTGCCACTATCCCGCGCAGTTCCTGGCGGCGCTCCTTTCCTACGAGAGCTCGTCGCCAGAGAAGATGGCCAAGGCCAAGGACGATATGGACGCGTTCGGCATCGAGATGTTGCCGCCGTGCGTCAACGCTTCGTTCCCCCGCTTCCGGCCCGAGCGCAAGCCGGATGGGACGCTGCATATCCGCTTCGGCCTGACGGCGATCAAGGGAATCTCCGGTGACCTCCCCATACTGATGGAGGCACGACGCAAGGGCGGCCCGTTCAAGTCCCTCGAGGACTTCCATGTCAGGGCTGGCGCTCAGTTCAACAAGGGGCAGATCGAGAAGATCGCGGAGGCAGGCGGCTTCGACCGCATCTCGCCGAAGGGACGTCACTCTGCCGTCAACGTCCTCAACTACCTTGCCAAGGGAGCAAGCAAGCAGACGGATCACGGCACGGATCTGTTTGGTGGCGCGCTTCCTGTCGCTGTCCCGAGCACGATCTCGGACGTCGCGGAGTGGGGTAACGTCGCCGACCGGGAGTTCAACGCCGTCGGGTTCTACTTCGGCAAGCACCCGCTAGACGTCTACCGCGCCCACTTCATCAAATCCAAGGTCAAGCGCAAGTCGTCGCTCCTGACGTGGATGCTGGAGAACGGGGTCGAGGCCCTCAAGCAGAAGCGCCTTGCTGGGTTGGTCGGCCGAGTTGAGCGCCGCACCTCGAAGAAGGGCAAGAACTACATCTTGGCCCTCATCCAGGAACGGCATGACTCCTTCTACGCGAACTTCTTCAGTGACAAGCCCGAGGAACTCAACGCCATCTGGTCTAAGCTCGAGAACGCCCGGATCGCGCGCAGACCGGTGATCGTCACGGCGGACGTTGCCATCTCGAAGGACAACGACCTATCCGTATGGGGACGCAACGTCACGGACGCAGACGAGATCCTCGCTCAGGAAAGGGGCAAGATCGTCATCCGCGTGGATTCCTCGTCGGTCATCCTCGACCTTTCCCAACAACGGGAGCTGAGGGAGGCAAAGGAGCAGTTCCGAAAGGGAAGCCTCCCGGAGGAGCAATTGCGGGATCTGGAGACGAGGCTGCGTACCGTCGCCCTAGCGGAGAAGGTCAAGACCTTGGACGGAATGCTTGAAGGGTTCCGCAGGGACGACGATCCGAAGGCAACGTCCATCAAGATCATCGCCGTCGACGGCGCCCGGGAGTACGCGATCGAGCGCGAAGGACGCTATGTCATCGGCCTTTCCGAGGAAAACTCGATCAAGGCGATCGATGGCGTCGTCTCCATCGGGGAGATCGTCTAGTTCTGTCGACGACAGGGTTCAAGGCGAGGGCGCTCGCTCTGACAGCGTGGTGCCTCCTCGTTTCCTGGATAGCCAATACGTCCGGGGAAGGCTGGCAGACTGATCCGCGAGGCGAGGCCGGGACCTTGCGGCATGGGACTTCGTGGAGAGAACCAGAAGCGGCCAGCCTTGGGTTCGTGACGACTTCCGCACAGCACCCGAGGTCCGGTCAGATCTGCCCCCTCCGAGCCTTCGCCATCAGGTTGGCGATGTAATCCTTGCGCTTGCTCGGGTGGATGAGCGGGACGCGATCTAGGTTCCAAAGCAGGTCCTTGTTGCGCGTGGCAAGATAATGCGCGAGTCCGTGCGATTTCCTGTCTCCGCCCCACTGCACGGGTCGACTGTCATCAAACATGCCTTCCGCGATGTCGATCATGTTGGGCATCACGCCAAGGGACAGTCCGTCGTTGATGAGGTCACGGAGCATCTCCTCCTGCACGCTTACGCGGACCCAACCGAGGCCGTAGGAAACGACCGTGTAGCCCATCTTGGCGAGTTCGAGAGCGACGAGGAACATGGAGACCTTATCGTGGGCCTTCACCCATGCTCCCTGCCATGACGTGTGGGCCCGGTCCTCGCCGTCGCGCAGCGTGCCGACCTTGGACTTTTCCTCGGGAAGGGTGGTTGCGCGCCACAGCGTCTCGGCGATGACCCCAGCGGACCACGAAAGGTCGTTGTATTTGTCCGTCAGGAACTCCTTAACGGCGTCTGGGATGTCGAGCATCAGGCTCGCGTACTCGCGACCGACGTAGGCAGCCTTGACGTCGATTTCGGCGAGGCGCGCGAGCATGATGAATTCCGGGTGGGACACCCAGCTCCGCATCGACTTCCTGTCGCGGTCGGTCGCATTGCCAAACCCGTAGACCGGAGCGATCTCGGGATTCATCCGCTCAATCGAGATTTCCGCCATGCATGGCTCGGTGAGATCCCTGATCCACGCCACGCGGTCTGGAGACTTCGCCCTGAGCTCTCCGCGCGTCATGTGCTCGAATGGACCCCGCGGGACGATCGCCTGCAGCATCTCGGTCGCGTAGAGCATCCTCGGTCGACGGAGCATGATCGGCCTGGCGTCCCGCATGGGGCGCATGCCCGTCACCGTGAACTCCTCGAACGCCTGCCCCGACTTCATGATCGAAGCGGCCTCGCCCTTAGGGTACTCGGGCTCCGGGAGGATGCGCCTGAGGTCATGCCGAAGCGTTTGCCCAGTGAACACCTGGTCCATGCGCACGCGAGGCTCGATCCTCCGCACGAGGCTGAACGCGATGCTCATGATGCGGCCGAACACCTTGGCTGCGAACTGACAAACGAAGTCGGCACCCAGCCCTTTGGGGTCATAGCCCCATTCCTTAAGCAAGTCGACGTGGCTGATGACGAGATACTTGTCGTGGCGCAGCCACGAGCGACGCCAGACCTCGGTCTTCCTGAAGAAGAACTCGTAGGTCATGTTCGTCCACCAGATGGTGCCCGTGGGAAGGTCGTCAGGTCCGGAGATGCGCCGTGCCTCGCCGTCGGCAACGGCCGCCCATCCCGCACCCGGATCCTTGTCGTCGTCAAAGATGACGACGCCGAAGTTGCGGTTCATCCCGTCGTCCGAATGGCGCGTCCTGGAGTCGGGGTTCATGCCTTGATCGTCCATGCCGAGGAACGCCTCCGAGAATTCAGGATTCAGGCGACAGGGAGCATCAAGGAGACTAGCCGCGCACCGAACCGAGCACCGAATGAAGAAGCCCGATCCACGAGTTGGGCTTGAGGTTGAAGTAGGGGCCGCCCGCCTCGATCCAGCTGTCGACCTGCTTCTGCATCACGTCCTCGCCGTTCTGCACGCGCGTGCCGAGAGGCAAAAGGCGAATTCCGGCGAGCTTGTCCGCGCGTTGCGCGTACGCGTCGTCGGGCATGAGCATCAGGGCATTGCCGATGTCGGCCGGGTTGCTGGATCCAAGCATCGCCTCGGCCTTCGCCTCGCGCTCCCGCAGGGCGGCGAGGACGGCCTTGGAGACGTCGGCAGCCTCACGACACGAACGGATCATATCGGGCCTGGCGTGGCGATCCGAGGCCACGGTCTGATTCATCCGCGTAGCGACGAGTGCGGTACGAACGACGTGATGGAGATTGGCCTGCGAGATCTCCGGCAGGAAGATGAGGACAGCTTCCTTCCGCGTTCCGGCGAAGCCGATGTGCTGGCAATTGTGGCAGAAGGTGCAAGCAGTGACGAGATTCTCGAGACGATTGTCTGCGTGGTCGTCGTTGGCGTGATGGACCTCCTGCCACTTCAACGCACGGAAGCCGCAGAATCTGCACGTGTAATTGTCGCGCTCGAGTGCCTGCTTGCGAACCCGCTCGAACTCCGCGTCGGCATCCGCGGAGCCCTTGTCGAACATGCGCCAGTTGGAGCACTTGACGCTTAGGACGAGCGGCAATCTCTGAGCCACCATGTACCTCCCGGCGTGACGCGGATCACCGCGTCACGATTCCCTCCGTCGTCACAAGGATCCAGTCACCGCCGTATTGACGGAGCTTCACCATCTCGCCAGCCCCGGGGATGCGGTCGCCTTCCCTAACCTCGACGACGCCGGACTTGGTGCCTACCCACACCACGTCCCTCGAGAAGCCGTTCAGCGTCGCGCTCTCGATGATGGCGGGCTTCAGGGGTGGCAGGACGTCAATAGGCAGGGAAGCGGGCTGAGCCGGAACCTCGGCGACCGCAGATGCCTTCAACGCCTCACGGGCGGCCTCGAGCTTGACAATCCGCTCATTGATACTGTCGAGCTCGCGCCGCGTCGCGGCAAACTGCTCTCGCAGATCGGCGATGCCGCGTTCGATCCCCGAGAGATCAACCTCAGCGGGAGCGGCGCTCTCGGCAATCACCTTGTGCGGTGCCTCCTCAGACATCTTCGCGGGCTCCGCCGCAGGCAGGGAGGGCGTCGCCGGGATAGCGCCGATGCCCTCGCGCCCCTCTCCACCAACGAGTTCATCCGCTGAATCCAAGTGATTTGCCTGTTCGGTCGGGCCGCTCGAGACAGGCGCATCAAGCGCCGGGAGATCTGGCAGGATGAGCCCCTGTTGAGCGGGCGGAGCCGGCGTCATCGCCTGGGCCGGCGCGGGCTGGGCAGGGGAGACGGCTGCGGGCACCGCCGTCGGGGAAGGCATGGCGACGGATGGACCGGGCTGCTGTCTCCCGCCCGCGCCCTCAAGTGGCAGACCTCCCGGGCGGTTCGGCAGCCCGGTCGGGAACGAGGGTACGCCCGCGGACGGCCCGGTCTCGACAACGGTGATCGGATCGTCCGATCCAAGAAGCAGGGGAATGAAGCTGTAGAGCGACACCCCCGCGACGCCGACGCAGATGGCAGCGGCGATCGGGAAGACCAGCCTGGAAAGAGAGCCGCGCTTGCTCTCCCCGACCTGCTGATGGGCGTCGTCTTGACCGTCCTCGAGAAACTCCTGCTCGCCGGGATCTTCTCCGTCATGGAACGGGTCGTCGTCGGCGACGTCGCCAGCGCCCGAGTCCCCGAATGGATCGTCCTCCTCCGACACCGGGACGGAGGCGCTGGAGTCACGATCGTCGAACTCGAAAGAGACGTCCCCGACGTCAGAGCTCCCGACGTCGACGTCGATGTCCCCGAATTCGTTTCCATCCGAGGCGTCCTCTTCCGAGAGGGATCCCTCGGACGCCCCTGCCTTGGGCATGGGCATGCTCTCGAAGTCCGAGCCGTCGTCCAGGAAGTCCTGCGCCCCGCCCCCGAGACCGGGGGCGTCGCCGAAAACCTTGAACGGGTCCTCGTCGTCATCCGGTTTTCCGGACTCCGTCCGCTGCGACGGATCGAACGATTGGAAGAGCTCGTCGTCCGCACCGCCGTCGAAGGTGGAGAAGTCGAAGTCCTTGAACGTATCGGATCCGCTTCCGCTCTTGTCCCCGGTTGCCATCGAATCCTTCTCCATCCTCAGAGGAACAGCACGCCGATGGGCGTCTCGGCGTCGACGATGATCGTGGTCGGCCTGCGCCCGAATTCATCCATCAGGATGTTGCCTGTCTGGGCAATGGCGTGTCCACCCGCCGCCAGCAGTTCGTCGCGGGCACTCAGGGCGGCCGACTGTGAGGTGTAGCTGCCGTCTGACCTGTAGGTGGTCGTCGTGTTGCGCTGGCTGATGACGCGGCCGAATCCTTCGGCGAACGACGAGGCGAGGCTGATCGCGAGCTTCTCGAACAGGTGACGGTCGACGCTGGTGGCCAGCGCGGTGCCGATGTGCTTTGTGTCGACCGCCACGGCGTTGATGTCGACCGTCTCGTTGATCTCCTCGCCATCCGCCGTGGTGTGCACGGTCATCTTCGAAAACTGGATCGTCAGGGAGTCACGCCTTGTCTGGAAGGAGCCGACGAGCGTCGCGCCCGCGTAGGGGCCCTGCAGGATCTTCGCGATGACGGGACCTGGAGCGTCCGAGTTGGCGCGCCCGACCAGCTGGGCGTACAGGATTTCGCCAGCGAGCGGCACCTTGATGCGTGACTTCTGCGCCGTCGAGGCGGCCTGGGCCGGGACTGACGGGGCCGACTGGGTGGGCGCAGTGGTGGCTGGAGCCTGCTGCGCGTCGTAAAGGTACTGGACCTCGGCAACCGGATACGGCCGACGGGCGATGCTGGCGACCGCCTCGGACATGCGCTGGATGTCCTGCGGGTTTTGAACCGGGGGTGGAGGGGCGACGATCGGGACCGCAGGCTGCACGGGCATCGCGATCACGGGACGCTGCTCGATGACGGGCTCCTTGGGCGTCGGCACCTCGGGCGGGGCCGGGGGCTCCTCTTCCTTCTCCTCGACCAGAAGAGGGGTCTGCTGGGCAGGAGCCCCCAAGATGACCGTCGGCATGGCCGACGTTCCCTTTTCCCGGGCCTCGTTGATGCGCCGCTCGTCATCCTGCTTGACGGCGGCCGTGTAGGACGGGGACAGGATCGTGCCACCTTGGGCTGGAGCGTTCGAGATCGGGGCTTTCGCGAGCGTCGAAGGCGGCACGGGAACCTCCTCGGTCCCCGAGAACACGTACACCGCGCAGGCGGCGATGCCGAGGAAAGCGACGATCCCCACCTTCTTCGAGCCGGGGTCGGCGAAGACATTCTTCACTTTCTGGATTGCAGCCATGGCAGACCCCTGTTCAGCGGGAGACCGTGACGGTCGACATCCTGCCGCCGTCGGAGACGAGAAGCACCGGGGCCTCGCCCAAGACGTAGACGTTGACCCCGCTCACGTTGCTCTGTTTTGCGACGTAGGCCGGAGACAGAAGGGATCGCGTCGTGCGAACGTAGAGCTGGTCCTGATAGGACCAAGCCTGCACGTCGGGGGAGCCGGTCTTCATCCTCTTCGCGCCGTCAGGCGGCACGCCATCGAGAAAGGCCAACATCACACTGTCTCCCGTCGGCGCCAGCGCGCTCCCGGAGATCACGTCGAAGGTCGCGTTCGGGCCGCGGGCGTCGATCTGAGCGTCGACACGGTAATCGACATCCCCCGTCGACGGGTCGAGCGTCATCAGGATCGGAACCTTGGCCCCGACGAGCGTGATGGCGATGTTCGAGGGCACGTGCGCCATCTTGGTCGAGATCGTGATGATGTTGGTGTTGCCCTCAGGCCCGGACGACTTCACGTCATAGGCGAGGGGGTTGCCGTTGGTCACGGCGAGGACGGGCCAGGGCTGACCGGTGACGTCCGAGAAGGTCAGCGTGGAGATCCATCCCGGAGCGACGCGGATGGTCGGCGGCCGCTCGCCGGACTTCAGGCTGACTGCGATGGATCGCGTCGAGGGGACGATGGGCTGGAGAGGAGCACCCGCGGCCTTGTCCACCTCGTCCTGCGTACGCCGCACCTTGCGTATCTGGTCCGGCGTCAGCGGAGCGATGGTCCGCAGGGCGGAAGAGAAGGCAGCGTCGTTCGGGTCGTAAGGAGTTCCCGGAGCGGGCTGCCCGACCGGTTGCGTCGCGGCTGCCCGCATGGGTTCGGCCGGCGGCGGCGGCAGGAGGAGGTTGCCGGAATCCTGCGCCAGCGCCGGGACCGAGGCACCCGCAACGAGTGCCGCGACGAACCCTGCTGCGATCCTCGGGAGACGGTTCATGTTGACCTCACCTTGAGATGAACTGCGCTATGCCGAGCCCGGCAGGGTTCTCGGTCTCAGGACGCCGGACGACGGTAGCGTCGACCATGACGGTCTGGCTGGTGCGCGCCCCGGCGCTCTCGTACGTGATGATGAGCGGGACCTGGATCCGCCAGCCGTAGACGCCGTTCACGAGGCCCTCGGCAGCGACGACGGGGGCACCGCTCGGGACCGACGAGGTGATGTACTTCCCGGCAATGAGGTTCTCGAGGAAGTTGGTGCGGCGCAGGGCTTCCTCGAAGCCTTTCCAGCCCTCGCTCGTGAAGTTATGGCGCAGCTCGTCGAGCTGGCGCTGGTAGCTCGCGAACGAGAGCGAATAGGCGCGGGTTACGGCCGTCGTGACCCAGTTCAGCACCTGGTCGTTGGAGGGCATCGGCTTGTTGAGCGCGGTTATCTCGCGGATGCGCCCCTGCGAGTCCGTGGTGAAGTAGCGGGGCTCCACCGGGCGGGTCGCCAGGAACACGACAGCGGCCATCATCGCCGCGATGATGCCGATCAGCACGTAGTTCATCCGCTGCAGGAAGACGTAGCGTTCCCGCGCGAGGGCGTTCCGCGCGAGTTCCGTCGCCGCCGCCTCGTCGTGGTGCGGCGAAGTCCCGACGGAGATCCTGCCGGCGGCCGCCTTCCTTTCCCTGGGGGAGGCGGGCCGGGGCGCCGACACGTCCCTTGACGCGGAACCTTTCCTCATCTTCAAGCGAGTCCCCAATCCTTTTTGCCGAAGGACTCCTGCCCAGTTGTCCTTGACGGCTCCTAATTTCAACCCGAGGATTCAAACCAGTCAACGACGACCCGAGATGGAGCCGACATGGCCGACCTGAGGCGCAGGCCTTGGACAGACGCTGACAACCGCGCCCTCATTGACCTCTGGCCGAGGGTCGGGAGCATCGTGCTCATCGCGCTGGAACTGGAACGATCCTCGTCCTCCGTGCAGACGCAGGCGAGCCGTCTCGGGCTGCCGAGGCGGACCGAGGCAAACGATCGCCACCGTCGCAAGTGGACCGCCGCCGACGTCGCGGCGCTTGAGGAATCGGTGGCGAGGCACAGGACTCCCGAGGGGCGAATCCCTATCTGCGAAGTGGCCGAAGACGTCGGTCGCAGCATCGACGCCGTCGCCGCTCGACTCGCGGAGACGCTTGGCGGAGAGGAGGAACTCTTCTCCGTGATCCTCGTCACCCGGCGACCCACGGCGGCGGCTAAGCACGCGCCGAACGAGGAACGGATCGACCCGCGGAAGGTCGGCCGAATGCGGCCGTGCATGACCTGCCGTAAGATGTTCTGGAGCGAGGGCGCCCACAATAGGCGCTGCATGGCCTGCAAGTCGAACGAGTCGGACTCGGCCTGGGACTGGTAGCCGGCGATCGTTCGATGGACCTCCGCCGACGGTGAGTCGGCGGGGGCCATCGGTCAGGCGGACAGTCGCTCGTGGACAGGGGCAGTGAACCGATCAACCAGGGCGTCGATCTCCGTCCAAAGAGGCGCTAGGTCGTCGTAGTCGTTGCGGATGTGGGCATCGAACCGATCGATGGACATGGGCCGCTCCGAGGGATGGCGATCCTCGCCATAAGGCTGGAAATGCGCGTCACCGCGCGTGACGACCCACGTGACGGGATTGAACCGCTCGAGCAACTCGAGCTCAAGGGGGAACCGCAGGTCATCGACGACGACCTTGCCTCCCTTGGCCAGGATGTCCTCGATCCGGGCGGCAGCAATGTCGATCCAAAAGGTTGGACCTCCAACCATGTCACGCCATTCGTTGCCGAGGGTCACCATGGCATGGCGCGGGGTGGAGCCACCGAGCTGCGCGATCGGAGTTTCCTTCAGATCTCCCTCGATGCAGCGCTCGATCATCGCGCTGTCCATCCCGGTATAGGCAAGCAGGCTGCGCAGCATGGTCTTGAGCGGATGAGCCAGTTTCACAAGCTGGTAGCCGTGCTGAGTCACCAAGCGGTCGGCAACCCTGCTCTTGCCCGAAAACTTCAGCCCATGAATCAGGATCACATTGGGTTTCATGGCGTTACCTCTTGAGGAATGACGGCGGACGCCTCTGCAGCCCGGCACGTGCCTGGTCCAAAGAAAGGCCCGACGCCCGCTGGAGTGGATTCCCGAACCCGGCACGCATCGTCGCCGGCAACGGACAAGGTTCGGGTGGGCCTAGGGATTGCGCGGGCGAAGCGCCTGCAATGCGGTCAGGGGAACCATCTGCAGCATCAGGAATGTCATCATCCAGCGGATCACGGCCAAGCCGCTGGACAACCTGCGGTGTCCCAGTCGCTTCACCCAAGGCGGAATGCTCGCGTTCGCGTTGGCCGCCTGCAGGCGCACCGGTCGGAAACGACGAAACGGCAATGTCGGTCGATGTCTTGTCTCCGGATGGTGGCGGGTCGGTCACCGTCACGCCACCTACAGACTCGGTCGGGGACCCTTCCCTGGGGTCCGTGACGGCGAACTGCTCGAGGACGGCCTTGAACAGTGATCGTCGCCATGCGTTCTTGCCCCGATCACCTGCATATGGGTTGTTCTTCTTCCCCTGCGATGCGATGGCGCGTGCCTCGGCGACAAGCTTCTCGGCCTCCGCCAGGCGGGACGCCGGCACCTCAACGCCGTGAACGACTGTTCGCTCCGCACGGATCTCCGTATCCGGCGCTGTCTGCGGGACCGGGGGCGGAGCTGCGGGTGATGAGGATGGTTGAGGACCTGTCAGGGGCGTGTCGAGGGACACCGCGTCGTCGAACTTCACTGTCGTTTGCACCGGGTCCTCGCCCGTCGCGGTGGCCTCGAGAGGGACCACGTCGGACGCGGTCGACAGGCGCGCAAGCTCGAAGGCAGCGGTGCCGTGCGCATCCCCGAGCACGTCCGTAGCCATGCGCTTGGTGGACGCCTCGATCGACTCGGCCTCCCGCATGAGACGCATGGCTTCCTCGCGCAGGGAAGCTGCCCGGGCAAGGGCGACCTCCGCCTTCCGGACTACCTCCGATGCCAACAAGCGCTGCCCCTCCATGGCAAGCCTCGGTCAGTCGATGCCCGCCGCCGCAAGGAAGCCGTCGAGATCCGAGGGCAGACCAAGAGCCGAGTAGAACTGGCCGCTCTCCCCGACGTAGGCGAGGAACGGGGTGCGATCGATGCCAAAGCGTTGCGCGAACGCCTTCGTCTGCTCGAGGTACTCGCCCGCCTTGATCCACTCGGGTGAATTCGGGTCTGCCGTAACCTCGACGGCACGCCCGGCGTTGGTGTCGAGCCAGGCGCGGGCGGGAAGGGGGCGGGAAAGGATCTGTCGGGCTTTGGGTTCGCTACCCTTCAGCCCGGCTATGAGAATCACGCGGACGCGAAGCTTCTTGCCGTAGACAAGGCCGCGAATATGGTCCCACGTCCGATGGCAGTATGGACACTGCGGGTCCGCGACCATCCAGAGGACTTGTCTGGCGGACACCGCGCCGACCTCGAAAAACGGGGCCTTCTCGGCGGCGGAAAGGAACTCGGTTTTGTCGAGCTTACTAATCCACATTTCCGACGGGTCGCCGCTCGCGCCGAGCACGGGCCCCGAGGGCGGGGGGACGGAAAGTTCCGTATCCGCGCCATCGGTCTTCGTAGAGGAAACGACATCGTTCCCGGTCCGCTCAGGGGCCGAAGCCGCGCCCTTCGTGGGTTCGGTCTTGCCAGGATCGTTCTCGACGGTCTCCCGCTCCTTCTTTTCGGTGGCGGCGGCCGCGGCATCCTTCGAGGCCTTCCCGGAGCCGTCGACTGTGGCGGATTCGAGTTCCTTCGCGGCGGACTCGAACCGCGCTCGCATCTCGCCGATCTGGACGCCGGTCAGGTTCGTGCCGCCCGTGCGAAACAGGATTCCCGCGACAACGTGGTTGCCGTCGGGAGTCACGTAGAAGGTCTGCATCTTGCCGTTAGCGCTCTCGCCGAGGTAGCCGCGCAAGCCGCCCTCGTCACCGAGATAGGTCAGCTTGACACCCTGCGTCTGCAGCCAACTCAGGATCGGCGGAAGCTGCGCCTCGCGCGCCGCGAGCGGGTTGCCCGACTGCGCCGACGCCGGGAATGCGGCGAGCGAAGCTGCAAGCGCGAGCGCCAAGCGGGATGCGGACATGAATGCCTCCATGTTTCGGAGCGATGTTATCTGAATCCTTCGAGATCGGTCAACGAAATCACTTCCGATTCCTTGCGACCTTGGCGATCAAGGAGCCAGCCCCCTTCGACCCGGCTTTGCCGCCCCGGGACGCCCCGCCGGCGCGTGCCGGGGGCGATGAGTTGTCCCAGACGACGTTGTTGCAGGACGACGGATCGTCCCTGCGCCAGTTGTCGCAGGACAGGAACCGACGGCCGTCCTTGGTAGCGCGCGTCCTCATCACGCCCTTGCCGCACTTGCCGCAGGGCTGGCCGTCGCCAGGCATGGGATCGACCTTCGGCTTTGCATCATCCCAGACGACGTGGTTGCAGGAGTTCGGGTCGTCCTTGCGCCAGTTCGAGCAGGACAGGAACCTGCTTCCGTTACGCGACATCCGCGTGACCATCGTGCCGGAGCCGCATTTCGGGCAGGACTGTCCCTCGCCGGGCATGGGATCGATCTTCGGCCTGTCCCAGACGATGTGCCTGCAGGAGGCGGGGTCGTCCTTGCGGAAGGCGTTGCAGTAAAGGAATCGCGAGCCGTTCCTCGACAGGGCAGTAACAAGGGTTCCCTTGCCGCATGTCGGGCATTTTGTCCCGTCGCCTGGCATCGGATCGCACTTCGGGCGCGGTCGTTCGGGCCAGACGACATTTCGGCAGGACGTGGGGTCGTCCTTACGCCAGTTGTCGCAGCGCAAGTAGCGCTTTCCCTTCAGGTCTCCCTGGCGGCCGACCACGGTGACCATCCGGCCCTTCTGGCAGACCGGGCACGTCTCGCCGTGGCCAGGGAGCGGATCGATGGAGGCGCCGGCGATGCGCAGCCCCCCGCTCTGGCGCCCTTGCTCGACGAGTTTGTGGAGCGTGCGCGACAGGACCTCCATGAACTGGTCGGTGGAGGCCTCGCCCTTGGAAATCTTGGTGAGCTGGGCCTCCCAGATGGCAGTCAGCCCAGGGTCGATGATCTCCCTCGGCAGAACGTCGATGATCGCCCGTCCCGCCTTCGTCGACACCAGCTTGGTCTTGCCCTTTCTCTGGAGGAACTTCATGGCGACGAGCTTCTCGATGATCGAGGCCCTCGTTGCCTCGGTCCCGATGCCGTCGCTTTCCTTGAGCCGCCGCTTGATCTCGCCGTCGGGCACAAACTTGTGGATGTTCGCCATCGCCGCGATGAGCGAGCCATCGGTGAAGTGGGCAGGGGGCTGAGTGCGTTTGGACGCGATGGCCGTGGACTCGGCGACGACGGGGTCGCCCTTGGCCATCTGCGGCAAGGTCTGCTCGGTCTCCTTGTCCTCGTCCTCGTCGTCCTCCTCGGCCCCGTAGACGACCTTCCAACCCTGGGAGATCACCTGCCGACCGGTGGCGCGGAACGTCTCGCCCGCGACCGTCAGTGTCGCGACGAGGGACTTCCAGGTGAAATCAGGGTGAAACTGGGCAATGAAAGCTTTGGCGATGAGCTCGAAGACGGACCTCTCGATCTGGCTCATTTCCGCGAGCTTTGAAGGCGAAAACTCGCTCGTCGGGATGATGCCGTGGTGATCGGAGACCTTGGAGTCGTTCCACGCGGCTGACTTGAGCGATAAGTTCGCCTTCCGCGCGGCCTCGCCGAACCCGTCGCACCCCGCGAGTGCGGACATGATGCCCGGGACCTCGTCCCTGAGCGCGAGGGGCAGGTAGCGGCTATCGGAACGGGGATACGTCGTCGCCCTGTGGCGCTCATACAGGGACTGGGCAACCTCCAGCGTCTGCTGCGCGGTGAGGCCCAGCTTCCTGGAGCAGTCTGTCTGGAGAGCCGACAGTGAGTAGGGCAGGGGCGGGGCCTTGCTCTTCGGCGTCGACGTGAAGGATTCGATCCGCCCTTCCCGGCCCGCGACCTTGGCCGCGATCCGTTCGGCGACGGCCTTGTCGACGAGGCGACCATCGGGGTCGAGTCCCTCATGTTCCGGCGGGATCACCCAGTCGGCCTTGAAGGTGCCGTTGGCGTGACGGAACAGCCCGTTGGGCAGGTAATGATCCGTTGGCTTGAAGTTCTCAATCTGACGGTCACGGTCCACCACGAGCCAGAGCGTCGGCGTCTGAACGCGGCCGACGGTCACGAGCATGTCGGCGCCCGTCTGACGTGCGAGCACTGTGTAGAGTCGCGTCAGGCTCAAGCCGTGAGCCCAGTCGGCGCATTGGCGAGCGAACGCCGCTTGGAAGAGGTTCCGCTTGTCACGGTTCGGGAACATGGACTCGAGGGCGGCGAGCATGTCCTTGCGCGCCATGGACGAGACCCAGATGCGCTTCGTCCGGTCGCCGAAAGGATCCCATCCCATCTCCTCGAGGAGTTCGTCGACGAGAAGCTGCCCCTCCCGCTCGGCGTCGCCCGCGTTCACGACGAACTGCGAGGACTTGAGCATGTTCCTGATGAACGCGAGGTGCTTGGCCTTATCCTTGTGGGGAGTCCTGCGCCACTTCGTCGGGATTATAGGAAGGTCGTCGATGCGCCACGTCTTGTAGCGCTCGTCGTACTCGTGCGGCTGCGCCAGTTCGTACATGTGGCCGAACAGCCACGTCACGGCGTCGTCGCCGACCTTCCAGCAGCCTTCCGTCTTGGTGGCGGTGGCGCCGATCTGCTCGGCCCTCGCCTTCGCGATGGCTTCGGCGAGGGAAGGCTTCTCGGCGATGAAAAGGTGGTCAGGCAAGCACGTAACTCCAGGTTCCCGTGCGAGGAGGGTGGCCCGCGCGCGGGGCGGGCGTCAAGGATTCGCGAATCCTATTGCCCCATGCCGAATCCAGGGGGGCGAGGCCCCGGCCGTTCGCCGGCGCGACGCCGGGCGAAGCCGCCTTGGGATGAGGGCCTCGCCGCTGGCGGCGGTGCGTAGTGGAGGGAGTGGCCGTCCGTGACAAGCGCTCGCAAGAGATCGGGCAGGCGTTCGCGACGGATGCGAGCGGCACGGCAATCGCGCGCCAGTCGAAACGTGCCACAGGCGGCAAGCACGGCTTCCGTCTCGAATGCCTTTCCTGGTTTGCCCTTGGGGATCTCCACGATGAACCCCGCGGCGTCAGGGCGGACCACCAGACCGTCGGTGCGGGACTTGGCATTCGTCCAGACGGGGCGACCAGCATTGAGCACGGCGAGCGCATTCGCGGGATCGGTCGTCGATTTGGACCGATCGTAGAGCGATGAGAGACGAAGCTTCCGGACGAGGACGGCGCGTCGACGGCGGCCCTCCTCGTCGGTGATGGATACCATCGATCCGGCCGATGACTCTGAGGCGATGGCGACCGCTTTGACCAGGTTGCCATCGAGGAACTGCCTGCGCTCGACGACTTCGCCGCGCGGAGCGCGGTCGAAGACGGCAATGGGCGGCGTCGGCACCTCGCCTGGGCGAGCCGGGTACAGTGTATAGGCCTGGTCGCGCATGATGGTTGCGATCGAAATCTCCTTGGGGTGCGCATCACCTGGAACGACGAAGCGCACGCTCCAGCGACCGGGAAGATGGAGTTCATGTTCCGCCGGGGCGCGGACATCCACGATCACGGCATTCGTCGGGTTCCCCTCCTCGTCAGGAACGGCGATGGAAATGCCAGGCTGGATCCGTCCCAGAATCTCGACGAGCCCGGAAAGCCGCTCGTCAGCGGCCTTGACCGCATTCGGCTCTCTTGCCTTGAGCGCGGCGTCGACGGACACCATCCTGGAGGACAAGGCCGCCGTGAGCACCTTTCGTCGGGATGCCTTGATCGCCTTGATCTGGGCATCAAAGAACGGCCCAGCCGCATTGCCGCTTTCCGCCCCCAGCCGTCGACGGGCTTCGGTGATCATGCGTGAGACGGCCGCACCGTCGAGCGGTTCCTTCTTGATGGTGGTTTCCATAGTGACGAGATCAACCGGACGGCCGAACACCGGACCGTCTGCAGGATCTCCCGGCTCGTACGGCTCGCGAGAGACTTCCTTCCAGTTGCCGGCAAGCTCCCTGCTTCCGCGGGGAGCCTGTCCTTTCGCCTTGAGGGCGGCGATGGCATCGGCGTACTCGGCGCGGAGCATTCCGAAGAGACGGTCCGCCTCATCCGACGGCAGGAGGCAGAGACGCTGCAGGAACTTGTTCACGTAGTAGAGTTCCTGCTCGGCCTGCTCGGGATCGACCCGCATGGCGATGCACATCCTCTCGGCGATGCTTGGCATGTCCTCGAGCAGGCGCCTGGCAACGTCGTTGCCGACGCTGTCTATCATGTCCGGGATGTCTAGGGCGGTGACGTTCTCCGCGCTCGCCGACACGTTGGCGCTCAGCGCCTCGACCTTGCGGTTCTCCATGGCAAGGATGCGCATCTGGAGAGGAAGCCCGCTGCATAGGGTCTCAAAATGCGGAAGGCAAACCTGCCCGCGGCGGTTGACGCGCCCCCAGAACTGCACCCGCTCGACGACGTTCTTGGGAATTTCCAGCTCGATCATGACGCGCGGACTCTTGTCCTCGGCACGCGTTTCAGCGTGAAGGGACAGTCCGGTCGAGGCGGCGCGCGTGAGAACGAGCGCGTTGATGCGGCTGGACTGGAACCCGATGATGGTCGCGTTCCTGTCCTGTGCAGGCATGGCTTCGTAGACTCCGTTCCGGACCCGCATTCGTCGAGCGGAGATCTCGTCGGCCACCCACGGGCGCTCGATGAAGCCGGCTTGGTGCAAGCGACGTCCTTCCTGCTCAATTCGGTCCCGAATGTCGTCGATAGGGGACAGTGGCAGGTCGGGAAACTGCTCGATGAGGCGACGGATTGCGTTCGCCTCGGCAATGGCGAACGGATCCTCAACCGGGACCTTCTCGGGATCGGCATCGGGCGACCGCTTCACCGAGAGTGTCATGATGCGGTCTAGCATCGTGTTCAGTGCGTCCTTGAAGTCCGGCGGCTTCGTGCCGACGACGCTCTCGATGTCAGAAGCTTCCTCCTCGGCGGGCTTCGCGACATCGACATCATCGTCGTCGCCCTGTTGGTCGGAAGACAGTTCCCTCATCAGGGCTTCCATTGTGGACTCGACCACCACCACGGGCTTGTAGCCCTTCCGAAGGACGTCGACGCAACGCTCAACGCACAGGTCGACGGTGATCGCAGTCAGGAACTGCCTGATGAGGGGCGAAAGCCTCGATCCGAAGTTGACCGTGTACCAGTTCTCCCGGGAAGCCTTGCGTCCGCCACTCTCCGCCGAGCGCGCGTTCTCATCGTTCCGCATCTCCGCCTCGTCATTGACCACGCGCGAGAGCTTGGCCATGCGTGCAAGGATGGGAGCGAGCGCATCCGCATAGCGGCGGTTCCGCTCGCGTCGCGCGTCGTCCGTCACGAGGTGGATGGTGATGCCGGAAAGATCGTGCTCCCTTCGAAGCAGAACGCCGTCTTCGGCGAGGTACTGTGACAAGGCCTCGGCAAGAGCGTTCCCGCCTGCGAGCAGCAGTTCCTCCGGGTTGTTCTTCCTCAGCGAGGGCGGGAGGATGTCGCCGTAGGAGAGGAGGTTCACGGCCGTCTTGGCAAAGGTCGCAGACGAGCGCACGGTTCCCCATGCCTTCCCCGTGGCGGGCGCGAGGCACTTCCTCGTGTTGGAGTCGCCTGCAGCATTGTGGGCCTCGTCCTGGATGACGAGGGCGCCCTCGGCCACCGCCTCGAGGAATTTCCCCTTCGCGGATCCCTCCCGATTGAACTGGCTGTAGGTCGTCATCATGAGCCCGCAGCCGTCGGGAAGGCGTTCCGACTTGATCACCTTCCTGATCGCGTCGTCCTTCATCGCCTCGAAGAGGGTTTCGCCATTGGAAGTGACATCCACGATGCGCGAGCCGGAGTTGAGGAGGAACGGCTTGCCGAACGCCTTGTCGGCACCGATGTCCTTCAAGTCGCGCCAGAAGTCCGAGAACAGATTGGCCTTCTCCGTGATGAAGATCACGCGCTTGCCGAGATTGCGGGCCGCCAAGGCGATGGCGGCGAGAACGCGCCCTTTACCGAGACCCGTCTGGTCCGCGAGGATGAAGCCGCGACCGCGCATCACCGATGCAATGCTCATGCCGATGGCGTCGACCTGTTCCGGAGAGAGGACCGCTCCCATGTCGTCGACGCTCATACCGAGCAGTCGGGCCACGAACTCATCGATGGCGCCGTGCTCGGCCTCGATCCGTGCCAGCGCCTTCGCCGTCGCCTCCGCCATATTGACCGGGATCATCGCGATGGGCGTGCCGATGCGGCTGGCTGGCCGATAGGGAACCTGGAAGCGGTTGGCTCGTCGGTTCTCCGCTGCAGCCGGTTCGCTTCCGCCGGATGGGGACGGCTGCGCTGCCGCATCACTGGCAATGGACGGACGCCCATCGACTGCAGCAGCAGGGTCGATCAAGTCGGGGATCTCGGCGAACGGGAAGGCACCCTCATAGCGGACGCGCGTCGTCGTCCTGTCCCGTTCGACGACACGCAGGCGGGGAAATGCGGGAAGGAGCTCGCTTTTCCTGAACGTCGATCCAGGCCTTGCCCAGACGGTGCCCGGCCATGGAAGCCGAGAGAAGCCGGCCCGCGCGATGGCGGCCTCTGCGGTTGGGTCGAGACGACCATCGCCCCTGATGACGACGGCGCGGGTGCCAGGGGACATGGCGAATTCGGCGAGGACGATCTCTATCCCCGGGACGCCCGGATCCACCCATTTCTCCCGCGCGACGTCGCTCGTGGCCATGAAACCTCCATTGAATCCTATGGCCGATGATGCTTCAGGGGGAGGAAAGGATCACGCGTCGGAAAGTGAAAGGGCGGGGCACCAAGCCCCGCCCTTTGCATGCCCTCATTTCGATCAGCGGGGGCTGAGACCGCCGCTGTGGTCCGGCTCGCCGAACGCGAAGTCGTCCTCGGACGGGGAAGCCCCAGCCTCCGGCGCGGCCGACTTCCTGATCTGGTCGGCCATCTCGCGGTTCCTGGCGCCGCGGGCGGCCGCCCGCTTCCGATATTCCTGCTTGTGAAGTTCGGGCAGGTTGTCGGTGATGAGCTCCTCTCGGAGGAATAGTTCGCCGTACTTGCCCTTCTGGTTGAAGGTACCGATCGCGAACCACTGGTCAGTCTGATCGTCCATGCGACGAACGACCATGCCACCCATCGCGAAGGCATTCGTGGTCACGAAGCCATCGCCGTTGCGACGGGGAACGAGCTGGCCATTCTCCTCCACGTACACTTGGAACTGTTCGCTGTCGTCCCGAACCCTACCGTTGTTCTGCGCGGACGGAAGGCTGTTCGAGCCGGTGTTGTAGCGAAGGAACGGGATCACCTCGAAGATGTAGCCCTCGGCGTCAGGCGTACCAACCTTGGAGATGGTATCTGCCCAGGAGGCATTGTTCTCCTGCGCGAGCCATTCATCGACGACGGTGTCAGGGGCATCCCACGACTCCCCGTTCCAAGTGAGGGAGATGCGCGCCGTGGCAACCTCATCGGGGTCGTTCTCGTTGACAACACGGACCCAAACTCCCGGCGTGCCACCGCCCTCCTCTGGACCGAGCGGGCTCAGGAACCTGGCGACGACCTCCCTGAATTCATCGACCGAGCTGAACTTCGCGGCGTCCTGCGTCACTGCCACGTACCTGTACTGGCGGTACTTGCGAACGCCGTTGACGTCCTCGAACCTCTCGCGCTCGACCGAAACGGGATACCCGACGTGGATCAGCTCGAGGCCGGACTGCGGGTCACGCGTAGCCACCTTGAACCAACCGCAGGTGACACCATTCTCGCCGACCTTGTCGTCGACGAAGCAGTTCTCGAGGATAATCGCGCCGCCAGGCCGGACGGGTTGATGGTTGCCCTTCTTGCGCGGCAGATCGAAGAACTCGAGGGGAGCCATGTTTGACTTCACCTTGTCCTTGCGATCGCGCATCTTGACACGGATCACCGTATCTTTCGCAAAGGGACCTGCGTCGTGCATGAGCTTGCCGACGAGAATGTCCTGATCAGGCGTCGCGCGCTTGGGATCTGCGAGGATCACCTCGATGAATTCGACGGCCCACGCCTCCGGCGGCGTGCCGGAGTTGCCGCCCCTGCGCCTGTTGAGCTTGCTGAGATCCAGTGCCATGTCTGCGTCCCTTCCGTTTCTGCTTCGGATCGCGGTGTCTTCGCTTCGGTGATCGGTTTCGTCCCAGTGGAGGATTGGTTTCGCACTCGTCACGAAGGAAGGTCGCCTCGATGCCTGAGCCAAGGACTCGATCCACTGGCAGCAAGCATCAAGCGCATGATTGCCGATCGCCGGCGAATGAATCAAGGAGTCGTTTCGGTTAGTAGAGAACGGCCATGGCCCGGCCGCCGATCAATGCCTCGATCAGGCGCCGACGCGGCAGCAACCACTCGATGTAGCGGCGGCCGCCGAAGCAGTCGTCGCCGGGGCGGTTTTCCTTCCAGAACTCCATGACGCACTTGTCGTGATGATCGCACGACAGGCACTCCGCGTTGCCGTTGCGGGTCACCTGCCGGCGCAGGTATGCGCGGCGTGCCGGGGATTCGAGAACCTCTCTGAACGACTGCGAGAGGATATTCCCGAACGGACGCATGAACTCCAGCCAGCCATCTCGGTAGTCCGGGAGAACGAAGTCGCCGTTCGGCATCAGAAACAGGGTCTGCGACGCGATGTTGGGTCCGCCCCGGTCCGCCTGGCTGAGGATAAACCGCATCTGGCCGATCTCTGGGACATGAAGGCCGCGGCGGCGGCGGTATATCCACCGCTCTGTCAGCGCGATCAGGAATTCCGACCACTCGGCCATCGTGGGCGCGAACCGCTCGTAGCTCCCACCTGAGTTCTGCTCATTCCACATGAACGGCAGCCATGACGTCTCCGCCACGCCGAGGTCAGACAGGTAATCGAGCGTCCACTCCGGTCCCTGGGCAAGGATTTCCCTGTTCACGACGGAGATGGTGGAGACCCGAAGGCCATAGGCCACGGCCGCGCGCACGCGCCGTTCCCACTTGCGCACGTATGGACCGCCGCGCATTGTCCCGTCGTAAGAAGTCTGGACCTCGCCGCACCCGTAGTCGCGGAAGACCGGGAACCAGTCGTCCCGGACCGACACCAAGGACGTCAAGACCGTGTGGCGTAGGTCGTACCCGCCTTCCGCGCGGAACACGGAGTTGATCCCGTCGGCCATTGTCCTGAAGGTGTCGATTCCCATGGACGTCGGCTCGCCGCCGTACCAGTAGCAGATCACCGTACGATCCTTGACGCCCGCGTCGTTCCAGTAGGCATCGATCTTACGGCACGCCTCTACGACGAGATCTGGAGACAGGATCGTCTTGTCCTGCCGCTCCTCGACACTGAGGTAGCAGTGAGGACAGCGGAGGTGACAGTAGAGGCTCGGCATCAGCGTGAACACGAAGTAGCCGGTCTCGATGCTGTGTCCCAGGTTCCGCAAACGGGCGGCCTCCCACATGACAGCTTCCTCCTCGCCTGGCTCCAGGCGCGACATGCGACCATGCCCGTGAGCCGCTCAATCCCTCCAGGGCCGACAGGATAAACGCCGCCAAGACGGGGCCGCAACGGACCGAATCCTTGCAACCATGGAACCGGGGGATATGATTTCCAGGCGGGCATGGTGCCCGCAGGGCCGCGGGCGATGGCAAGGACATACCTCTACCAAATCAACGTGACGAGGGATTGCAACCTTCGCTGCACGCACTGTTACATTCATTCCTTGGTGAAGAAAGTGTCGGGGCGGATGGATCGTGGTGCGATCCTGCGCATCGTCGACGGCATTGCCCACCACATGTCGGGCATCGACTACGACCACGCCGAGATCCATGTGATCGGTGGAGAGCCGACGATACTCGGCCCGGAGTTCTTCGAGGACGTTGTCCCGGAGATGCGGCGCCGTCTCGACGGCATGGGCTTCTCCTACGATCTCTGCCTCGTCTCCAACCTGCTGCATCGGGATATCGTCCGCATCGCGCGGCTGTTCGACCGGATCAACACGAGCTGGGAACCCGTATCGCGGTTTCCCAAGCCGCGCCTCGAGCAGATGTGGCGGGACAGCGTGGCGAGGCTCCGCGACGCCGGGATCGAACCATCGGTGACGACCTCGATGACCAAGCCCGTCGTCGATCTCGGCGCGACGGCGGTGCTGGAGCGGTTGTGCGGACAGGAAGGTTTCCGGAAGATCCATTTCGGCTTCTTCATTCCCTCGGGAGACGGCCTTGAGAACCGAGAGGCGATCTTCCCTGAATTTCATGAGACCTCCGCTTTCCTGATTGAGGCTGCGAACTGGTACTTGGAGCGGAGGGCGTCGCAACCCGATCTCTACGTGAATCCAGCGGAGAGCATGCTGGCGGCCATCCACACCAACATGCCCATCGATGACATCGTGTGCCCGATCATCGCCGGGTCGATGGACATCGACTGGAATGGGAACGCCGCCACGTGCCTCGAGGCCGGTGGAAGCCGAGACGCGAAATGGTCAGGCAACGTGCTCGATTCCTCGGTAGCCGAGGTCGCCGCGTCCTCGGACTTTCGCAGGGACGTGATAAGGGCGTCGCGACCGCACAGGGGCTGCATCGGCTGCGATGCCTATGCCTTCTGTCGGTCTGGCTGTGGCGTCCTGGCCAGGCACTGGAACCCGGACGTGGACAGGGACTGTCCCGGGTTCAAGGGGTTCATAGATTACATGAGGGCCATGCACGCGGATGGCGCGCGGCCCCGCTACCTCGAGTACAAGGGGAAGGCGACGGGATGCTAGTCGAGCAGCGACCGCGACGCGCGAAGGAACTCCAGATCCAAATTGACGACGTGCATGCATGCCTCGGCCAATGCCAGGGCTGCGTGTTGTCCGGCAACGAGCGCCGCGTAGCGCACCCCGACATGTCACCCGCGACGCTGGACCTCTCGATCTCACGCCTCATCGAGTATGCGGAAAGCATTGCCCCACTGAACAGAGTGAACGTTACCTTCGGCATCGCCGACCACCTCATCATGCCTGAGGAGTACGTCCAGGCCCTCCACGCCGCGGCGGCGCGCATCGTACGGGCTGGGCGTCCGCAGGACAGGGAACACAGCGCCGTGTTCTTCTCGACGTCGCTGGTCGGCAAGCCGACGGAGGTGGTTCGCAAGCTTTCTGCATGCCGCAGTCCGGAGGCGTCGGACGTCCCCCTTCTTCCGATCGTCGTCCTCGATCCCCGATTGCTGCATGCGGTCAAATTCGGCCCCGCCTACCGGGAAATGATTACCGAGGCGAAGGCGATCTTCGGGAAGGTCGACTTGACCATCAACCTCTCCGACGAGGCGGTCTCGATGATGGGGCCTCGCGAGTTCATCGAGTTCGCGGTCATCAACGGGTTCGACGAGGTGACGGTGAACTGGACGCCGACGCTGGGCAATGCGGCGGCGACCTGCGGGAACCTTCCCGCCCTCTCGCAGTGGCTGCTTGGCTTCGATGACGAGATGAGACGCAACCCCGGAATCACGTCCAGCTTCCATCCCGTCCTGCGCGGAGCGATCGACGTCGCGATGTGCGGGGCAGACGACGACAGCCTGCCGTCTGTCATGCAGACCGTCATGAACGTTTTCCCCGAAACGGTGCGGAAGTCGATCCAAGTCGACAATTTCGGCAACCTCGTTCCAAAGCTCGAAGCCATCGGGGACGTTCCCCATCATCCGAGGTTCGGACTCCCGATCATCGGCAACCTTCGCGAGGCGTCCATCGCGGAGCTCATCGACCGCAGGATGCCCGCAATGCAGCGGCGCATCATCGCCACCCATTGCAAGGGACCGTGCGCGTCATGCCCGGTGGCGGGCATCTGCGCCGCGACGGGATTCCATGTCCTTACGCATGTCATGCGAAGGACGGGCCACGCAGCCGAGGGCAGGTGCCCGCATGTGGCGCGGGACCTAATTGATCGCCTCCTTCTCGAGGCAAGAGCGGCGGACCGAGCGAGGCAGGTGGCATGAAGGGACAAGCGGCCATTTCAGACTGGATCTTCAGCCTTGCATCGGGAGACCGCGACCGGGCAGCTGCCCTACTCTCGGATGAATTCGGCATGCACGACGGCATGGATGCCGTCGCGTATCTCAATCACGAGATCTCGGAGTTCCGTGAACGGCGCGAGGGGTTCGGCCTCCCCGCGCGTCCGGAAATCCTGATCAAACCCGAAGGCGATGGCGCCTACCTCATCCACGTTCTCACAGACCATGGGCACCTCGCCTACGAGGACAGGCTTCACGTTGATCGGGATGGAAAGATCGTCGGCAATGGCCGTCCGCTCGAGATCATCACGAAGCTGGCGTTCAGCACGGCCCTTGAGAGACCGGTGCGGGCGATGGCGATCCGCGGTCACCGGGAGCCCATCAGGTCGCTGACACCCCTCTTTCCGACCAAATGGTTCTCCTTCATGCCGGCAGGAACCTTCTCCATCGACGGCTTCCACGTCGCTCATTTCGACGAGGGCGAGGAATCCCCGAAGACTGAAGCGAGATCCTTCCGCTTCCTGATCGGGAACCGCGGCGTTTCCGTCCACGCCGTCATGCGCGGGATCGATCACCCGTTCTTCTCAGCGGATCGGTTCCCGCGGATCTCCGGGCGCCGCGTCCACATCGACCTGTCCCGCGGTCCAATCTGGTCCGTTACGGCCCGGTTGCGAGACGGATCCGTGCGATCCGTCGACTGCCCGAGAATTGAGACGCTCGAGTTCGAAACCGACGTTCTTCAGGCGACGGTGACAGATGCCGTGGACAATGACTGGGAAGGCCGTGCCTGAGGATTCACGCTTGCCTGTCTCCCAATGTGGAGACACGGCGCCGGCTGCCGGCCACAATCAGGAACGGATGGCTGGGAGAACCGACATGAAGGCGTCGACGCGCCTCCACGAACGGAACGAGCTGAAGATCAACATCGAGAGCATGGTTCGCTGCGGCGGGTCGTGTATCGGTTGCATTCTTTCCGCGGATGAACGCGTCCACGGCTCCGTCTGGCCGCAGGAGACCTTCGATCGCGTCCGCCCGTTCGTCGTTGCCTTTCTACGCCACCATCTGCGCTCCGAAATCGATTTCACCGAGATCTCGGTAGCCTTCGGCCAGGGAGACCACCTCCTGCTTTCCCCGGAAGAAGCCGAACGTATCGTCCGGTGGACGGCTTCCCTGATGCCTGGACGCGTGAACGGCTTCATCACGGCGTCCGTCATCGGGCGCCGTGAGCGCGTGGCACGATCGGTTGAGGCCTGGCATTCGGCCATGGTCCGCCATTCTCAATCCCTCAACGTCGACCTGGTATTCGACCCGGTGAAGGTCGGCATCGAACGCTTCGCGGAAACCTACGCCGCCAACATCGCCTGCGTCAGGGACGCCTTCGGCGACTTCGACCTCAACATCAATGTCGGCCCCGACACGCCACGAGCGGCCTCGCCGGAGCAGATCCAGGCCTTCGTCCTGGAGAATGGCTTCTCGCGGCTGACGCTGAACCTGGTCCCGCTTCCGGCCAAGGGCGGCGCATTCGCTGAACGCTGGTCCGAGATCCTGTCCTGGCTGTCCCGAACGATGAAAATTTGGCGCGCGGAATATGGCTACGACATCAACTTCTGCCCGACGATCGCGCCGTACATCGAAGGTCTCGACGACAGGCTGATAGAGGCAGGGATGCCCGAGGTGGTCTCATTCGTCGAGGAGCGCCTCGCCCGTGAGATCTACATCGACGGAGAAGGTTACGTCAGCCATACGCAGGCTGGATTCGGCGACGTTCCCCTCGGCCGTCGCATGGGATTCCCGACACGCCTGACCGTTGACGTGCCAGAAGATGAAGTCCCCAAGCACGTCGCCACGAGCGCCAGAGCCCTCGGCGCCAGGATCGCCGCCATGTTCCTGTCAACAAGGGCATGCGCTGGATGCGGGTACCAGGCGGTCTGCCCGAAGATCGGAACCATAGCGCTCGCCAACTCCTTGCGCGGTTACCTTCCAAACGAAGGGTGCCCGGCTGGCGTGAAGCCACTGCTCGACGACATCCAGGCCTTCATGAAGGCCGGACACGACCTTACGTGCCCCTGCTACCGCCTTCCGCAGGTTCATGTCCCTCGTGGCTTCGATCCTGCCCTTCTTCCCCACGCCAAGCAGGTCCAGGGAGGATCCGGACCTCTGAGCCTTGAAGGCTTCAGGAGCTAGGGATGTTCGGGACCGATATCACGATCGAGATCTTCAACCGCTGCGCGGGCACGTGCACAGGCTGTCTTCTGTCCGTTGCCGAACGGCGCGACAACCGCCCTGTCATGCCCCCTCACGAAATGCGTGAAGTCGCCCGCGCGGTGGCCTCGCACGGTAGGGCCGTAGGCATCCACTATCGGGCGGTGCTGGTCTTCGGAGACGTCCCGTCGATGCCGCTCGCGCTGCTTCAGCGGTATCTATCGGCCTGCACGGAGGAAGGTCTCTCCATCGGCATTACGATGACCCTGGTCGACGAGGACCGGGACCGTCACTACGACGAGGCACTCTCCGCCATTGAGGACGCCGACCCCAAGGCCATCTTCGACATCACGGTGGACCCTGTTCGTCTCGAAAGGGACGGTTCCTACGCCCGAAGGATCAGAGCCGCTGCCGCCAGGGCTCCCCATCTTCACCTCGCGGCGCTCCTGAGCGAGGCGGTGATGGCCCGTTGGTCCCCCGAGGCGCTGGCCGATTCCATCGACCATCATCTCGATGGACGCCCGATCTCCTTGGGGTTCACGCCGAGTCTCTCGAACCTCGATCGCCGGAATTATGCCTACGACGTGCGCTCGGCCGCCGAGTACGCTGCCCGGTTCTATCGCCACACGGAGGCCGGAAGGGAGCATCTGGCTAGGGAGATCGATCGCTTCATGGGAGCTGGCACGTACGCGGACTTTCTCGGACAAACCTTTCACATCGCGCCAGGTGGCCTCGTTCACGCCGTGGCCTACACGGTCTTCGGCGACATCATCCTCGATGGCCGAAACCTGGCAAAGCCCCTTGGCAACATCCACGAGACCGACCTCGGGGAGATCCTTTCGGGACGCGTTGCTCGTCGCCTCAACGTCATGAACGAGGCGTGGATGGCGAACGGGGAGTTTGGCTGCGACACCTGCGGCTTCCGGGAGGCATGCACGTTTTCCGGGATCGGTTTGGCTCGCATGACCTATCGTGACCACGAAGGAAAGATCGGTTCCTGCTACGGGCCGGCTGGAATGGGGATCGTCGCGTGATCAAGCTCGCCCGTGCCGAACAACTGATCGTCGCACTGGACTATTGCCTCAGCTGCCGCGGCACGTGTCCGACCTGCGTCCTGTCCAGGTCAGAACGCCTGTCGACCGGCCCCGCAATGACCGTGGAGGCGGCCGTCGGCGCGCTCTCCGCCATTGCTCCCATGTATCCGGACATTGGCCACCTTGCCCTAGGCATCGGGCGCGGCAACAACCTGGCCATGCCAGAGGAAACGGTTGCTGACTTCGTTGCGATCGCCAGGGCGGTCGACGGCCTTTTCCGCTTCGAGGACGGCGTTCTCGAGATCTCGACCTCACTCGTCGGCAAGATCGAGCCGCAGATCGATAGGGCGCGCCGCATTCTCCGCACGTTCCGGCAAGCGAGAACGAGGCTTGACCCTCGGTTCGTCGTGGTCGCCAACACGGCGCTCGCGTCGGCCCCCTACTGGCGGAATCTCGACAAGTTCATCCGCTCCATGGAGGACGAGCGTGGCGGCCGCGCGGACGGCACGGGGGACATCCTCCAGTTGAACGTCGCCACGGGTTCCCTGCCGGAGCCGGAAATGCTCTGCGCGACGCTGTCAGAATACCGGTTCCCGGTAAACGTCACCTGGGCACCGGCCTTTGATCCCGGTGCCAGGACGGAGGAAGGACTCGAGGCCCTCACGACCTGGATCGGCCGGTTCTATCGCGCCTCGAGAGACACGGGTCTCGACGCGAACATAGTGACACGGACCGCCGGGGCGCTCTCCGTCGGTGCAGAGACGCTCCCCGATGCCATCGCGACGGTTCGCGGGTCGGCCGCCAACGTCGTCTACGTCGCTCCAAACGGATCCTTCCACGAAGGATTCACTTCGGTGCTCGCCGAAATGGATCCCGTGCGCTACGATCCGGCCTCGGTCACCGGCGAGGGGTCGGCGGCTGTTGTGCGCGATCCAACGGCGGAGGTACTTCAGCTTGCAAGGAATCGAGCCTGCCGTCTGTGCCCGCGCCTGCCGCTTTGTGTCGTCGCGGGGGCTTATCGGGTTGGACTCATCGCCCTGAGGGCGCATCCGAAAGGGACGAAGGTCTGCCCGAGCGGGATGAGGAAGGCGTTCGACGAAGCCATGGGGTTCGCGGCATGAGGGGGCACGGCATCGCGTTCGACAGACAGGGCAGCACGCTGGGCATCATGGACGACCTTCAGGTCGCCGTGCACACCTACGATGGCTGCGCGCGCGGCTGCCCTGGATGCGTAGTGGACAGGCATTTCAAGAACAGGTGGCGGTTCAGGAACATCCTGTCGGCCGACGACATGCGGATCATCCATCGCCGCGTTACCGAGTACTACGCCTGGGTCAGGGAGGTCCTCAACAACCAGGAAAGGGGCTACTTCGGCCGGAACGGCTTCCAGGTCGAGCACTTCTCCTATACCTTCCGCTTCGGCAACCACTCGGAACTACCGCTCGAATCCCTGGAGGAGATCGCGGAGTGCATGCCCTGCGAGTTCCGTGTGTTTTCGACCGCCCCGACGGAGGACGTGGCCCAGTTCGTGGAACTGAGGAAGCGACATCCGGGCCGCTACTTCCTTGAGATCATCTACGACCCGGTGGCCGACCGCGCCGAGGACATCAGGGCGATGGTCCTCGAAATGCGCGCGAACGGGATCCTCGGCTATCCCGAGGTGCTCATCACCCGCAGGCTGCTTGACGCGTACACGCCAGAGCGCTTTGTCGACGAGGCGCTGGCGCCGCTCGGCGACATCGGCACCCAGATGCAGTTCGGCCGCTACACGCCCTCCAAGACGCGCGGCTTCAGGAGGACGCAGGTCGTCGGAGTGGACGAGGAGGTGCGCTGGCTGGCGGAGGTGGCGCGTCGCATCGTTCGCGGGGGATTCGACATCCACCCCATCCCGATCGGGGAGTACGCGGTGACCCTCCTCGACGAGTACGGCGAACACGCGGCGATCGGCCCGGACGGCCGGGTGGACGAGACCCGCCTGCCGGACCCGGAGCCCTTCGACCTTGATAACGTCAGGCGGAAGACGAGGGACATCTTCCTGACCTCGATCTACGTCGACCACAACCTCGACGTCCATGTGTGGTCCGAATCCATGGGGCAGCACGTCCTCGACCGGAACTTCGGGTTCGAGCCGCTCGGCAACGTGCGCGACCGCCCGATCCACGAGATCGTCACCGAGCGTGGAGGCATGCTCGACCGCATGCTCAACGAGGTGATGAGGAACCTCTTGGCTAACCGGAAGTGCTCCCCGTGCCGCTACAAGTCGTTCTGCGCCTCGCACGCGATCCCGTTGTTCCGGCGATGGCAGCCAGACGATGGCGAGCACTGCTACGGCTACCTGCCGGTCATCCGGGAATTCCAGGCCGACAGGCGCTTTCTCGAGAACATGGTCGATGGCTTCAGGGAAATCGGCTTCTGATGCCGTCTGCCGTCATAGCCCGCCACATCTCGAGGAACTTCCAGCACGGCGCATCAGGAACGCGCGAGTCGTTCATCGACGAGATCACCGTCACCGTGAGCGGCACCCGTGCCGAAATCGATACAGTGACCCGAATCGATGTCGACGGCGTGCGCGTCGAGATAGATCCCGTGCGTCGGCTTGCCATGCATCGGGATCACTGCGACCCGGCGATTCCCTTCGAGTATGAAGGCGAATGGCACCTCCAAGTGTTCCTGTGGGAGGTGGACATTCACACGGTCAGACCCCGGGTCAGGACCCGGGTCGGCGGCGCAGACATGTCCCTGCCGGTCGTCATTCGGGAAGAGAACCTCGGCGACGGCCTGTCATCCTCGATCGAACGCGTTGATGGACGGTGGTTCGTCGTGATCGAGGCCCCCGGGGGTGCCGAACTCATTTGGCAGGGAAGCCGATGGGGCAGGGAGACCGAGAGCGAGCCAAAGGCGGTCATGGGCAGGGCACACATCGAGGTGCCGGGATCCTTCTCTGAGCGCCACGGCCTCTGCATCTCAACCGACGATCCGTTCGGCGGAACCGAGCACAAGCACATGATTTTCGGTGAGGCCGGGCACGCTAGCGGCCGCATCGTGGCGATGAAGGGCAGACTGCTCATGCCCAAGCTGCGTGAACAGTTTGCCTATCGTGCCGCGATCGTGGTGGATGACCTGGAGGATCCCGACTGGGCAGCCCGCATCGTTTCAGGCGAGCGGTTCGACGAAGTCGACATCTGGTGTAGGCCGGAGCGCGCCGAACTCCTTGGCCACCTCGCGCGCAGGCACACCAACGGCAAGGTTACGACCTATGCCCCGGCCGAAGCGTCAGAGGCGCGGCACGCCGATGTCGTGACGCTGGACCGAGCCGACGCGGAGCATCCCGGGAAACCGATCAGCTTCCTCCTGTTCACGGACCAGGCAGACGGATCATTTCCTGATCGTCTCGCCAGAGCGGTCGCAGCGGTTCGTCGCCTTCCGACAGACCTGGATATCGTGGAGCGGGCATGGCTCGGCGACATGCGAGACGTGCTGTCGGCCGACCATCTTCACTATGGGATCGGATTTTCCACCTCCAGCGATGGCTCTTCCAGGCGGACCGTGGAACTCATGAAACGGCTGAAGCTCCCGAGCCGAAGTGCATGCGTCGGCTGCAGAAAAATGCGACAGTGCGATGCGATCATCGCTACGCCGTGGGCGTCGGCGGCAGCGCCCAGCGAAGGACGCTGCGCGATCCGGAAAGCGCTGTCATGACATCACGGCGTGAAGAGGCGCGCCGCCTTGATCACGTCATCAACCATGCAGCGAGCGGCGGACCGTCCGTCATGGGGGTCCCAGGCGGCCGAGCCGAGCGCCGCGATGTCGGCTCCTTCCCAAGTGATCGATCTGGTTCCCTCGCCGTCGGAAAGCCGGGATACGCCGAAGCCGTCGACCCTTGAGACAAGCACGACCTTTCTGGCGAAGATCGCCGTCGGCCGACCGCCGCGCCGGACCTCGAGCACGCGGCACTCTCCCGTCGCCGATCGCATTTCCCGCAGAAGGTCCGACTGCACGGGATCATCGATCGGTTCGGCAGGAATGATGGACGCGTGGAGGAAGACGTCACGTGTCGGTTGTCTGGCGGCCAGCGTCACCCTAGCCTGCCGAGGCAGGAGAGTGATGCTCGCCAAGGCGTTGCCGATGCAGGCCCCGATCAGCCCCCGCGGACCGGACGTCGCGTGGGACAACCCGACGGATGGGTGTAGTGACTCTACCGATGACATCACCAGGGACAGTCCCTGGGAGCTCGTAGCGAGATCGTAGGGCCACGCATCGTTCTCGTCCCGAAGGCAAAGCGTGACCTCCCTGCCATGAGAAATGGCCGCTCGAAGGACCATCGCTGCGAGCAGCGGGTTCGAGCCGACGATGAGGACGTCCGCCTGATGGTAGCCGACGACGGCGTTTCCAGCGAGGGCGGGAACGAACTCGTTCACGACCGCGCTCGCGATGGACCCCAGAACAGTATGCCCTCCATGAAGCGCCAGCAAACGATCACAGGAGGCGATCAGCGGGGAGCGCGATCGCTTCAGGCGACCAGAGAGTGCGCCCATGCTGACACCTCCTGTCTGCCATGGCGTTCGACGAGAGCATCGATGCGGTGGAAGAGATCGGTCCAGACGGCGCAGAGGTCCGAGCGGCCGTACGGAGAGCCCGTATGATGGATGGCCTCGCTCATGCATCCGCCCTGGCAAGCCATGAAGAACGGACAGGATGCGCAACGGGGATCTATCGTGTCAGTTCTGGAGCGCAATTGACGCCATAGATCCCAGTCAAATGTCCCGCGGAGAGCGTTGCCGAGAGGGAACTGACTGGAGTCCGCCATGTCGAGGCACGTGAACAGGGTTCCGTCCGGCTCGATGTCGAGCGAAACCGCGGCGCAGTTCCTCTGAAAGGGGCAGACGGATCCCTGGCTGGTGGCATTGGCAAGTCCAATCCGTCTCGTGAGCAGGAGCATGAAGGGCTCGACGGGAACCCGGGAGCGCATTGCCCATGCATCGAAGGCTCGCCCGAGCACATCGACCAGTTCCGGGACACTCGCCTCATTGACTGCGCGGCCGCCACTGAACACGGGGCGCAGGATGAGCTGGTAGCCGCCTTGTGAGGCGGCCTCGATCTCGTATTCGACGTTTCCCAGACCCTGCCGGTCGACGACGAAGATCGCTCCGGGCCTGCGCCTGCGGCGTCGAAGCAATGCCTCCCTCGATCGTGCGACGGCCGCCCGGTATGCGTCGGCGCTGCCGCGGACCGTACGTTGGGTCCCGCGGCCGTCCACGGAAGTCCCCAGACGGCCGCCGAAAAGTGCATCGAGTCCAAGGACCCGGCGTTCGGACGCCACGAGGTTGGACTGCGCCCCGTCGATGACCTCTCCGAATGCGGTCCCCAGGATCTCTCGGCCTATCTCGACGCACGCCCTGAGCTCAGACGGCGGTACGAGAAGTATCTCCCCGCCGACGTACTGCACGGAGACCGTCGACGCTGGCCCGGCGCAGCCGAACCCCGGCAGGAGAACGTCGACCACGAACCGCAGCGCCCTAGCGTATTCGTCCGGCGACATCCGGCGGCCGCCATCCAAGGTCCAGGAGGAGCAGTAGGAGCAGTCCGCCTGACACCCCTTGAGCAGGCGGACATGCAGCGTGAGGTGCCGCGACATTCGGAGTCAGGAGACATCCGCCGCAGGCGGATCGCGGTCTTCCATCGACTTGTCGCCGTAGAGGCGCGCTACCTCGTCCCGGCAGTATTCCTCGAGGCGATCGTAGATGGCGCCGAACATGGCCCGGGCGAACGCCTTGAACCCCTCCTCCCCGCCAAAGGCCTCGTGGAACACGGCACGAATCCGCGCCTTCAGGGCATCGGCCCGCTCCGGGGTAACCACCTTGGCAAAGGATTCGATGATGTGCCCGTCGGACGGCGCGAACGCCGCTGCGCGTTCGGGCGACAGGACCTCGATGAACATGTATTCGAGGTAGCTGGTCACGGGAACGAGGAACTTCTGGAAGTTGCCGAGCGAGACGTAGGCCCTCGCGAAGGCCTCGATCCGCTGGCAGTACGCCTCGAACGCCTCATCGCTCGGGTTCACGGGGGGCAGCAGGGACAGGGAGGCATTGAACCCCCCGACCACGGGAAGGAGATAATGCGGATCAGCCTCGACTTCCGCGGGCACCTCGACGGTCGTCGCGATGCCTAGGGTCGCGTAACTGATGGCGAGGTCGAGACCGAAATCATCGAGCTCCCCGTTATCGTTGACGCCGACGATGATACCAGCCTCCCGCAGACCCTTGGGCGGATCCACGTTCTGGACGTCCGGAACGATACCGTAGACGACCGGGGGTACCGTTTCGGAAGCGAGAAGTTCGCTCAGCAGCATGTGGGTTCTCCCGGGATCTGGTCATCAGCGCCAGCCGCGCGATCCGTGGCACGCGTAATGGCAGGCTGAATGGCAGGCTGAATGGCAGGCATTGTGGCAGTTCGAATAGCAGTTGCTGTAGCAGGAGCCGCCGTCGAGAGTGAAATCCTGAGTTTGCGCGAACCGCGGCAGCTCGTCCTTTGGGAAATACTTCGCCGTCAAGGATCCGCTCTCATCGCCGAACTTTGACGCGAGGACAGAGAAAGCCTCGGACACGGCCAACCGAACGTCGCGCTTGCCGACGGCGACCTCAATGCGTTCCTTGAGTTCGGCGTCCACCTCGTGTCCCTGCTCGAGCAGCAGGGGAACCTGCGAGTTCTGCGCAACATAGGCCATGGCCTGGGTGGCCACGATCGCCATGGAGGCGGAAACGACCGTCGCACCGACTCGTCCTGCTCCGTTCATGTCAATCCTCCACCAAGCTCCACCACCCTTCGGGCCGCATCGAACAGGGTCCTGCCGCCCGAACATTCGCCAGACCCGTCATCCATGGCGAGAGCCAAGCATCCACTGGAGCATATTGTCCTGTAGGGACACGCGGCGCAATTGACGGCGCGTCGATTCCTTCGGACATTTTCGAATCCTTGATCGAAGCGCAACGACCGTCCGCCGGCCGCCTTGTTGTCGACCTCGGAGGTGAGGGCGGTGCAACCCCGCTTGTATCCGGAAGCGTCGACGGTATGGAAGCGACTGTCGCAGGCACCCGACCAACAGCCGTACCCGGCGGGGGTGTCGCCGAGGGTCCGCACGGACTCGATGAGTCCGTCGAAGGGGGACAGGTTGAGGTCTCGGCCGTCGTCCGGAACCTTCCGCCAGGCGACATAGGCGCGGAGGATCCTTGCCATCCCCTTCGCGTACGCGGCGTTGTCGACCCCGAGGCGCTGCCAGTTGTCTCTGGCATAACCCGTCTCGGTCAGGCGCTCGATGTGGGCCCTCCGGATGCCGTTCGACCGCAGCAGCTCGAACAGCGCGAAGGGGTTGTGGAAGGTCTCAAAGAATGACCTCGTTGCCGTCATCACGAGATACGGATCAAGGCCATCTGCGACGAGGCGGCGAAGATTCCGCCAGAACCGCTCCTCGTAGGCGGCATTCGTTTCTGGACGGCCGCGCGCCAGCAGGCGGATCCCGGGATCCCAGGAAACGCCGACCACACCCCCGAAATGACGACGATATACCTCGGCCCATCGGGACGAGTAGGTCATCAGGTTGGTCTGGATGCCGTGCGACAGGCGGAATTCCCGGGCTGCCTCCTCGAGTCGGCAGATCGCCTCCTCGAGCCAGTCCGGCCCGAAGAGCGTCGGCTCGCCGCCGTGCCACTGGATGAGAATGTCCTGGCCGGGGCTGGCGAAGCGGCGCAGGTAGTCGGCAACACGGACCACGGCGTCATGATCCATGCGCTTCGGGTTCTTCGGGATGAAGCAATGCTCGCAGTATAGGTTGCACCCCTCGAACACGCGCACATACACGAGATGATCGAACCTCGGGGCGAAGGGTACACGAGCACTCATGCCGCGCATGCTCCCTCAGGCTGGGCGCCGTAACGCGTCGCGGCCTCGATCAACGCTGGTTCAGAAGTCTGGGCGATGTACGCCTCGGCGAGCGCGCGGTTCGAGGGATCCTTGGTCCAGCGACGGACGTGCGAAAGCATCGACCTGTAACCGGAGCATTCGTCCTCCCCGTCGGGTGCTCCGTTTGGTGTGATGGGGCATCCAGACCTGCAGAACGAGAAATTCTCGCAGGTTTGGCAGTGATTCTTCTTGTGGGTCACGGCCTGGTGACGGATCCACTTGAGGCGGAAGCGCGACTTCGCGAAGGCATCGAAGCCATCGTGCACGTTGCCGAACGGTTCCTCGAACGAGGCCTTGTCCGGACAGTTGTTGAGGGAGCCGTCCGGTTCGACGACTACGAAGTCCGCCATGCACGAGCCGCCCCAGCGGTCGCCGCCGACGTCGTGGAGAACCCCGGTTATGGCCGCCTTGATGGCCCCCACGATCGGGGCGCTGCCTGTACGCTCCATACGGCCCATGAGAGCGTCAAACAGGCCGATGAGAAACCGAGAGTGTTCCCGGTTGGTCGGACGGTCCTCGAACGTCGTGCCGTAGGCGTTGTAGCGGTCGATGTTGAACGCCACGAAGCCACGGTCGACAAACCAGGAGACGATCTCCTCCTCCCTGCCGATCTCACGTCTGGTCGGGACGACACCGGCGATGACCACGATGCCCTCGGCTCGAGCCATGTCTACCTTGCGCATCCAGAGGGCGTGGTAAGCCTCCACGGAACCCTTGATACGTCGCTGGGAGAAGTCGACCGACGAACCCACGAAACCGCCGTGGCGCTGGAGGATCAGGGGGAGATGATCCCGACGCAAGGGGATGAGCGACGTCTGCATCGACTCGGTGAAGCTGCGGAGCTCGCGGTCGAGGATTTCTCCTGCCCGGAAGTACCATTCGGCGGGCAGTACAAGTGGCTCGCCACCGTGCCAAAGCACGTGGGCCGATCTATGCCGACCGCGAGAGGCCATGTCGGCGAGGAACCGTGCGGTGGCGACGAGCGTCTCGTCACTCATACGCCTCCTGTCGGCACGCACCACCTCCGGCAGATAGCAGTGACTGCACCCGACGTTGCAGCGATTGGTGGATTTCAGGTAGGCCGTGATCATCGTCGCCTCACGCCGCCAACGCGGATCGACCGAGGTCGCGGCGGACCCGCTCGGGATCGAGCCCGTACTGCCGGATTGCCCGGTCGGCATCACCGGACAGGACGCTCTCCTTGATGCGATCGAAGACCATCATCCATGAGCGGCAGTAGTGGAACTTGCCCCCGAGACCCTTTCCGTAGAGGACGGCGTCGCGCATGCACCCACCCTCGCATTGCTCGAAGTGACGGCACGCCCGGCAATCCGTCGGCACGTTGATACGCCGCCGCCGGGCATCGATTGCCGCTCGGGAGGCCAACATTTGCGGGAGCGTCTGCTCGCCGAGGTTCCCAAAGCGATAACTGTGGTCACCGAGGTCGGCGAACTCGGAGCAGTTGTAGACGTCGCCGTTTGGCTCGACGCCGAGGAAGTGCCCGCCACAGTGGCGCGTCCACGGGCACCGCATGGCCTCGAGCCCGAGGACTCGCTTCAGCATCTCGTCGAGCGGCGTGACTACGAAGTCCGGCACATCCGAAATCCATCGGTCGTAGATTTCGATGAGCCTGCGGCCGTATGTCTCCGGGCTGAGCATCTCGCCCATCCCCCGATCCCGGCCGGCCGGGTAACGGTAGTTCATGCGCAGGGCGAACGCCTTCTCGCCGTAGGACAGGCTGCGCTCATACATGGTCATCATAAGGTGGGCGGTGCCCTCGGTGTACGTTCCGATCACCTTGGGGCGGAACCCATCCTCGAGCATGGCGTCGAGGCGCGACCAGAAGATCCGCGTGTAGAGGGCTGTGGAGCCCTTATACTCCCGAAACTGCTCGTCGGGATCGAAACTCGTCGAGATGGATCGCTGGAACGGTCCGCTGAGGACGTCTCGCCAGCGGCGCGAGTCGTAGCCAAGGATGTTCGATTGCATCGAGAACCGAACGCCAGGCTTTGCGCTGTGCACGTACTCCCACGCCTTCCAGTAGAAGTCGGGTCCCATAAGCATGGGCTCGCCGCCGTGCCAGAGCAGGACAGCACGCTCGCTCAGGTAGGGCGCCAGGCGGTCGAAGTAGAAGCGGAATTGGTCGATGGTCCACTTGGGCGCGCCGTTCACCTCGGGAGGCGCCGCGCAGTAAGTGCAGCCGGCGTTGCAGTGCTTGGTCGGCTTGAGGATGACGGTGCCGATTCCCATGCGGACCCCTTGGCAAGGATTTGGTCCGAGGACCATAGGCAAATCCGTAGGGATTGGCAAGGATTCGTGCCAAGCCCTCGGGACTCAGTAGAAGCAGAAGGTCTGGGCAATTGCTCGCCTCGGGACGGACCCCGCGTTCATGCCACCCCAGTTCACGCTCCATGAGCTGCCGAGGTCGGTGGCGTAGAGGGAGTCGATGACCTCGACCTGGAAAATCTCGCGGTAGGGCAGGGCCTCGATCTCGAGGCCGAAGCTCGCCGTGGTGGAGTCCGTCTGCCTATAAAGCATGATCTTCGGCGTGCCACCGGGTAGGCACTTCGGCTTCTCCACGATCGATCCGTTGGTGACGAGGTAGGAATATTGGGCGGCCTGCCGGGGCAGCAGATCCTTCAGGCGGACACCATGTTCCTTGGTCCACTTCGTCCCGTCATAGATGACCGCGTCGGCATTGATGTAGTTCGGGTTCACGTCGTTCAAGCGGCTGACCCGGTTCGGATCGACGTAGAAGTTGCGGTCGTCGAGGTCGTAGAGGACCGGCGTCTGGACCTCGTTCCGCGCGACGACGTTCCTCTGGGCGGTGACGTCTTGGGCTGCCCTGACATCACGGCCGGCAGCCACGTCCTCGGTGGCCGTGACGTTCTTGCCGCCAATGGTTTCGGTCGCCCAGACGTTGATGCCGCTCACGTCTCCCTGCTCGGCAACGATGTTCCCCTGCTTGGCCGTGATGTTGCCCTCGGCCGTCTCGATGTGCCGCTGCGCGTTGAGATCGCGCACTCGATTGATGTCGTTGCCGTTCATGTCGATGGCGGTATTCATCCGGTTCGCCTCGGGAATCCCGATGTCGTTCCGGTAGAGGAAGTCAGCGAGGACGGAGCCGTCGCCGAACGCCATGGTCGCGGCAAGGTGGCCGACGGTCGGCGGCCGCGTGGCTCCACTCCAGTCTGCCGTCGACGCTCGCCATCCGCCGTAGGCGCCGACGATATAGCCTTCGTCACCCGACAGCGGCTTTTCGGGTAGGTAGCCTCCGGCCGCGCCGACGATGCCGGCGACCCTGGCGAGAACCCGGTCCGGAATGCGCATGCCTCCGTAGGTGACGACCATCGCGTCGATCTTGTCGGAGCCGTTGACGTTGACCTTTCGCACCAGCAGGGCGTGCTGCTGGTTGTAGCCGTTCCGATCGATGTAACTCGGACCGAGGAAACCGCCTCCCTGGAGGCTCGGCACCGCAGAGCAGTTGGAGGGAGAGCCAGGGACGGCAGCGCCTCTCGATGGCCGCCCCGCCTCAACGACGATCCGGGTCGAAGTGGTCGAGAGGCAGTTCAGCAGCGCGACATGGTGCTGCTTCAGGTAGTCCCGGGAGGCCTCGTGGACCTCGAGCAGCTTCTCGGCGACGCCCTTTGCCTTGATGGCCTCGGCGTCGTTGGCCAGCATCTGCGCGAAGTAGACGGATGCAACGACGATGATCGTCAGCGTCACCGCCGTCTCGATGAGCGTCATGCCCCTCTGGCGACGAAGGGCAAGGCGTCGGCGCGCTGCCTTGTCAAGGATTCGCATGCAACTCTCCCGTCTCTTCCGGATACGTCATGATAGGCCGCCGGCGACGAGGCATGCGACAAGGGCCGATCAGAGGCGGGTGGCGATGACCGGGCTTCCCGTCGGGATCGGGAAGCCCGGGAATGCCCCGGCCGGCAGATTGATGCCGGGCAGCGTGCCGCCGAGCCCGGGCGCCACGTAGCTGCGCATTGGTTCAATGGAAGTCCCGTTCCAAGTCCCGGCGGCGTTCGTGTGGCCGTCCATCCCGCTCTTCCAAAGGGCGGCTGCCACCGACCCGAGTGATCGCCAGGCGTTTTGTTGGCTCTGAAAAGTACCGCTCAGGTAAGAGGCCACGTACCGGCCGGAGGCGTCGTGGTAGGCAACGAACCACTGGCTGTTGATCCTGGCCGCGATGTGTTGCGGCAGGTATCGCATGACGTCCGTTGGGGCGACGCGCCCGTTCCCACATCCCTCCTTCAGACACTTGTCCAAGGCCGCACGATGCCATGCCGCCAGTTGGAGGGCCACGGCTTCCGACTCGCCGTGGACGCGCTCCGCTTCCCTCTTGGCGGGCGAACCTATCGACACCGTCAAGGCGAGGATGAACAGGAGCGCATAGAGCATGTACATGGCCGCCTCACTTCGATCAGATCACGACGGGTGGCTCGCCCTTGGCAATCCGCCTCGCCTGCTGATCGATGTGTGTCGCCAGCTGGTTGATCGTTCCATCGCGGATGAGCGAGCGGATGCCCTTGTCGTTGCCCGGAAAAAGGGTCTTCACCTGCAGACGGACCCCCTTTGTGGTTCGCACCAAAGTCTGGTGGATTACCCCGGCCAATCCATCGGCAAGGAGTTCGCGGGCGAACTCGTGGTTGACGGCCGAGGAGGTGAGCTTGATGAGAGAGTTAAGCGTCTCCTCGATCGAGCCGGCGTGGATGGTCGTGATGACGAGATGCCCACTGATGGCGGCCCTCAGAGCCTCGCTGGCGTCGTTGGACTTGCGCAGCTCCCCCATGAAGATGTACCGCGGCGTATAGCGAAGGGCCGCCACGAGGGCGCTGCCAAAATCCTCACCTTCGAGGCGAAGCTGGAAACATCTGCCGAAGTTGCCGTGCGCCCCCTCGAGGATCATCTCCGGCGGATCCTCGATCGTGACCGCGATGTCGCCGAAGGACACGAGATATTGGCGCAGGAGCGCGCACGCCGTCGTCGTTTTTCCCTGCCCGGTGGCGCCGGAGACGACGATGAGCCCGTGATGCCTCCCAAGCCATGCCAGATGTCGGATGACGGGCGCCGAAAAGCCCCCAAGATCCTGCAACCGCGGTATGACGGACTTCGATCTGCGCAGGGTGTACCAGGTATCCCCCTGCGCCCTGATCTGGGAAACGCGGTATCGAACCCTGTCCCAATCGATGAAGAACTCTCGCTGGTACTGCCCCTTGCTGAAGATCTCGGAAACCATCCCCCGCAGATCGACGATCACGCCCGGCGGGACGGCCACGAGGGGTTCCTTGCCGTCCCCGGCACCTCGCAGGAGGACCTCTCCCTGCTGCGAAATGTAGAGGTCCGTGAACTCCAGATCGCTCAGCCTCACCTCTTGCCTGACGGCGAGATCGTCGGTCATCCGTCCACCTCACATGGAGCTCGTGATCATCTGCTGGAGGGTGAAGATGCCCATGAATAGCCATCCGACCACACCGCCCAGCAGAAGGATGGAGAGGTTGCGGAACACGGCCATCTGTGCGTTGACCTTGGCTACGGACTCCTCGAGCCACTCGACGCCAAGTCGTTCCAGCGTCTCGTCGAACTTGTTGAGCGAGGCGTACGCCCGAAGGTCGTAGACGGTTTCCCGATCCGGGAAGTCGAACCCTGACATGTGCAGTGACTCGCCGAGATTGTTGCCGTTCTCGACGTGTCTGAGCGTCGCGCGCAGACGCTCCAGGTACCAGGGGGCCGCGTCGCGCTGGAGCTTGCGCAGGATCTCCGGGATCGGCAGGCCTGCCTTGACCATTCCGGCCACCGAGAGGAGGAAGCCGGATCCAATCACGAGCCTGTAAAGAGACCACGGCGGAAAGCGGTCGAAATGGACGCGCAACTTACCGGTCCAACGGGGCATCGACCAAAATGCCAGGACCAGCAGCGCGATGATGGCGATGATGGTATGGCCGAGATGGTTCCTGATGTACTCGGCCATGACGGCCATCTGGTAGGCGACACCCGTCCACTGCGTCACGGGGATGGTCTGCTCGAACGCCGGAATGACATCGTTGGCGAACGTCCAGAGGAAATTGATGAGCGCGCAGATGATCAGTATCGGATAAGCCATCCCCGCAATTATGGCGCTGCGGATGCGCCCCGAGGCTTCTGAGATCATGATGGCGTTCTCGAGGGCAATGCCGAGCTTGCCGTGGGCGTCGCCTCCCTCGATGACGAGGCGATCGGACTCGGGAACCCATCCCTGGATGGCCCGACCGAACGGCTTGCCGTTCCTCACCTCCCGGAGCCACTCGTTGATGACGATGGCCTGGGTTCGCGTTGGCTTCTTGCCCCCCTCGGAGGCGTGGTCGTAGAGCGTCTCGAGAGCCTGGGTAAGTGTCATCGAGTTCGCGATGAAGCGGGCAATCTTCCGGTAGACGCGGATCCGGGCCTTCTTCCCGAACTGCATCCGGATGAACCGCCTATTGAGATCGCCCAACATGCCCAGTATTCCTTCCCGATCCCCGTACTTCAGGACTCCGGTCTACCAATCCTACACCGGTCATCGCCCTCGGCCGCCGCCGGCGCCTTTCAGTCCATGGAGGCGAGCTCGAGTATCCTGGCGACGCGGCTCTCTTCGATGGCTTCGATGCGCCCGATCTTGTCCTGCATTTCCCTTGGATCGACGAGTCCCATGCAGACCTTGGAGAACGCATGCTCGAGCATCGTCAAGCCATCGAGGTTTTCAAGCCAGTAGCGCACTGCATCGGGCTTCATCTCCGCCCGCCAGAGGTCGAGGAATCCCTGGTCCGGAAGGATCGTCTCGGCGACGACGGTGCGGCCCGAGAACTTCGACAGGTCCGCGATGTTGTCCGTCCCCGCAAAGCGAATGGAGTCCAGCATGTCGGGGACCAGTCGCCGGATGGCGACCTCGGTCTTGCGGTCGATGAAGCCCCGGCGACATCCCTCCTCGAACGAGATGGCATCTCGCTCGCGCGTGACGCGGACAAGCCTCTGGCCAATGAGTCCCGTCACGAGGCTCGCGTCGCCGAGCTTGTAGGTCTCCACGCCCATATCCCGGAGGCGGTCGAGGATCGAGATGGCGTCGTTGGTGTGAAGGGACGTCCAGAGCCCATGACCCGACATTGCGGCCTCGAAGGCGAGGTGCGCGGAAACGCCGTCGCGGATCTCGCCAACCATAATGATGTCGGGGTCGAGGCGAAGGGTGCCGGTGATCGCCTGCCTGAACTTTTCGCGGCGCTCCTCCGCCGTCGAAGCGTTGGCGACTGGGATCTGCTTCGCACCGGGAATGACGTATTCCGGCGGGTCCTCAATGGTGACGACGTTGATGCCCGGCCGCTCGCGCATGAGCGCGATCATCGAGCGCTGCAGGGTGGTAGACTTGCCGGATCCCGTCGGACCGGAGATCACGTTGAAACCGAAGGGCTTGCGGCGCATCGCCTTGATCTGGTCGATCTGGTGCGGAGCATAGCCGAGAGTATCAACGTCCGCGTCGGACCCAACACGGTTCTCGTAGAGCAGACGCGCGACCATGTACCTGCCGAGGTTCGGCAGGGGACTGAACTGAAGACGGACCGACTGGACGCCTTCAGGAAGCGTGAGACGCTGCCTTTCCAGGGAGGCCTTTGTGATGCGCGCACCCTGCTGCTCCATATGCATGTAGGAGCTGTCGGAGACGTCAGCCATGTTGAATGCGGCCTGGCACAGGTCGTGCGCCATCCGCGCTGGAAGATCCATCTGGCGGACGAGGACCTGGTCGAGGCGGAACTCGACCACTGCCTCGTATTGATTGACGACCACGTGGACGTCCGACGCGTTCTTTTCCGCGGCCTTCGCGATGATGCCGAGGAACTCCCTCTGCATCCTTTCGCCATCGTTCCCGCCAGTCCCAAACCGCTTTTGCGCGTTCTGGTAGATCTGGCGGATGACGTCCATGTCGACGGCGTACTGCGCCGTCCAGGTGTATCCCATTCGGTGGAGCTGGGCGCGTGCCGACGAGACCTGCGGACTCGATACGTGGGATTTCGAAACGACCAGCCAGTTGCTCTCGAGGAGGGCGATGAACTCGGTCCGCGTATCCTTGAGATCCGCTACCTGTCCCGGTGCCGTCAGGACTCGCCCACCGTAGGAGAGGAGCTTCTCGACGACATCCGGCGATGCGTCCACGTAGGTGGCCCTGACTGCGGGAGCCGCGACGGGCTGGCGTTGCGCGGCGGGAACTAGCGCCTTGACCTTGACCGAACCATGGTCGGCGGCAGCTGCGCTCGCCCCGGCAACGGGAGCGGACGGCTTGGATGGATTGCCTTGTGAAGGCTTGCGAGCGATCGTCGACCGACCCGCGGCCGGAGACGACCTGCCGTCTTCCGACTTCAACGGGGCGGCCTTGCCCCCGACGTTGCCGATCAACTTGTCGATTATCGCCTTCACAGAGGTTCTCCCGGTCGAAGTCCCGTGCGCGGGCGCTCGCCCGCGACGCCATCACCTTCCGACGGGCGGGAATGCGCCTGCCTGCGCCCGGAAGCGCGGGACGGAGTCGCCAAAGGGCAGGGTGACCCTGGAACCCTCGCGGTCGACCGACACTCCTTCCCCCGAGATCGATACGACCTTCATCCCGTTCGGCAGAACGGTTCCGACTCGAGCGTTGATCACGCCGCCGTAAGGAACGAGAACGACCGCCTTGGCGTTGCCGGCCGCGCCGGAGATCGACTGAACGACGGGTAAGGGCTCGTCCGGCTGGGAGGCGGCCGCCGCCGGGGCAGACTGCATCAGGCGAAGCTGTTCCTCGAGAGCAGCCTTCTCCTCGTTCAGCCGCCTGATTTCGTCGGCGTTGCCCTCCTCCTGGGAGTGGAGTTCCTTGTAGAGCTCCTTGGCCAACTTCGCGAGCTTCAGCTGCTCCTCAAGCAGAAGAATTTGCCGCTTCAGATCGGCCAAGGAATCGATCTGCCCCTTCTCCCTCGGCAGCGGCTCCGCACCGATGAGGTCGTTCAGCGCCTTGCCGCCCTCGGCTGCAAGGGACTGGACCCTCTGCGCCGTGTCGGCGATGGTCGCGCCCTGAGGAAGGATGAAGGACTCCTGAGTCCTGGCCTCCGGCGCTGCGGGAACGGCAGGAGCGGCGGGAGCGGGAACCCGCGGCTGTGCCTGCGTCGCCGGGACTGGCGGCAGCGACTGGGCACGCACGGTACCGGTCGCCGCCGCGACGGCAAGCAGCGCGATGACTGCCGCCGCGCTAGCGCTTCGCGCTCTTGGGGAGAGGTAGCTGTTCATAGACGGATCCCTCCAGAAGCCACTCGCCGCTGGTTACGTCGAGACGGGCCTTGTTGATGATCACTCCGGGGATTGCCGCGAGCAAATCGCCGAATTCCAGCGGCGAGGCCTTCGTCTTGAAGGAGAAGGTCATGCCTCTCCAGAACTCGTTGCTGTCAGCCTGCCCGAAGGTAACGGGAGTCATGCGCTGCTCCATGACCTGGAGCATGCCCCGACGGACGGTCGAAAGATTGAGGGTGGCAAGGTCGACCGGAATCCTCGGCAGTGACCCGAGGCTCCATTGGACCCTGGCCCTCGACCCGGAACCATCGGGCGGGAAGTCAACGCTAGGTTTGCGGCGTTCGCTCGTGACGAAGGGCGCAATCCAGGTGACGGGGCCGCCCCGCTCGCCCAGTAGGCCATCCCTGTCGATGGCCGCAGCGATGGTTTCCTCGACGCAGAAGATTTCCTTCACGCTCCATCCCGGAATGTCCAGCGGGAACTCGCCGACCTCCCGGACGCAAGCCGCGAGTGCGGCCGTAGCGAGCGGCTTGCCCTCCCACGGCATCGGCGGAACGACGATTTCCTGCTCTGGAGCCAAGATCTCTCTAGCCTGCTCCTGCTTTGCGGCGAGCTCGGCCTCGATCATCTCCATCTGCTGCTCGCCGAGGATGAAGTAGAATCCCGCCAAGCCGATGAGGCCCGCGACGATGGCGCCGAGGCGAATAATCGTCCCGGTCTGGCTGACCTCACGCAGGCGTACCGACGGGCGTCCGTCGATCAACTGGGAGATCGGGATTTCCTTGGATCCGTAGATCGAGAGGGAGGCGGGCGCGATAATCTCCCAATCACCGCTACCCCAGTTCGCCTGGATGATCTCGAGGGCGTCCAAGGCGTCCTGGGAGTTCTCGAAATACCTGTCGGTCTCGGCGTCGATAGCGCCGTCCTTGACGGCGATCAGGTAATAGCCGCCGGCGACGGCGAACAGGCCGATCCAGGCACCCTGCTTCGACGCCGACAGGTGTGCCGCCAAGGACGGCATGTTGGCCTTGTGACCGGCGGCTTTGAAGCCGAGGCCGTATTGCGGGAACGCCCCAGGCCTCAGACAGTAGTATTCCGCTTTAAGGTTCAGGGCGGCGGCGCGTGCGTCCTTGTCTGCCGTCACCTGGGCCTCGATCGGGGCCCAGTGAAGGCCGACGGCATAGTCGCGCTTGCCGATCCGGACGACGCCGATGCCGACCACCGGCGCAGAGGAACCCGCGCCGGTGCCGCGGCCGTCGAAGTCGTCCAAACCGAAGGAGTTGTCGTCGGCCATCTCGGATTCTCAGTGCTTCTTGGAGATGTCGAGCAGCGTCGGCGTGATGGCGATCACGACGATCTCACGCTCCATCTTGGAGCTGCGCTTGCCGCCCAAGAACGGAATGTTGTGGTGACCGACGCCAGACTTCTGCGATTGCGAGCGGACCTGCTCGAAGCCCGCCAGCACGAGCGTGTACCCGTTAGGAATCTTCGCCTGCTGGATGAAGTTGCGCTGGTTGATGCGCCGCAGCTGGATTGTGTTGCCGCCGGACGTGAACGTATCGAAGCCGTCGTTGTCGCCCGTAAGCTCCGAGAGATTGATGCCGTACTGGAGAGAAAGGTCTCCGTTGCGGTCGACGCGCGGAACCAGGTGGAGGTTGAAACCGGTGGTGACGCTTCCCGGTTCGATGTCCGTCTCGGTGGTATTATCGTTGACGGTTACCTTGACCCTCTTCACATAGTCGCGCAGCTGACCGACCTGGAGCGGAACCGGAACGCCGTTGAGCGTCGTGACGGACGCGGACGTAAGCACGGTTACGTCCCCGCGGCTGGAAAGCGCCTCGACGAGAGCGTTTGATCCGGACCACCTGGAAGCCAAATCGAGTACGGCCCAGCCAACGCCGCCACCTGCACCGGTGAAGACCGGAACAGTGCCTGACGATGCGACGGAGTTGCCGATGTTGAAGCCGTTCTTGCTATTCCGGAAGATGCCGGCGACGTTCAGGTCGAAGTTCTCCTCGTCGCCGAGAACGAGGCTGTAGACCTTGACCGTGATGGCAACCTGCTTCGACAGGCGTTCGTTCATCGACTTGATGTAGGCCCCGACGCGGGCGACCGTGCCAGGATCCGCCGTGACGGTAACCACACCTGTCGTGGTGTCGACCGACATGGTTCCGTTGCCGACGAGCGCCTTCAGCGCCTCCTGGATTTCCTTCCAGACGTCGATCGCGCTCTTCGTCTGCGCGCTCTGACCTGCCGTGGAGGTCGAGGTCTCACCGTTCGTCTCAGCCTTGGATGTAAGGTCGAAGGTCAGGTTGGCGATGATCGGAAGCGCAGGGACGTCGAAGGATCGAGTCACGACGCTGGAAAGAACGATTTTGCCGCGTTCATATCGCCAGGCGACATTGAAGTGGGCGGCCAGCATGTCGAGCAACCCGGAGAGCTTGCCCGAGTAGTTGATCGACATGTTCTCAGCGGTCGGGCCGGAAGGACCCGTGATGCCCCCGGCGCCGCCACCCGTAGGAGCGCCGCTGCCAGGTGCGATTGCGCCGATGGCCGCCTGGAACGCCTGATCAAGGGGGATTCCTTGCGGATTGTCTGGATTGTGGTAGCGCGGTGCGGAAGCCCCAGCGTCGTTCCCACCGGTCTGGGGAGCCCGACCAATGGTCGAGTCCGCGTTACTGACGGCTGAAACGATCACCGGGATCTTCGTCGTCTCCGTGAGTGCTGCGGCGATCTCGCGAAGGGATGCGGGCTTCGTGCGCACGAGCGTGACGCCGCCGGGACGCTCGAACTTCGCCGGCAGGGGGTCACCATGCTCGTTCCTAATCGACTTCGATCCGACAAAGATGCCATCGCGAACCTTGATCGAGGAGGTGTTCGCGGCCTCGATCGGAGTGGCAGCGACGGAAAGGGCGGTTTCCGCCTGCTGTGTGACCGCCATGTTTTGATCCATGACCCGCTTCTCGAGCGAGCAGCCGGCGGCGACCGACGAAGCGACCAGACCGCAAATGATCTTGCGAATGCTCATCATGCTCTCCGATTCAGTTCACTTCGTCGGCGGCTTCGTTCTTCACGACGACCACCTTGTTGCCCTTGTAGAAGTCGACCGTGATGACCGGACGCGCCTCCGACATGGCCCGAACGAGCGCGGACACCGCCTCGATAAAGTCGCCGTCGAACGTGGCGGACGCCTCGATCGGGTAATGGAACTGGCTGTCCCACTTCACGGTCCAGCCGGCGGCGGAGCCCCACTTCTCGAGAACTGATCGCAACTCGTCGCCCTCCGCCACAGAGAAGCGGACCGGAGCGGATGAAACGGAGGCATCCTTGGTGACCTTCCCAGCGTAGGGGCGCCAGGCGGTGTCTTCTCCACCGGAAGAATCCTTCGCGACGATGCTCGTCTCGGCCGACTTGGGCTCCTCGGCTGGCTTCGCCTGCCTGTAGGGCTTGATGACGAAGCCGCCACCGCCGATCTCGCGGACGGCGGACTCGGCCTCGGCGTTCGGCGCCCTGCGCGGCGCCGGGCGCGCGGAAACTGACTCCTTGGACTCCTTGGCGGGACGGCGACTCGTTTTCGGAGAGTCGGGCGCCTGGGCGACGCGACCGCCCTTGGCGATAACGACGCTAGACGATCCAAACTGGGCAACGTACCCGCGACTCGCCACCGCGTTCGACAGGGCCGTCTTCCAATCCTTGGCCCCCGACCACGAAATCTTGGCATTCCGGTCGACGCCCTCGCCGAAGTCTACGGTCCACCCCTGCGGGACGATCTGCCTCGCCGCTGCCTCGAGAGGGATGTCCTTGCCGAAACCGTCGAAGGCGACGGCCGGCGCGGCCCCAGCCGCAAGCGCCGCAAGTACGGCGCCACCGATCAAAGCGAAGCGAAAGCTCTTCATCCCGCACCCCCGTGACGCCCCCTCCAGGGGCAAGTCAATCCTTTCCCGATTGTCATTGTGGCAAGGATTCGCAGTCAAGCGCCCGCCTCCCCCTCATCCGGAGCGCCCGGGCGTCGTAGCCTGCGCAGGCAAGGGCGAGCCATTTCGGAAAACGGCCGCGCTTGTACCAGTTGTGGACGGCCTGTCTCTTGATGCTGAACACGCGCCCCGTGTCCTCGTAGGTCTTCAACGAGTGCCTTGCCTGCCATGCGGTCAGCCAGCCGATCGTGATCGGGGGCAGGGCAGGGGCGCCGCCAACGGCCGAGATTGCATCGAACCCCTCGCAGGCAAGCTCAAGCCAAGGGGGAAGTGGGGCGTTCCCCTCCTTCTTCCGCCAGTTCCTGACGGTCTGGATGGAAATGTTGAACACGGCAGCTATCGTGGAGTTTTCCCTGAGGCCGCGTGTCTCGCACCAGGAAAAGAACTCGTCCCTCGTCATTCCATACCCGCGCGCAATGGCTGCTCGACGCCCGGGAAACGCCGGGCCCGTGCGTGCGGGACGTAGGCGGCCGGCCAACCGCCGGCATGGGACCTCACCGAAAGCGCCAATGGGCGCGACATTTGGTGAATGGTAGGAGGCCGGCGAAACCCCGGTCAACAGACTGGGCGCGGACCCTACTCGCCGCGCGGATCAGGCGGCCCGACGGTCGCTTTCCTTTGCCGGATCTCGGTCGGCCTGCGGAAGCTCGATCACGCGCGCGGGATCCCCGACGCCGAGCGCAAGGTCGAACAGGCGCTCGAGGTCGCGCCGATGGGCGACCCAAACCTCCTGCGGCGACAGCCCAGCGCGCAAGTTGGGATTCCGAATGTCGCAGACCTTGTGCATGCCAAATCCATACGAACGTCGCTGTACGACCTTATTAGGTCGAACCATGAAGTGTCCGCTCGCAACTCACACGATGTTCGCACGCGAGGCGCGTCTCATCTGGTACGTGACCACTCGCTCGCGAAATACTCGTTGAGCAGGGCCTTCCATCTCCTGCGCGCCGCGTTGGCCTCGGCGGTGTCGTGGCCAAGTACGGCGCGCGTCTCAATGCCGAGGTATGACCGGACGACTTCCGCCGCGAAACGGACGGAATCCTCCTCGGGGCGGACGGCGACAGGCATGCCGAGCAGACGGACCTCGTTCGATGCGAGGAAGGACACAAACCGCATGTCCCTGCACAGGATCTGCGACTGCTTCACCTCGCTGAGCTCGTGGAACGGCGTGCGCCGCCGTACATGGCCGGGATGCTGCGCCCGCTCGTCGTCGCCAATGGCCCAAGCGGAAAGGAAGAGCGGCTCGCCTTCTTTCCGTCCTGCGATCATGCCCTCGAACGGGTGCGCCCCGGCGGCGCCGTCAGGCCCACCGTCGAGCAGGAACCGGACGAGCATGCCGTTGAGGCAGTCGTCGGACCAACGCATGAGGATTGCCTCGCCTACATAGATCGGCGCTTCGGCGGCGCCCAGCGGTTCGTCGCCCTCGACGGGCGGGCAGACCAAGATGCGGAATCGTTGCCCGTGCTCCTTGCCGGTTCCAAGTCCCTTGAAGGGGTGCACGCCGAGCGGCCCCGCCTCGCGAAGGCCGAGATCGACCGTCATTCCGCTGCGCGCAGTATTCTTCCAATCAAGAAGCCTCACCGAACCGCGATAGAGCGGCGGCACCTCCCTCCTCTCCGGCCGGCAGGTTGGCGATCTCGACAAGAGCGACAAGGTTCCGTCTCCATCGTTGGGACGCCAACGTGCCAGATCTCCTTCGGAAGTCAACCGAAGAATTCGGGCCTTTGAATCCTTGCGACGCGCCCCCTCGGGGTCCTGTCTACGAAGCCGCGGTGGATTAGGTATGGCTCGATCGAGTGCTCGATCGTGTCAGCGGATTCCTGGAGCGCGGAGGCGATCGTGCCGAGGCCGACGGGCCCCCCGCGGAACCGCTTCCAGAGACATGTGAGATAGCGTCGATCGGCGTCGTCGAGACCATCACGGTCGACGCCGATCCTCGTCAGGGTCTCGTCCGCCATTGGCCCCGTGACGAGCTCAGCCTCGCTCGACACCGCGAAGTCGCGGACGCGGCGCAGCAGTCTCAGTCCAACACGAGGCGTGCCACGTGACCGTCGAGCAACCTCCATGATCGCGGCCTCGTCCATGCGCAGGCCGATCTTGTCAGCCGCTCGCGAGATCACCTTCGCCATTTCGGCGTCGCCGTAGACCTCGAGGCGAAGCGGAATCCCGAAACGATCCTTGAGCGGCTGGGTGAGGTTCCCCGGACGGGTCGTGGCACCGACCAGCGTGAAGCGAGGCAGTGGAATGCTGACGGACTTTCCCTGTCCGCCCTCGCCGACGATGAGGTCGAGCCGGAAGTCCTCCATCACTGGATAGAGAACCTCCTCCACCTGCGCAGGAAGTCGATGGATCTCGTCGATGAAGAGGACGTCGCGTTCCTGGAGCCCGACGAGCGTCGACACGAGATCGGCGGGTTTGACGATCGCGGGGGCAGCAACGGACCGGAAGTCGACGCCGAGCTCGTTGGCGACGATGCGGGCAAGGGTCGTCTTCCCGAGCCCTGGGGGGCCGAAGAGAAGAACGTGGTCCAGCGGCGTGCCGAGGCGCCGGGCAGAGTCGATGTACACCGAGAGGTTCCGCTTGATTTCCTCCTGGCCGGTGAACTCGGCGAGCGAGGCCGGACGCTCCACCACGTCATCGACCGGCGGTTGTCCGTTGTTGTCCTTTTCGTTGCGCATCGTGTCCTGCGGATAGCCCTCGTTCAGAAAGGATTCATGACGAGGATGTCACAACCCGGCGTGCTTGACACGCCCCCGGTCGACCGAAACCCTTTCGTGGAGTCCGGACGCCGTCGGCGTCCCGGGGATAGGATCCAGGGAATTTGGAATGAACAGGGTCGAGCTAGAGGCATATGTCGCGGAGAAGACCGAGGTCGACAAGGATACCGTTGCGAAGGTCTTGGACGGCATCATCGAGGTCGTCACCGAGGCGCTGGCCAATGGCGACGACGTGCGGATCGTCCGCTTCCTGTCCCTGGGCGTCAAGGAGCGCGCCGCCAGGGTGGGCAAGAACCCCAAGACGGGCGAAGCCATCATGATTCCGGCGAGTCGGCGGGTGGCCCTGCGTATCGGCAAGCCGCTCGCGAGGGCGATCAACGGGGAGTGACGGGGCGCGGGCGCCTTCACGATCGTGCCCCGGACGACGTGATCCCGTGACAGTCGGATGACGTCGATCCCGGGAGCGCCATCGAGCGCAGAGGTAACCTCCGCGAGACCGCTTTCCTCGAACCTGTCGAGGTCGCACTGGTGACGGTCCAGGTCGCCGGATGATCGTCCTCGATCCTCGCCTAGACGAGTGAGCGCCATCTTCAACGCGTCTCGCGTTCCGGGCCTCGCCCAGGACGACAATTGCGTTCGAGAAGGCGAGGGGGCGGATCTCGATCTCACGGTTCTGCGTTGACTGTCTGTTCGCCACGACGTTCGAAGAGAACGTCGTAGAGTGGACGCAGGTACGGCCCATTTCCCTGGGGTCTGGCCGCCCTTCAGGAGGAGGGGTGCATCACCATCCAAGCGCTGGCGGAGAAGCTCGGTCTCACCACGCTACCCTGCCTGCACCGCGTGCGCCTGCTCGAGGCGGCCGGCGTCATCCGCAGCTATGTGGCAGTGATCGACCAGGCGCCCGTTAACCTGCCTGGCCGGATCACAGGCGACAACGGCTTGCATACTGTCAGAAACTGACCGATATTTCTGACAGGGGATTTGGATCATGAGCACACTGGCTGAAACCATCTTGGAGCGTACCTCGGGACTTCCCGAAGGAACGCCCATTTACGCCAAGGAGCTGCTGCACCTGGGTAGCCGTGCGGCTGTCGATCAGGCGTTGTCCCGTTTGGCCAGGCGCGGCCATCTCATACGTGCCGCTCGCGGTGTCTATTTCCGCCCCGTCGAGGGCCGCTTTGGTAGGCGGGCACCTTCGGCATCGAGCGTGGTCGAGAACATCGCTCGCATCACCGGAGAAGCCATCGCACCGCATGGCGCCGCCTTGGCCAATAAACTCGGCCTGACGACGCAGGTCCCCGTCCGTTCCGTCTATCTTACGTCCGGCCGGAGTCGCCAGTTGAAGCTCGGGTCGCAGGTCGTGGAGCTGCGCCATGCGCCCCGTTGGCAGTTTGCCCTTGGCAACCAGTCTTCCGGGGAAGTGCTCCAGGTTCTGGCCTGGCTTGGTCCCGAGAGGGCCGGTGCGGCCTTGCGCACACTCAAGCGGAAGCTCTCCGCTTCGGAACTTCAGGCAATCGCGTCCGCGCGTTCGATGCTGCCGTCCTGGCTCGCCGAACAAGTAAGCGAAGTCGTCGTGAATGGATAAGTCGTTTCTCAAACTCCCCACTGAGCTTCAATTGGAAGCCCTTGCGACCGCCGCGTCAGCGAGTGGTAGACCAATCCACCTTCTTCAGAAGGACGTCTGGGTCGTCTGGTCGCTCGCAACGATCTTTGGCGCGCCGTTTGCCGACCATTTGGTCTTCAAGGGCGGTACCTCGCTTTCCAAGGGCTATAACGCTATTCAGAGGTTCTCCGAGGACATCGACCTGACCTACGATATCCGGGCGCTCATCCCGGACATGGTCGGGGACAGCGCCGAAGCCCTGCCGCCCAACCGCAGCCAGGAAAGGAAGTGGTCCAACCAGGTCCGGACTCGCCTGCCCGAATGGGTGGAGAAGACAGTCGTACCTGTGATCGAAGAAGCGCTCCAGCGGGACAAATTGTCGGCGGAGCTCTGTGTCGCTAACGAGAAGGTCTTCATCAAATATGAGCCTCTGGCGAGAGGCTCGGGCTATGTCAGCCCGTCGGTCATGCTCGAATTTGGTGCACGCTCAACAGGCGAGCCGGCGGAGGAGCGCCACATCGTCTGCGATGCCGCCAAACACCTCAACGCGTTGTCGTTCCCCGAAGCAAGACCGCGCACCATGCGGGTCGAGCGCACCTTCTGGGAGAAGGCGACGGCCGCGCACGTCTACTGCCTGCAAGGCCGCGCGCGAGGCGACCGTTTCGCTCGACACTGGTATGATCTGGTTCGCCTGGACGAAACAGGCCATGCGGACGCGGCCCTGAAGGACCGCAACCTCGCAATGTCGGTTGCGCGACACAAGGCTATGTTCTTCGCCGAGAAGGACAAGGATGGCCGATCGGTCGATTACGAAGCCGCGGTCCGCGGGTGCTTGTCCCTCGTTCCAAACGGCGATTCCTATGACGCGCTCTCCGACGACTACCGTAAAATGGTCGAAGATGGCTTGCTGCTGAACAAGCCGGAGACGTTTAAGGTACTCATGGAGAAATGCCAACGCATCGAAGAGAAGGCTAATCGGTAAGCGTTGCGGCTGCGCAGGTTCGGCGTGGTACTGACTGCTGCATACTTAACCACCCATCGCCGGGATCGCCTCGCCCCTGCCACCTATTATGACCATCTGGCCAAACGTGCCGACCCGGCGCGGTTGTCGGATCGTGCCAAACGGGACGAGGCGCTGCGCCCCGAGATACGGCGTGTTTTCGAGGACAACTGGAGCG
>Ga0207866_1000420_pt1 | contig 62493 bp, 63 predicted proteins | sample HigsolmetaAR203D_FD_184835 | JGI IMG/M metagenome (GOLD analysis project Ga0207866, IMG submission 184835) | Ionic liquid and high solid enriched microbial communities from the Joint BioEnergy Institute, USA - AR20-3-D (SPAdes) (version 2) ...
TCGTCGACTGGTACATGGAGGGCCGCATCAACATCGACGACCTGATCACCCACACCATGCCCCTCGACCGCATCAACGAGGCCTTCGACCTCATGCACCAGGGCAAGTCCATCCGATCCGTCGTCACCTATTGAGGACGGGGACTGCGACGAAACTGCTTCCGGATCCGGGCCCGGGCAGTCGCCGCCGATCGGGGTTCGCCGAAACGCCTTTCCGGCCGGAAAGGCGCACCGACTCCCAGCCGGGCAGGCGGGAGTGAACAAGGGAGGTCCGCGATGATTACCCTTTACGACTTCGAGCTATCCGGAAGTTGCTACAAGGTGCGGCTGCTCCTGAACATTCTCGGCGTCGATTACCAGAAGGAGAACGTCGACTTCGTGAACAAGGAGCACAAGTCCGAGAAGTATCTGGCGCTCAACCCGTTCGGCGAGATTCCGATCCTGAGGGACGGGGATCTCCTTCTGCGCGACGCGCAGGCGATCATGGTCTACATCGCCCGGAAATACGATCGGTCGGGCCGCTGGTATCCCGACGATCCGGCGTCGATGGGCCTGATCAATCAATGGCTGTCCACCGGCGGCAACGAGGTGATGAGTGCGGCCGGCGCCCGCCTGGTCAAGATCCTCAACTACCCCCTGGATCTTGAAAAGCTCCAGGACCGGGCCAACGCGACGTTCAGGATCATGGACGCGCATCTGGCGAACCGCGAGTTCCTGGAGCTCGGCTATCCGACCATCGGCGACATCGCCTGCTTCCCCTATACGGCGCTTGCGGGCGAAGGCGGGATCTCGCTCGATCCCTATCCCAACATTCTGCGCTGGATCGACCGGATGAAGAGAATCCCCGGCTTCATCACGATGCCCGGAATACCGGCCGCGTGACCAGGGTCCTGCCCAGGCGCCGCCTCTGGTCCGAAGGGGCGGCGCCTGCGTTCCGCCGGGCTTTCCACGAGGTGGTTGAAATGAGGACGGTGCTGCGGAGCCTCGTGCTCCTGATCCTGGCGATGACCACCGCGGGCGCTGCCGCGCGGGCCCAGGATCTGCCCGAAATCAGGGCCGGCACGCTGGAATTCGGGACCGTGAACTGGGAGATCGAAGTCATTCGCGGCGGGCTCGACCGCGAGCACGGTTTCGTTCTGACGCCGGTCGTCCTGGCCGACAAGGATGCCGCCGCGATCGCGTTCCAGGCGGGCGAGGTCGACGTCATCGTCACCGACTGGATCTGGGTCGCAAGGCAGCGTGCCAACGGCTACGACTATACCTTCGTGCCCTGGTCGCTGTCGGTCGGCGCGATGATGGCCGACCCGGCAAAGGCCATCGGCTCCGTGTCCGACCTCAAGGGCAGGCGCATCGGGATCGCCGGCGGCCCGAACGACAAAAGCTGGGTCCTGGTGCAGGCCTTTGCCCGGAAGGCGGGCATGGACCTGGCCGAGGAAGCGGAGGTGGAGTTCGCCGCCCCTCCGCTCCTGAACGAGCTGGCCCGGCAGGGGGATCTCGATGCCGTCCTGAACTTCTGGCAGTACAACGCCCGCCTCAAGGCCCAGGGCTTCACCGAAGTGGTCGCGGTCGCTCGGATCCTGCCGGAACTCGGCCTCGACCGCCCGCCGCCGCTGCTGGGGTGGACCTTCCGGGAGGAATGGGCCGAGGAAAACCCCGAACTCGCAAGGGGGCTCCTCGACGCCTCCTACGCCGCGAAGGACCTGATGCGGTCCGACGATGCCGTATGGGACCGGATCCGGCCGCAGATGATGGCGGAGGACGATGCGGTTTTCGAAGCCCTGAAGTCCGGTTATCGGGAAGGGATTCCGGCGGGCTACGGTCCGGCGGACGAGGCCGCGGCACGGGAGGCGCTGACGCTCATGTCCGGGATCGCTCCCGCCGCCGTCGACGGGTTGACGGAGCTCCCCGACGGAACCTTCTGGGCCGGATATGCCCGATGACCGCGGACGCCGCATCGTGCTGGAAGCCCGGCCCCGACCGCCCGTCCGCGGGGAGGAGCCTCCGGCGCATGCCTCCGCCCGCCCGGGCGGCCGGAGCTGGTGGCGGGGGGCGCTCTCGCTCGTCGTCCTGCTGGCCCTCTGGCAGGTAGCCGCAATCGTCGCACAGAGCCCGGTTCTGCCGCCGCCGTCCGCGGTCGGCGCATCCGTCTACCGGCATCTCCTCTACGGCGATCTCGTCCAGGATGTGGCCGTGACGCTTGCCCGGGTCGCCGTCGCCTTCGCGCTCGCCATGGGGATCGGCAGCGCGCTCGGCATCCTGCTCGGGCGGAACCGCGTGCTCGACGAGTTCTTCGACGGGTGGGTCGTGATCGGGCTCAACATGCCGGCTCTGGTGACCATCGTATTGTGCTACGTCTGGTTCGGCCTGAACGAGGTGGCGGCGGTACTGGCCGTCGCCATCAACAAGACGCCGCTCGTCGTGACGATCACCCGCGAAGGCGCCCGGTCGCTGGACCGGTCGCTTCTGGAGATGGCGAAGGTGTTCGAGATACCGCGGGGCCGGGTCCTTCGGCGCATCGTGCTGCCGCAGCTTGCTCCCAGCCTGATGGCCTCGGCCAGGGCGGGGCTTGCGCTTACCTGGAAGATCGTGCTGGTGGTCGAGCTGTTGGGCCGGCCGAACGGTGTCGGGTTCCAGATCCGCAGCTTCTTCAACTTCTTCGACATTGCCGGGATCCTCGCCTACACCTTCGTCTTCATCGCCGTCATCCTGATGGTCGAGAACTGTCTCCTAAGGCCGCTCGACCGCCGGGTCGGGCGCTGGCGAACGGCATGACCGGCCTCAAGCTTCAGGGGATCCGCCGCAGCTTCTCCGATCCGGCGCCGAAGCTCGTCCTCAGTGGGATCGACCTCGCGATCGAGACGGGCGAGTTCGTGGCGCTGGTCGGTCCTTCGGGGCGGGGCAAGACTACCCTGCTCCGGATCATTGCCGGCCTGGACGAGGCCTATGAGGGGACGGTGACGTGGGCGGGCGGCCGGCGTCCGCGCCTTGCCGCCGTGTTCCAGGAGCCTCGGCTGGTGCCGTGGCTCAGCGTTCTGGGCAATCTGCGGCTGGTGTCCGACCGCGACCGGGATGCCGAGGCGCGGGCTCTGTTGACCGAGGCGGGCCTCGCCGGGACGGAGACGGCGTTCCCCGGCCAGCTTTCCGGCGGCATGCAGCGCCGGGTCGCCCTGGTCCGGGCGCTGCTGGTCGATCCGGAGTTCCTGGTTCTGGACGAACCGATCCTGTCGCTGGATCCGGATCTCGCCCAGCGGATGCGGGAATGGATCGGCGCCTATTGGCGACTGCGACGGCCGACCGTGTTGCTGGTCACCCATGACTTGCGGGAAGCGGCGTTTCTCGCGACGCGGATTCTGGTGCTCGGTGCCGGCGAGGGAACGATCGTGGTGGATCTTCCGGTCGATCTGTCTCATCCCCGCCGACAGGACGATCCCCGGATCGAGGCGATCATCGAAGGACTGGCGCACAGGGACCCGATGCTGCTGGCGGACGGGCACGATGACGGCAGGGACGGACGGGCTGGCCGGCCGCAGCCCCTGGAATGACGGCCGGCCGGTTTCGGAGAAGGCTCAGGGCACCGGGTTGCCGCGGGCGTCGAGCAGCGGCACGCCGTATTCCTTCAGGATCGCGTGGATCGCTTCCTGGTTTTCGCGAATCAGGGTGTTGATGTCGTTCTTCCAATCCGTCTCGTTGGGACGGACACCCATCGTGATGTAATAGTCCATGCGTGCGGATTTCGGCTCCCTCAGAAGCGGCGTGATCTTGAGAGCGTCGCCATGGGCGCGGGCGAAGTAGCCCGCGATCGGCCCCCACAGGATCGCCGCGTCGATCCGGTCGGCCGCCAGGTCGTCGATCATCTGCTTTCCGGGCGCATCGAAGCGCGTGTCGACATAGAGCGGATAGGGACGGGCGTGCTCCATGAGGCCGCTGCGGGCGGCGAGGCTGGCGGGCGGGGTTCCCGCGGTGATGCCGATCCTGAGTGTCCGCAGCCTCGGATCCTCGATCGTGTCGATGTCCAGGCCGTCTTCCGTCCGGGTCACGATGACATAGCTGGACCTGTAATAGGGGTTGGTGTTCTGGACCAGTTCCGCCCCGGCCACGATGCCCATCACCAGATCGCATCGTCTGGCGCGCAGCGTGTTGCGAAGAAAGCCGATCGAGTTCGGATACCAGGTGTAGCGGACGGGCACGCCCAGCTTTTCCGCCAGCAGGCCGGCGATACGGTTTTCGAAGCCTTCCTCCCTGTCGTTGGAATAGGGAAGGCCCGCCGGATCGGCGCAGACGCGCAGGGCGGGCCGGTCCACCGCCTCGGCCCGGTCGGCGGCGCCGGCCGGGGCCACTCCCGCCAGGAGCACCGCCATCGCCGTCATGGCCAGCTGCACGAGCCGTCCCGGGCGGTGTGGCGTCGACATGACTTCGCGGTCTCTCATGCGATGCTTCATCATCGCCGTAGCAGACACGGCCTTGTCAGCCCATGCACGCATCCTCCGCCTCCGCGGCTTCTGGCGGCTTGTCCTGGTGCTTTGCCGGACGTCCCCGGCCGACAGCGCCGTCGGACCGGGCCTTCAGATAGGCATAGATGTCGTTGATGTAGCACATCACGTTCGGATCCGCGCCGAGCGCCGGCATCTTGCTCTCGGTCGCCGTCGTCACGTTCTCCCGTCCGTTCACGACGATCTCCAGGAACTGCTCGTACGGGATCACCTTCAGGGATTCGACCAGCGCGGGCGCGAAGGTGCTGCCCAGCCCGTCGGGGCCGTGGCATTGGAAACAGACGGAATTGTAACGCCGGTAGCCGTTGTAGGTGGCCCAGTCCACCGTGCCGTCCTCGGCGATCGAATAGGGCTTCTCCTCGCTTTCGGCGCCATCCGTGGGCGTGGCGGCCGTTCCGAAGGCCGCCGGTGCGATAAGAGCGGCGCCAAGGGCGAAGGAACCTCCGCAGAGTGCCGCGACGGTCAGAAAGGAACGGTAGGGGAACATTCTGCCTCTTGATCTGTGGCCATGGAAAAGGAGGCGGGGAAGAAGCCCCGGCCGCGGACACGGCCGGGGCTCATGCTCTGTCGGCCCCTCGTCAATCGGGCAGGCTGAACACGGTCAGGGTACCGCCCAGCTGGGTGTATTGGTCGAGCGACTTGTACGCGCCGACCGCACCCAGGCCCTCGGTATCCCCGGTCAGGCCCGCGGCCATGCCGATGCCGGCCCAGCCTCCGACACCCGACAGGACGGCGATGTACTGCTTGCGGTTGTGGGTATAGGTCGTGACGTTGCCGATGATCCCGGACGGGGTCTTGAAGCTGTAGAGCTCCTCGCCGGTTTGGGCATCGACAGCCTTCAGATAGCCCTCGAGCGTGCCGTAGAAGACGACGTCACCAGCCGTGGCCAGGGCGCCGCTCCAGACGGAGAACGGCTCGGGAATGGACCATTTGATCTCCCCGGCGACCGGATCCCAGGCGATGAAGTTGCCCAGATTGTCCTCGCCTTCCGGCGGGTACATGGAGAGCGTGGCGCCGACATAGGGCTGGCCCGCCGTATAGGCCACCTGGTATGGCTCGTAATCCATGCAGACGTGGTTCGTCGGGACATAGAGCAGTCCGGTCTGCGGCGAATAGGCGGCCGGCTGCTGGTCCTTGGACCCCAGCGCGGCCGGGCAGACCCCGGTCGTATTGACGTCCTCGCCGTTCGCCTCGGTCGAGTAGCGCGGATCCCGCTCCGGCTTGCCGGTCTCGAGATCCACCCGGGTCGCCCAGTTCACGACCGGGTCGAACTTCTCCGCGACCAGAAGCTCGCCGGTTTCGCGGTCCAGCGTGTAACCGAAGCCGTTCCGGTCCATGTGAACCAGAAGCTTGCGCTCCTGGCCGTTGATGGGCCGGTCGATCAGGACCATCTCGTTGACGCCGTCATAGTCCCACTCGTCGTGGGGCGTCATCTGATAGACCCATTTCGCCATGCCCGTGTCGGCGTCGCGGGCGAAGATGGTCATCGACCATTTGTTGTCGCCGGGCCGCTGCACCGGGTTCCAGGTGCTGGGGTTGCCCGTCCCGTAGTAGACGAGATTCAGTTCGGGGTCGTAGGACAGCCAGCCCCAGGTGGTCCCGCCGCCGATCTGCCACTGGTCGCCTTCCCAGGAGTTCAGGCTGGAGTTCTCGCCGATCGGCTTGCCCAGCTCGGTCGTCTGCTGGGGATCGACCAGCATCTCGTCGTCGGGACCGACGGAATAGGCACGCCAGGCGATCTCGCCCGTCTGAGTGTTGTAGGCGGTGACCTTGCCGCGGACGCCGAACTCGCCGCCGCTGTTGCCGATGATCACCTTGTCCTTCACGACCATCGGCGCCGAGGTCCCGGTCTCGCCCTTGGTGGGGTCGCCATCCTTGACCGACCACTTCACCTCGCCCGTCTTGGCGTCGAGCGCGACCAGTGTCGTATCCGCCTGGTGCAGGAAGATCATGCCGTCGCCGTAGGCAACGCCGCGATTGACGGTGTCGCAGCACATCACGGGAATGACGTCGGGATCCTGGGTCGGCTTGTAGGACCAGAGGATCTGGCCGTCGTTGTTGAGGTCCAGCGCGTAGACGTTGTTGGGGAAGGGCGTGTGAACGTACATCACGCCGTCGATGATGAGCGGGCCGCCCTCGTGGCCGCGCAGGACGCCGGTCGAAAAGGTCCAGTCCACCCGCAGGTCGCCGACATTGTCCTTGTTGATCTGGTCGAGCGCGCTGTAGCGGGTGTTCGCATAGTCGCCCGTCGGCATCACCCACTGGTTCGGATCCTGCTGCAGCCTGAGCAGTTCCTCATTGGCGGAAGCCACCCCCGGGCACGCGGCCATGGCGATTACGAACGCCAGGCTGGACCCGGAAGTCAGAAGCGATCTGGGCATCATGTTCCTCCCTTTGGTCACGATCCGCAATTACCCCTCGGATGGCGGCCGGTGACTTGGGCGACGCCGGTGCAACCCGCCCCTCCGGCTCTGTCGTTCCGTGGGCGGCGGTAGGGCCCGACCGGCACGGCAACCTCCAGCGCTGTGCTGAAGGGGACAATCATTAGATTGGAAGGTAATGTCGTTAGTCGTCAATAAGTAAACAATTGGCGGCGTCTTGTTCTTTGGTAGAAGTCGTTATGGTTCCATCGAAAAAAAGGCAGTTATTGTACCAAAGTACAAGTCAAGACTACTTGATTTTGCCGATTGCTGTCTCTCGGGGCATTCCGCCGGGTGCGGAAGCCGAGGCGGGAGACAGGGCAGGGCGCTTCGCCCGCGGCTCCCGCCCTCATGATCGGGGCGCCGACATCCGTCGGTAGACGAAGGGCGGCGGCGGCGCCCGGGACTCCGTCTCGGCCAGCAGCCCCATTATGGCGTGGTGGGGGGAGAAGGCGCAGGCAGGATCGGTCGCCTCCGCGCTGCCGGTCAGGGCAAGCGCCTGGCACCGGCATCCTCCCCAGTCGATTTCCCGGTAGTCGCAGCTTCGGCAGGGTTCGGGCATCCAGGCGGTCCCCCGGAACTTCCGGAAGGCGGCGGACTCCTGCCAGATTTCGGCCAGCGGCCTGTCCAGCACCGAGTCGAAGGCAAGGCCCGGAATGGTTTCGGCGGCATGGCAGGGCAGGACCTTGCCGGCGGGCGTGATGTTGAGGAACTGCCGGCCCCATCCGCCCATGCAGGCCTTGGGACGCCTGGCATGGTAGTCCGGGACGACGTAGTCGATCGCAAGACGTCCTGCCAGACGTTCGCGGGCGGCTTCGACCGCGCTCGTGGCCCGGTCCAGCTGCTCGCGGCTCGGCATCAGGGCCGCGCGGTTCCGCAGCGCCCAGCCGTAATACTGGACATGCGCCACCTCGAGCCGCGTCGCGCCCAGCGCGACGGCAAGATCGATCATGGCGTCGATCCGTTCGAGATTCTGCCGATGGACCACGGCATTGATCGTCAGCGGCAGTCCGGACTCCCGGACCCAGGCGGCGAAGGTGAGCTTGCGGGCCTGGGCGCCGGAATATCCGCCGATGCGCTCCGCCTCGCCGACGTCGACGTCCTGAATGCTCAACTGCACATGGTCCAGTCCGGCCTGAGCCAGGGCCTCGAAGCGCGCGCGGTCGATCGCCGCGCCCGAGGTGATCAGGTTCGTATAGAGCCCGAGGGTGCGGGCGTGTCTCACCAATTCCTCGAGGTCGCGCCGTACCGTGGGCTCGCCGCCCGAGAAATGGACCTGGAGGATGCCGAGGGACGACGCTTCGTCGAGCACGCGAAGCCAGGTCTCGGTTGGCAGTTCGGACCGCGCCCGGTCGAGCTCGAGGGGGTTGGAGCAGTAGGGGCATTGCAGCGGGCATCGGTGCGTCAGCTCGAGAAGCGCGGCAAGCGGCGGCGGCATGTCTTCGGGGCTCATGTGACGAGGACCCGCTTGGCCATGAGGTCGGCCAGAAGTTCCTGGACATCGGCGTCCACCACCGACCGGTCGGCGTCGTAGGCCGAAGCGAGGTCGTCGACGATGCCGGACAGGGATCTCTCGCCGTCGCAGCGCTTCAGGATGTCGAGCGCGATATCGTCCGGGACCAGAAGCCGTTCAGGCGCGAGAAGCACCCATCGGTCCCGGGCCTGGTCGAATTGAAGTCGGGCGCCCGGCGCGAGCCGGGGACGGCATTCGGGCGGAAGGGGTATCATGCGTCCTCCGGAACGAAGGCGCCGGGCGGGACGTGCCCCGGCGTGACATAGGCGTGATAGAGCGCGTCCAGCTGTGCCCACAGGACGTCGCATTTGAACGTCAAGGCCGCAATCGCGGCCTGTTGCTGGTCCGGCCGGCGGGCCTCGCGCTTCACGTAATCGAGGGCGAAGTCGGCATCGCGCGGGGCCTGGCTCAGCCGCTTGTCGAAATAGGCGAGCGCCTCGCGCGGCACGAAGGAATAGCCCTGCAGCATGCCCGCCACCCGGTTGCTGATGATCGCCGGGGAGAACAATTCGGTCAGCGACGACGCCACCGCTTCCAAGAGGCTGCGCTCCCGCACGAAACGCACATAGGCATCGACGGCGAAGCGGGTCGCCGGAAGGACGCCGGCCGTCGACGCGACATAGGCCCGGTCGAGACCCAGCGCATCGGTCAGCCGAAGCCACCGGGCGATCCCGCCGTCGCCTTCCTGCTCGCCGTCATGGTCCAGGATCCGCTGCCGCCAGACCCGGCGGAATTCGGGATCGTCGGCACGGGAAAGGATGGCTGCGTCCTTCATCGGGATCCGGCTCTGATAATAGAACCGGTTGAGCGCCCAGGCTTGTACCTGGCCGCGGCTCAGGCGGCCGCCGTGGAGCAGGGCATGGAATGGGTGGCGGTCGTGATAGCGCTGCTCTCCCACCGCGCGCAGGGCGGCTTCCAATGCCTCGGGCGTCAACGCATCCGTCATAGCTCGATCTCCATGCCGTCCTCCGCGACCTCCCAGCCTGCGCGGGCGGCGGCGGTTCGTTCCGGGGAATCGTCGATGAGCACGGGGTTGGTCGTGTTCACATGGATGAAGATCTTCCGCCCGATCTCCAGATCGGCCAGCGCGGCGATCGTGCCGTCCGGGCCGTCGATGCTCATATGTCCCATGCGGCGGCCGGTCTTCTGCCCGACCCCGGTCGCGAGCAACTCGTCGTCCCGCCAGAGCGTGCCGTCGAAGAAGACGAGGCGGGAACCCCGTAGACGAGCGCGGAGCCGGTCCGTCGGGGCTGCGCAGCCGGGGACGAAATGGAAGCTGGCGCGGCCGTCACCGATCTCGGCGCCGACGGCCATTTCCGCATCGTCCGGCGACGGGGCGCCCGTGCGTCCTTCGAGGAACAGCGGCACCTTGCCCGGCACGGCAAAGAGGCTGACCGACAGGCCCAAGGGACCGCCGGGCCCGGCGATCTCGACCGTCTCTTCGGTCGGCACCGGGCATCGCCGCACGCAGCTTTCGCTGAGCGCGCCGAAGATCGGGTTCTCCCCAAGAAGCGCAAGCACCGCGGGCGGCGCGTAGAGATGGAACGCCTGGCTTTCGCGCATCGACAGAAGGCCCGCGACGCCGTCGATCTCTCCCCCCGTCAGCAACACCGCCTCGATCGGCGAATGGCGAAGCCCGGAACGGGGCTGGAGCCGCGGCGTCGCCAGTATCTGCTGCCGGAAATCCGGAGAGGCGCAGACGACGAGCCAACGTTCCCCGTCGGCGCTCACCGCGACCGAGGTCTGGGTACGTCGCGTCGCACGCCCGTTTCCACGCCAGGCCTCCCGGCTGGTGGGCGCGTTGCAGTTCCATTGGGGGAAGCCCCCGCCCGCGGCCGAACCCAGAACGACGATCAGCACGCGCTACATCCCCGCCTTGTTCGTCCGGCCGCCGGCGGTTGCCTGCTAGACGACGGCGCAGGCGTAGCTGTTGATCTCGCAGCCGACCGCGATTTCACGGATCTTCGGAGTCTTCCATTCCTTCATGGCCGTTCCCTTCGAGCGAGTTCGAGGTGTTGGCGGCGGCCCGACCGGGCCGTCCGCCTGGCCCGGTAATGATGCGCCTTCTGGCGCTGGGATGAATTATACTTTGGACCATATCGCGGGCCCGGGCGCGCGGTTGGCGCCCTTTGTGGGCGTTATTGGGTGTCGTCGCCGCCCGACCGGCAGGTCGGGATCCGCCCGCCATGGCCAAGCCTCGCGAGGCTGCCGTAGAGCTCGCCCGGGGTGTGGGCGGTGTCGCGCAGCCAGCGGTACTGGACGTCGTAGGCCTCGTGCTCGCGTTCGACCCATTCCTCGCAATGGACCGCACCATGGTCGTGACGAGCTGCGCGCTGGAGGAAATGCGTCAGCTCGTGGACAAGTATGCTCGTGGCCGCGGGATCCCGGTCGATCGCCAGGCGGTCGTCGATCAGGATCGTCCCGTCCGGCGCGGTGAAGCCCAGCACCGGGCAGGGACGTCCGCAGACCCGATCTTCGAGCACAGGGTGGGGGACCATGAGGACCTCCGGCGTTGCCGCCGGGATGGCATAGCCGGTATAGCCTGCGATCGCGACCAGAAGCGAGGCGACCAGATCGGCGAGGGCGGCGGCGCTGATCAAGGAGCGTCCCCTGGCCCGAGGCACGGCGACCCGACCGCGGGCCGTTGACCGGGCCCGCGATCTCTGCTCTCCTCTTCATGGCATGGGTTCCCGTATCCGGAGGAGCCGCCATGAGACGTTCCCTTCTCGCCATGCTGTTCGCCGCCGGCGTGGTTTCGACTGCCGGCGCCGTCGCGAACCCCTATCCGACGCCGGTCGTCGCCGATTACGTGATCGGCTGCATGGCCAGCAACGGCCAGACCCAGGACATGCTGCAGCGATGTTCGTGCAGCATCGACACGATCGCCTCGATCCTGCCTTACCAGGCCTACGAGCAGGCGGACACGATCATACGGATGCAGCAGGTGACCGGTGATCAAGCCTCGATCTTCCGGCAGATGACGATGCTCCAGGCCAAGGTGGACGCGCTGCGCCTCGCGCAGATCGAGGCGGATTTTCGCTGCTTCTGAACGGGATCTGGTCATGATTTTCACGCCCGGTCGTGGCTGAGGCCTCGCCCGGGTGCCATAATGTCGGGGCGGGGGACGTGTTCCGCGCCGCCCCTTACGCCAGCACACGGGATGCGGGCGCCCCCGGTGCCGCGCCGCGGAAGTCCCGGCCATCCGAGCCGACTTCCCGTGTCATATCCGCTTCGTGCCGAAGAAAAGTACCCGGGTATGCCTCCGCAAATCTGTCGGCGGCAGCCTCGCCATTTTGAGGCGACTTGCGAATTTCTAAGAACCGTCGGTCACCTCGCATTCAACTTTGGTCGGAGTTCGGGGTTTGCCGCTTGTTTGCTTCCGGACCGCTTCATACAGTCGGAAAAAGCGTGTCGGGGATCGATGTCCACGAATGTTGCGCGCAAAGAGACCGGCGGCGGCCTGCTGCCCGCCGAAACGGTCCGGCGTCGCGATCGGCTGAGGAGTTCCGGGATGCGAGCTTTTGCTGCGCCTGCGGTCGTTCTCTTGTGTCTGTCGACCCTTTCCGCGACACCGGCCTGGGCCGAGGACGGTGACCCCGCCAAGGGCCGGCAGGTCTTTGCGAGATGCCAGGCCTGCCATACGGTCGAGGCCGGCGCGAATAAGCTGGGACCTTCGCTTCACGGCGTGGTCGGCCGGCCTGCTGCCAGCGTCGAGGGATTCGCCTATTCCGACGCCATGAAAGAAAGCGGACTGATCTGGGACGACGCGACCCTGGACCAGTATCTCACCAATCCGCGCAAGCTCGTGCCCGGGACCAAGATGATTTTTCCGGGCCTGCCGAACCCGCAGGACAGGGCCGATGTCATCGCCTTCCTGAAGGAATCCGGAGGCGAAGGTTCATGACCGGTCCGGGCCGTGCGCCCGGTCCTTTCATTTCGAGGAGGAGAAATGCCGGCTCGAACGCGCCAAGCCGTCATGCTCGCCGCCTCCCTGATCTCGACGGCGGCGATCGGCTGTTCCCTTGCATTCTCCCGGCCTGCCGTCGCCGCCGAGACGGCGCAGTTGGCGGTCAGGATCGCCTATATCCGCGAAGACATCGACGAACCGCTGCCGCTGTCGCTGGTCGAGGTGGTGGCGGAGGACAAGGGCATTGCCGGCGCACGCCTCGCGATCGACGACAACAACACGACGGGACGCTTTCTGGGACACGGCTACGAGTTGACCGAGCTGACACTGCCGGCGGCCGGGGACTTCGCGCCGCTGCTGGAGCGGATGGCGGCTGACGGAACCGCCCTCATCGTCGCCGATCTCACGGCGGAGCGGCTGATCGAGCTTGCCGACCGGCCCGAAGCCGCCGACTCGCTGATTTTCAACATTCGGGCGGAGGACGACGAGCTACGCGTCACCGAGTGCCGCGCCAACGTGTTCCACCTCATACCCAGCCGGGCCATGAAGGCGGACGCGCTGGCCCAGTATCTCTCGTTCAAGAGATGGAGCCGGTGGGTGCTGATTTACGGCGCCAGGGACGGGGATCGGGCCTTCGCCGACGCGCTCCGGCGGTCGGCGGAGCGTTTCGGCGCGACCATCGTCGAGGAGCGCCTCTACGAATTCACGGCCGGTTCGCGCCGCACCGATACCGGGCAGCAGCAGGTGCAGCGGCAGATGATCGAGCTGACGCAGCGCCTGCCTGAACATGATGTTCTCGTGGTTTCCGACGAGAACGAGGTGTTCGGCGAATATCTGCCCTATCGGACATGGGATCCGCGGCCGGTCGTCGGGACACAAGGGCTGGTGCCGACTGCCTGGCACCGAAGCCAGGAGCAGTGGGGAGGAACCCAGCTTCAGCGGCGATTCGAGGGCGCGGCCGGCCGCTGGATGCTGGAACGGGACTATGCCGGCTGGGCGGCCATCAGGTCGGTCGGCGAGGCGGTGACCCGGACCGGCAGCGCCGACGCGGCCGCGATCAAGGACTACATCCTGTCCGAGGCGTTCCAGCTCGGCGGCTTCAAGGGGGTGGGGCTGACCTTCCGGCCGTGGAACCAGCAGCTCCGGCAGCCCGTTCTGCTGGCCTCGCCCCTCATGCTGGTTTCGGTATCGCCGCAGGAGGGATTCCTCAATCCGCGGACACCGCTGGATACGCTCGGCTTCGACGAACCGGAATCCGAATGCCGCCTGAACCAGTAACGAACCAGTGCCGAGGGAGGACGCCATGAAACCGATCACCGCCTGCGCTGTCGCCTCCGTATTCGCCCTGAACGCCGCCGACGCCCTGTCGGCGACGGCTTACGTCTCGAACGAGAAAAGCAACACGATCAGCGTCGTCGATCTGGACCGGATGGAGGTGACCGCGACGATACCCGTCGGGCAGCGTCCCCGGGGGATCACGCTCAGCCTCGACAAGCGTTACCTCTATATCTGCGCCAGCGACGAGGACCATATCGAGGTTCTGGACCTGGAGAGCATGGAAGTGATCCGGACGCTCCCGAGCGGACCGGATCCGGAACTTTTCATCCTTTCGCCCGACGGGACGCGGCTCTATGTCGCGAATGAGGACGACAACATGGTCTCGGTCCTCAATCTCGAGGCGCAGGCGATCGAGACCGAGATTCCCGTCGGAGTCGAGCCGGAAGGCATGGGCGTCAGCCCCGACGGGAAATGGCTGGTCAATACGTCGGAAACGACCAACATGGCTCATTTCATCGACACGGAGACGCTGGAGCTGAGCGACAGCGTGCTGGTCGACAGCCGGCCCCGCTTCGCCGAGTTCACGCCCGACGGCAGCCAGGTTTGGGTATCGGCAGAGATTGGCGGGACGGTCAGCGTCATCGACACCGAAAGCCGGCAGATCGTCCAGAAGATCGGTTTCGAGATCCAGGGCGTCCGGAAGGAGGCGATCCAGCCCGTCGGCGTTCGGATCACCGCCGACGGCTCGAAGGCCTATGTCGCCCTCGGCCCGGCCAACCGGGTTGCGGTGATCGACACCGAAACCTATGAGGTCGAGGATTACCTCCTGGTCGGACAGCGGGTGTGGCAGCTTGCCTTTTCGCCGGACAATCGGCTCCTCGTGTCGACCAATGGCTCGTCCAACGACATCTCGGTCATCGACGTGCAGGAAGGGAAGGTCCTGAAGTCGATCACCGTGGGCGAGCTGCCGTGGGGGGTGGCGATCCGCTGAGATGGATCGGGCGGCGCCACTGCGCGGAATGCAGGGCAGCGGGTTCGAAGTTCGGACAGGTGAGGTGCCGGCCTTGTCGGTGGCCGGACTTTCCCATCGCCTGGGCGGACGGGATATTCTCTCGGACGTCGACCTCGTCGTCCCGGCGGGCAGCTTCGTCGTGCTTCTGGGGCCGAACGGCGCCGGCAAGACGACGCTGTTCTCCCTGCTCACCCGGCTCTACACGGCCCGCTGCGGGACGATCGAGATCTTCGGGCATGACCTTGCCCGGAATCCCGGAAAGGCGCTGGCGCTTCTGGGCGTAGTCTTCCAGCAGCGCTCCGTCGATCCCGACCTGACGGCGCGCCAGAACCTGGCCTATCACGCGGCGCTTCACGGCATGCCCCGCGGCACGGCCCGCCGCCGCATAGAGGCCGAACTGGAGCGGGTCGGGCTCGCTGCCGAGGCAGACCGCAAGATCCGCAGCTTCTCGGGCGGCGAGCTTCGCCGCATCGAGATCGTCCGGGCGCTTCTGCACGGACCGCGCCTTCTCCTGTGCGACGAGGCGACGGTAGGGCTCGATGTCCGAAGCCGCGCGGCGATCCTGTCGGACGTGCGCGATCTGGTGCGGGAGCGGGGGATCGCCGTGCTTTGGGCAACCCATCTGATCGATGAGGTCGAGCCGGAGGATGCGACGGTGATCCTGCATCGCGGGCGCATCCGGTGGCAGGGCAGGGCCGGGACAATGGCGGCCGACATGGGCCGCGGCCGGCTGCAGGACGCCTTCCGCTCGCTGACGGAGGAGGCGGCATGATCACGGCCGGCTATCTCCGCTGCCTCCGCGGGATCGTCGTGCGCGAGATGCTGCGTTTCGTGCATCAGCGCAGCCGCTTCGTCGCCGCGCTGGTCAGGCCGCTCGTCTGGCTGTTCATCTTCGCCGCCGGATTCCGGTCCGTGCTGGGCGTTTCGATCATCCCGCCTTACGAGACCTACATCCTTTACGAGGAATACATCGTGCCGGGGCTGGTCGCGATGATCCAGCTTTTCACCGGCATGCAGGGCTCGCTCTCCATGGTCTATGACCGCGAGGTCGGCAGCATGCGCGTCCTGCTGACCAGCCCGCTGCCGCGCTGGTTCCTTCTCGTCTCGAAGCTCCTGGCCGTGACCGTCCTGTCGCTGCCGCAGGTCTACGTCTTCCTGATGATCGCCCGGCTGTGGGGCATCGAACCGCCGACGCTCGGCTATCTGACCGTGCTGCCGGCTCTCCTCTTGTCCGGGATGATGCTCGGGGCTCTCGGCCTGCTTCTGTCGTCCATGATCCGTCAACTGGAGAATTTCGCCGGAGTCATGAACTTCGTGATCTTCCCGATGTTCTTCGCGTCCTCGGCCCTCTACCCGCTGTGGCGGATCGAGGAGGCGAGTCCCCTTCTGCGGGACATCTGCGCCGTCAACCCGTTCACCTACGCCGTCGAACTGATCCGCTTCATGCTCTATGTCCGCATCGACTTCCTTTCGCTCGGGCTTGTCGTCGCGTATGGCGCGGCCTTCCTGGGGGCGGCCATTCTGGCATACGACCCGGCGCGCGGCGTCGTCGGGCGGGTCAGGGCGGCGGTCGATGCCTGAAAGGAGACCTGCCATGACCACGGCCACAAGACTTGCCGGGGCGCTGCTGCTTGCCGCGTCGGTTGCCGGACTGGCCTCGACGGGCGGGGCGCAGCCGGTGACCGAGGGCTGGCCCTGCATCCAGGTCCTGCAGCCGCAGCTCTCCGCCGGTGCCATGTGGACGGGACCCGATCCGGCCGAGGCGGCCGGCACCTGGCAGAAGGTGCCCGAGGTCGAGGCGCTGGTCGGGCGGGTGGCGCCGCGCAGCGTCCCGTTGGAGGAGGCCGAGGCCGAGCTTCGCCGCTTCGCCGCCGGGATCGACCGGGAGCAGGTGCCGGTCGTTCTGACCCAAGTCTTCGCCGGGCTGTTCGAGACGATGGACGACGAGCGGACCGAAATCATCCGCGGCATCCGGCGTTTCCACGACCGTCAGGAGCTGCTGGCCGAACGGATCGAGGCAACGACGGGTGCGCTGGACCATCTGGACCCCCAGCCGGCCGATCCCGAAACGGCGGAGAGGCGCCAGGATCTGGAAGCCCAGCTCGCCTGGGATGCGCGCCTGTTCGACGAACGCGAGCGCCTGCTTCCGGCGGTCTGCGAGCAGCCGGTGATCGTGGAGCGTCGCCTCTTCGCCCTCGCCCGGGTCCTCATGGACGAACTCGCCCGGGCGGATCCCCCGCCGGCCGATGAGGGGCAGGGTCATTGAACCGGCCAAACCAGCGGGATCGTGAGCAGGGCGAGCACAACCACGATGACGTCCAGCGGCAGGCCGATCCGGCCGTAGTCGCCGAAGCGGTAATTCCCCAGGCCCATGATGATCGTATTGTTATGGTGGCCGAAGGGGGTCAGGAAATCGCAGGAGGCACCGATCGCGACCGCGATCAGGAAGGGCTCCGGGCGGGCGCCGGTCTGCTCCGCGATGCTGATCACGATCGGGGCCATGACGACGACGGTGGCCACGTTGTTGAGGACGGGAGTGATCGCCATGGTGACGAAGAGCGTGATCGCGAGGAGCGCGGTCGGCCCCCAATGACCGGCCAGGCCCAGGAATTCCCCGGCGATGTACCGGGCGGCACCGGTCGTCTCGAGGGCGTTTCCGACGGGGATCATGGCAGCCAGCAGGACGATCACCGGCCAGTCGATGGACTCATAGACGTCCCTCGCGCCGATCGCGCGGGCGAGGACGAGCGCGATGATCGCACCGACCATGGCGACCGCGACGGACAGGATGCCGGTCGACGTCAGCAGGATCGCCGACGCGAAGACCACGGCCGGAAGAACGGCGCGCCGCGGCTCGAAGGCGAGCTTTCGGTCGGCGAGCGGCAGACAGCCGAGATCCGGCAGGACCTCCCGGAGCCTGAACTCGTCTCCCTTGAGCAGCAGGACGTCGCCCTCCCTCAAGGAGAGTTCGTGCAATCGGCCTTCGAAGCGGCGCCCCTGATTGTCCACGGCGACGAGACCGATCCCCCAGCGTCGGGGCAGGTCCAGGGAGGCGGGCGTACTCCCCTGCATCAGCGAATTCGGCCCGATGATCGCCTCGGTGAAGACGGTGCCATGGCCGCTGTGTCCGGCTTCTTCGAACTTCTCTGCAAGTTCAATCCCGTCGTCGGTCAGACGTTGCAGCGCATCGGCATCGGTCCGGACGAGGAGGATGTCGAGCGGCAGCAGCTTCGCCCGGTCCAGCCGGCCGAAGACGCGGCGCCCCTCCCGCAGGATTCCGTGTACGGCGACGTTGTATTCTTCGGCCAGTTCGCTCACCGTCCTGCCGGCGAGCGGAGAGGAGGGGCGGACCTGCAGCTCGGTTGCGTATCGGGGCCCTCCGGTGGTCGGCCGTTCCTCTGCGATCCGCTGCGCCGCCGGAAGCAGGCGCCAGCCGACCAGAACCAGAAAGAGCAGACCCCCGGCAGCGACGGCGGCTCCGGTCGGCGTGAAGTCGAACATCATGAAGCGTACGCCGGTCGCCTCTTCCCGGAAATTCGCGATCAGCAGGTTCGACGGCGTGCCGATCAGCGTCGTCATTCCGCCGAGGAGAGTGGCGAAGGACAGCGGCATCATCAGGAGCGAGGGCGGATAGCGGAAGCGGCGGCAGAGCGACATGGCGACCGGCAGCATGAGCGCCAAGGCAGCCACATTGTTCATGAAGCCGGACAGAAAGCCGCCGAGGCCGCAGAGGATCGCAAGATGAAGGGTTGGCCGCTCGAAGCGAAAGGCGAGGCGGTCCGCGATCAGGTCGATCGACCCGGATTTCGCCAGCGCCCGGCCGATCACCAGCACCGCCGCGACCGTCACCACCGCCGTGTTGCCGAAGCCCGAGAAGGCGTCCTCGGGCGTGACGACTCCGGCGATGACGGACGCCGTCAGGCATGACGCCGCGACGAGATCGAAGCGCCAGCGGTCCAGGACGAAGGCCGCGAGCGTGCAGCCCAGGATAACGATGATCGCGGCCTGATCGAAGGTCATCGGGAAACAGCGTATCAGGTCCGGACCTGTGCGGGGCCGGCGAGAGGGCAGGTGAGGTGGACGGGGACCCTGATCACCGGTTCGCGGCCCTGCGTTGGCCGTTCCCGATGAGATCGAGCCGGCCGTCGATGGCGTCCGTCAGGGACGTCCCGTCCAGGATCCGGACCGTTTCGTTGTGAACGAGCGCGAAGACTTTTCGGACCCGGCATGCCTCTTCGCTTTCGCAGTCGTCGCAGCGGCGATACGCCATTCGGCTTAGGCAGGGCAGGGGGGCGAGGGAGCCGTCCATCAGGCGGACAATCATGCCGAAGGTGATCTCCGACGCCGGCTTCAGCAACGAATATCCGCCGCTACGGCCGCGCTTGCTCTGCACGATGCCATGGTGCTTCAGGTCGAGCAGGATCTGATCCAGGAACGGCTTGGGAATCCTGTGTTCGCGCGCGATGTCGTTGACCAGCAGCGTCCGGCCCGGGCCGGCTTCGGCCATGGCGAGGAGGGCGCGCAACGCATACCGCGCCTTCTGTGACAGCATCAGGCCCATCTTCTCACGTTCCGCCCGTCGGTGCCCGCGATGGCCGCGCATCGATTGCGACCAGCGACATTTGAGCCTGCCAGGGCGGCCGGTTCAACCGTCATGGAAGGGACCAAGGCTACTGCCGTCCACGGCATACCGACGGCCCGAACCATCGTACGGTATGCAAATAATCCCTAATCGTTGCTCCGTCCCGTCATAATGGTCGATGGACAGTGACAGGCTGATTTTCGATCATTGACGCCTGAAGGTTGTATTTCGTTTGTCGAAAACAATGAGGATTTTTGCGAAGCGCACCTGAAAGCTATCCGAAGACGGTCGGGGGCGGCGATGAGAGATCCGATCAACAGCGAGATGGAGCGCGCAGACGCCGAGGAGAACGTGGAGCTTCGGAGCGGGCGTCCGCCGCAGCTTCGGCTCGACAGAGGAGAGCGTTCCGATGTTCCGAGCGTCGAGGCGGGCAGGCTTCTCGCTCCGCCGGCCGGACCGGCGATCGTCATCATCGACGAGAGGACGTTCACGCGGGACTGCATCGCCCAGTCCCTTCGCATCGCCCATGGCGAAGCGACCGTCGTTTCGTACGAAACGGTGGATGAATTCCTGAATGACCCGTCGGATTTCAGGGCGCTCGACCTCGTGCTCTACAATATCGGGGGGCGGCGGGCGACGGATCCGGAGGTGGATCGGGACATCGGGTGCCTGATGGAGGCGTATCCTGCCGTGCCGATCGCCCTTCTGTCCGAGATCGAAGAGGCCGATCGCATCGCCGAGGCGATCGAACGCGGAACCCGCGGCTATATTCCGACCAGCGTCAACCTGGCGGTCGCGGTCGAGGCCATGCGGCTGATCCGGGCGGGCGGCACCTTCGTGCCCGCGCGCAGCCTCGTCCACTCTGTCTCCAATCCCGGGCGTATCTCGGCCGGGAGGCGGGTGAAGGCTCCGTCCGATCCCCGTCTGACGCCGCGCCAGATGGCGGTCCTGCACTGCCTGCGGCAGGGCAAGGCGAACAAGGAGATCGCCAAGGAGCTGAACCTGCGCGAGAGCACCGTCAAGGTCCATCTCGCCCACATCATGCGGAGGCTGAATGCCAGAAACCGCACGCAGGTGGCACTGCTGGCGAACGGGCTGCTTGAGCGCAATGATCCGGCGTGAGGCCGAGGGGCGGCCGAATTCTCGCGGCGGCTTCCGGGCATAGGAAAAGGGCGGTGCCGCTGGCACCGCCCTTCCCTTTACGGTCGAAACCGTTTCGGTCGAACCGTCCTTAGAACGCCACCGAGGTGCCGACCAGGAAGACGGTCGCGTCGCCGGTGTCGCTGTCGATGAACGCCGAGTCGGCGTAGACCGCCAGGCCCGGGGCGACCGAGTAGGTCGCGCCGACCGAGTAGATGTTGGTGTCGATCTCGCCGCCGGCGCGGAGATCTTCGGTCGTCAGCGCGGCGTTGGCACCGAAGGTCCAGGCGTCGAACTCGTACTGGGCGCCGAGCTGGATGGTGTCGGCCTCGTCGGAGTCCGCGTCGGCCCGTTCGGTGATGGCGACGTACTGGGCGCCGACCGTCAAGCCACCGAAGCCGACGTTCAGACCGATGTCGTAGCCCTGCAGATCGTCGGTGTTGCCGACCGCCGAACCGAACAGGTAGCCGGCACCGACCAGGACGTTGAAGCCACCGAAGTCGGCCGCGTAGTTGGCGGCGACGCCGACCACGTTCTCGTAGTCGCCGTCGGCGGCGGTCCGCTCGGCGCCGGACTTGCCGGCATTGTCATCGGTCGGCGCGAAGCTGATACCGGCCTGGAAGCCGCTGAACTCCGGCGTCAGATAGGTGATCTTGGTGGCGTCGGTGTCGCCCATCGCCTCTTCGGCGTCCAGCAGGTAGGCGGTGCTGGTGGTACCGATCAGGTATTCGCCGTAGTTGCCGTCGAAGCCGCCGGAACCGAAGCCGATCGGGGCCGTGACGGCCAACTCCTTGACAGCGCCTTCCTTGTCGCCGAAGCGCAGGGTACCGAAGCCGCCGCGGATGTAGACGTACTGCTCGTCCTGCTCGATCTCACCGGCCGCGATGTCGTCCAGCTCGATCTCGGCGCCGTATTCGAGGCCGTTGTCGGCCACGCCGCGGGCGTTGAACTGGATCCACCCGTCCTGGCGGAAGTCGTAGTCGCGCTCGGCGGCGGCGTCGTTGTCCTCGTCGACCCAGCCGGCCTCGAACTGGGCGTAGCCCGAGATCTGCAGCTCGACCTGCGCGGCCGCTGAGGCGCTCAGCAGGCCGGCACCCAGGAGAGCAGTGCTCCCCAGAAGAATCTTCTTCATCACCTTCAACCTCCGAAAGCTGCGCCCGAAAGGCGCGTTTGGACCGATCACCCCATCGATCCGGGACCGCCATCGCGGCCTTGGCCATGACTTTTGAGCGATTCTAAGCGTCTTCGCAATGGTCTGGTGCAAATTTGCCGCACTTTGATGTAGGTGTGTGGCCATTACGCAACAGTCGGCCAACGGCAATGTCGGGCGCGTTGACCTCAAACGCCGAGCGTGACGGTGCGGGAGCGTGGAGTGACGAGCGCCCGCGCCATCGGCACCGCGTCGCGGAAATCGACGCCCTCGGCGATCGCGACGCCTAGGGCCAGCAGTTCCCGATCCAGGATGCGGCCGGCTTCGTCGACCGACATTTCGAGCCTGGAAAGTACCGTGCCGGCCGGCGGCCGGTGCCCGCGTCCAGCCCTCGGGCGCCTGTGAATATCGGAGGGTGTATGCCGTCACGGGCAAGCCTCGTGTGGCATTTTTGTGACATCGGTTCCCGGGCCGGGGAGGACGCCGCCAAAGTCGATGGCCGGGATGTGCGCGCGTCGCTGCGGTCGCTGCCGTCCCGCGACCCGGCGCCCCGCGCATGCGTCACGGTCGGCCGACTCCGGTCGATTCCACCCTCGGGGCGCGGCTTCCTCAGCCCCCGCCGATGCCTTCGTTGACGGTTCCGGTGCCGTCGCAGTGTGGACAGGGCATGCCGCCCTTCGTTCCGGTTCCTCCGCAATCGCGGCAGAGGGAGTCGCCGCTTCCCGGCGTTCCGGGTGGAGCCTCGTCACCGGGTTTCGGCGTGTCCGAAGGCTTCTCACGCTCATCCTGGCCCATGAACTTTCTCTCCTCGGGCGGACCCGGCGGCGCAACGGGGCCGGAGATCACGGCCGGTCGGGAGTGCAGGGTCCGGCATCAGCAACGGTCGACAGCGGGAGGACGTTCTCGGGGGAGGAATCGGCTGCCAGCCGATCCCGCGCGGAATCGATTCCGCCGAGATGATCGAATGCCGGCGCGCCCAATCGGTTTGATGAACCCATCGGTCGTCCGGGCCCGCGTCGAGCGGCGGCGCAGGGTCGGTCATGATCACGATGGCGGGGATGGTGCGTCGTCAGGCGACGCCTCGACAGAAATCACCGGCCCGGCGGGGGATGGCGCCGCCACACCGATGCGCGGGACAAGGTGGGCGCGAAGCGGCAGGCCGCGGTCTCGGGCTCGTCGGTGACGTCCTCCCGGGCACGCCCTACGGACCAAAAAGTTCGTACAAGCTGAAAAGCGCCGCCGGAAAGGATTCGGGGAGCGCGAGAAGTCTGACAGCAATGGTCGATTTGCCCTCAGACATGCCGACAGCACGGCCGAATGCCCCCTTGCATCCGCTGGCCCAGCGGGTGGGTTCGGCCGATTTGCCCGGGTTCCGGCGGAAGCCGCCCTCGCAGATACGCTGTTCCGGGCGTATCCAACCGCTGCAACCTGGCTCGAGGATTAAAGATGGCAGCGATGCGGACATACGCCTCCGACACGGTGAAGGCGGAAGCCTTCGCAGAGAAGGTCGGGGCCTGCTCGACGCTGGCGCGGGCGCTGCGATGATGCCGAGTCGACCGATGGGCTATCGATAGCCAATCCCGCCATGGTGTTCGAACACCTGGACCGGGGGACGGGTCGGCCCTGCTGTCGACCATATTGTGCAGGGAACCATCCTGCTCTCCCCGGCTCGACCGAATGGCGCATCGCGCCATGATTCCGTACGACCCGCTGTTTTGGAGACTGGGTTAGGTATAGCGGTCGTGCATGTACGGCGGATTATGCCGGTTCCTGGTGAGGGGGCGGAATGCTTCTGTATTCGTTTTGATCAAGAAACGATAAGGGCGCAATGTGGATGATTCGCTCTCCGATTGAGCGAGATCAAAGATGATCTTGCGATTTGCAATAGAAAAATAGTCATCAGGTTATGCGCGTCTTATAGGGAATATTAATAATACTTTAACGCTCGGCTTAATAGAAGCCGCTCGCTTGAGGCAGCATTGTCGCAGTTTTTCGCGTTGCCTGCCGATTTTTCCTTGATCGGCCGCATCTGCGTTCGGGAGCTGAACCGTTGTTCAAGAAACTATCCTTGATCAATAAGCTGCTGCTGGTCAGCAGCATTGTCGTCATCGTGTCCATCGGCATCGGCTCGACGCTGGTAGCCTGGTGGACACAGGAGCGAGCCCGCCAAGCCGTATTCGCCGAGGGCGAGCAACTCGGCCACCGTTACGCGATCGATATCCGGGGGCAGCTTGATGATGTTCTCGAAGTCGCGGAGGGGTTGCGCGGGGCCATGCTGAGCGCCCGACGCACCGGCGTCCTCGACCGCGATCTTGCCAATCAGCTCATACGCGACACGCTGGAGAACCATGCCGAATATCTCGGCGTCTGGTCTGGCTTCGAGCCCAATGCCTTCGACGGACGGGATGCCGACTTTGCCGGCGGACCGGGAACGGATGCGTCCGGGCGCTTCCTGTCCTACTGGAACCGGGGGGGCGGCACCATCGTCCTTGAGGCCCTTTCCGGCTACGACGAGCCTGGAAACGGCGATTACTATCAGATACCCAAGACGACCCTTCGTCCGGCGCTCATCGAGCCCTATTCCTATGTGGTGGCCGGCGAGGAGGTTCTTGTCACGTCCGTCGCCGTGCCGATCGTGGAGGACGACCACTTCCTCGGTGTGGTGGGGATTGACATCAGACTCGACGGAATCTGGGAGCAGCTGAAAGATATCCGACCCTTCGAGACCGGGGCCGTCTATCTGATTTCCAACGCCGGGAATTGGGTCGCGTTCGAGAAGACCGAGTTGCTCGGGAAACCGATCGAGCAGGCAAACGCTACGCTCGCCGAGGCCAAGGATGCGATCCGCAACGGCGAGTTCTAGGCCATGCAGGCATTCTCAAATGTGCAGCAAACGGTCGTGCAGCGCCTTTTCATTCCGCTGCATATCGACGAGATCCCGACTCCGTGGTCACTGCTGGTCGCTTTACCTATGCACCAAGCGGATGCGCAGGCGGCAGCGGTTCGAAACGCAATGTTCTCCGGCGGTGCCGTCCTGCTCGTCGTCATGCTTGCGGCGCTTGGAGCGGCGTCCACTCTGATGATCAAGCGGCCGCTCGGCCGCAGTATCGATGCCATCCACGGCCTGATTGCCGGGAACCTCGACATCGACGTGCCTGATCGTGGCCGTGGCGACGAAATCGGCGCCATCAACCGCGCTCTCGAACAGTTCCGCGAGAATGCGATCAGGGTGCGACGTCTCGAAGTTGAGCGGCAGGAGGCCGAGCAACGGGCAATCGAGGAGCAGCGGCGCGTCCGACTCGAATTGGCGGAGCGATTCGAGGCGAGCATTAAGGGGATCGTCGAGGCCGTAGCGGCGGCTGCCGAAGAGATGCACGGGGCTGCAACATCCTTGTCTTCGACTGCCGAGGAAACTAGTCGGCAGGCTGCTTCGGTGGCCGCAGCCGCCAGGCAGGCATCGGTCAACGTCGAAACTGTTGCTGCCGCTGCAGCAGAAATGAGCAGCTCAGTTGACGAGATCAGCCGTCAGGTTGCCGAGTCGGCTGCCATGGCTTCTTCGGCCAGCGAGGAGGCCGAGGACACCGGCAACAGCGTGCGAGCGCTGGCCGAAGCGGTCAGCCGCATCGGGGTGGTGGTTCAGATGATCACCGACATCGCAGCGCAAACGAACCTCCTGGCCCTCAACGCGACGATCGAGGCTGCCCGGGCAGGCGAGGCAGGTAAAGGCTTTGCCGTGGTGGCGAGCGAGGTCAAGGCCCTCGCAAACCAGACCGCGAGGGCGACCGACGAAATTGCGCAGCAGATTGCCGGTATCCAGGCAGCGACAGACGGTACGGTCACGGCCATCGATAGGATCCGTACGGCAATCACGGGCCTGAACAGCATATCTGGAATGATCGCTGCCGCCGTCGAGGAACAGAGCGCGGCAACGGCCGAGATAAGCCGAAACGCTCAAGAGGCTGCGACCGGGACCCAAAGCGTGTCCGGCAACATTGCCGGGGTCCAGCAGGGTTCGGGCGAGACCGGTGCCGCCGCAACGCAGGTGCTGGGCGCGGCGCGCGAACTTGCCCAGCAGGCCGAAAGCCTGCGCCGAGAAATCGACAGCTTTCTCGCCGGAATCCGCTCAGGGTGACCGATTGCTTGCCGCCTATTTGAAGGAGACAAAGGCGGTAGAGTGTGGATAAGGGGGCAGCGCCAGACACGGACGGGTCCGGGACGGAATACGTCCCGTGTCTGGCGCCATGGAAGGCGCGGACCAGGTAGCGGACATCTAGATCGGATGCAGGGAAGATGCCGTGAATCGCAAAGCCCGGCTGGTCGAAGCGGTCGTGCCGTCTCGGGCCTTCTAATGCCTGGACCCCGGATACGTCGGGATGGCGTCCAGGTCATGACCGGAGCGGTGCCGGCTCGACGTGGATCGAACCCGGGCAGGCGAGGGCGGCGACCGCATACGCGAGTGCAGACTTGTCGTTCGATCGAGTTACCCCGACCCTCCGCGCCGGTTCGGGAATGCATGGTGCGGTTGCTCTTTGAGCTTGGTTGCGATCAAGAGCAGCGCGGGGAACGAGACGGTTCGGGCAGCGTATGGCAGAGTCCGTCGAGGTCGAACCGCCTGCCGTCGGCTGTTCGGTGCGCGGTGAGGGTGTGAGATGGAGGCATTGCCGCTGTTTCCCAACCTCGCTGCGGAGTAGTCGCTTAGATGAGATCAATTGCCGGCCGAATATTCGGCTTGCCCGTTTAGTCACGACAAACCTTAAGTATTTCTAATAAGCATTTCTAAGTGTTCCGGATTGGGTGGCGATAGAAATAAAGGTCTATCAAAATTTCACTAAATGGATGGTTTTCGGCGGCAACCGATCGGTGCAAGGTAGGCACGATGCCTGAGGGATGGCGCTGACGCGAGGGAGGATCGGTTTACTGATCGGACCCGCCAGCAGCCATCTGCGTAGTTTGGACCGGTACGGCTCGATCGGGACGAGGTCGGGCGAACAGGTCGGCGGACAGCGGTTGTTGTGCGCAACTGCTGCTGATTGTTCGACGGCGCGACATCGGCTGATGCTGGCGCGTCTGGCTTTGAGCACCGCAATCCCGAAGGCTTTCACAGCTTATGATAAGAAAAAAATTCCATGCTCTTGGAGAAATTTTCACTATGGCCGGTCTCGGCTCGCGGTCTAGCCTCCCTGCTCACGGTAATATGCCGCGCGGCAAATCGCCGTACTTCGCTGCGGTAGAAGATGATATCCAGGGGAGGAAGCTATGAGGTCAGTTGCTAGCTCGTGCCTCGCCGCCCTTATGGTGGCGTCCGTTACGGTAGTCCCGGCGAACGCTCAGTCCGTGCGCTGGGATATGCCGAATGAATATCCCGCAACGTCGCCCCAAGGTGAAACCGATCAGTTCTTTTCCCAGCGTCTTTCTGAGCTGAGTCAGGGAGGCATCAAGATCACGCATCACTTCGGCGGTGCGCTGGGTTTCCGCTCGAAGGATCAACTCGATGCGGTCGCCGACGGAGCGGTGCCCGTCGCCAACACCTTCATTGCCCCACTGGGAGGAATCGAGCCGATGTTCCTCCTGATGTCCTTGCCGTTCCTGACCACCAGCCCGGAACAGGCGCGCGCGTTGTTCGAGGTGGCCGCTCCCTATTTCGATAAGGTTCTGGAGCGCCATAATCAAAAGCTCCTCTACTCTGCGCCTTGGGCGCCCAGTGGCCTCTGGTCCGTCACGAAGGTCGAAAGCATGAGCGACCTCGCCGGCATGAAGCTGCGTTCCTACGATCCGAGTTCCACGGAGGTGTTCCGTGCGGCCGGCGCTGCCCCAGTGCAGCTGAGCTTTGCCGACATCGTGCCGCTCTTGAGCGCTGGCGGCATATCTGGCGTCGTGACCTCCATCGAAGTTGGGCTTAGCGCCAGCTTCGACGAATACACCCCGTACTTCCTCGAGCTCAATTACGACAGCACCATCAATCTTGCCACGGTCAACCTGGATGCCTGGGAAGAGCTCACCGATGAACAGCGAGCGATCGTGACGCAGGCTGCGCGAGAGACCGAGGAATACGCCTGGTCGCGGATCGGAGAAGCTGTCCGTGAGGCCTACGACCTGGGTAAGCAGCGTGGTATGACCATCGTGACCGACATCGATCCGGTGTTCCGCGCCGCTCTGGTCGAAAAATCCGAGCCGGTCATCCAGGATTGGGTGGCGAAGGTTGGCGCTGACGGTCAGGCGATCCTCGATACCTATCGTGCATTGAGCATCAACTGAGTACTGCGTCGATCTGATCGGCTTCGTGGCGCTCGCCGAAGCGCGTCCCGAATGGGCGTGTCTGAGGGGGCGCCGTCCCGCCCTAGTCGAACGGAATATCGATAATGTCTTCTCCAGTCCAGCCCGGAGTTCCGTGCGCTCCTGGAAAAGGGGCGGACCACCTCGTTCGAAACCTATGTCACGGGAATCGAACGGATTGGGTCGCTGTATGGCTGGCTGGAGGACGCACTTGCGGATGCGGACGCCATCCTCGCTCCGGCAGCGCCGGATGTGGCGCCGGAGGGACGTGCGCAGACGGGAAGCCCGCATATGAGCCGGCCATGGCAGGCGTTGGGACTTCCGGTCGTGGCCTTTACCGCAGCCACCGATTCCGGTGGCTTACCCCTGGGGGTGCAATTGATCGCCAATCGTTGGCGAGACGGAATGTTGCTTCGTCTCGGCCACTGGGTGGATGATTTGATGCGGCGAGCTTGATATTTCTCACGAACAAGCGGTGACTTTGGGCCGCTTGTCCGGCGAGGAGCAATAATGAGCAATATTCCGCATCTGAATGCGTTGAGAGCCTTTGTTGTCGCGGCACGACACTTGAATTTCACCAAAGCAGCCAATGAGCTCCAGGTGTCGCCATCTGCAGTAAGCCACCAGATTCGGCTGTTGGAGAATTACCTGGAGACGAGATTGTTCATCCGGGGGGGCAGGTGTAATCGCTTTGACCCGAGAAGGTGAATATCTTCATCAGAAGCTGGAGGGGGCGTTCGAGAAGATCGGTGCAGCGATTGATGAGATTACGGGACTTCGCGGAGGCGCTACCATAAAGGTCGTTTTGCGACCTTTCTTTTCGAGCTTCTGGCTCGCACCAAGATTGAAGTCTTTCTGGGCCGCCCATCCGGAGGTCAATCTGAATCTTATTCATGCATTGGCACCGGAAACCATTCAGTTCGAAGAGATCGATGTCGCGATCGTTTGGGGGAAGGGCAAATGGGATGGGCTCGAAAGCACGTTGCTCGTCCCTGGCGAACTGACGCCGATCCTGCATCGGAGTCTCGCGGAACGACTGGGCGTCCCCCAGGTGCCGGCAGACCTGCTCCGCTACCCGCTGCTGCATGAGGAAAGCAAACTGAACTGGTCGACCTGGTTTGCACAAATGGGTGTGGGGGGTGGCATGGGGAAGAACGACCAGATCGTGGACGACACCAATGTCCGCTATCAGAGTATGATAAATGGTCAGGGCGTGATGCTAGGCTGCCCTAGTCTACTTAAAGACCAAATCGATTGCGGGGAGCTGATCCGGCCATTTTCCCATTTTCTCAGCGACTTCTCGTATTATCTCGTCTTTTCGGCCAAAAAACCGATCCGGTCGCGCTCTCGTAAATTCATCGAATGGATACTGAATGAATGTCGTCAGGGGAACGAGGGTTGATTTGGGCGGTCGGAATTCTTCTGCCGAAGTAATGGTAAATCTGAGGTCGCTATCACACAGGGGCCATCGCCGGACCGGGGCGTAGCGCCGGTGACCTGGATGTCCGAGAAACCGCACGAACGCGCCACGACCCGCGGCCGGGAGCTGGTTTCGCATCAACGGCCGTGCGATCAGTCGTTGGAGGACGCAAGGTGTGCCGCTGCCTTAATGGGAGGCGGGCTTCCGCCGGATGAAGCGCGCCGGCGGAAGGACTGGCCAACGTCACCTTTGGGACCCGTGATCTGACCGGCTACGCCGACCCCGAGCGCTGGACTTCGTGACCAGCCTCCACGCGATTCACGACCAGCGGGATCCGCTCGGCCTGGTCAAAGGACTCTGCGCCTCTTTGCGGCCGGGCGGAGTTCATCTCGTGCAGGAGATCGGCGGTTCGGCGCGGCTGGAGAACCATCTCGACTTCCCGATGGCGACGCTGCTTTATGCGGTGTCGCTCATGCATTGCACACCGGTTTCGATAGGCCAGGGCGGCGAGGGGATCGCTGTCATGTGGGGCTGGGAGACGTCCGAACGGTATCTGGCCGAAGCGGGCTTTACGAGCGTCGATCGCCATGTCCTGCCGCACGATCCGACGAATGTCTGGCTCGTGGCACGGAAATGAGGCCGGCCATGCTTGATCGCCTGAGGGCAGCAACCATTCGCGACGCCTGCCTCATGCGCGCGCGGGCACTTCCCGAATCCATCGTCATCGCCGGCGCGGACATACCTGAGGGGTGAGGGACTGCGGACAGGCGATCGGGTTTGGTCCGTATCCGGGGCTCCTTCGCCGAAATCCCGTCCTGGCGACCTGAACAATATCCGCCGCTTTCCACGGGAGCCGTCGGACTGATCGGTGGTCCGGACGATGCCGGACTCAGGCGTCCGGTTATCTGCTCGGCCAGGACGAATTGTTGCGCGGGCGGCCTCCTCTGGCTCATAGCCCGTAAGGTGGAGGCGGGCCGCCTTGTTGACAGTTGCTGGAAGCCGGTGTTATTCCTCTAGAAAGAATTCAATTCCGGTAATCGGAATAAAATACTTCCTGGGAGGAAGCGAGTTGCGCGTGTGCCTGACCGATTGCCGGGGCACGGGGATGGCCGAGTCTCCGCGAAGGGCGGCGGCCGATGCCTCCTGGGAAGTTCTGTCAGGGCGAAACCCATCCGGCCTGCATGAATTTTGCCGGCGGGCCTTCCGACAACAGATCCGACCCGGACGCCTATCGGACTTCCGCGTGCGGACCGATCGCAGCGCGTCGACCCTGCGTGCCCGGACCTCCGGTCAGGCGTGGATCGGCGCTGCGTGCCTGAAGAGCTCTTCGGCCGAAGCCTGGCCCGGGCGGCGCGGAGCCGACTTCCACCGTTCCCAACAGAAGAGCGAAAGCCCGTTTCCATGAAGATCCACAACCGGTTCACCATTCCGCTGCCGCCGGACGAAGCGTGGCAGGTTCTCAACGACATTCCGCGCGTGGCCAATTGCGTACCGGGCGCGAAGCTGCTGGAGCAGCGGGACGACAGCTCCTACCTGGGCACGGTTGCGGTCCGCCTCGGTCCGGTGGCGCTCAGCTTCAAGGGCACCTTCACCTACAAGGAAGTCGACGCAAGCGCGCGCCGGGTTCGCGCCGAGGCGAGCGGAAACGAGGAGAAGGCTCGCGGCAATGCGCGAGCCGAAGTGGCCTTTTCCCTTGCGGAGGAGAATGGCGGGACGCTCGTCGAGGTCGATACCGACCTGCAGCTTGCCGGCTCGATCGCTCAATACGCCCGTGGCGGCGGACTCATTCAGAGCACGGCCCAGGTGCTGATGGACCAGTTCGCGAAGAATCTGGCGCGCGAATTCGCGAACCGGCCGGCGACTGCAACCGTGATCGCCGCCGCAGACGAAGGACCGGCGCAGCAGACCACGGCCGACGCGCCCGCAGGCGGCAGCGCGGAGCAGGAGAGGGCTTCGTCTTCGACGCAGGCAGATGAGACCCGTTCGTCCCCCGCCGAAATCTCGGGCTTCACCCTGCTGTGGCAGGGGCTGTGGCATGCCCTGTGGAGCGGCTTAGCGCGGCTTTTCGGAAGGGGTAGGTGAGGCGCGTTCCCGCACTTCGCCGGTGCCACCAAGGCTTTCTGATTGGGAGAAACGACATGGCGGAAAAGGCCTTTCGGGTAGAAGAGACGGGGCGGACGTCGACGGTCTGGCTGATGCGGCCCGATCGGGGAAACAAGCTTCTCACCGATGAAATCCGCGAGCTTGGCCGGGCGATACGGCAGGCGGGAAGCCGCGACAACGTGGTTGCCGTCCTCGTGCGTGCCGAAGGGGAAGCCTTCTGCCTCGGCCGGGAACCCGATCCTGCGGGGAAGGCGCCGACGACGGCCTTGGGACTGCGCAGCGGCGTGACTGAGCCGATCCTCGACCTCTATGCCGATGTGCGGGCGACGCCCGTTCCGGTGATAGCGGTCGCGCAGGGCGAAGCCAGGGGGTTCGGCTGCGCCCTGGTCGGCCAGTGTGATCTCGCGATCGCCGCCGACAGCGCGCGCTTCTCGATGCCGGAAATGGATGCGCATCTTCCGCCCACGCTGGCGATGTCGGCCGTGCTGGGCAAGATCCCGCCCAAGCGCCTGATGCACCTCGTCTACACGCGATGCCAGATCAGCGCGGAGGAGGCTCTGTCGCTCGGCCTGCTAAGCCAGGTGGCTCCGCGCGCCGAACTCGACGCGACGGTGGAGGAGACGGTGGGCCGCCTGACGGACCGCAACCGGGCGGCGGTGTGCGCCGTGAAGGAATACATGAACCTCGCGCCGCATGTGGATCCGGCCGCCGCATCCCGGCTCGCCGCGAACATTCTTTCCGTCGTCCTCTCTTCTCCGAAGGAGCTTTGACATGCCCGTAATCGACGTCAATGGAGAGAGCCTTCACTACGTCCGTGAAGGCTCGGGCGATCCGCTTGTCTTCGTGCACAGCCTCGGCACGGCCGTCTGGCTGTGGGAGGAGCAGATCCGCCGGTTCTCGAGCGAATACGAGGTGCTGGCGTTCGATGCGCGGGGGCATGGCGGCTCGACCAACAACGGCGGGGTGACGCTGCGCGACATCGCATCCGACATTCACCTCGCGCTCTCGCAACTCGGCATCCCTTCGGCGCACTTCGTCGGGATCTCGATGGGCGGGCTGATCCTGTCGCACCTTGCCGGCATGCATCCCGAGGCGGTGCGGAGCCTCGTCATCGCCGACAGCTTCGCCACCATGGGGCCGCAAGGGGCGGAACGCGCAGAAGCCCTGGCGCAGCAGATCTCCGCATCGACGATGGCCGAGTATGGCCGGCGCTATGCGCAAGAGACCCTGCTGCCGTCGACGCCGGAGGCCATTCACCGCGCGCTGGCGGAAGGCATGGCCGCGATGAAGATGGACGACTATCTCCAGACCGTCCGTTCGATCTTCACCTCCGAGGTGCGCGAGCAGATGAGATCTTTCGGGGTGCCGACCCTCGTCATCTGCGGCGAGAAGGACAACCGGACGCCTCTCGCCAAGTCGGAAGAGATCGCGGGCCTCGTGCCCGGCGCGCGACTGCAGGTCATTCCCGACGCGGCGCATCTTGCCAATCTCGACAATCCGTCCGCCTTCAATGACGCCCTGGATGGCTTCCTGAAGGCCCAGGCGCGATGAGCGACGGGGTGAGGCGGGGCTACGCCGACCTGCACGAGCATCTGGCGAAGCTCGAGGAGCGCGGCCTCCTGTACCGGATCGACGAGCCGGTGAACAAGGACACGGAGATGCATCCGCTCGTCCGCTGGCAGTTCCGCGGCGGCATCCCGGAAAGCGAGCGTAAGGCGTTCCTGTTCACCAACGTGATCGACAGCAAGGGGCGCCGGTATGACCTGCCGGTGGTGGTCGGCGCCTTTGCCGCCAACCCGGAGATCTACCGGATCGGCATGGGGGTCGAGACGCTCGACGACATCGGCCCGGCCTGGGCCCGCGGGATCGCGAACCCCATTCCGCCGCGCGTCGTGGAAAGCGGCCCGGTCCACGAGGTGGTAATCGAGGGGGCGGACCTGAAAGGACCCGGCAAGGGGCTGGAGGCCCTGCCGATCCCGATCTCCACCCCCGGTTTCGACGCCGCGCCCTATCTGACGATGACCGGGGTCATCACGAAGGACCCCGATACGGGCGTCCAGAACATGGGCACCTATCGGGGCCATCTGAAGTCGTCCGACCGGCTCGGCATGATGATGCTGGTCAACATGCGCGCGGGCGGCATCGAACACTGGCGCAAGACCCGCGCAAGGGGCGAACGCATGCCGATCGCGATCGTCATCGGCGCACCTCCGGTCGTCGCGTTCCAGGGGCCGCAAAAGCTGCCCCAGGGGATCGATGAGCTCACCGTCGCGGGCGGCCTCGCCGGCGAGCCGATCAACGTCGTACGGGCCCGGACCGTGGACCTTCTTGTCCCGGCCGAGGCGGAGCTGGTCATCGAGGGCTATGTCGACCCCGAGGTGCTGGAGCCGGAGGGGCCCTTCGGGGAGAGCCACGGCTACGTGGCCCTCGAGGACTACAACGTGGTCATCGACGTGACCGCCATCACCCATCGGAAGGATGCGGTGCTGACCTCGATCATATCGCAGGTCACGCCGTCGGAATCGAGCGTCGTGAAGCGCCTCGCCTACGAGCCGATGTTCCTGTCGCATCTGCGCGATCATCTGGGGATCAAGGGCATCAAGCGCGTCGCGCTGCACGAGCCGCTGACCAACCTTCGGCGCTTCGTCTTCCTCCAGTTCCGGCACGGCACGCCGCGCACGGAGGTGTGGCGTGCCCTTCACGGCGCGATAACGTTGCAGGCGGCGGTGGGGAAATTCGTCGTGGCGATCGACGAGGATATCGATCCCGACAGCCCCGACGCCGTGTTCTGGGCCATGGGCTATCGCTGCGATCCGGCCCGGGACACGCATATCGTGCCCTATCGTGAATTGGGCCATGGCCCTCGGACGGACGAGGTGACCCCGGCTTCGGCGATGCTGATCGATGCCACGATGAAGCATCCGATGCCGCCTGTTGCCCTCCCGAAGAAGGAGTTCATGGAGAATGCGAAGCGGCTGTGGGAGCGTCTCGGCCTGCCGCCCCTGAAGCCCGAAGCCCCGTGGCACGGCTACTCGCTCGGCGACTGGTCCGAGGAATGGGATCGCAATGCCATGCAGGCGACGGAGGGAGACTGGATGAAGCGCAGCGAATCCTACCGCCAGCGACGGCGCACGGGGATCGCGCCGAATACGTCCGTCCGGGCCGTGGAGGACGGTCCGGAGAGCACTCAATAGCCTGGCCCCCCGTTCCCCGGGGGTGGGGCGACTTCCGCAGGCGGGCTGCCTCCGCCGTGCTCCGTTCGCGACGGGCGAACGGCATCGCGGGCATCTCCGGGTCCGTATCCCGGCGAACAAGCCGGTTTCCGATCATCAGAGGAGGACTGAATTATGAATGACGAAGAGCGCTACGAGGCAGGCCTCTCCGTTCGCCGCAAGGTCTTGGGGGATGCCTATGTGGACAAGTCCCTCGCCTCCGCCGACGATTTCAGCAGGCCCTTTCAGGATCTCGTCTCGCGCTACTGCTGGGGGGACATCTGGTGCCGCGAGGGGTTGAGCTACAAGCAGCGCTCGATCGTCAACCTGGCCATGATCGCGGCTCTCAACCGCCCGCATGAACTGAAGCTGCATGTTCGGGGGGCGATCAACAACGGCCTGACCAAGGAGGAGATCCGCGAGATTCTTCTTCAGGTCGCCGTCTATTGCGGCATTCCGGCGGGGCTCGATTCCTTCCGGATCGCCCGGGAGGCGTTCGCCGAGATGGAAGCCGAAAGCCGGGCCCAGGGCGCAGGCTAGCCGGACCCGCGGGAGCGTCGCCGCCGCTTGGGCCATCGCCCCTGCGTGACGGCCGCGGACGCCGCTCCGGTGGCCGACTCCCGACCAATCTTCTTCGCACGCTCGCTGCACCGGCGGCGCGGATGATCCCGCTTCGCCGGACGGGAAAGCTTGTTCTCCGAAATGGGGTCGGTTCGGCATTTATCGGAAACATAAGCGCGCTGCATGTGCAATTTCCGCCCAATCGCGGTTGACAGCTTTCGGCGAGCACGTTATTCCTAGTAGCAGAATACGATTCCGTTGAACGGAATTACACAGTCGGGCCAGCCGCTCGACGGAGGGAGGAACCGGGAATTGAGCGAACTCGCGCCCCCAATTGCGTCTGCGCCCGTGTCGGAGGGTGCGGCTCTCATCGATGAAAGGCTGCTGAGGATCGGTCAGGACGGCGACGTCCGGCTCGTGTGCGGCCGTTGCGCCAGTTGCGGCGCCGAAAGCTTCCCGCAGGCGGCTGTCTGCGCCTCCTGCCTCTCCCAGGATATCGAGCCTTTCGAGCTGGCTGGCCCGGGTACTCTCTACGCCTATTCGATTGTCCATCAGGCGCCGCGTCACTGGGATGTGCCCTACGCGGTCGGCTACGTCGATTTCCCCGGCGGACTTCGGGTGTTCGGCCACATCGCGGGCCCGTTCGAGAAGCTGTCGATCGGCAAGACGGTGGAGCTGAAGCTGGGCAAGCTCGGCGCCCGACCCGATGGCACGCCGCTCTCCAGCTACGTCTTTGCGGTGAAGGAGTGAGCCATGCGTGAGGTCAACGTCATCGGCGTGGGGCTCACCCCGTTCGGCAAGTTTCCGGAGAAGACACTGGGTGAGATCGGCTGGCCGGCGGTCCGCCAGGCGGTGATCGAAGCCGAGATCGACCCGAAGTCGATCGGCGCCGTCTACTGCGGCACCGGACTGGGCGGGATGCTCGCCGGGCAGCGCGTGATGAAGCATCTCGGCATCACCGGCATGCCCATCGTCAATGTCGAGAATGCCTGCTCCTCGTCCTCATCGGCACTGCGCCAAGGGTGGATGGCCGTCGCGAGCGGATGCCACGACATCGTCGTGGTCCTCGGGGTCGAAAAGCTCACGAAGTTCGGCGGCGGCACCCTGCCGCTGGAGGCCGAGGACTGGGAGGTCATGCAGGGCATGATCATGCCGGCGCTCTACGCGATGAGGGCGCAGCGCTATATGCATGAATACGGCCTTACGATCGAGCAGCTCTCGGACGTTTCGGTCAAGGCTCACAATCACGGCGCGCTCAACCCGCACGCCCAGATCCGCAAGCGCGTCACCCGCGAGGAAGTCATGAACTCGCGGCCGGTCGCCGACCCGTTCACGTTGTGGCATTGCTGCCCGACGGGCGACGGCGCCGCCGCTGTCGTGCTGGCCGATGCGGCGACGGCCCGCAGGCTCGGCTCGCGCAAGCCGGTCCGCGTCGCGGCTTCGGAAGTCACCTCGGGCATCTACACGAACGGCTTCCGCGAACTCACCTGGGCGGAACTCACCGCGCGCGGCGCCAAACATGCCTACGAAATGGCCGGGATCGGTCCCGAGGACATCGACGTGGCGGAGATCCACGACGCGTTCACCATCGCGGAGCTGATGTATTACGAGGCGTTCGGCTTCTGCGAGCGCGGAACCGGGTACCAGCTTCTGTCGAGCGGACGGACGTCGCTCGGTGGCGACATCGTCGTGAACCCGAGCGGTGGCCTGCTGTCGCGGGGCCATCCGATCGGCGCCACCGGCGTGGCGCAGGCGGTGGAGATCGTGTGGCAGCTCCGCGGCGACGCGGGGGAGCACCAGGTGGAGGGCGCCAAGGTCGGCCTCACCCATGCTACCGGCGGCGGCGTCGCCGGCTACGACCATGGCGCCTGCTCAATTCATGTGTTCACGCGATGAAGCCCGCTCCCTTCGAATACCACCGGCCGCGGACGCTCGACGAAGCGGTCGAGCTGATGGCGACGCTGGACAATCCCAAGGTCCTGAGCGGCGGCCAGTCCCTCGTGCCCATGATGAACTTCCGGTACGTCATGCCGGATCACATCGTGGATATCTCCGGGATCGCCGAGATCTCCGGAATTTCGCGGCAGGGGGACGAAATTCGCATCGGTGCCTTCACCCGGCAGCGCGAGATCGAGTTCTCCGAGCTGATCCGCGATGCGGCGCCGCTTTTCCAGGCCGGGCTCAAGCATGTGGGGCACCGCCAGACCCGAAACAGGGGGACGATCGGGGGCTCGCTCGCCCATGCCGATCCGTCTGCCGAGCTTCCGACGGTCTGTCTCGCCCATGACGCGGTCATCGAGATCGCCGGACAGGCGGGCCGGCGCGAAGTGCCGATGCGCGAATTCAATCTCGGCTTCATGACGACGGCCGTGGGCTACGACGAGGTGCTCGCCGGCATTCGCTTCCGCCCCTGGCGGCCGGGCCACGGCTATTCGTTCCAGGAGTTCGCCCGTCGCCACGGCGACTTCGCCATCGTCGGCGCCGCCGTCCTCCTGGAGGTGGATGCGGGCGGCGTCGTCGAGCGCTGCGCCGTCGCGCTGTGCGGGACGGGGGTCGGTCCGGTCCGTCTCGACCAGGTCGAAGCGATGCTCGCCGGCCGCCGCCTGGATGACTCGCTGATCGAGGCCGCAGGGCGGGCCGCCGGCGACGTCGATGCCCATGAGGATTTTCATGCCAGCGCCGCCTACCGTCAGCACCTCGCCCAGGTGCTGACGATGAGAGCCTTGAGAGAGGCGGGCGCACGCGCGGCATCGGGAAGGAGCTGACAAGTGTCATCCGTGACCATCACAGTGAACGGCAAGGAATACCGGCGCGAAGTAGAGCCGCGCATGACGCTGGCCGACTTCCTGCGGCATGAGCTTGGCCTGACCGGTACGCATCTGGGCTGCGAGCACGGGGTGTGCGGCGCCTGTACGGTGCTGATCGACGGCCGGACCGGACGCTCGTGTCTCACCTTCGCGGTGCAGGCGGACGGCTGCTCGATCACGACGATCGAGGGGCTGGCCTCGGAGGACGGCACGCTGAACAGCCTGCAGCAGGCGATGCAGGAACATCACGGTCTGCAGTGCGGCTTCTGCACTCCCGGCGTCCTCATGACCCTGACCGAACTTCTGTCGGACGTGCCCTCCCCGTCGGAGGAGCAGGTTCGCGAAGCTCTTACGGGCAATCTCTGCCGATGCACGGGCTATTCGGGAATGGTCGCTGCCGCTCTTCAGGCGGCCAAGAGCATGCAGTCGGAGCGGGGATAATGGGGGCGAAGCAATTCGGCGCTCGGGTCGAGCGCTTCGAGGACAAGCGGCTGCTCACCGGAAAGGGCCGCTTCATCGACGACATCGCTCTGCCCGGAACGCTTGAGGCCGCGTTCCTCAGAAGCCCGCACGGCCATGCCCGCTTCACCCGCATCGATGCCTCGGCCGCGCTCGGCATGCCGGGTGTCAGGGCGGTGTTCACGGCGCAGGACCTGCCGGGCGTCATGGCCACGCAGCCCATACCTCTCATCGTTCCGAACCCGGCGCTGAAGGCGTCGCCGACCCAGCACTGCCTGGCGGTGGATGAGGTGTGCTACGTCGGTCAGGCCGTGGCGGTCGTGATCGCCGACAGCCGCTACCAGGCCGAGGACGCGCTTTCGGCCATCGACGTCGACTATGACCCGCTGCCCGCAGTGAGCGACCTCGCCGCGGCGGCATCGCCCGATGCGCCGCGCGTTCACGTTTCGCTGGAAAGCAACGTCGTCGCCAGCTTCCCCATGGTGTCCGGCGATGTCGACGCGGCCTTTGCCGGTGCGCCCCACGTCTTCAAGGAGAAGATCTGGCAGCACCGCGGCGGCGGGATGGCCATGGAGACCCGCGGCGTCCTGGCGGATTATGACGAGCGCGAGGACATGCTCTCCGTCTGGACGGCCTCGCAGACGCCGCATATCGGTCGGCGGATCCTCGCCGACCTCCTGCAGCGCAACCCGGACCAGATCCGCGTCAAGGCCCCCGATGTGGGCGGAGGCTTCGGCCCGAAGGCCATCTTCTATCCGGAAGAGGCGGTCATCGCGGCGTGCGCGCTGATGATGCGCCGGCCGGTGAAGTGGATCGAGGATCGGCGCGAGCATTTCCTCTGCGCCACCCAGGAGCGGGACCAGCACTGGGACGTCGAGATTGCCTGTGACGACGACGGCAGGATCCTCGGCGTGCGCGGCTCCCTGCTGCACGACACCGGCGCCTTCGTGCCTTGGGGCATCATCATGCCCTATATCGCGTCCACCACCATGCCGGGCCCATACGTGCTGCCGGCCTACAGGCTGGACGTCACGATCGTCCTCACCAACAAGGTCGCGACGACGCCGGTGCGCGGGGCAGGGCGGCCGCAGGCGGTCTTCGCGATGGAGCGGCTGATGGATCGCGCGGCGCGGGAACTGGGCATCGACCGCGCCGAGATCCGCCGCCGCAACATGATCCGGCCCGAGCAGATGCCTTACGCCGTCGGCCTCGTGTTCCGGGACGGAAAGCCGCTGGTCTACGACAGCGGCGACTATCCCAAGGGGCAGGCGGTCGCGCTGGAGAAGGCCGACTACGAAGGGTTCGAGGCCCGGCGCCGGGAAGCGGCGGCCCAGTCCCGCTATATCGGCATCGGCATCGCGAACTATGTCGAAGGCACCGGGCTCGGCCCCTATGAGGGCGTCTCGGTGCGGGTCCTTCAGGACGGCAAGGTGATGGTCGCATCAGGGGCCACGAGCCAGGGGCAGGGCACCGAAACGACACTCGCCCAGATCGTCGCGGAGGAACTCGGGTGCCGTATCGAGGACGTCGTCGTGACGCTCGGCGACACGCGGGCAATTCCCGACGGGATCGGGGCCTTCGCCAGCCGACTCGCCGTGAACGCCGGCAATTCGGCGGCGACCGCCGGCAAGGTGGTCCGCCAGCAGGTTGTCGATCTCGCCGCCCGGGTGCTCGGCGTCGCACCCGAGGACATCGACATCGAAGACGGGCGGGCCATCTCGCGGCATGGAAACCGGGAGTCGATCACCTTCGGCGAGCTTGCCCGCTTCTCGCAGGGACAGCCGGGATTCTCCTTCGCGCCCGGGCAGGGCGTCGGTCTGCAGCATACGGCCTATTTCACGCCGACCCAGGCGACCTACTGCAGCGGCACGCATGTCTGCGAGGTCGAGGTCGACATCGAGACCGGCGGGATCAAGATCCTTCGCTACACCGTGGCGCACGACAGCGGGCGCATCATCAATCCCCTGATCGTCGACGGCCAGGTGCAGGGCGGCGTCAGCCACGGCATCGGCAATGCTCTTCTCGAATGGATGAAGTACGACGAGAGCGCGCAGCCGGTGACCACCACCTTCGCCGACTATCTGCTGCCGATGGCCACCGACGTGCCGACATGCGACATCGTCCATGTCGAAACGCCGACGCCCTTGAATCCGCTCGGCGTGAAGGGCGCGGGCGAGGGCGGTACGATCCCGGCCGCTGCCGCCATCATCTCCGCCATCGAGGATGCTCTGTCGCCGTTCGGAGTAACGTTCTCCGAGACTCCGCTTACGCCTGACCGCATCGTAGAAAAGCTCGCCAAAGCGGGCGCCTACAGATGGAAGGGAACGGCATGAGCGATCAAGGAGAAACGACGATCGGCACGGTTGCGCGCAGCATCGAGATGCTGCGCTACTTCGCCGAACACAACGACACCAGCATCAAGTCCTTGTCCGAGAACCTGGGTCTCGCGCCCAGTACCTGCCACCGCCTCCTGGATCTCTTGATGCGCGAAGGCATTGTCGAGCAGGACAAGGCGACGCGCCGCTACCGCATCGGGCCCGAGTTCTTTCGCATAGCGTTTCTGGTCCATTCCCACAGCAATGTCAGGGACATCGCCCGGCCGCATCTCCAGCGCATCGTCGAGCGTTGCGACGAGACCGCGGTGCTCTGCCTCTACATCGGGGCGACACGCAAGCTGATCTTTGCGGAGCGGGTCGATTCGAGCCACCTGCTTCGCTACCAGCTCCCGATGAACGTGCCGATGTCGGTGCTGTGGGGCGCCTCCGGCCGCTCGGTCCTGGCCTTCCTTCCGGAGGAGGAGGTCGAGGCGATCTACGCCTCCGAGGGGGCGGCGCCGGCCTCCGGCGATCCGCTTCCGGATCTCGCCACCCTCAAGGCATCCCTCTCCGAGATCCGCAGGCGAGGCTATGCCACGTCGTCCGGAGAGAAGATCGCCGGCGCGGTCGGCGTGAACGCACCGCTGTTCGGGGCCGACGGTAAGGTCATCGGCAGCATCGGGGTGACGGTACCCGCAACCCGCATCAGTCCGGAGGAGGCTGTCGGACTCGCCCCCATGATCTGCCAGGTGGCGGTCGAGCTTTCCTTGAGCCTCGGCGCGCGGCGCTCCGTCCTCGAAGCGCAGTGTCCGGCCCTCTTTCCAGAGTTGACCTAGATCATGCCAGTTGCTTCGAACGCTCAAGCGGGCCCGCTTTCCCACTTGCGGGTGCTTGATCTCACGCAGTTCCTTTCCGGCCCGTTCGCGACGCAGATCCTCGGCGACCTGGGCGCGGAGATCATCAAGATCGAGGCGCCCGAGGGAGACATGACGCGGCGGCTCCCGCCGCATTTCGTCGCCGGGGACAGCGCCTATTTCCTCAGCGTCAACAGAAACAAGAAAAGCCTCGCGGTCGACATGAAGACCAGCGCCGGGCAGAAGCTCGTACGGGATCTCGCGCTGGCCTCCGACGTCGTGATCGAGAATTTCCGGCCGGGCGTCCTGGCTCGCCTGGGGCTCCGCTATGAGGACATCGCCGCGGAAAAGCCCGGGATCGTCTGGGCCTCGATCAGCGGATTCGGCCAGGACGGTCCTTATCGCGACCGCCCGGCCTACGACATGATCGTGCAGGCCCTGTCCGGCGGGATGAGCATCACCGGCGAGCCCGACGGCAAGCCGGTCCGCTCGGGAATTCCGCTCGGTGATCTCGCCAGCGGGCTCTATGCCGTGATCGGCGTTCTGGCGGCGCTGGCCGAACGGCAGGTCACCGATCGCGGCCGGTATGTCGATGTCTCCATGCTCGACTGCCAGATCGCCATGCTGAGCTACCAGGCGGCCTATTACCTGCAGTCGGGCCAGGTTCCGCTCAGGCAGGGTTCGGGACACGATTCGATCCCGACCTATCGGAGCTTCGAATGCGAAGGCGGCGAGAACCTCGTGATCACCGCGAATACCGAGCGGATGTGGGCGAGGTTGTGCGGCGTCCTCGGGCTTGACGAGCTGGTCAGCGATCCCCGGTTCAAGACGAATGCCGACCGCTACCAGCATCGTCACGAGCTCTGGGCCATCCTGGAAGAGCGCTTCCTGACGAAGAAGGCCGAGGACTGGGTGCAGATGCTGGTCGAGCGGGAGGTTCCCGCCGCCGTGGTCAACACCCTCGATCGGAGCCTGTCCGATCCGCAGGTTCTCCACCGCAACATGGTGCTGTCGCTCGAGCGCGAAGACGGCGTCCAGGTGCGGGTGGCCGGCAATCCGATCAAGTTTCCGGGAGGGCAGGAGCGACATACGTACCCGCCGTCCCTGACCGGCCGCGAGGCCGACATTCTTGGTCCCGTGCTCGGTCTCGACGGCGCGGCGATCGAGGCGCTCCGGCAGTCCGGGGCGCTTGGGTGATCCGGCCGGACCCGGCTCGGCACGAGCCATCCAGGCCTAGGAAGAGAAGCAAGCAGCAGGGCGGGAAGACCTGCAAACCGAAGGAGGGGATGCCATGATGAATCGTAGACAAATCCTGCAATCGACGGCCGCCATCGGTGCGATGGCCATGGCGATGAAGGGGCGGAGGAGCCTCGCCCAGGGCACGCCGTGGCGCCATGCCATCGTGCAGGCCAAGGCCGACGCAGGTTTCTTCTTCATTGCCAAGGAGAAGGGGTTCTGGGAGCAGCAGGGCCTCGACGTTGAGATCGTCGAGCTCAAGGGCTCCAAGGATGTGATCCGCGCGCTGCTGGCGGGAGAGGCGGATTCCTCGGACTCGATCCCCGCCGACATCATTCCGGCGTGGGAGAAGGGCGCCGACGTCCGCGTCATCGGCTCGACGATCATCGGCTACCCCTATGCGATGTATGTCCGGAAGGACATCAACGATTGGAGCGAGCTGGCTGACAAGACATTCGGGGTGTCGAGCCCGGGATCGGCCCCGCACATGTTCGCCCTGGCGATGCTGCAGACGGCCGGCGTTCCCACCGACAACATCAAGATCGCCAATGCCGGCGGCACCACGGGGCGCATCAAGGCGCTTGCGGCGGGCACGCTCGACGCCACCGCCGCGTCGACGGAATTCATTCCTGATGCCGACGCGCTGGGGATCAAGGTTCTGGGCGAAGCCCAGGACATGGCGCCGGAGTTTCCCCGCTTCGTCCTGACGATGGCGGGTGACACCGTCGACACGCGCGCGGACGACGCTGCCCGCTTCGCGGCAGGCTACATTCAGGGGCTCCGCTACGCCGTGGAGCACCGCGACGAAATCATCGCGCTGTCGGCCAAGCGGCTGGACGCGGACCCTTCGGACAGCCGGTTCGCCTATGCCTATGACGAGATCGTCAACAACAACATGATCTCGCTCGACATGTCCATGCCGATCGAAAAGATCGACTGGATGCAGAACATGATGCTGTGGCTCGGCGAGATCAAAGAAAAGATCCCGTTCGAGCGCTATTTGGCCCCGCAGATTCGCGACAAGGCACTGAGCCTTGTCGACCAGGTCTGAGCCGATGAGCTCGGTGTCAGCCATGCGGATTGAGGGGACGTCGTCCTCGGCTCAGAGCCGTGCGCCGAACGTCATCGAGGTCCGGAACCTCGAAAAGTCTTATCCCGGCAGCGGCGGTCGTTCCGTACGGATCCTCCAGGACATCTCGTTCGATGTCGCGAAGGGCGAGTTCATCGTTCTGACCGGGCAGAGCGGCTGCGGGAAGACGACCCTGCTCCGGATCCTCATGGGGCTGGTCGAAGCATCGTCGGGCACGGTGATGGTGTCCGGTAAGCAGGTGCGCGGCTGCGACAGCAAGCGGGCGATGGTCTTCCAGTCGTCGCAGCTGCTGCCGTGGCGTACGACCCTTCACAATGTGGAGCTCGGCCTCGAGACGCAGGGAGTGCCGAAGGCCGAGAGGCGCGCGCGTGCCGAGCGCTATCTGGAGATGGTGGGGCTTTCCGCGGCGGCCCACCATCGACCGGACCAGCTTTCCGGCGGTATGCGCCAGCGGGTGGGCATCGCCCGGGCGCTCGCCGTCGAGCCGGACGTCCTGCTGATGGACGAACCGTTCGGTGCGCTCGACGCCCATACCCGGGAGTCGCTGCAGAACGAGCTGCTCACCCTCCATGCGGAAATGGGAAAGACGATCGTCTTCGTCACCCATGACCTCGACGAGGCGGTGCTTCTGGCGGATCGGGTCATCGTTCTTTCGCCTCTGGGCCAGATCGGCGCGATCATCGACGTCCCGCTGGAGCGGCCGCGTCTCGAACCCGAGCTTCTGCGGACCCGCAAGGCCTTCGTCGAGACGCGGTACGAGATCTGGAAAACCATGAAGCAACTCGAAGGCTTGAGACGGCCGGCCTGAGCCGCGCCGTCGGGAGATACACCATGAGAGCAAGCAAAAGCTCGGCGATCGCCTTCCTGTCGGTGGTGGTCGTCCTGACGCTCTGGGAGGTTCTCGGGCGAGAAGGCAATCCGCTCTTCTCTTCGCATCCCACCGCCATCTGGAGCTCCTTTGCCGGGATGGTTGAGAGCGGCGTTCTCGGCGCCGCTCTTCAACAGAGCCTGAAGTCGCTGGCCGTCGGCTATGTGGTCGCGGTCCTCGTCGGCGTCCCGATCGGCATCGCGCTCGGCCGCTATCAGACGGCGGAGGCTGCCGCCGGCTTCTATTTTCTCGGTCTCGACGCGGCCCCGCTCGTCGCCTTCATCCCGCTCTATATTCTCTGGTTCGGGCTGGGCACGGGGGTCAAGGTCGCCATCATCGTGACGTTCGCGGTCACCCCCATCGTCATCAATACGTGGATGGGTGTGCGCAACGTCCCGAGAGAGTTCACGGAGGTCGCCACGGCGTTCTGCGCCAACGAATCCTTCGTTCTCAGGCGTATCATCCTGCCGGCGGCGCTTCCCTCGATCATGGTCGGCCTGCGCCTCGGCGTGGGTCGGGCGGTAATCGCGCTCGCGGTCGCGGAGCTGTTCACGGCGATCACGGGCCTTGGAGGACTCCTGATCAAGAGGTCGGAGGACTATGACACCGCGGGCGTCTTCGTCGCCGCCCTCATCTTCATGGCGCTCGGCATCGGCATCACGCTCGTGCTCGGCTGGCTCGAACGCGTCATCGCCCCGTGGAGCCGGACAGCGACCCAACGATAGCAAACAGAAATAACAACAAGGCGCGGCCAGACCTCGCCCGGAATCGGTCCAATGGGAGGAAACAATCGTGGCAATCACACGTGAATCCGTCGACAAACCGGGCGAGGCGGCCGTCAGCCGGCTTCAATGGCTGACGCTGGTCTCGGCTTTCATGGGCTGGATGTTCGATTCCGCCGATCTCAACCTGTTCACGGTCGTGCTCGTGCCGAGCGTGGCGGAACTGATCGGCTCCAGCCAGACGGACGAGATCGCCCAGGTCGGCAGCTATATCATGGCCCTGAAGCTGCTTTGCTGGGGGCTCGGCGGCATTTTCTTCGGGGTCATCGCCGACCGGTTCGGCCGGGCCCGGACCATGGTCGTGACCATTCTCATCTATTCCGTGTTCACGGGGCTCAGCGGCCTGGCCCAGACCTGGGGGCAGCTTGCGGTGCTGCAGGCGCTTGCCGGCTTCGGCATCGGTGGCGAATGGGCGGCCGGCGCGGCGCTGATCGCCGAGACATGGCCCCAGCGGCACCGCGCAAGGGCGATGCAGATCATGCAGATGGCCTTTGCGTTCGGCTTCTTTCTTGCGGCATTGTGCAACTTGGTGCTGGGGCCGATCAGCTGGCGCTGGGTGCTGGCGGCCGGCGCGGCTCCGGCGCTGATCAGCCTCGCAATCCGCTATTATGTGCCCGAGCCGGAACGCTGGCAGGCCACGCGGGCGAGGACGGCGGGCGTTCGTTCCGAAAGCTTCGGCTCCTATCTCGGCACGATCTTCTCGCCGAGCCTGCGCCGCCGCACCATCGTCGGCGTTCTCACCGCCTCGGCCATGATGATCGGGTCGTGGGGCGGTCTTACGCTGCTGCCCAACTGGATCATCCAGATCGTCCGCACCGAGGGCGTGGGCAACCCGGTACAGTATGTCAGCTACGCCTTCATGCTGATGATGATCGGCAGCGTGTTCGGCTATCTCACGCTGATATGGCTGACCGAGCTGCTGGGGCGGCGCGGCGCCTATTTCGTCTTCTGCCTCGGTGCGCTCGGCGCGTCGGCCTACCTGTTCAGCTTCGTGACCGATATCGAGACGCTGCTTTGGTTCATGCCCGTCTACGGCTATTTCGTCATTGGCGGGTTCGGAACCTTCGCGCTCTACCTGCCGGAGCTCTATCCCACCAGCGTCCGTGCGACCGGGCAGGGGTTCTGCTGGAACTTCGCGCGCGTGCTGACGGCCGTCGGGCCCTTGAGCGTCGGCCTGCTCGTGGCCAGCTTCGGCTCGTTGCCGGCCGCCGCATCTGCCAGCACGCTCGCCTATTTCGTGGGCCTGGTCGCGATCTGGTTCGGTCCGGAAACGATGGGGCGACCGCTCGAGGACGACCTGCCCGAAACGGCCTCTTGAGCCGTCCTGGCAGGCAGCCGGGCCCTCGGGGCGAGACAGCGCCCCCGAGGGCCTTCAGCCCTTTCGCCGGGGCGCGCGGCCGGCCCGGTCGCGCGCCCCGCTATTGCCGCTGTCCTCATGCGGCCGGGCCGCCCACGCCTGCTCGATCAGCCAGTCTCTCACCGCCGCGACGGGAGGCTTCATGCCGTCCCTGCCGCCCACAAGGAAATAGGTCGGGCCGGGGATGGCCGTCCCGAAGGGCTGCACGAGAAGCCCCTGCTGCAGCGCCAGGCTGGCGAGCGTCAGGCTGAACAATGCCACGCCTTGCCCGGCGATGGCCGCCTGCAGCGCGTGGCTTTCTTCGCTGAAATGCAGCTGCGGGGCGGTCCCCGGATCGCCGAGACCGGCCGAAGAGAACCATCGGGCCCAGGTCGGAAAATCGGGCCGCGGGCGATGCCAGTCGAACTGGATGAGCGGTACACGCTTAAGATCCGCGAGCCGCTTCAGGCTCAGCGCGGGGCTGGCGACCGGGGCGTAGCGGTCGTGGAACAGCGCGACCGCGCCGGGTTCGGGGGGAGGGGTGCCGGCAAGACGAATGGCGAGATCGGCCTTGCCGGATTCGAGATTTACGACATCGTCACTTGCCAGGATGGATAGCCCGACGTCGGGATTGGCCTTCCTGAACGCCGCAAGCCGGGGCACCAGCCAATGCGCGGCGAAGGCTTCCGTCGTCGTGATGGTCACCGAAGGTCGCTGCGGCCTTGCCGTCACCCGGTCGACGGCTCCGGACATGAGATCGAAGCCGTCCCGCAGCGCCGGGAACAGCATGCGTCCGGCTTCGGTCAGGACGACATGCCGCGTCCGCCGCTCGAACAGCCGGCGGCCGAGCACCTCTTCCAGCAATCGGACCTGATGGCTGATGGCCGTCGGCGTTACGGCAAGCTCTTCCGCCGCTTTCTTGAAGCTCAGGTGACGCGCCGCAGCTTCGAAGGAGCGCAGGCTTGCAAGGGGCGGCAGACGGCGCATGCCTTGAATGAACTGAACTCATCTATCGGATGCAGAATTGAAATTTGTCGCGAGGCGTTCAGCGGTGTCAATGGTGGGCCGCCGGATGGGGCGCTTGAACCGGACTGACCTGCATTCAGCCATGGCAGGCCCGTTCGACGCCGGAGTGACAAGGAGGCCCTATGACCACCATTCTGCGTATCGATGCCAGCGTGCGACGGACCGACAATTCCGTCGCCGGCCACAATTCGATTTCACGGCAGATTGCCCAGACCTTTTTCGATCGCTGGGCGGCGCTGGACGCCGAGGTCGAGATCGTCCGCCGCGACGTCGGAACGGCGCCGCCGGACTTCATCTCCCAGGACTGGATCGCCGCCGCCTTTACGCCGGCCGAAAAGCGCAGCGACGCACAGCGCGAACGGCTGCGTCTGTCCGACACCCTGATCGGCGAGCTGGAGAGGGCGGACATCCTCGTGATCTCGACGCCGATGTACAATTACGGGATGCCGGCGCATCTGAAGGCCTGGTTCGATCAGGTGATCCGGATCGACAGGACCTTCACCTTCGATCTGGCTCGGGGCGACTTTCCGCTGCGGCCGATCCTGTCGAACAAGGTGCTTGTGCTGATCACCTCCAGCGGCGAGTTCGGGTTCCGGCCGGGTGGTATCCGGGAGAAGCAGAATCATCTGACCCCGCATATCGAAACCCTGCGCGGCTATCTCGGCGCCGAGGAGGTCATCGAGATCAGCGCGGAGTACCAGGAATTCGGCGACGAACGGCACCGGAAGTCGGTGGAAGCGGCCCACCGCGAGGCGGCGCGGGCGGCAGAGCGCCTCGTCCGGCGGTTCAATCCGCTGGCCGACTATGCCGCGGCATGCTGAGCGCCGGGCCTTCGGCCGCCGCGGGCGCCGAGCCGTCAGGATGGAACCGCCCCCGGTCGGCCTTGATCATGAGGTTCCGCAGCCGGTCTTCTTCGTGGAACCGCACATGAATGTCAGCGACCGCCGCCTGGTCCTCGTTCAATCGATTCGGTGAATTTCTGCCCCGAGCGTGGCGGAGGGCGCTGTGCCGAACAGGCATGGTGCTCTCCGTTGCGGGCGCCAGCCTGGATGAGCGCGTGGAATCGGAAGCCTGCCGAGCGAGCTCTGCGACGGCGGGCGGGCCCGAGCCCGGCATGCGAGATTGCCTCTCGCCTCTGCAGCAACCGTGGCGCCTGCAACCGTCGCAAATGTTCGCGAAATGCTGAAGGTTCACGGCCAACAAAAAACCCGCCTTTCGGCGGGCCAAATCCTACAATTCCTTCGAGGAAGGAATTGGCTGGGGGACCTGGATTCGAACCAGGGTTAACGGAGTCAGAGTCCGCTGTCCTACCGCTAGACGATCCCCCAGCGAAGGTGGCGGGTTGGTACCACAGCTATTTGGGTTTGTTAACCCCCAAAATCAGCTTTGTGGGTCAGCTTGAAATAAAGAAGGCGCGGCGCCCGCGACCGCGTGCCGGGGAAAGGCGCAGCGGCGGCGGAACGAACACTTGGCGAGCCGTGGGTCAGGCGATAGCATCGTCGATCCGGAAATGCGGGCGGCACCTCGTCAGCCGCCCGGGGCGGGTCAAACAGCAAGGGGCGGCGTTCGTGGAATCGGTCGCATTGTCCGATCAATCCCCGACAGACGGCCGACGATTGGGCAGCCGGTCCGAGAACATCCTTGCCGCCATCGATCTTGGTACGAACAACTGCCGCCTGCTGATCGCCCGCGCCCAGGGGAAGGAATTCCGGGTCATCGACGCCTTCAGCCGAATCGTTCGCCTGGGCGAAGGCGTCGTCCGGACCGGACGGCTGGCTGAGCCGGCCATGGCCAGGGCCGTCGCGGCGCTCGCGGTCTGCGCCAGCAAGATGCAGCGGCGGAATGTCGAACGCAGCCGGATCGTCGCGACCGAGGCCTGCCGGCGGGCCGAGAATTTCGAGCAGTTCCGCGCCCGCGTACGGCGCCAGACCGGACTGACGCTCGAGGTCATCTCGCCCGAGGAAGAGGCCCGGCTCGCCCTGGCCGGCTGCGCGCCGCTGCTGGACCCGCGGCTGGACTATGCGCTGGTGTTCGACATCGGCGGCGGGTCGACCGAGCTCATGTGGCTGGCGGTCAGGTCCGACGGCAGCCCGCTGCTGCTGGCGTCGATCAGCCTGCCGCTTGGCGTCGTCACCTTGTCGGAGCGATATGGCGGCGACCGCGTTCCCGTCCAGGTCTACGAAGACATGGTCGCGGAGGTCACGGACCAGCTGACCGCCTTCGATACGGCGCACGGCATCCGCCGGATGGTGGAGAAGGGAGGCGTGCAGATGCTGGGCTCCAGCGGCACCGTGACCACGCTGACCGGCGTCTTCCGCAATCTTCCCCGCTACGACCGCACCGTGGTGGACGGCAGCTTCCTCGATTTCGCGTCCGCCCGCCGGATCAGCCGGGGCCTCCTGGCCATGAGCTGCGCCGAACGCGCCGCCCATCCCTGCATAGGTCAGGAACGGGCGGATCTGGTGGTTGCCGGTTGCGCCGTGCTGGAGGCGATCTGCCGGCTGTGGCCGGTCGGGCGCCTGCGCGTCGCCGATCGGGGCGTGAGGGAGGGCATTCTCATGGACCTCCTGCTGGCAGACGGGCGCGCGCCGCGCTATACCGCCGGCTGACCTTTTCCCTGACCAGGAGCCATTTCCATGCCGCCGCGCAAGCCATCCGGGTCGGGCCCGTCCGGCCGCGGCCTCACCGTCCGCGTCAAGACCGCGAAGCGCCGGAGCACTTCGTCGGCGCGCTGGCTGCAGCGCCAGCTGAACGATCCCTATGTCGCCGAGGCCCAGCGCCGCGGCTTCCGGTCCCGCGCCGCCTTCAAGCTGCTGCAGCTGGACGAGAAGTTCGGGCTGTTGCGCCGGGGCCTGCGCGTCGTCGACCTGGGCGCGGCGCCCGGGGGCTGGACCCAGGTCGCGGTCGAGAAGACGCGGGCGGGCGAGGGCGGGGCGGGCCGGGTCGTCGGGATCGACTATCTGCCGATGGACCCGATCCCGGGCGCTGTGCTGCTGCAGCTGGACTTCCTGGATCCGTCCGCGCCGGAACGGTTGCAGGACGCGCTGGCCGGCCCCGCCGACCTGGTGATGAGCGACATGGCGGCGCCCACGACCGGCCATGCCGCGACCGACCATCTGCGCATCATGGCGTTGGCGGAGACGGCCTATGATTTCGCACGCCAGGTCCTGGCGCCGGGCGGCGCCTTCGTCGCCAAGCTGTTCCAGGGGGGCGCGGAGAAGGATCTTCTCGACGCGCTGAAGCGGGATTTCGAAAAGGTCCGCCACGCCAAGCCGCCCGCGAGCCGCGCCGATTCGTCGGAAACCTATGTCGTCGCGACCGGTTTCCGTGGCCGGACGGGTCCCGGCGAGGCGCAGGAGGAATAGCCCGCGGAGCCCCGCCGAGGCCTTCGCGCAACGCTGTGCTGCGCAGTGCCTCCTTGTGAAGGCGGCTGCTCTGGTTATAGTGCGGCGAATTTCCCGCCTCACCGACACTCGGGACGGACCCCCATGGCATTGGAAATTCGCGAAGCCCTCACATTCGACGACGTCCTGCTGCAGCCCGCGGCATCCTCTGTCCTGCCGGCCGACGCCGACACGACGACGCGTCTCACCCGCACCATCACCCTCGGCATCCCCCTCCTTTCGGCGGCCATGGACACCGTGACCGAAAGCGGGCTTGCCATCGCCATGGCCCAGGCCGGCGGAATGGGGGTGATCCACCGCAACATGGACATCGAGCGCCAGGCGGAAGAGGTCCGGAAGGTGAAGCGGTTCGAAAGCGGCATGGTGGTCAACCCGATCACCATCACGCCGAACGCCACCCTGGCCGATGCCCTGGCCCTCATGGCCCGGCACGGCATCACCGGCCTGCCGGTGGTGGAACAGGCGGAAAGCGGGCCCGGGCGCCTGGTCGGCATCCTGACCAACCGCGACGTGCGATTCGCGTCCAATCCCGGCCAGCCGGTCTCCGAGCTGATGACGAAGGAACGCCTGGTCACGGTCCGTCCCGGCGTCGACAAGGAAGAGGCCAAGCGGCTTCTGCACCAGCACCGGATCGAGAAGCTGCTGGTGGTCGACGACGATTACCGCTGCATCGGCCTCATCACCGTGCGCGACATCGAGAAGGCCCAGCTCAACCCCCGCGCCTGCAAGGATGAGCAGGGGCGGCTCCGGGTGGCGGCGGCGACCGGCACGGGAGACAACGGGCTGGCCCGGGCCGAGGCGCTGTTCGACGCGGGCGTGGACGTTCTGGTGATCGACACGGCGCACGGCCATTCCGAAGGTGTTCTGAACTCGGTCCGGAAGGCGCGCCGCCTGTCCAACGCCACCCAGATCGTCGCCGGCAACATCGCCACGGCCGAGGCCGTGAAGGCGCTGGTCGACGCGGGCGCGGATGCCGTCAAGATCGGCATCGGGCCGGGGTCGATCTGCACGACCCGGATCGTCGCGGGCGTCGGCGTGCCGCAGCTCACGGCGGTGATGGAGGCCGCCGAAGAGGCGCACAAGCACGGCATTCCCGCGATCGCCGACGGCGGCATCAAGTATTCGGGCGATCTGGCCAAGGCCATCGCCGCGGGGGCCGACTGCGCCATGCTCGGCTCCCTTTTCGCCGGCACCGACGAGGCGCCGGGCGAGGTGGTCCTCTACCAGGGCCGTTCGTACAAGGCCTACCGGGGCATGGGCTCGGTCGGCGCCATGGCCCGCGGTTCGGCCGACCGCTACTTCCAGCAGGAAGTCTCGGATTCGCTCAAGCTGGTGCCCGAAGGCGTCGAGGGCCGCGTGCCCTACAAGGGACCGATCGCGAACGTCATCCATCAGCTGGTCGGCGGCCTGAAGGCGGCGATGGGCTATACCGGATCCCGCACGATCGCGGAGCTGCAGACCGGTTGCACCTTCGTCAGGATCACCAATGCCGGCCTGCGCGAAAGCCATGTTCACGACATCACGGTGACCCACGAGGCGCCGAACTACCGCTACAGCGGCTAGGCCGACGGGGGCGGCCGGGCCCCTTCCTTTCGGTCCGGCCGCCGTCGCCAGGACGGGGAGGGTATCTGCGATGGCGTTCGAGACTGCGTTCACGCGGATGCTGGGCATCGAGCATCCGATCGTCCAGGCGCCCATGGCCGGCGGCCCGACAACGCCGGAGCTGGTCGCCGCCGTCTCCAATGCAGGAGGGCTGGGCTCGCTCGCGGCCGCCTTCCTGCCGCCGGATGCCATTCGCGAGGCGGTGCGGAAGATCCGGGCGCTCACCGACCGGCCGTTCAACGTCAACCTTTTCGCGGTGCAGCCGCCGCGCTACGGCGAGGCGGAGATCGCGCGGGCGAACGCGGCCCTTCGGCCCTGGCGGGACGCGCTGGGCCTGGCCGAGCCGCCGGCGCCGCAGCGGATCATGGAAAGCTTCGACGAGCAGGCGGCGGTGCTGGTCGACGAGCGGGTTCCTGTCGTCAGCTTCACCTTCGGTATTCCGGACGCCGCGGCGATGCGGGCGTTCCGCGAGGCCGGCTGCCGGATCATCGGCACCGCGACGACGGTCGCCGAGGGACGGGCCCTGGCCGCGGCCGGGGTGGACGCCGTCTGCGCCCAGGGGGCGGAGGCGGGCGGGCACCGCGGCAGCTTCCTCAAGCCCTTCGAGGAGTCCCTGGTCGGCACCATGGCGCTGGTGCCGCAGATGGCCGATGCGCTGGACCTGCCGGTCATTGCGGCCGGCGGCATCATGGACGGCCGCGGCGTGGCGGCGGCGCTGACGCTCGGCGCGGCCGGGGCGCAGCTCGGCACCGCCTTCCTGGGCTGCCCGGAAAGCGGGGCCAGCCCCGCCCACAAGGAACTGCTGGCGACGACGGCGGACGACGGCACGATGCTCACGCGCGCCTATTCCGGCCGGCCGGCGCGGGGAATCGCCAACCGCTTCATGCGCGAGATGGCGGAGCGGGAGGCCGAGATCGCGCCCTATCCCCTGCAGCAGGCGCTGATGGCCGATATCCGGCGGGCCGCTGCCGCGGCCGGTCGCACGGAGCTTCTGTCCTTCTGGGCGGGGCAGGGGGCGTCGCTTGCCCGCCGGCTGCCGGCCGGGGACCTGGTCGCCGCCCTGGTTGCCGAGACGCGGGCGGCGCTGTCGCCGCTGGCATCGGCTGCCGGCCGGGGCTAGGGTGGGCGCAGCCGGGGGCCGGAACCCCGGATCCGGCGCGCCGCCGCTTTCCCGATCACCTATATCATCTGTTGACATGACCCCATCCGCGCGCATCCAGGCGTCGATCGAACTGCTCGATGCCGTCTTCACCACGCCACGGCCCGCCGACGGCGTCGTCTCCGACTTCTTCCGGGGGCGGCGCTACATCGGCTCGGGCGACCGGGCGGATATCTCCGAACGCGTCTATGGGGTGCTGCGCCATCATGCCCGGCTGGGATGGTGGCTGGAAAGGGTGGGCCACCCGCCCGTCGGCGCGCGGCCGCGCATCGTCGCCTGGCTGATCCTGGGCGAGGGGAAGGGGACGAAGGATCTGGGCCGCCTTTTCAACGGCGACCGCTACGCCCCGGCGCCTTTGACCGAAGCCGAGCAGGCCATCGTCCGGGCGCTGAAGGACCAGCCCCTCGACAGTCCGGAAATGCCGCCCTCGGTCCGGACCGAATGCCCCGAATGGGCGGCCGGGCCGCTGGCGCGGGCCTTCGGCCACCGCTTCGACGAGGAACTGGCCGCTCTCCTGTCCCCGGCGCCCCTGGACATCCGCGTGAACGAGCTGAAGAGCGACCGGGCCGAGGTCATTAAATCTTTGGGGGCCGCCGGCATTGCGGCCCGGCCGACCCGCTATTCGCCGATCGGCCTGCGCGTCGAGGGGCGTCCGCCGCTGGCCGGACACACCCTGTTCCGGGCCGGGGTCATCGAGGTGCAGGACGAGGGCTCGCAGATTCTGGCGCTTCTGGCCGATGCCCGGCCGGGCGCGCAGGTCGTCGATTTCTGCGCCGGCGCCGGCGGCAAGGCGTTGGCCATGGCCGCCAGGATGCAGGGCAAGGGCCGGATCGTCGCCTGCGACGTGTCCGAAGGCCGGCTGATCCGGGCGAAGGAGCGGATCCGGCGCGCCGGCGTCGACAATATCGAACCGAAGCCGCTGTCGTCCGAGCGGGACAAGTGGGTGAAGCGGCACAAGGGCAAGTTCGACCGGGTGCTGATCGACGCCCCGTGCAGCGGCACGGGCGCCTGGCGGCGCAATCCGGACGCGCGCTGGCGCGACACCGACCTCGCGGCGCTGACGGCGCTTCAGGCCCGGATCCTGGAGAGCGCCAGCCGTCTCGCCCGGCCGGGCGGCCGCGTCGTCTACGCGACCTGCTCGCTCCTGCCGGACGAGAACGAGGACCGGGTCGCCGCCTTCCTCGAGGCGCATCCCGAATTTCGGGTCGTCCCGGTCGGGGAGGTCTGGGCGGAAACCGTCGGCGGCCCATGCCCGATGGAGGGACCCTTCCTGCGCCTGAGCCCGGCGCAGCACCGGACCGACGGGTTCTTCGCCGCCATCCTGGAACGGACGGACGGGCAGCCCGGGGAGGCGCCGCCCGCATGACCGACCGGTATCTCGTCCGCCGTGCCCTGGTCGTCGACGCCCCGGCCATCGCCCGGGTCCACGTCCAGGCCTGGCGCGAGAGCTACCGCGGCATCGTCTCGCCCCGGACCCTGGACGGTCTTTCGGTCGAGCGGCGGGCGATCGGCCATGCCCGCCGGATCGCCGAACCCGTGGACGAAACCCCGACCTATGTCGCGGTCGAGCCGGGCGCCGGGGTCGTGGGCTTCGCCGTCTGCGGGCCCGGCCGGGCGGGGCCGGAGGGCTATGAGGGCGAGTTCCATGCGATCTACCTGCTGGACCGCGCGAAGGGACAGGGGCTGGGGCGCCGGCTGATGACGCGCATGGCGGCCTGGCTGGTCGGCCACGACTTCCGTTCGGCCTTCGTCCTGGTCCTGAAGGACAACCATCCGGCCCGGCGCTTCTATGAACGGCTGGGCGGGGAGCTCTGCTACGAGTCACCCTTCTCGCTGGACGGCGAAATGCTGGTCGAGGTGGGCTATGGCTGGCGCGACCTGTCGCGCTTTCTTGACGCCGGGCCGCCGCCGGCGGCGAGCAGCCTGGACCTGCCGCCCCGCGATGGCTGACATGCGAAGGCCGGCAGCCCGCTTGTATCATAAGGGCCGCCGGGATAGCTTGCGCCCTTCCCAGAGATCCGCCAGGCCGCCTGCCATGACCACCGCGCCCGATTCCGTCCGACAGCATCACGACCGCATCCTGATCCTGGATTTCGGCAGCCAGGTGACCCAGCTCATCGCCCGCCGGGTCCGCGAATGCGGCGTCTATTGCGAGATCTGGCCGTTCAACAATGCCGACGAAGCCCGCATCCGGGAATTCGCGCCCAGGGGCGTGATCCTTTCGGGCGGCCCGGCCTCGGTTACGGAGGACGCAACGCCGCGCGCCCCGCAGGCGGTGTTCGAAATGGGGCTGCCGGTGCTCGGCATCTGCTACGGCCAGCAGACCATGTGCGCCCAGCTGGGCGGGCAGGTCGAATCCTCCGACCATCGGGAATTCGGGCGCGCCTTCCTCGACATCCGCGAAAGCTGCGCCCTGTTCGACGGGCTCTGGGCCCCGGACAGCCGGGAGCAGGTGTGGATGAGCCATGGCGACCGCGTGGTGCGGCTGCCGGACGGCTTCCGCGTCGTCGCCACCAGCGAGAACGCCCCCTTCGCGGCGATCGCCGACGACCGGCGGCGCTTCTACGGCGTCCAGTTCCATCCGGAGGTGGTGCACACGCCGCACGGCAAGGAGCTGCTGGAGAACTTCGTGCGCAAGGTCGCCGGCTGCAGCGGCGACTGGACCATGGCGGCGTTCCGGGAGGAGGCGATCGCCAAGATCCGCGCCCAGGTCGGCGGGGGCAAGGTGATCTGCGGCCTGTCAGGCGGGGTCGACAGCTCGGTCGCGGCGCTGCTGCTGCATGAGGCGATCGGCGACCAGCTCACCTGCATCTTCGTGGACACGGGGCTCCTGCGCGCCGGGGAGGCGGAGCAGGTGGTCGGCATGTTCCGCGAACACTACAACATCCCGCTCATCCACAAGGACGCGACCGACCTTTTCCTGGGCGAGCTCGAGGGCGTGACCGATCCCGAGCAGAAGCGCAAGATCATTGGCCGCCTGTTCATCGAGGTCTTCGACGGCGAGGCCGCCAAGATCGGCGGCGCCGAATTCCTGGCCCAGGGCACGCTCTATCCCGACGTGATCGAGAGCGTGTCCTTCGCCGGCGGCCCCAGCGTGACGATCAAGAGCCATCACAATGTCGGCGGCCTGCCGGAGCGGATGAAGCTGAAGCTGGTCGAACCCCTGCGCGAACTGTTCAAGGACGAGGTCCGCGCGCTCGGCCGCGAGCTGGGGTTGCCGGACCGCTTCGTCAACCGCCATCCCTTCCCGGGGCCGGGTCTGGCCGTGCGCATTCCGGGCGAGATCACGCGCGAGAAGCTGGCGATCCTGCGCAAGGCCGACGCGATCTTCCTGGAGGAGATCGAGCGCGCCGGCCTCTACGACGCGATCTGGCAGGCCTTCGCGGTGCTGCTGCCGGTGCGCACCGTGGGCGTCATGGGCGACAGCCGCTCTTACGACTGGGCCTGCGCGCTGCGCGCCGTCACCTCGACCGACGGCATGACCGCCGACTACTATCCTTTCCCGCACGACTTCCTGGGCCGCGTCGCGACCCGGATCATCAACGAGGTGAAGGGCATCAACCGCGTGACCTACGACATCACCTCGAAGCCGCCGGGCACCATCGAGTGGGAATGATTCCGCGTCCGGTAGCGGCCGGCAGGATCCGGCACCAGACACACCTAAGCCCGCGTCACTGCGGGCTTTTTTGTGTTTTCCACCTGGCACGGACTGGCAGCCTGGGGTATGGCCAAGCACGAATTTTTCATGGCATAGTCGATGGTACGAAACCGGCCTCGTACCATGCTTGGCAGTCGATACCATGCAGCCTGTTAGGACTGGTCGCCATGGCTGGACCTTCAGGCGAGGTCCTCTCGTCTCAGCCGCAGACGGAGATGGGCCGCCAACTCCGGTCGTCCCTCGAACCCAAATGGGATGCGATCCAGAGCCACGCCCTGGTTGTCAGGGGGAGCTACCGGGCGCTGGCCCGTGAAGTCGGATACGCCAGCATAGACAAGACCAAACCGATCCGCGAGTGCATCGAGCGTCTCTGGAAGGTGTCGGTCATCGTGCAGGAGGGGAGGCGGCGCAAGGGATTCCGCTTGCTGTCCGAGTACGCCAGCGACGAGGACGAGGGAAAGCTCTACGTCGCGTTGAACCCGCGCCTGGCCAGTGCCGTCATGGGCGGGCAGCATGTGAGGATCAGCATGGAAGAGGTGCGGGCCCTGCGGACTGATCCTGCACGCCTCATCCACCAGCGCCTGTGTGCCTGGATCGACCCCGGGAAATGGGGTCGGGTGGAGACGGACACACTGTGTGGCTACGTCTGGCCGACGGAGGCGGGCAGCACGGCTGCGGTCAAGAAGCGCCGCCACACAGCGCGGCTGGCTCTCTCCGAGCTGGCAGGCCTAGGGTGGAGGCTACGAGAGTACGCGAAGGACAAGTGGGAGATCGGGCGGCCCGGCTTAAGGGCGTCACCACCAGGCCCCCCTTCTTAACGGTAGCCAACCCCCGTCTTTTCGGTAACCAACCCCCGTCCTAACGGTAACCGGACGTGTTGGAAAACTCATTACAGGACAATGACTTATGTCGATTGTTCCGGCTCCATCCAAGATCATCCATAAGGATGATCCACTAAGCGCGGCCTTCGTCCGCTTCGCGGCCGAGGCCTTGCCTTCCTTCAGGACACCAAAAGAGACAAGGGCCGGGAAGGGCACGTGTAATCTGTTAGCACCTCTACCGAGGGGCGGCTCAACACCCGTGTCGCCGTTGACTGTCCGGCCCCTGGGCGGCGTGGCAGATGCATGCTTTGTCTGTGAATCGAGGGGCTGCTGGAATCTGCCGAACGGCCCCTTTCCTTTTGGTGCCCATCGCGACCGCGCGCAGGCCATGTTGCGCGAATATGTGCGATTCAATGCGACGAAGCGCGAACGTACGCGACGAAACGCGATGATGCGCGAAGACGTGCGATTGATCGTCGATTCGCGCGCCGATCGCGAAAGATCGCATAAGTTCGCAGTGAGCTTTGACGGCAAGATGTGTGTTGTACCGGTACGCGCAAGCACGCACCGGCTCAACACCGCCCCTTACTCGCCTGCGGCTCGACGGCATCCTGCTCTGCGAGGCGCACCGTCGCTGCCGTGACAAAGGACAGACGGGCATGACAGACGACACCAAACATGGGCGAGGAACCCGACCACGAGGAAGCAGGATTGAGGTATGGGTGACGCCGGATGAGCGGGCAGAAATTGCCGCCCGCGCCGCGCAGTCGGGCATGTCCCTTTCGGCCTACATGCGGGCGGCAGGGTTGAACCACCCGGTCCGCTCTGTCCTTGACCTGAAGGCCGTGGCTGACCTGGTAAGGGTCAACGGCGACCTGGGGCGGGTTGCCGGGCTACTGAAGCTTTGGCTCGCCGAGAAGCGGGGGCAGGGGGCTAGCCCTGTGGACGTGGAGGCGTTGATGAAGGACCTGTGGGCGCTCCAGACCGAGATGCATCAGATCATGTGGCGAGCGGTTCGGGGGAGGTAGAAGGGATACTGAGAGCCAATCTCGGAAAGGTATAGAAAGGGGGTGTTTTGTCATGGCAGTCCTGACGATCAGAAGCGTGCCCGAAGACGTGCACCGGGCCTTGCGGGTGCGAGCGGCGCAGCACGGCTGCAGTACGGAGGCCGAGGTGCGCGAGATCCTGGCGGCGGCGGTCAAGCCGGAGAACCGGGTGCGGGTGGGTGACGCCCTGGCAGCCATCGGCCGGAAGATTGCCCTCAAGGACGAAGACTTCGCCATCCTGGAAGGCGTCCGTGACAGGACACCAGCCGAGCTGGCGAAGTTTGAATGATCGCTCTAGATACCATCGTAGTGTCCGAGGTATTGAAGCCGACGCCCAACGGTCGTGGCTTGGCCGATCTGTTCCGCGAACAATCCATGCGAGAATGGATGAGTTGCGGTCGGTTTTCAGGGGTGCAGGTTTTAATTGCTATGAAACAGCTTCGCCCATCTTCATAATGTAATGCGCTTCTTGATCTATAGCCCTGAACATTGCCCGCAACTTGCCAAGCAGGTATGGCACATCGTATTGTGTCCAATCAATAGGAGGGCCGTTGATCCCATCCCGGTGCGAGCCGCGGTCCATGAAACGCTCCAGTGCCTGATACTTACTGGAAGTGTCCTCGTTCGCTAACTTTTTCACCGCTTCTGGAAATTCAGATGAACCGGTCGTGAATGTAAAGAAATGATCAAGAATGTTCCGCATGGCGTTCGGCACCACTTGGGATGGAACTTTTCCGTCGCGAGCATCTTTAAGAATATGCCACCATGTGTCGTAATCGTTTTGTAAGGCGGTGGGATCTAAGGGCTGGACTTGAGAATAGGTATTCTTGACGACTCGCAAGAGGCCGCACTTTTTGTGCGCGTTTTCAAGTTTAGTCCTGTGTTGCCGGATCAGCTCGTGAAAGAAGAACAAGTTATGCGTCAGCACGATAACTTGTTTGACGAGCTGGAGCTGGCTTGGCGGATTGGCTAGCTCGCGGTTGATCATCGTAGCGATGTCGTAAACGTAGTTTTGCGACAAGCTCGAGATAGGGTCATCGATAACCGCGATGGTTCTCTTTGGATCTATGTGCTCTTCCTCATCATGGGAGCCCTTAAGAAACTCCATGAAGTAGAGAAAGGCTATCAGGGTCTTTTCGCCTTCACTGAGCGATTTGGGACTGCAATCCGGTATGCCTGGCCGATGAAGACAGTACAGGCGATCATGGCCTTCCTTGCGTTGAATCCTGAATTCTGTAATACCTAGGCTCGCTAGACGATCGTTTATGGCATCGATTGATGCATCGACACCTTTCTGTTGACGTCTCAACTCGCGCAGCTCTGCATCAAGTGAGGAGAGTTTCTGTAGTTTGATCTCTATTTGATCCTCAATCTTTTTCTTTTCGTCCTGTAGGGGTTTCATTAGCTCGTCGTGGCGGGCATAAGCTTCAGCCCGATCCGCATGGAGAGCTTGGAAGAACATGCGCCGGATACGTTCTTGCTCGCCTTTGCGATCCCGAATCCGTGCGTTGAAGTCAGCGATCAATTGATTGAGTTTGGTCAATGCCTCTTGAATGTCATCGGTATTCGTGACGTCGATCGCCATGGACGTACTGGGTTCGGTCAACTTGGTTTGCATACGTGCCAGGTTATTGTGGAGTCTTGCACGTAGCTGTGACCAAGCTGGCTCTACTCCGGCCTCTGCGGAGTCTGGACTGGAAAGAATGATATTGGCTTGGATGTCCAGCGTCTGAAGCTTTGCTTCATAAGCCTTCACGAGTGAGCTGATCTTTTCGATCTTGGCTTTTCGCTCACCCTCCAGGAGGCGCACAAGTTCGTCTCGGAAGTCGTGCGGTAAGCCTTGCTGACAGAATGGACAGCGATCCTTCTGCAAGTACTGCTGGCCTCGTGCCACCCAGTCGGCATTGCCTAGTTCCGCCACAAGGGGCGCTAGCCGGCTGTTCTTCGAAACCTCAACAGATTCGGCCCAGATTGGATCGCGTTCAATAACCTCCAGTCCACTTGTGTCTAATTTCAAGGGAGGGCGTTCGTTCTCCGTTCCTGATGCTTCAGACCAGCGCTTTTCCAGTCGTTCCAGTGTTTCTAACTGGCCATCATCTGGTAATGCGTGGGTGCGTAGATCCCGAAAAAATTTTTCTTTGTCTCTTCCGTACCCTTTAAGCAGTCCCTCCAGAGATGTACTCTTGCCTAGCTCATAAGCTTTCCAGATTTCATTCTTCGCACGTTCATGTTCTCGAGATATTTTTTCTTTAAGGTCAAGTAAATGATTTTTGTGGGAATTAATTTGTTCATCTAACGAGGCTGCTTTTTCTTCGATCTCTTTGATTCTCTTTTGTCGATTTGTATCCTCCTCCCCTACAGTAAATATGCCCCTTATGGGTTCGCTAATAACTCTGTCAACAAAATGGTGGTTATAAACCATGTACCGATACTTGGCGTGATCGGTTGTTTCGATGCGACAATTGGCGAAGGCCGAGTCACCGCGTGAAATACCTTCTATAGCCTCGGCGATAGCAGACTTGCCTGCGCCGTTGAGTCCATAGATATAGGTGGCGGGTTTGTCGGTTGGGACTTCAATGCGACACGGATTGGTCGGATGGAAGCTCTTGTGGTTACAAATCAAAATTGTCTTGATCACTCTGCCCCCTCCAAGGAATTTCAAATCGAGTTCTAAGCGTCCTTTGTTTTGTTGATTTCTTTTTTCGAGTTTCCTGATTCTGAATGTCTGGCGCTCTAGAGAGATCGAAGGTATTCGCGCACGGCCTTAATGAGTCTGGCCAACCAGAGCCATAAGATCTGCGTAGTCTCTCACAACGTCATATCGCACGTTCTCCGGAGCAACTCGCTTGTTGATCTCGGCAAAGTACTTGCGTGCGCACTCGATCTTCCTGTTCTCCAGCTCTCGTAAGAGAAGCGATGACAGAGAGCCCTTTGTCTCGGCCACGAAGTAGATGTGCTTAACCGTGCCGT
>Ga0207866_1000424_pt1 | contig 62143 bp, 49 predicted proteins | sample HigsolmetaAR203D_FD_184835 | JGI IMG/M metagenome (GOLD analysis project Ga0207866, IMG submission 184835) | Ionic liquid and high solid enriched microbial communities from the Joint BioEnergy Institute, USA - AR20-3-D (SPAdes) (version 2) ...
TGGCGAACGTTCCGTATCCGATCTGGATTTCGGAACCGTCGCGAGTGATCGTTTGCCCGCTGTTGGTGATGACCGTAAACAATTTTCCGCTTTTCAGATGACCTTGCGCGTTCACAATATCTTCCGGCCGGATCGGATGATCGACGGCCGCTGAATAGGTGTACCCGAGATGTTGCCCCGATCTTGTAAAGATGGAGAACGTCACCATTCCGTGTGCTTCCGTTAAAGGCTTCCATACAGGAACATTTAGACCAGGTATATCCGATGAGGATACGAACGGTATTCTACTAACATAGAAGATGAGCTTTGTGTCGATAGTAATTTTCGAACCAGAAATGGTGTACACAGGGTCATCGAAGATACTTACCCCACTCAACCCTCTATCTGAGGTAAACTGTAAAAAAACATCGTTTATATCTCCACCCGTATTCAAATAGTCAATAACCTTTTGAGGAAGATCTTTTTCTAATCGTACTGGTCTCTTCAATTGATCATTAACGATCTCCCCTGTTGAAAGCATATCCAGTTCACTATCATAGATTCGGACATTATACACCTGGTTTCCCCAGTAGCCGCTGCTATAGTGCCAAAGCTGAAAACCATGTAATGCTTGTGCTGTGCCAGCATATTCATAATTGCTAGGCGGCGTCCCACCAAATGTAACAGCCTTTGGCCACGAGTTAGCATCCTCAGCCATAGCAGAAGGAACTATTCCCTCTGCTATGGCGATTCCTCCGAATATGATGATCGCTAGAAGTAGCCGAGCGACAAGAAGCCTTACGTTTCGCATTCCTTACCTCACTCCCAACTAGTAGCGGACATTTTCAACGATGCGTTTGTTGTCCAGATAGTACATGATGGTAACGCGGCGATTGGAAGGCATTTCGGCATTTTCTAACGTAACACTAAGTACGATTTCTTTTGCTTTATCTATTGCCTTAATTGGGAGTGAAAAATGCTCGCCGTGCTTCAATTCTTTACCTGCTAGTAAATGTTCCGTACCTAAAATGTCAGAAACGACTTTATCCTTTGGATCATATCTCACTCTAAAACCCATATGATACATTGTTCCTTCTGGAATAGGCGGCAAGTATCCCTTCAAATGGCCATCTTCAACGTATATGGTATCTAGTAATTTTCGTTCAACATATCTGGCGACCTCGTTATCGATTACCTTATATCCTTGATAGATTTCCCAGATGTCATTTGTTGCAAGTCTATGTTCCATTTTCGCTACATATAGAGCATTCTCATCAACAGGAAGCGTACCGCCGTTTCTTAGCGTTAGCAATCGTTCAATTACTGTTACAGCCTGAGCACGAGAAGACAGTCCCTCCGGCACGGTTTTGCCGTCGATGCCGCGGATCATGCCGCTTTCAACCGCCTTCAGCATCAGTTCTTCATTCAGCGCCTGTTGACCCCGAACCGTCTCATCGAAGGCTTTCACCGCCACCCGCACCATTTCCATGCGCGTCATTTCTTTCGCAAAGTCTCCGTCGGCATATTCGTTTGCGTCGATCAATCCGCTGTTCAGCGCCGCCCTGTTGTAAGGAACATACCACGCTTCGCCTTCTTGCTGCGCTTCGACCGGAAGATTCAGCGCCGCTGTGATCATCTTGATGAACTCCGAACGGCTGACCGGCCGCTCAGGGGCAAATGTGCCGTCCGGCAAGCCGTTGATATACCCTTTTTGCACGCCGCTCATCACATCCTGATAAGCCCAATGGGTCGCAGGAACATCACGGAACGAAACCTGCTCCTGCGCCGCGGCGTTTGTGACCGGCATCAGTGAAAGAGTCAATCCGACAATTACAAAGACAGAAATCCATTTTCTCATGATTACTCGCTCCTTTTTTATATCTTCTGTTGTTCATAATTAAGTGCGAAATTGAAAGGCAATTTTTACGTCATACGATGAAGGTTGAATAGATTGCAAGATTGCTAGACTTCAGTCAATAGAAAATATTTTCCACGATTCGCTTGTTATCCAGATAGTACATGATCGTGGCACGACGGTTCGAAGGCATTTCAGCATTCTCCAACGTAACTCTGATGATGATTTCTTTCACTTTTTTCATATCTTTAATCGGGAGGGAGAAATGCTCGCCTGGGTTCAATTTTTTTCCGGCCGTCATATAGTCTGTGCCATACATATCGGACACAACATTGTCTTTCGGATCGTATTTTGCTCGAATGCCCATATGGTAAAATGTCCCTTCCGGGATCGGCGGCAGATAGCCTTTCAAATGCCCGTCTTCAATGTAGATCGATTCGAGCACCTTGAATTCAATGTATCTGGCGATGGTATGATCGATCACTTCATAGCCTTGATATATCTCCCAAATATCCCCTGTTGCGATCCGATACTCCACTTTCGCCACTTCCAGCGCGTTTTCATCGACGGGAAGTGTTTCGCCGCCGCGAAGTTTCAGCACCCGTTCGATCACGGTCACCGCCTGCGCGCGCGACGACAACCCTTCCGGCACGGTTTTGCCGTCGATGCCGCGGATGATGCCGCTTTCAACCGCCTTCAACATCAGCTCTTCGTTCAGCGCGTGTTGACCCCGAACCGTCTCATCGAAGGCTTTCACCGCCACTCTAACCATTTCCATGCGCGTCATTTCTTTTGTGAAATCTCCGTCTGCATATTCGTTTGCGTCGATCAGTCCGCTGTTCAGCGCCGCCCTGGTGTAAGGCGCATACCACGCTTCGCCTTCTTGCTGCGCTTCGACCGGAAGATTCAGCGCCGCTGTGATCATCTTGATAAACTCCGAACGGCTGACCGGCCGCTCCGGCGCAAACGTGCCGTCCGGCAAGCCGTTGATATACCCTTTTTGCACGCTGCTCATCACATCCTGATAAGCCCAATGGGTTGCCGGAACATCACGGAACAAAACCTGCTCCTGCGCCGCAGCACTTGAAATCGGCATAAGCGATAGAACCAAGCCGGCGAGCACAGCGATAGATAACCATTTTTTCATCAGAACTTGCTCCTTTACCGCCTTCGTATGTGTCTTTTGGATGAACGCATCTCGCGAGAACAACTGTGATGGCAAGTATAGCGACAGCAAACATAAAAAAACGTCTTTCTACAGTTGTAAAAAGACGGTTCTTCCGTTTGCTTTATTCGTTTACACTTTATGCATTTTATACCACGATTTCTGGGCGCAGTCAACATGTATTGACAATTTAGTGAATTATATTGCATGACAGTCCCGCTCATAGTTCGTCCGTAAGCCTGTGGTTGCTTGACATCAGGGCAACCGGCATATTATCGTATGTTATCGAGCTATTCCAAGATCGTTACATATTCATTTAGGCAGGATGGATTCCAAAATCGGCTTCCAGCTTCGTATCCGGGCTTTTCCGTGACGTTGTCCCAAATTTTTTTTCGATTTTTACACTGCGTTAACATTCCCGTAGTATTCTTAAAAACGTTATGACATTGGCAGACTAGTCAAAGAGGACAATTTACCGAATAAGGAGATCGATCATGTTCAAGAAAAAAGACGTTTTCTTCACCACGCTCGAAGAAATGGCGGATGTCATGCTGGAAACGGCGGAAAAGTTCCTGCAAGGGATGTCGGATTTTAAGGATATCCGTACTTTCGCCCGCGAGATGAAGGATCTTGAGCACAGATGCGACAAATTCACGCACAAGATCATCCAGGAATTGAATAAAACATTCATCACGCCGATCGAACGCGAAGACATCATGGCGCTGACAAAATCGTTGGATGATGTGGTCGACGGGATCGAAGCGAGCGTTTCGCGGTTTGAGATGTACCACGTCTCGAATTCGGACAAGCATATGATCGGATTTGCTGAGATTTTGCTGAAAAGCGTCCGGGAGATCAGAGAAGGAATCAGGCTGCTTTCCCAAAAGAAGCTTCTGGAGATACGTCAACACTGCATTGCGGTCAACGAATTGGAGAATGAGGCTGACGATTTGCTTCGCGTAACGATTCACGCGCTGTTCGCGAATGAAAAAGATCCGATCGAACTGATCAAACGGAAGGACATCTACGAACGGCTCGAATCCACCACAGACTCGTGCGAAGACGTGGCGAACACGTTGGAGTCGATCATCATGCGCAACAGCTGACCCGCAAATGCCGGTTCGGTTAAGAATGAAGGAACGAATAGAAGCGAAGAATAGGTGAACAGAGGGACGTAAAAAAATGGAACTGTATATATTGTGGGTCGTTGTTTTTTTGGCGTTGTCTTTTGATTTCATCAACGGTTTTCATGATACGGCCAATGCGATCGCGACCTCCGTATCCACCCGCGCGTTGAAGCCGAGGATCGCGGTTTTGATGGCGGCGGTGATGAATTTCCTGGGCGCAATGACGTTCACGGGCGTGGCGAAAACGATCGGCGGCGGAGTGGCGGACCCGTCTCTTCTGGAGAACGGCGTTTATATCGTCATCGCGGCATTGATCGCGGCGATCGCCTGGAACCTGATCACCTGGTGGTTCGGCATTCCGTCTTCGTCATCGCATGCGCTCATCGGATCGCTCACAGGCGCGGTGATCGGCGGAGCGGGAGTCGGGCACATCAAGAGTGAAGGAGTTGTCGACATTGTAACGGCGCTTATTTTATCTCCGATCCTCGCCTTTGGTCTCGGTTTTTGCGTCATGTGGCTGCTCAAAATCATTTTCGCCAATAAAAGTCCGCATTCGGTAAATCGCGGATTTCGTTCCTGCCAGGTCGTCACGGCGATGTTCCAGGCGTTTTCGCACGGTACGAATGACGCGCAGAAGGCGATGGGGATCATCGTGTTCGCGCTTGTGGCGGCGGGCATTCAGGATACGATGGACGTGCCGGTGTGGGTGAAAATATCGGCGGCTGCCGCGATGGCGCTCGGCACTTCGATGGGCGGTTGGAAGATCATCAAGACGATGGGGACGAAAATATTCAAGATCGAGCCGATCAACGGATTCGCGGCGGATGTCAGTTCGGCGTTCATCATCATTTCGGCGACGGTGTTCCATCTGCCCGTCAGCACGACGCATGTGATCACCTCTTCGATTCTCGGGGTGGGAAGCGCGAAACGGTTCCGGTCCGTTCGCTGGTCCGTCGCAGGCCGCATCGTCATGGCTTGGTTCATCACGATCCCGATCACGATTCTGCTTGCCATGTGCATATATTGGGTGATGGATCTTTTCCTTGCAATATAATCGACACATGCAAGACATAGAAACACACAAGAGAGTTGGCCGCTTTCACAGGCGGCTTTTTTCATGTTCACTGAATATATGAGGTGAGTCTAAGGAACTAAAACAGAAGGATGACAAATGTTTAATTATGGAAACGAAGCACCGATCACCATCGTCCGTTTGTCTCAAAAATTTTTTTGTAGGGGGAATTCGGAGTTACGTGTGACAGTTGTACAGGATAAATATTTTAAATCCTTTGTTAGCTGAAGTTCTGGTCGTTGTTGTTTCGATTTCCAATTGGTTGACATTATCACATAAAGTGATAAACTACCTATTGTAGGTGGATCGACAATGTACGACATACATACCCACATCCTTTACGGAATCGATGACGGTGCCAAAGATCTGGACCAGATGTTGGAGATGGCACGGGATGCCGCGAGGAACGATGTAACGGATCTGATCGCGACACCGCATCACGCAAACGGACACTACTGGAATCCCGCGCATCGTGTTCGTGAATTGGTAGATTCGGCGAATGCCGCGCTGCGGTCTGCCGGAATCCCCGTACGCATACACCCTGGACAAGAAATCAGATTGCACCGAGACTTGATTGCGGATTTGCAAGATTCTATTGTGACCACACTTAATCAATCCCGCTACCTTCTTCTAGAATTGCCTGCCATGCACGTTCCGCAGGATGCAGTCCATATGATCCACGAGTTACGGCTTCTGGGAATTACACCGATCATAGCTCATCCCGAACGGAATACCGGGATTGCGAACAACCTGCAAGAATTGTCGAACCTGATCGAGGCGGGGGCTCTGGCCCAATTGACGACACATTCGCTTACGGGAAAGTTCGGTAAAAAGACGCGCAGACTTGCGGTTGAGCTGTGCAAACGCCATATGATTCACTTCATCGCCTCCGATGCGCATAACGAGCATTCACGTAACAGCGGCATGAAGGAAGCGTTTGATGCGATCGCGCAGTTGCTTGGTCATGCTTATGTGGAATATTACATGGCCAACGCCCGCGCCGTGTTGGAAGACGAACCGATCCATGTCTGGCCTGTTGACCGGCCGGTGAAGAAAAGGCGTTTCTTCTTCTGAGACAGAGAAGAGAACGTCTGCATGACATCTGCCAGGCCGGACTTCATGCGGGATTTCGTCGCATCAATCGGTCCGAACAGCGGACAGGCCACCAATCAAAATAGAATATAACGGGGAGAGGATGAAATGAAGTTTAAGAGCATTTCTTCTTTACTATTGGCGTTCGTGATGGCGTTCAGCATGTTCGCCGGTACGGCGTTCGCCATCGAATTGCCGGATTCTGTCCGATCGCTCATCGAACGATTTAACACCGTGTTCGCGAAATTGGATGCCGATGAGAGAGGGTATATCACCGCAGCCCAGCAAAAACTCGGCGGTCTGAGCGAAGCGGATCGCAAATATGTCACGGCGCCGGCATGGGACAAGCTGAGGGGAAATCCGTCGCTCGACGAGAAGGCGGTCAGCGACCTGTTCATGGCCATTTTGTCGATCCAGTACGGCGATGTGGAAAGAGGTTTGACGGACGCGTACACCGGACATCTGTCAACCATCAGAGAGATTGTGCAATATGCGGGCTTGAGCATGAACGACGTATCGTTCCAGGACCTTGCTGATTTCCTTTCCGCCCTGGAATTGAATATGCGCGGGCAGCTGCAAAGATTGTCGTTTACGGATCTGCGGAACGACGGGGTGAACGGAACGTTCAACAAGATTTTTTCGAAAGCGTACTCCTCGGTGATCCAATCCAGCAATCCGCTTGCGGTCGCCTTGAACAATCTCGGCGTGGATGAGAACGTGATGATCGCCATGAAAGACAGGCTCGCAAGCAAAGTGGACAGCAATAGCCGCGCGTCTTACGCGCTGGCGGTCGGCTATATCCGCGCGGACGCGTATCTGGCCGTGAACAGCGGAAACAGTCCGTTCGAGCCGCAACTGACGGCGATGGGACGGCGGCTTCCGAATCATCAGTTGACATGGTCGGTCGAGCAGCAAGTGAGCGGAAGCACGGTGACATGGAATGGTGAAGCGTTCGTCGTATCGTCGGGTACGGGTACGGCCAAAGTCGCCGCAACCATTTCGATCTTGGGCAGGTCGTTAAAAATTTTCGAAGACAACATTATAGTCACAGGCCCTTCTTCTCCCGTCGTTCCGACGCCGCCCCCGGCGCCTCCCGCACCTCCGGCACCGGAACAACCTGAAACGCCGCAACCGATCGCCGATGTGATCGATGAACTGGACAATGCGGTGGAAAATCTCGATCAGATCGTGGCGGATATCGACCCGAACGCCGGTTCGGAACAGGTCAGCAATGTGGTGACGGAAATCGCGAACGCGGTGAACGAAGCGAAAGCGAAGGTCGAACAGGCGCTGAAAGAAACGGCCACGGTGAAAGTGCCGGTCGTAACGGACAACGGGGTGGCCAAGGCGCAAATCGAAGAGACTGAAATTGTGAACCAGATCGCGCGCGTTCAGGAGCAAGCAAGACAGCTTCGCGAGAAACTTGACCGGCTGAAAGAAGCGGCGGCCGCAAAACTGAATGAGCTGAAAGATGCTGCGGGCGTCGACTTGGATGAATCGATCGAAGAATTGGCGGATGTCGAGCTCGATCTCGTCGTCGTGCTCGATCTTGGAACCGTAGACTCCGATCAGGCGGAAGCAACGCTCAGTCCGGCTGTGGTGGCTGAACTGAAACAAGCCGGAATTTCCCGTGTGGCGATTGTGGTGAACGGCGCCAGCGTGAGCGTTCCGTCCTCCGAAATCTCCTCCGATATCACGGTGGTGATCAGCAAGTCCGGCGTGACGCTGGCATCCGGCGACGTAACGATCGCCGCGGCGCAATCCTCCTACATCCGCACAAGGGTTACGGCGGACCAATATAACGTCAAGATCACCGCTCAAGGAACGGAGATCAGGGAATTCAGCGAACCGATCGTGATCAGTATTCCGCTGGCGACTGCGAGAGGATATGACACGGAACTGCTGACCGTCGTATCCGTCGGCGATAACGGGGAATATACGTATCTGACGGGCAAATACAACGCGGCGAGCAACACTGTCGATGCACCGGTCTACGTCATCAAAGGGCCGTACACCGTGGTCGAGACGAAGGTTGACTTCACCGATCTTGCGCCGGTTCGTTCCTGGGCGGGCAGACAGATCGAAGTCGCAGCCGCGAAAGGCATCATCAACGGAAAAGGAGACGGCATATACGATCCGACGGGTATCGTCACCCGCGCGGAATTCGCGAAGATGATCGTGCTCGCGTTCAATCTGCATGATGCATCGGCAACCGAAACCTTCACGGATGTTCGCGACGGAGACTGGTTCCAATCGTACGTCGCATCCGCGGCAAAATACGGCTTGATGAACGGCAAGGGCAACGGCATCTTCGATCCGCTCGCTCCGATCTCTCGGGCAGAGATGGCAACCATCGCCGCCCGCGCTCTGAAAATGGTCAACGGCGTGAAAGACGTCAGCGATCCCGCTGCGGTGCTGAGCCGCTTTACGGATGGCGGTGACGTGGTTCCGTCGCTCCAATCCGGCACAGCGTTGGCTGTCCGTCTCGGACTCGTCATCGGTTCGGACGGCAAGCTTGATCCGAATGGCGTATCGACCCGCGCTGCGGCAGCAGTTGTGATCTATCGTTTAATCAATCTGAACTGATCAAGTATGAAGACGTTCATCTGTTTTGGGAATCCCTTCTCGTCATGAGTGGGGATTCCTCATCCATAAAGAGCTGGAGCAAGGGCGGATCAAATAATGGCAACGATGGAGGAGAACATGGAACTGGATCTAAGGGATTACCTGCGCATTCTTCACAAGCGATGGCTGTTGATATCGGTCATAGTCTGCTTCGCAACGATTGCCGCCGGGCTCTTGAGTGTATTTGTCATGAAACCTGTCTATGAAGCGTCCACGAAAATTATCGTGAACGGCTCATCGGAACAGTTGGGGCTGACCAGGCTGGATCTGAACTCCGTCAACCTCGATCTGAGGCTGATCGAAACGTACAAAGAGATCATCAAGACGGGGGCGATCATGGGGAAGGTCGCGGAAGAACATCCGGAGTTTGAGTTATCGGCCAATCAGCTGATCCATCTCGTGCAGATTCGTACCGTAAACAATTCGCAGGTTATGACGCTTTCGGTGAAACATCGCGATCATCGCGCGGCGGTGGATATCGTGAACGCGGTATCCGAAACGTTTCAACGAGAAATTCCGAAAATTATGACGGTTGATAACGTCTCGATCTTGGATCGCGCTGAATATATGGCGAATCCGAAGCCGGTCAGCCCGAATATTCCGTTGAATGTGGCGATCGGGTTCATCGTATCGCTGTTGTTTGCGGTTGGTCTTGTCTTTTTATTGGAATATCTCGACGACACGCTCAAGACGGAACAGGATGTCAAGCAAGTGCTGGGACTGCCGGTCTTGGCCGAAATTACGAAAATTCCTGAGGAGCAACTCATCGTGAAAACAGAAGTGCAGCCATTAAAAAAAGCGGAAGGGGCGAGAAATAGTGTCTCGATCAGCGATAAGGCCGCTAATCACCGATATTAATCCGCGTTCACCGGCAGCTGAATCGTACCGCATGCTCCGGACGAATATCGATTTTTCGGCGATTGACCGCAAAATTCAGACGATCATGCTGACGTCCGCCGGTCCGGAGGAGGGGAAGTCCACGACGGCCGCCAACCTTGCGGTTGTGTATGCCCAGGCGGGCAGAAAAGTGCTGATCATCGACGCGGACATGCGCAAACCGTCGCTTCATCTGACCTTCAATCTGTCCAACCGCAGGGGACTTTCGAATGTCATGATCGGGCAGGTGTCGCTGGAGGACGCCGTTCAACCATCTGATACCGACCATTTGCATTGTCTGACGTCTGGGCCGATTCCGCCCAATCCGGCGGAGATGCTGGCTTCGAACCGGATGGCCAACCTCCTCGAAGAACTGAGGAAGGCGTATGATCATATCATCATCGATACGCCGCCGGTGATCGCCGTCACAGATCCTCAGATCATTGCTTCAAGATGTGACGGTGTACTGTTGGTCGTGGAGTATGGGAGAGTCAGACGGGAACTTGCGTTGAAGGCGAAGCAGCTTCTGGAACATGCGCAGGCCAACATCCTGGGTGTGGTGATTAATAACAAGAAGCACTCGAAAGAACATGAATACTACTACCAATATTACGGATAATCATCAGGCGGATCATCATCATGAGCAGGCATCATGTATACGACTCCATCTAGAGCATTCCGAGAGACGGGTGATGGACTTTGGCGTGGATACGCTTTCGAAGATTTTTGGTTGTAGGTTTAGATATTGTCATCATGATGACCTCCATTCTCTTGTCCTATATCCTGGTCTACGACTTCAGGATCGGGCTGATTGACTGGAATACATGCATTCATATGATGATTGGCTATACGGTCATCATGGTTCCCGGGCTCGTGCTGAAGCGCATATACAATCGCCTGTGGTCTTACGCGAGCATCGGCGATCTGCTTTCGATATTGCGGGGCATTGCCCTCGGAGCAGGAATGGTCTGGTCCGTCAATCTCATCATTTATCTCGTAAGCGGCCGCATTTATGCGCCCTTCAGCGTGTGGTTTATTGCGCCGTTGCTCACATTCCTGGGCATCGCGGGCTCAAGATTTGTGTGGAGATTGCTGAGCGACGGTTATGCGGGGAGAAAGGCGAACAAGATCAGGACCTTGATCGTCGGAGCCGGTGAGGCCGGATACATCGTTGCGCGTGCGCTGCGGCGGGAACAATCGAGGTACTATCCCGTGGCATTCATTGACGACAACGTGAACAAACTGCATCAAAACCTGGCCGGCATACCCGTTGTCGGCACTCGGCATGACATTCCTGAAGTCGTCAAACAGTACGACATCGACGAGATCATTTTGGCGCTGCCGTCCGCCAAAAGACAGGAGATCACGAAGATCATCAATATTTGCAAAACGACGGATTGCAAGATCAAATTGATCCCGGGCGTGAACGATATGGTGAACGGCGAGTTTACCGTCAGCGTGCTGCGCAACGTCGATGTCGAAGATCTGCTCGGCAGGGAGCCGGTTAGGCTGAATCTTCAGGAGATCGCAAGCTACCTGGAAGGAAAGGTCGTTCTTGTCACCGGAGCGGGTGGATCGATCGGTTCCGAGCTTTGCCGGCAGGTGATCCGGTTTCATCCGAAACGGCTGATCCTGCTTGGCCGCGGCGAAAACAGCGTGTATGAAATCGAACATGAACTTCGCGCTATGATCCCATCGGATACCGAGCTCATTCCCGTGATCGCGGATATCCAGGATTACGGACGCGTGGCGAATGTGTTCAAGACGCATCGTCCGGACGTTATTTTCCATGCGGCAGCGCATAAACATGTGCCGCTGATGGAGATGCATCCGATCGAGGCGGTCAAGAACAATATCCTCGGCACCTACAACCTCGTGGTGCTGGCCGATATGTATCAGGCGGAACGGTTCGTCATGATCTCCACCGATAAAGCGGTTAATCCGACGAATGTCATGGGAGCGAGCAAGAGGGCGGCGGAGCTGATCGTGCAGAGCAGGAGCAGATTCAGCCGCACACGGTTCGCAACGGTCAGATTCGGCAACGTGTTGGGCAGCCGCGGAAGCGTCATTCCGCTTTTCCGCAAGCAGATCGAAGCCGGAGGGCCGGTCACCGTCACCCATCCGGAGATGGTGCGCTATTTCATGACGATCCCGGAAGCCGTTCAACTTGTCATTCAGGCGGGAGCGCTGTCCGAAGGAGGAGAAACATTCGTGCTGGATATGGGCGAACCGGTGAAAATCATCGACCTCGCCAGAGACCTCATCCGGCTGTCCGGATTCAGCGAGAAGGAAATCCCGATTCAGATCAGCGGCATACGTCCCGGCGAAAAATTGTATGAGGAACTGTTGACGAAGGAAGAGGGAACGATGAAGACCGTGCATGACCGGATCTTTATCGCCCGCAGCGAGTACTTGGCGGAAGAAGAGTTGGCGGAAATGATCGCTTCATTCCGTACGCTGGCGGAACATCAGGATGGAGTTCAGGACGAAGAGATCCGCCGGTTGCTCAAAAGATGGGTGCCGACGTATATGCCGAATCCGGGCCAGCTGCATCTCACGATGTCGAACATCCTCCACAGCGAAGATAAAAATACGAAAAATATAAACCTGCAAATCGCTTCATCGATGGCCGAATGAACTGACCGCGGAGTCCGAAGCTCATTCCTGATGAACCCATATATGGAATTCATGTTACAATCGATTGAAGTAACATTGTGCGTTGATGATGGGCAGATGCGATTACAACATCTACAAGGTGATGTCTACTGTACCTTTATCATCGTAGGCACTCGGTCAAGCTGTGGGAGATGCTTGCTCCTTAGACGCCGGTCGTCGATGGTTTGACGTGAGGGCAGGTTAGATGCCTGAATTATCGTCAATGTTCTGATCACCATTCTTGAATCAGCAGTTGGCTGGCAGTCTTATGCCAGACAAGTGCTGATTTGACGAATCGAACCAGTGATATCGGGAAAGGAAGTGCCAACGTGAGCGGCAGAATATACCTATCCTCCCCTCATATGAGCGATGAGGGATATGAGATGCAATATATCCGGGAAGCTTTCGAGACAAATTGGATCGCTCCTCTCGGCGCTAATGTGGACGGGTTTGAACGGGAATTGGCGGAAAAAGTCGGCGCCAAGGCGGCCGCGGCGCTCTCCTCCGGCACGGCGGCGATCCATATGGCGCTGAAAGCGGCGGGTGTCGGGGAAGGAGATATCGTGTTCTGTTCGACGTTGACTTTCGCGGCGACTGCTTTTCCGATCATCTATCAGAAAGCGATTCCGGTATTTATCGACAGTGACGCGGAAACTTGGAACATGTCGCCTCATGCCCTGGAAGAAGCGTTCAGAAAATATCCGAATGCCAAGGCGGTTATCGTCGTCCATCTGTATGGATTGTCGGCCGATATGGACCCGATCATGGAGATCTGCCGCAGGCATCACGCGGTTGTCATCGAAGACGCGGCGGAGTCTCTGGGCACCTGTTATAAAGGGAAACATACAGGGACGATTGGAGACTACGGAATCTATTCCTTTAATGGAAACAAAATCATCACCACATCAGGCGGAGGGATGCTCGTATCGGACAACGAGGAAAGAATCGCGAAGGTCAGGTTTTGGGCGACCCAGTCAAGAGATCCGGCGCGTCACTATGAGCACAGCGAACTGGGATATAACTATCGGATGAGCAATATTACGGCCGGCATAGGCAGAGGACAGCTGAAAGTGCTGGAACAGCGGGCAGCCAAAAAGACCTATATATATGAAACCTACAAGAGAGAGCTTGGCGGCCTGGACGGCGTTGAGTTCATGCCGCATAACGAATGGAACACGCCGAACTTCTGGCTGTCGTCCATGTTAGTTAAAGGCGCTGTGCGTCCGCTCGATATCATCACGGCGCTCGAGCGTGAAAATATCGAATCGCGGCCGGTGTGGAAACCGATGCATCTGCAGCCGGTCTTCGAAAACTATGACTATATCGGAACCGGTGTAGCAGAGTATCTGTTCGAACACGGCGTATGTCTGCCTTCTGATACGAAAATGACGGATGAAGATCTGGAGCGGGTGGTCAATATCATAAAGGGGTTGTGGATATAATTTTATATGAGATCACTGAATCTTTTCATAAAGAGATTGATTGATATAGTTGTAAGTTTTGTTGCAATCGTTGTGCTATCACCTTTGTTTGCAATCATTTCCATATTGATAAAATTAACATCGAAGGGTCCAATTTTATTCAAACAAGAACGCATAGGGAAGAATGGGATGGTTTTCAAAATATACAAATTCAGGTCAATGATTGTTAATGCTGAAAAAATAGGAGACGGTCTCTCAATAAAAAGCGAAAACGACAACAGGATAACCAAAGTTGGCAAATTTCTTCGTGCAACAAGCCTAGATGAACTTCCGCAATTAATTAACGTTTTGATTGGTCAGATGAGCCTTGTAGGCCCTCGACCACCAGTTACATATCATCCATATAAAGGTTATGATAACTATCCAACTTGGGCTAAATCCCGATTTCAAATGCGCCCTGGTATTACAGGACTTGCTCAGGTTAGAGTCAGAAACTCTGTAAGTTGGGATGATCGTATTCGTATCGACATTTATTATATAGAGAAGTTCAATATTTGGTTAGATTTTAAAATCATGTTTATGACATTGCTTAAATTATTTAAAAGAGAACATATTTACGCGGAAGATATGCAGTTGAACAGTATACAAAAAAGGATGTGATTTGTATTATTACCGGAGATCAAGTATACCTTCGGCCTATTCTTAAAAGTGATCTCACACACTTAAATAGATGGAAAAACGATGAGGATATCTTCCGAAATCTTGGCGGGGGATATATGCCAGTTTCAATAGATCAACAAGAAAAATGGCTTGATTCAATGATAGATATGACTGGTAACAATAGACGTTTTATAATTTGCAATTTTGAAGATTTGCCTGTTGGAATGGTAGGATTATATAACATTAATTGGATTCATCGCTGTTGTGAGATTGGTGTTTATATAGGTAATAAAGATCAACAAGGCAAAGGCTTTGGAAAAGAAGCGTGTATTTTAATTGAGAGTTTTGCCAGGGAGTACCTTAATTTACGAAAATTAAAACTTTATGTTGTAAAAGAAAATGATAAGGCTCTTTCGATGTGGGAAAAGCTTGGTTATAGAGTAGTTGGTGTTTTAAAGGAAGAACGGTATATTAAAGGGCAATATAAAGATGTAGTGATAATGGAAAAATTTATACAGCAGATGGCGGGAGTTTCATATGAAAAATGATTTGAATATTTTGATTTTGAGTTGTGGGACAAGAAACAAACTCGTTCAATACTTCAAAAAAGAATTATCGGACAAAGGCACAGTAATAGCGGCGGACTGCAGTGAATTGTCTCCGGCACTCTATGAAGCTGATAAACACTATATTGTACCGAGAATTCATGATGAAAACTACTTGGAGGCTATTCTTTCCATTTGCAAAGAAAACCAAGTAAAAGGCCTTATATCATTAATTGATCCAGAACTCAATGTTATCGCTGCCAATAAAGAGGTCTTCTTAGATATTGGAACAACTCCAATCATTTCAGATTTCGAAATAATTGAAACTTGTTTTAACAAGTATAAAATGTATGAAGTTCTAGTTCGAAATGGGTTCAAAACGGCAAAAAGCTACGTCAATAAGGAGCTTTTCTACAAGGATTTAGATGATGGCTTAATCAGTTTCCCTGTTTTCGTGAAACCAATAACCGGAAGTGCAAGCATAAACATCAATAAGGTTACCTCAAAGGATGAGGTGGATCTTTTATTTGATAAGTATGATAATCTAATGATTCAGGAATATTTGGACGGTACTGAATATGGTGTTGATGTTTATATAGACATGATATCAAAAGAACCAGTTTCTATTTTCATTAAGAAAAAGTTGAAAATGAGAGCTGGAGAGACGGATAAGTCTGTATCGATAAAAGACGCAAAACTTTTTGACTTGGTTACAAAGTTTGTGAAATCAATGGATTTTACGGGGATTATCGATATTGATATTTTCCTTGTTAATGGTGATTATTATATTTCTGAAGTTAATCCGAGATTTGGCGGGGGTTACCCTCATGCGTATGAGTCTGGCATGAATGTACCAAAGATGATTATCAACAATTTATCTGGACTTAGAAATCAGAATATGATTGGTGATTATGAAGAAGGAATCGTTATGATGAAATATAACGAATTGAGGATTAAGCGGATACCAAATATGGAGGTGAAACAATGAGTATGTCGCGGTTAAGAAGATATGGTTTTTGGACTCTGGATGCCATAAAGGGTGGGAAGATTAGAAGGCACTACTTAGACATCAAGAGCAAACTGGAGGACGGTAAAGTAGACATCGACCGTGAACATCAACATCAAATCCGGTCTTTGATTGAACATGCAAAAAAATACACCCAGTTTTATAGGGATATTAAAGGAGACAATCTCAAAGATTTACCGATTGTGACCAAGGTTGACTTTAAGAATAATTTTGACCTGTTTCAATCTAAATATTACTACAACAAACCCCTTCATAAAATGTCAACCAGCGGTTCTACTGGAACTCCCTTCACAGTATATCAGAACATGAATAAAAGAAGACGGACGCTTGCGGATATTATTTATTTTAATGAATTATGTGATCAAAGACTTGGAGATCGATATGTTTTTTTTAGGGTATGGACTGATAAAAACAAAAAATCAAAACTGGGTAGATTACTTCGAAACCTGGTGCCAGTTGATATCCTAAATTTAAGTGACGAATCTCTAGAGCGAATTAGAAACTTATTGAAAAGAGATAGATACATAGTCAGTACTTTAGGTTATGCATCAACTTATGAACATTTGGTCAAGTACTTGAAAAAAAACGGAGATAATCCAAGTATGTTCAATATCAAGTCGATGGTAAGCAGCTCAGAAGTGTTAGATATGAGAGCGAAGCAACTCATCAAAGAGGTAGTAGGATGCAAAATCATCGACAGATACTCCAACCAGGAAAACGGAATTATTGCCCAAACCAGCGACCTTTCGGATATTTTTATGGTTAATACTGCCAGTTATTATGTTGAATTGCTAAAGCTTGATTCCGATGAAGAAGCAGAACAAGGGGAACTTGGTCGAATCGTAGTTACGGATTTGTTTAATTATGCCATGCCCATGATTCGATACGACACGGGTGATTTGGCAATAAAATATGAACAATCGACCGGAAGTGTCAGGTATCTCAAGTCTATTCAAGGAAGACGAGTGGACACATTTTACGATACAAAGGGCAATAAAGTGACCGCTCATGCGTGGAGTGTCCTTATGTGGAAATTTGATAAGCTAAAGCAATATCAGTTTATCCAGGACGATGAAAAACATTACACCTTGAAAGTTAGTGGCGCAAACGGAATATACACAGAAGATGATTTTAAAAAGACGATAAAAGAAGTCGTTGGAGAAGATGCGGATATAGATATTCAGTTTGTAGACACCATCCCCGTATTAGCTTCAGGTAAATTCAAGAAAACTATATGTAATTACATACCCAACTCTAATGGTAAAGAGGATAAGGAGTATTCATGAAGGATAAGATGAAAATTTTAATTTTATCGAACTCGTTACCGGGATTATTTCAATTTAGAAAAGAACTGATATTAAAACTTATCGAGGAAGGTTATTCAGTTACTATTTGTGCTCCAAACGGTAAGAAGAAGGAATTCTTTATTGAAAATAAATGTAGATACATCGAGGTAAAAATGAAAAGGAAAGGTAAAAATCCTTTCTCTGAACTGAAATTATTATTCCATTATTTACGGCTTGTCAAAAAAGAAAAACCAGGCTTGGTTCTAACATATACAATAAAACCAAACCTATACGGTGGAATAGTTTGTAGACTATTGAAAGTTAAACATATTGCTAATATTACCGGTTTAGGAAGTTTGGTCAATTCAAACTTTATTCTATTATATATCACCAAATTCCTATATAGGTTTTCGTTACAAAAGTCAAGTTGTGTTTTTTTTCAGAATGACAACGACTTATATCAATCTTCAAAGATTGGTATCAACACGCAAAATAAAAGATTAATTCCAGGATCCGGAGTCAACTTGGATCAGTTTCAGTATCAAGAGTATCCACCTACTGAAGAGAATTTGAACTTCTTGTTTATCGGTAGAGTCATGAAAGAAAAAGGAATTGATTTCTACTTGGATGCGGCGAAGTTTATTCGGACCAAATATCCGAATACATGTTTCCACATTGTCGGCCCGTGTGAAGATGACTATAGTGATAAATTGGAAGAATTGCATAACAAGGGTATTGTTATTTATCACGGCTTAAAAGATGATGTAAGTGAAATCTACAAACTAACGCACTGCACCATCCATCCAACCTACTATGCAGAAGGAATGTCTAACGTATTATTGGAAAGTGCAGCAAGCGGTAGACCCGTGATTGCAACAGATCGGCCAGGATGTCGTGAAATCATCGATGATGGAATTAATGGGTATCTTGTAAAGCAGAAAGATGGTCTTGATCTTATAAGTAAGATTGAGAATTTTATCCGACTGGAGTACGAGGTAAAGAAGCAAATGGGAATTTCAGGAAGAAAAAAAGTGGAAAGAGAATTTGACAGGAACCTGGTCATTAGTGCTTACCTGGAAGAGATCAAAATGGCGTTGGGTTGACAAATACTATATAGAGAAAGGATTCATTAAATGTACTCTAACAACATCGAGCTAAGGAACAACTATATATCTGACGTAAGCATCAGCTATTCGGTCACAGATAAGTTCATCTTTATATTGTATTCCTTGTTTTTTATCTTAAAACCTTTTTATTTTTGGAACAGCGGTTTGCCCCAAATTGCTGACATCATCATGGTTTCACTTATCTTCTGTTACTCGTTAATGGTGAACTTCCGCTATCCTGTTGTGACTTCAACGAAAAGGGCGCTTTTCGTATGCTTAATCTTCGTGTCATATCTCACCATTGTTAATTTGTCGTGGATGACTATATTGCAAACATACAACAGCTTCTATCTTCCTTCAATCTTCTTTATATACAACTTTATAGTGTTCTTCATAGTAATATCCATGTATGAAAAATATGAAAAGAAACTTTTGGAGGTTACATACAAGGCCATTCTTATATCAATTTTGCTTCAGTTTTTTCTATTTATCATTAACGGAGGGTATACAGGAGGAAGATTGACAGGTAACTTCAACAATCCAAATCAATTGGGATATTATTGCCTGCTGGTAGCTTCATTATTAGTGTACATTGGGGGGAAGATTAAAGTTAAGATAATCTGGTTCTCTCTTGGACTTATGGCTTCAGTGATTCTGGTATTTGCCTCATTATCCAAGGCGGCCATCCTGTCTATGATGGGGCTGATTGTTGTCTTTTTGATCAATCGTACTAGCAACAAGAAACTCAAACGGAGATTATGGTTGATATTTCTTGTAGTTGCAATAGGTTTTGTTTGTATCAATACTACAACGACTATTGTGAGTGACAATGCACTTGTGAAGAGTGTGAAGAAGCGATTGGAATCCATCGGCATGGATAACGACGATTCATTGGAAGGGAGAGGATATAACCGGATCTTTGATTATCCGGAATATTGGATATTCGGTGCAGGTGAAGGCGAATATACGAGATTTGAAGGTTTTCAACTGGAAATGCATTCAACACTGGGTAATATCCAGGCCTCATATGGGTTAATTGGACTCTGCCTTTTTCTTTGCTTCTTGTTTCTTACAATCCGTAAAGACTTGTCAGGGAGTTGGTATATTATTTTGTTTATTATGACCTACGGTCTTACTCATAATGGCATACGGAATAGTTTGTTTTGGATTCTGATTGCATTAATTGCGGTGCACTTAAAGTCAACTGGCAAATCAGGCCTGTCAAACTCGATTAAAGTCAGCAGCTAATAAGCTCAGTGCAATGTTTGCCTTGAAAGGACAATGGTATTATGACGAAAAAGGTTCAAGTATTGCTGTCGTCCTATAATGGAGAAAAATATATAGAAGAGCAGATTAAAAGCTTGCTAGATCAAGATTATCCCAATCTCCATATACTGATACGCGATGATGGATCTACGGATAAGACTCTGGACATTTTGGACAAGTATAGAACTTATCCTCACATCAGGGTTATCAGGGGTGAAAACGTAGGTGTCATAAAAAGTTTCTTCAGCCTGCTGCAAGAATCGGATGAAGATGCTGACTTTTTCGCATTCTGTGATCAGGATGATGTGTGGTTGAGGGATAAGGTGTCCCGGGCTATTACTCTTCTGAGCAAAGAGGATTCAAACATCCCCTTGATGTATTGCTCAAGACTCACGATAGTAGATGAAAATTTGAATGTCCTCAGACAGTCAAAAACGCATAGACGCAAACCTGCATTTGCGAATTCATTGGTTCAAAATATCGCTGTAGGTTGTACGATGATTATCAATAAACGTTGTAGAATGTTGTTATGCAAAGAGTTCCCTTCGAAAGTGAGAATGCATGATTTCTGGATCTATCAAGTTACCTCAGGCACAGGCAAGGTTATTTTCGACCATGAGTCCAGAATACTTTACAGGCAGCATTCTTCAAATGCTGTTGGAGCTAAGATTGGTTTATGGAAAAAATGGAAAGGCAGAATGTTGAGATACGCGGATATTGACAATAGACATCTGATTCGGTTACAGGCGAGGGAATTGCAGAGAATATTCCATCATGATTTAACTCCGAATAATCAGAGAATCTTGAGTTCTTTTCTGATTCTTCCTAACGGGTTCGTAAAAAGACTATTCTATGTTCTTCGATCAGAAATATACAGACAAAGTAAATTAGACTCGATTATTTTCAAGTTAATGATATTATTTAATAAAATTTAGGAGGACCAAATTCAAAGTAATCCACCAGAGGGATAAAAATGATAAAGAAACTTCTTGGCAATCAGATATTTTTTAACATTGCTAGCTCGTTGGGCATAAAAATGATTTCTGCATTTGTTGGCGTAATCTCAAGTATTGTTTTAGCAAGATACCTTGGAGCAACTGATTTGGGTGTATACTCATTGGCTATTAGTATTATCACTATCATCACGATCATTACGAAAATGGGTCTGGACAATACATTAATTAAGTATGCTTCATATTCTTATTCAATTAACGATTGGATGACAATTAAAGGTTTGCATTCTCAAATGATCAAGTTGGTACTGTCGATGGCTATTCCTGCAATCTTGATCATTTGTCTTTTTTCAGACATTATTGCTATTTATGTATTTGACGAGCCCAAATTAGGACAGTCGATTAGGTTATTCTCTTTGGCAATTATCCCGATATCGCTAATTGATCTGTACTCTCAATTATTTAAAGGCATAGACAGAATAAAAATCGGAATGTTCATGCAAAGTATGCCGCTTCATCTTTTTATTATTTGTCTCATTCTGATTTTTTCTATTTTCATTCCGTTAAATCTGCCCAAAATAATTAGCATCTATGTTCTATCTTCCGTTCTTGTACTAATAGCATGCTCTCTTTTGTGGGGAAAATTTATTCCGAGCGATGCAAAGAAGATAAAAGGATATTTCTCTCGTGATGAAATGATGAAGACCAGCATCCCATTAATGTGGGTAGCTTCATTAAATTTGGTGTTTACATACATGGATACATTTATGATTGGTATGTTTATGTCATCAACTGTAGTTGGTTTATATAATGTTGCATCAAAAGTAGTGCTGCTTAGCAGTATGATTTTGGTAGCTATCAACGGAGTGGTCAGTCAGAAGTTTTCAGTTTATTGGGAAACGAAAAAAAAAGAAGAACTAGAACGTTTAGCGCAATCATCAACCTGTTATATGTTTATACTATCAATCATTGTTTTCCTTTTCTATGTTATATTTAATCGTTTTATTTTGAACTTATATGGTCAGGAATATATAGAAGCATGGCCAGTTCTTCTTGTATTGGCTATTGGCCAGTTTGTGGTACTTGCAACTGGTCCGGTGGCGTCTCTGCTTATGATGACAGGTAATGGTAAATTCCATAAGAACAACACATTCGTGAGTGCTCTTATCAACTTTGTTCTTAACCTTCTGTTTATTCCGTTCTTCGGAATCGTAGGAGCTGCTGTAGCAACTGCCATCTCATTGATCGTCAAGAATTTGCTGGCAGTGATTTTCGTCAGAAAGAATCTGGGAATCAATGTTTTCTCCAATTGGGGCAAGATATTAAAAAGTGGTTGGTGATTTTAAATGGTAAATAAAGAATCAAAGGAGCTTCATTTGTTCATAATATGGGAAAATGCCAGATACAAGGAAAGAGAAATATTGGAGAGCCTGAACGAGAATTTTCATATACTTGATGTTTATGAAGTGAAATGGAGCGGTAATAAATTTACTGAGAATCTCTCTCGGTTCTATGGCTCCAAGTTGCCTAAGGGATCATTTAAAGAAAGACATTGCGGAACAGGGCCTTTTCTGTTGGTAGTATTGGAGGATCACAATCCCGTTTATATGGAAAGATCTACTTCCAGGGGGGCGGAGATAGTCAATGTTAAAACCTTTGATATGAAATCTCAATATAGGAAGTGGACTGGTGGCGGGCATAAAATACACGGTACAAACTCCATGAAGGAAACCAATCATGACCTGACTTTGCTTCTCGGGATAAGTGCAGAGGATTATATGCGTAAATCGGAAAAATGGAATGGCCAGATAACTGAATATAACAAGGATCTGATTGGGGCCAATGGGTGGGATAGCCTTGAGCAAATGTTCTATGTACTGAATCATGCGACAGATTACCTAGTTCTTCGCAATTTTGAACCATTGCCTGATCAGTATCATGACAACGAACATGGAGATATTGACCTTTTGACTAATAACTTCAATGATTTGATATGGATATTGAATGGCGTTAAGGTATATAAAGGGAAGAACAGGGTTCATTACAAGGTAATCATCGATCAAACTCCTGTTTCATTCGATATACGATATCTTGGAGATAACTATTATGATAAGGCATGGCAGGAAGATATGCTGCGCAAGAAAGTATTTGTAAGGAATTGCTTCTACGCAGTGGATTCTGAAAACTATTTTTATTCGCTCTTGTATCATGCGTTGATTCATAAGAAAAAGATAGCAGACGACTATATGTCTAGACTGTGGACTATGTGCAACGATCTAGGGATCTATCATGGTACCGACAGGGACGATTTTCAGAAAATTGAGTTTCTGATGAAGTTGCTGAATCGGTTTATGAAATCTAAAGGTTATCAATATACTGAACCAAAGGATCTTTCTGTATTTTTTAATCATCAAAGGATTAACAAACAAATATCCCTTAGACGGAAGATTCATGTTAATGTGATTAGGCCACTGGGGAGAGCGATCAAGGCAGTGGTGCGTTGAGTGAAGGCAAATTTCAAGAGGGCGGGTTTACTGCGGGAGGGGGAAGGTGTTGATAAGTAACATAAAGAAGACGGTCAAAAAGGCAATCAGAACAATTAAGTCACTGATATGGATTATTCGAGATTACAGTAAATTCAAGCGCATATTGATATCCAAATATGGGTTTTATCAAATTAGACCATTTAAATTATCTCTTTGGCGGAATGGAACCAAATATTTCCATGCCTATCATACTGATACGGTCAAGCGAAAAGTTTTTATCAAAACCATGGGAAAACATAACGATGTATTGAGAGAAGCGGATATGCTGAAAACCATTGAAGAACAGAGACGTGCCAATCAGCACTGGAAGACCCCAAAGGTCATTTCTCTTCAGATTGATGGAGAGTATGCATTTGTCGCAATGGAGTATATTGAGGGAGTTAGTTTGTCCAAACTTATCAGAGAGAATCGACTATCAATAAATGATAAGACTCGTATCGCAAACGCATTTGTACACTTCATTGAGTTTGTGCACAATCATCAAATAATTCATCGTGATCTAAGGCCGGATAACATTTTGGTGAGCACTACATCAGGCGATATAGAAATAGTAATCATTGATTTTGCTTTGGCTGTAAACTTGGCGGTGGATGAAAGAGAGGATTCAGATATAAACCAGCCAAGGGAGATACTTGCAGTTTTGGGGAGCGGATTTAATCCGGAGCCATTTGTTTGGGACGACGCTTATTCTCTACATAGGATTATCCAGATCATGGACACGACAAACGAAGTCAATCCTGAACTTTCACAAATCATGGAATCGAAAATTGGCAAGGTTACATACCATCTTCGTTGAGTCATTATTTCATTTTTGAAGGAGAATGAAGAGTTGAAAGGTATTATCTTAGCAGGTGGCAGCGGCACCAGATTGTACCCTTTAACATTGGTTACTAGCAAACAATTATTGCCGATTTACGATAAGCCAATGATATATTACCCTCTTTCCACCTTGATGTTGGCAGGCATTAGAGATATCTTAATCATTTCAACTCCAGAGGACATTCATCGGTTTGAATTGTTATTGGGCGATGGGACCCAATTTGGTATAAATTTTAGTTACGCCGTACAACCAAGTCCGGACGGAATAGCTCAGGCTTTTATAATAGGAGAACGGTTTATTGGTAATGATTCTGTTGCATTGATTCTTGGTGACAATATCTTCTATGGAAGCGGACTGAGAATGAGATTGCAGAAGGCAGCATCGAAAAGTTCAGGTGCCACAATCTTCGGTTATCATGTTCATGACCCTCAACGTTTCGCCGTTGTCGATTTCGATGAACATGGGAAAGTTATTAGTATTGAGGAAAAACCCCAACAACCAACGTCCAGTTATGCGGTAACAGGATTATACTTTTACGATAATCGCGTTATCGATATAGCCAAAGACGTTAAACCATCGGAGCGAGGAGAACTTGAGATTACAACAGTCAATCAGGAATATCTGAAGTCAGGCAACCTGGAGGTGGAATTGCTAGGGAGAGGGTATACCTGGCTAGATACAGGGACTCACCAAAGTTTGGTTGAGGCTACCATATTCGTGAAGACGATAGAAGAGCACCAGGGGATGAAGATTGCTGCCCCCGAAGAAATTGCTTTTATAAACGGCTGGATTACAAAGGAACAGTTGTGGAGTTGCGGAGAGAAACTGAGCAAAACTGGATACGGCCAATACCTTATGAAAGTCGCCAAAGGCGAGATTCGTTATTAATTGAGTTGAATTGAAAAAATGATGGTAAAGGAAAAATTCTCTTTGTTCCAAAATGCTAAATCTGATTACTTTGTTCATTTTGTAGCTGAAAGTCATGTAGATCGGTCCATATTTTCGTAAGAACGAATGTGTTGGGGACGCAGGTGTTGCTGGAAGCGTCCCTCCATACAGGAAGAAACTGGTCGGCAGCATTTATACATTGGGGATAATAGAAAACATTAAGATCAATGAAAATCTAAAAAAGAAAGGGGTCATCACATGTTCAAAATAACAATAGCAGGAACCGGTTATGTTGGATTGGTAGCCGGTGTTTGTTTTGCCGAGAAAGGCCATCAAGTGACCTGTGTGGATGTGGATGAGAAGAAAGTGGAACTGATGAAATCAGGCATATCCCCTATCTACGAAGATGGCCTTGAGGAATTGATGCGCAGGAACTATGCGGCTGGCAGGCTCGATTTTACGACCGACTATAAATCTGCTTATAAGGACGCAGATGCGATCTTTATCGGAGTTGGCACCCCGGAACGACCGGATGGATCGGCGGATATGACGTATATTGCCACTGTAGCCAGACAAATTGCCGAATCCATTGAAAAAGACTGTCTGGTTGTTGTCAAGTCCACCGTTCCAGTCGGGACCAATGATAAAGTTGAGCAATTCATCCAGGATTTCCTCGTGCATGATGTCCACGTTGAAGTAGCCTCCAATCCAGAATTCTTGTCCCAGGGATCCGCTGTACATGATACCTTACATGCTCAAAGAATCATTATCGGTACGGAAAGCAAATGGGCAGAGGAACGCCTGATGCAGATATACGAGCCTTTCCAGTTGCCTATTGTATCAGTCAGCCGAAGATCTGCCGAGATGATCAAATACGCCTCCAATGATTTTCTGGCATTGAAGATATCTTATATGAACGACATTGCCAATCTGTGTGAGCTGGTGGGAGCGGATATTCAGGATGTGGCGCGGGGGATGAGCTATGATGACCGCATCGGCAGCAAGTTCTTGAATGCCGGCATCGGATTTGGCGGGTCGTGCTTCCCTAAAGATACGAAGGCGCTTGAGTTTATTGCCCGACAGCATGGTTATGAGCTTAAGACTGTAAAGGCCGCGATAGAGGTCAACCATTCGCAGAAGACAATATTGTTCAAGAAAGCCAGCAATCGACTTATCACGTTTAACGGACTGAAGGTAGCGGTACTTGGATTAACCTTCAAACCGGGAACGGATGATCTGAGAGAAGCTGCTTCTCTGGAGAATATTCCGTTGCTGCTGGAACAAGGTGCAGACATTTATGCTTATGATCCTGTCGGGATGGATAATTTCGCCAAGCTTTACCCGGCAGGCAAGAACAAGAATGGCACGATAACATACGTGAATGAGATCGAACAAGCATTGGATGGAGCCAATGTCTGCTTCATCTTCACGGAGTGGAAACAGATTCGGGATGTACCGCCATCAAAATTCTATGAATTAATGAGAACACCGCTGGTATATGATGGACGCAATATATATCCAGTGCAAGATATGGAGGATGCAGGGGTAGAATATCATTCGATAGGCCGCCGATCTACTGCTAGAAAGGGACTAAAGGAGTCGAGACGAGTTGAGTATAAAACCTCATGAGCCGGGTTGTGTTTATCTGATAACAGGAGCAGCAGGCTTCATCGGTTATTATCTTTCTATCAGATTGCTGGAACAAGGCTGCTCCGTAATTGGCCTGGACAACATCAATGACTATTATGATGTGAATCTGAAGTTTGCCAGACTGAAGAAGCTTGAAACGTATGATAACTTCACATTTTTGAAAGGCGACCTGGCAGATAAGGATACTGTGATGAGAACCTTCGCCGAGTATCGCCCGAATATCGTGGTGAATCTCGCAGCACAGGCAGGAGTCAGATATTCGATCGATCATCCGGATGTGTATATTCAGAGCAATATCATAGGGTTCTTTAACATTCTTGAGGCCTGTCGCGCTTATCCGGTGCAGCATCTGATCTACGCTTCTTCCAGCTCTGTGTACGGGGCGAACAAGAAAGTCCCGTTTGAAGAAACGGACTTCGTTGATCATCCAGTCTCACTATATGCCTCGACCAAGAAATCTAACGAATTGATGGCGCATGCATACAGTCATCTGTATCAGATACCGGCGACCGGGCTTCGATTCTTTACGGTATACGGACCGATGGGGCGTCCGGATATGGCGTATTACAGCTTTACGAATCAGTATTTCTCAGGCAAGCCGATCAGGATATACAACAACGGAGATTTCGAGAACGATTTGTATCGCGACTTCACCTATATTGATGATATCATTGAAGGAGTGAACAGGTTATTGCATCTTCCTCCTTCAGGTGATGTTCCGCATGTTGTATATAACATCGGCAACAATCAACCCGTCAAATTGATGGTCTTCATCGAGGCATTGGAGAGGGCATTAAGCCAATCATTGGGAAGGAAAGTCGTGTTCGAGAAGATCTATGAACCGTACAAGCCTGGAGATGTACCTGCCACCTTTGCCTCAACTGATCGTTTGAATCAGGCTGTCGGATTCAAACCATCGACACCGATCGAAGTTGGGTTGCAGAAGTTTGCGGATTGGTACGTGGATTATTATCAACTCAGATAAGTTGATTTCTTCCTTAATAATTCACCAATCTGCTTGAAATTTTTTGATTTCCAAGTTCGTTATGATATAGGATGTGAAGTATACCGCAGTTATAAAATAGGAGGAAATGAAGATGATCATCCTCATCACAGGCGGAGTTGGATACGTTACATCGGTACATGTGTAGCGTTGCTGGAGCGAGGGTGTGATGTTCCGGTCGCTCAAGATTGACGGCGTCATTCACTTCGCCGGGCTGAAGGCGGTTGGAGACTCGGTGCAGAAGCCGCTGGAATACTATCGCAACAACCTGCTCAGTATGATCGTGCTACGATCGTGCTTGCGAACGGCTGCGTCAAGTACGGCATCGGCAAGTTTGTGTTCAGTTCATCAGCTACCGTCTACGGCGATCAGGAAGTACCGCTGGTTGAGACGATGCCGCTCAGGGAAACGACGAACCCATACGGGGAGACGAAGGTGATGAGCGAGCGCATCCTGACCGATACGGCGAAAGCCCATCCGCAGCTGACCGTGTCGCTGCTGCGATATTTTAATTCATCGGTGCGCATGAGAGCGGCCTGATCGGTGAGTCGCCGTGAGGCATCCCGAACAATCTGATGCCGTACATCACCAAGGTGTCCAAGGGCAAGCTACAGAAGCTGTACATATACGTACAGCGATGATTACCCCACCGTCGATGGGACCGGAGTGCGTGACTATATCAATGTCGCCGATCTGGCGGAGGGGCAGGTGGCGGCACTCGAACGCCTGCAGGAAGGCGTGCACGTGTACAATCTCGGCACGGGTCAGGGGACGTCCGTCCTGCAACTGAACCGGACGTTCGAGCAGGTGAACGGCATCACGATCCCGTACGAGATCGTTGGACGCAGGCCGGGGGATGTCGCGGAGAGTTATACCGATGTGCCGAAAGCATGGCGTGAGCTCGGCTGGGCAGTCAGACGCGGGCTCGAGGAGATGTGCAGGGATGCCTGGCGGTATGAGATGCTGCATCCTGACGAATAGGCGGAGGCAGCCGTTTGGCAGTTTATATCGAACTTGATATGATAGAGATCGAACAGGAGTGATGAGGTTGCAACTTCGCAAAGCGATCATACCGGCAGCCGGGCTGGGGACCCGGTTCCTTCCTGCGACGAAGGCGCAGCCGAAGGAAATGCTGCCGATCGTAGATAAGCCGACATTGCAATTCATTATAGAGGAAGCGGTACAGTCCGGCATCGAAGAAATTCTGATCATCACGGGGCGCAATAAGAAGAGCATCGAGGATCACTTCGACAGGTCCGTCGAGCTGGAACTGGAACTGGAGTCGAAGGGAAAGTATGATCTGCTGGAGCAGGTCCGCAAAATTTCGGATCTCGTCAATATTCACTATATCCGGCAGAAAGAGCCGAAGGGGCTCGGCCATGCGATCCTCTGCGCGAAAAGTTTCATCGGCAATGAGCCGTTTGCGGTCATGCTGGGCGACGATATCGTGGTGAACGAGAAACCGTGCCTGCAGCAGATGATCGAAATTTACGAGCAATATAAGACGACGATTCTCGGTGTGCAGGAAATCCCTCGCCAGGATGTGGACAAATATGGTATTATCGAAGGCAGGCTGATCGACGACCGCGTATACAAGGTTCGCGGGCTGGTGGAAAAACCGTCGGTCGAAGAGGCCCCTTCGAACATCGCGATTCTTGGCAGATACGTGATCACGCCGGCCATTTTCGACATTCTGGAACAGACGCCTCCGGGCAAGAATGGCGAGATCCAGCTGACGGATGCGTTGAAAGTGCTGGCGCAGAAAGAAGCGATGTACGCATATATATTTGAAGGACGCCGTTACGATGTGGGAGATAAGCTCGGTTTCCTGCAGGCGACGGTGGAACACGCATTGAGCAGAGATGATCTGCGCAAAGATTTTCTCGATTATTTGGTGAAAGTCGTGGAGAGGGAAACGGGCAGAAACTGAGTCCTCGCCTGACACGGGAGGGTTGGAAGGTTGTGATGAGAAGAATTGTGCCGTGGCTGACCGTTATCGCATGGGCATTGTTGATCTTCGTATTTTCACATCAGCCGGCCCGCATCTCGAATGAAGCCAGCAGCGCGGCGGCGCAGATCGTTGCGGATGCCGTACAAAACGGTGATGGAGACGTGAGCGCGCAACAGGGAAGCGGCAGCCTCCGGCGGTTCGCGCAAGGCATGCTGTACCTGGTGTTGGGCGTGCTGCTGGTCCACAGTCTCAGTTATCCGGGCAATGTCCGCGTATGGCATATGCTGATCGCCCTGTTCGCTTGCCTTCTGTACACCTTCAGCGATGAGTTCCATCGGATGCCTGTTCCGGGGCGCGAAGCCGAATGGGCGGATGTCGTGTTTGATGCAGGGGGTGCAGTCCTCGGAATTGCGCTGTACATGATGTTATCGAGGTTTATCGACCGCCGCCGCGGTGCGCGGCAACCATCGTGAACATTTTTCCCGCAATGCCGCCGGCACGCGCACGGCACGAGCACGATGAGGTATAATGAAGGTGAAGAAATCTGGTCATCAGAGATCGGCATACAGCTGACCATCAAAGATCGGAATTCAGTTGATCGGATAGGAGGCTTTCGATGAATATTCTTATCACAGGCGGAGCCGGTTACATCGGTTCGCATACATGCGTCGCGCTGCTTGAGCGCGGTCACGGTCTCATCATTGCGGACAATTTTTCGAACAGTCGTCCCGAGGTGCTCGATCGCATCCGGCGCATTACCGGACGGGATTTTCATTTCTATGAGATCGATGTGACGGATGAAGAAGCGGTGGAGCGCGTGTTCGCCCGGCATTCGATCGACGGCGTCATTCATTTTGCCGGATATAAGGCCGTCGGCGAATCGGTGCGGAAGCCGCTGGAATATTATCGGAATAACTTGCTGAGCACGATCGTGCTGGCATCGGCATGCGTGAAGCATGGCGTCGGACGATTTGTATTCAGTTCATCCGCGACGGTGTATGGAGACAATGTGCCGCCGTTCACGGAGTCGATGCCGCTGCTGCCGAGAACGAACCCTTACGGCGAGACGAAGGCGATGAGCGAACGCATCCTGATGGATACGGCAAAAGCCCATCCGCAGTTCGCGGTGTCGCTGCTTCGCTATTTTAATCCGGTCGGAGCGCATGAGAGCGGACTGATCGGCGAGTCGCCCAACGGCATTCCGAATAACCTCATGCCGTATATTACCCAGGTGGCGAAAGGCAAGCTGGAGAAACTCCGCATCTTCGGCAACGACTATGACACGGAGGACGGCACGGGTGTACGGGATTACATCCACGTGATGGATTTGGCGGAAGGCCATGTCGCAGCTTTGGAACAATTGAAAGAAGGCGTTCACGTATACAATCTCGGCACCGGACGGGGAACGTCGGTGCTGGAACTGGTGCGGACATTCGAGCGGGTGAACAATCTGAAGATTCCGTTTGAGTTCACGGACAGGCGTCCGGGAGATATTGCGGTCAGTTACGCGGATGCGTCGAAAGCGGCCCGGGAGCTCGGCTGGACGGCGAAGCGCAGCGTCGAAGACATGTGCCGGGACGCTTGGAGATACGAGAGCATGGAAAAGTAACTGGTCGAAAGATGATCGATGCTTTGCAGGAGAGATAGAACGTTCGACGTAAAGGCTGAAAAAACGTCGAAAGAAACAGATAAGAAGGGGACGCATGCGCCCCTCTTTTTTATTGTGGTGTTAGAAGGTGTTCTTGGTTAAGGTATGCCAGGATTTTCACGATTGGCGTCGAATGTCATGGAAGAGAGGAATCGTTCGGTGCGCGAGACATTTGGACAGTGAACACCCCATATCTGCGGCATACATGGCGGGGACACGTTCGGAGCCTTATGCGAAAACAAGTCGAACCTGATGGTCGCTTTCCAGTTTCGACTCGGATGAATCTGAAAATCGGTGTGATGATGAAAAGGAAACGGGGGGAGAGTCGTGAAAGACAAAGCACGCAAATGGCCGGCATGGCGCAAGTGGCTCATCGCCGTTCTCGTCAGCATGGGTGTGCTGACCGGCGCCGCCTATTTCGGGTTAAATATGGCGGTCGATTACGTGCTGAAATCGCTGATCAGCGGATCGGTGTCCGACGAGCGGCTGGCGCAGGTGCTGGACGACGACGGCGATATCGCCTGGTTGTTCGATGAAGAGCCGGATGATGAGAAGACTGATGTCGATCCTATGAAGACGTATGTCGAAAAGACGGATGACGGGAAAACGCAGCCTGTCGACGGATCGTCGAAAGACGGTGCGGGATCGGCAGGCGATCGATCGAATGGCGTCGATTCCGGCGCATCGGCTGATTCGGCTTCGCATGATGAGGATCTTCTGAGTTATTCTCCCAATGTGACGAAGGAAAAGGCGGAAGCTGTGCAGCGGTCGATCAAACTCCACGAGAAGATCAAAGTCGCCTCGGTGCTGCTGAACAGACTGAGCTCTTCGGACATCGACCAGTTCGTGAAGATGATGAGCGGGGGCATGACGCTGTCGGAGAAGAAAGCTGCGAAAAAAATCATGCTGGAGAGACTGACCCCCGAGGAATATAACGAACTGATCAAAATCGCGGAGAAGTATGGCTTGAGCAAAGGCAAGACTTACGAGGAATCGTTGAAGGAGTAGACATGGACAGACCATTGGTACACAGAAGAAGACGGGTGATCCTTCTAGTCGTTATGATCGTTGCGACCGCGGGAGCCGCCGGATGGCTGTTATGGAACCTTTGGTCCGACGACGGTGCTGAGCGGACGGTGTCCGACGCGGGACGGGCCGGACAGAAGGGGGACGGAATCGGCGAACGCGCGGATGAGCAAGAGCGGAACGGCGCCGGGAATGGCAACGGCCTAGCCGGCGACGGGAAGGGAAGCGGGACGGACAGCGGCGGTGACGGAGAAAGGGAGTACGACGGGAAACAGGAAGGCGGCGGTTCGGACGAAACGGATTCGGCTGACGACATGCATGGTGATCGCGGCGGACGTCATTCGGACGCAAACGCGGGCGGCAAAGGCACGGATGACGCGCAAACGCGGACGGGCCAAAACGGTGCGTCAGGAGATGGGAACAAGACTGGAGGGCAAGCGGCCGGAGACGCTTCCGGAGAACAAACGGCCGCCGCGGCGATTCGAGCGGAATATGAATCGAAGCTGGAAGCGCTGCAAGCCCGCTGCCTTGCGGACGCGGATGCGCTGCTTGCCGAGATCGCGGCCGGTCTGGCGGCGGAGACGAATTCGAGCCTGGAGAAACTGCGGGCAAAGTATGTGCCGCTGGTTCTCGATACGGAAGCCAAATGCGCCGCGGCTTATGCGGACATTGTGGCTGACGCGCAGGCCGAATATGCCGCGCAAGGTCTGGATGCGGCCGATGTGATCGCCGGATGGGACGAGATGTATGCCCGGGCCAAGGATCAATTGGAACTGCGGGCTGTCTTTCAGTTGATGAATCTGTTGAATCTGTTGCCACGATCGGACGACGGAACGAAGTGAAGGAACAGGCGTGAAGAACCGCGGGCGGGGAAGGGCGTTCTCCGCTCGCGGTTCTTTTTTTGTTTGATTTTTGTTTCATTTATTCAAATATAGGAATATTTTGTTCGTGCATTGAAAAGGCTTTCGCTCCTATGTAGAATTTCGCTTGAGAAGGCATGTATGCGCTTTACTTCTTGGATTTACCTGATCATCATGTTCGACATATCAAACATGGAAAGGGAGAGGATAGCCGAATGAAAAAAAGGTACAAAAAGCTGCTTACCTGGATGCTGGCGGCGAGCTTGACGCTGTCATCGTTGCTCACGCCGACGGCACTGCTGGCGGCGGAAGGGGAAGGAGGGGATGAGGAACAGACACTCATCTTGTATCACAGCTTCGAGAACGGGCAAACCCACGGCTGGACGTCGAGGGGCGCCAAGATCGCATCCTCGAAGGATGTGTCGCGTACGGGAGAGTCGAGTCTGAAGGTGACGGAAAGCGGCGCCGCATGGCACGGCGCGGTGCTGAATCTGTTCAACACGCTGAAAGTCGGCTATACGTACGAGATTCAGGCGTATGTGAGATTGGCGAAAGCGGCGGATGAGCCGGCCGCGTTGAAGACGACGATTCAGTTCCTGGATTCGCTCGAAGGTTACCGGCAGTTGGCGTTGGACAATCAGGTGACGTCGTCGGATTGGACGGTTCTCACCGCGCGGTACACCGTTCCGGAAGAAGCGACCCTGCTGAACCTGATCATCGAGCATGGCGCTGAGCGTGATCAATATCCGGATTTCTACATCGACGACGTGAGGATCACGGAAGTGTCGGCTCCGCCTTTCCAGCCTGTCCTCGTCGCGTCGTATGATTTTGAGGACGGACTTCAGGGTTGGGAACCGCGGGGAGTAGGTGCCAATCCCAAAGTGGATCAGGCGAATTTCGGATTTGAAAGCAGCCGCAGTCTGATTGTGGAAGAACGGACTTCCGCTTGGCACGGAGCGCGGATCAATCTGCTGGACACGTTGAAGTACGGAGCCACTTACGAGATCACCGCCATGGTGCAACTGCGCCGCGCAGGTGTCGACACCGGCAGCAGCACCGCCATGATCAAGTTCGAGACCCGTCTTCCGGGAGACAGTCAGACGAACTATCCGTCGGTCGCCGAGGAGACGATGGAGTTCGGCAAATGGCAACAGCTCAAGGGACAATTCACGGTGGACAGTCAGTATGAATGGCTGTGGCTGTATGTGGAGTCGAATAACGCAGCCGATGTGATCTATCTCGACAATGTGACGATCACGCAGATCACGAGGGAGAAACCGCTGCCTGTTCCTTCGGAGCCTGGAGACGGCGATTCCGAACCGATCGATCCTCCTGTGCCCGGTCCGGATACGCTGCTGCTCCACACCTTTGAAAATGGCGATACGAACGGATGGACCGGAAGAATCGGCAACGATGCGGCAGAAGTCATCGAGAACGTTGCGCGAAGCGGTTCGCGGAGCATGAAGGTGAACTTTTACGGGCAATACCACGGGGCGACCCTTGATGTCACTCCTCTGATGAACGAGGGAACGGTCTATTACGTCAGCGTCTGGGTCAGGATGGCGCCCGGCGAAAGCGACAGAGTCATCAGTCTCAGTTATGAGCAGAAACTCTTCGGTTCGGATACGACTTATCATAACATTGAAGCGAACCGGACGGTAACGGATAAAGGTTGGGTCAGGTTGAGCGGCCGCTTTACGGCCAGTGGAAATCTGGAAGTGTTGAAGGTATACGTGGAGTCGATGGATGCGGCGAGCGGCGTTTTCTATCTCGATGACTTCGAGATGAGATATGAAGAACCGATCCGCATTCAGCCCGATATTCCGTCGCTCAAAGATGTGTATGCGGATTATTTTGATATCGGGGCGGCGGTGGAGCCTTATCTGCTGAATGGCCCGCGCGTTGATCTGCTGTTGAAGCATTACAACGTGATCGTCGCGGAGAACTCGATGAAACCCGGCAGCATTCAGCCCAGAGAAGGACAATTTAACTGGACCGCGGCGGATCAGTTGTTCGAGTTCGCCGAGAAGCACGGGTTTAAGGTGCGCTTCCATACGGGGCTGTGGCACGCGCAGACCGGCGACTGGATGTTCAAGGATTTGGACGGCAAAGATATGACCCAGGAGACCGATCCGGTGAAACGCGAGGCGAACAAACAGCTGCTTCTGCAACGTCTGGATGCTCATATCAAGGCGATAGCGGAGCGGTACGGCGGAAAAATCGATTCCTGGGACGTCGTGAACGAGGTGATCTCGGACGGCGGCGGCCTGCGGACGAACAGCCCGTGGTGGCAAGTGTTCGGCGATGACACGTTCATTCGCGAGGCATTCCGCATCGTGAAGAAATACGATCCCGACGCCAAGCTGTACATCAACGATTACAACACCCATATGCCGGTGAAGCGGGACACGCTTTATCAGAAAGTGCAGGAGTGGCTGGCAGACGGCGTGCCGATTGACGGCGTGGGACATCAGACGCATATCGGTCTGGTTTATCCGCCTGTGGAAGAAATCATCGAGTCGATCAAAATGTTCGGAGACCTCGGACTGGATAACCAGATTACGGAGTTGGACGTCGGCATCTATAAATCCGATTCGGAAGCGTTCCCGGATTTTGAAGATATTCCGGATGAACGGTATCTGGAACAGGCGTATCGCTATAAGGAACTGTTCGATGCGCTTCGGGAACTGGAGAATAACGAGGAAGGCAAGGACTATATCAGCCAGGTGGTCTGGTGGGGCGTTGCCGATGATTATTCGTGGCTCCATCAGAGCGGCCGGAAAAATCCGCCTTTTGTATTCGACCAGCGTTTTCAGGCGAAATATGCATACTGGGCGATCGTCGATCCGACAAAATTGCCCGTCAGCAAGAAGACGGTCAATATTACGCGGGGCGCCGCGGAGATCGACGGTGAGCATGAACTCGCGTGGGAGCTGACGGTTCCGATCGCGATTGAATCGGACGATGTGAAAGGCCACGCTTCGTACAGAGCATTGTGGGATGATGAACATCTGTATGTATGGGCGGAAGTGAAGGATGCTGCGCCGGACGAACATGACCGGATCGATCTGTTTGTGAGAGACCGTCACTTTACCATTCACCGCTTGGGCAATGATTCCATGGAAGGCATCGAGTTTGGGCTTGCGGAAACCGACGGCGGTTATGTTCTCGAAGCGAGGGTTCCGCTGGGCGGTTTGGCGGCCGGCCAAGAGCTCCGCTTTGATATCCGCATAACGGATGATGCTTTGTCCAGACCGATCTCCTGGAACGATCATTCGAATTCGCAGGAGCAAAATCCGGAGCATCTCGGCGCGCTGCTTCTGCTGTCGTATCAGACGAAGATCTATACGGCCAAAATGGGTACTCCGGTCATTGACGGAGAGATCGACGACATCTGGAGCGGTGCCGACATCGGCCATACCGATGTATGGGTGATCGGAAACAGCGGCGCGACGGCCAAGATCCGAGCATTGTGGGATCCTGAATATCTGTACGTGCTTGCCGAGGTGACCGATCCGCTGCTGAGCGATGCGGCGACGGCCCCGCATGAACAGGATTCGGTCGAAATTTTCCTGGATCAAAACTTTGCCCGCACGACGACTTATCAGAGCGATGACGGGCAATACCGCGTGAGCTTCAAAAACGTTCAATCGTACAACGGCCGCGCCAGTGCAAGCAACTTTACGACGGCGGCGCGCGTGACGGATGACGGATACATCATCGAAGCGGCGATCAAGTTCGATCCGTTCGTAGCCGAGGGCGGCGCGGTGCTCGGATTCGATGTGCAGGTGAACGACGACGCAGACGGCGACGGCGCGCGCGATTCGGTGGCGATCTGGAGCGACTACACGGGAGACTCCTGGAGAAACACTTCGAATTTCGGCGTATTGAAGCTGTCGGCTGAACCTGCGGTATCAGATCCGGGTGAAGAGCCTGGCGAAGAGCCCGGCGAAGAGCCTGGTGAAGAGCCCGGCGAAGAACCCGGTGAAGAACCTGGCGAAGAGCCCGGCGAAGAACCCGGTGAAGAACCTGGCGAAGAGCCCGGCGAAGAACCTGGCGAAGAGCCCGGCGAAGAACCTGGCGAAGAGCCCGGCGAAGAACCCGGTGAAGAGCCTGGCGAAGAACCCGGTGAAGAACCTGGCGAAGAACCCGGCGAAGAGCCTGGTGAAGAGCCCGGCAGCGGCGGACCGGGCGGCGGCACACCTGCTCCGCAACCGGGGGATACAGGCGATCAAACGGGTCAGTCGGACGATCGCATTGAGGTCGTCGGCGGCAATATCAGGATCAGAGCTTCCGGCGAAGATGTACCGATCGTCATCGGCGGTCAAGCGGTTGGCTCCGCGCTTGAAAACGTCGAAGACGGGGTGTTGAACATTGACATCATCTTGCCGAGAGGAGCGAAACAGGCGGCAACGATCGAGCTGTCCGTACAGGATCTCGTCTCGCCGGATTCGAATGCGGAATATATCCGCGTGAATCTGGGCGGCGTTACCGTGATGATCTCCGTGCAAGACATGGACGGCATTCTGACAAGTGAGTCCAAGACGCTCACATTATCGATTGAAAAGCTCGGACTTGACGATGTACCCGAGTCGATTCGCGATCAATTGCGCAATTTCCCGATCTACAGTTTCAGTCTGCTTGTGGACGGAGAAGATGCCGGTCTCTTCAACGGGGCCGTGACCGTGAGCATGGATTACACGCTGCGCCTTGGCGAGGAACCGCATCAAATTATCGTCTATTACATTGATGAAAGCGGGCAACTGATCGTCGTGCGCAATTCGAAATATGATTCGGCACAGAACAAGATCGTGTTCTTCCCGCCGCACTTCAGCGTATACGCGGGAGCTCATGTGCCGGTAATGTTCCGCGATATGGATCAGGCGGCCTGGGCGGCCAAGATTGTCGAAGCGCTGGCTGCGCGCGGCGTTGTACGCGGCGTCGGCGACGGTCTGTTCGAGCCGAACCGCAACATCACCCGGGCTGAATTCCTGCAAATGCTGATGCATGCTCTGGATCTTGTCCGGCCTGGTGAGCGCAGTTCGTTCGCCGATGTGATTCCGGGCGAGTGGTATTATGACGCCGTGGCTTCGGCGGAGGCGCTCGGCATCGCGCAAGGGAAAGGCGACGGAACGTTCGGCGTTCGCGATCTGATTACCCGGGAGGATATGGCGGTTCTCACGTATCGCGCCGCTTTGGCCGCGGGCATGTCGTTCGAATCGTCGTTTGCCCGCAACGATTTCTCGGATTTCGATCAGGTCAGCGCATATGCGCGGCAGGCGATCCGCGACCTGCAAGGAGCGGGTCTGATCGATGGCGTCGGCGACGGACGGTTCGTGCCGAAAGGTTACGCGACGCGCGCCGCAGCGGCATCGATCCTGTATAAACTGCTCGGCTTAAACTGATGGTTGGCGCGGAATGTCCGCCCTGATGAGACTGCAGGAACAGCTAAGCCGGCAATGGAAGAGCGGGTTTCAGCTAATCGGCATCTCTGGGCGGCAGTTCGCGGTGAAATGGGCTTTCCGGCCTTGATCGGCCGGAGGCCTTTTTCATTTCAATCGTCTGCCTCTCCTTCTGCCATTTCCGACCAATCATTTTTCGACAATTTTCTAATTTATTCTTTCTATTAAACGTTAATTTAGTATAATGTATGGTAGGATTATTGTGGCTTTTACATAACCGGGGAGGGGTATTCGCGCAAATGTTGAGTATGCTGTCTAGGCATGGTGCAAGACGTGCTGCATCCATGATCACTTCGATGGTGCTAATTCTTTCTCTTTTGTTTCCGGCGGTGATGGCGCCTTCGCAGATGTTTCCGTATGTTTTCGCGGATGAGGGGGACACGCCTCAGGCCGTTTTGACATCCGAAGCGGTGCCATTGTACGTTTCCGAACTGGACGGAGCGCGGCTCCGCATTTACCTCGCGGGAGATACATTCTTGCCTGAAGCGAATGCGGCGGCGTTCCAACTGATGAACGGGCCGGAAGGGCTGTCTGTCGCGGATGTGGTGCACGAGGACGAGTCGACGGTGGAACTGATCCTCGCGTACAGCGGAGAAACCGGGGAAGAGTATCCGGATTTTTTTATCCTGATCGACGGTTCCGTGCTGACGGGCGGCAGCAGTCTGGCGACGAACCCGCTCGCTATCATGGTGTATGACGAGGGCAACGGTCCGGGACCGGAGTTGTCCGACAAACTCAGCAATCTGATCCTCCAAGGAAACATTTTGAACGCGGATGAATGGGAATTTGTTTATGACCAGTATACATATACCGTGTATGTCGAACCCGATCATTTTACGATTACGCTGATTCCCCAATTATTCCATCCGTCGGCTGCGGTTCAGGTGAGTCTAAACGGTGATGAATTGCCGTTGGGTGCGCAAGGTTATACATTCGACATCGATTACGGAGAGAACGTGGTAACGATCGACGTCACCCCTCCTAATGAGACGGAATGGACTCAGCGATATACGATTTACTTCTATATGTCCGCAACGGATGACCATACGTATTACGTGGACAGTGTTGAGGACGGCGCCGACGCCAATCCGGGCGACGGTTTGTGCAGAACGGAAGACAACCGATGCACGCTTCGCGCCGCAATCATGGAAGCCAATCATTTGCAAAGCGATACGATGGTCACGATCATTTTGCCTGCAGGAACGCATGTCCTGACGATTGCCGGGGATGATGAGGACTCTGCTGAAACGGGCGATCTGGATATTATTGCGCCACGTCTGGCGATTGTCGGCGCGGGCGAATCGGAAACGGTGATCGACGGCGGCGGACTGGATCGCGTATTCGATATATGGAGCGTGGAATTTGAACTGTCTGGCGTCACGATCACGGGCGGAGCAGCAAATGACGGTGATGGAGGTTCCGCGCTCTATTCGAACTATGCTTTGGATGAATCATACTATCCTATGATTACGGTGCGGGATGTTCTGATCGTGAATAACCATTCGTATGGTGAGTCTGAGACGGGCGAGATCGGCGGAGCGATCGTCAATATCGCGGGCGATCTTACCCTCGAACGGGTCACCTTTGAAGGGAATACGACCGTCGGTATGGGCGGTGCGCTCTTTAACTGGGCTGTAGCAAAACTGACGGACGTTGTGATCGTGGACAATTCCGCAGGTCATTACGGAGGAGCCGTCGCTAACTTTGGAGATTTGTCTGTCGTTCATTCCGTCATCCAATTCAACTCGGCCGGCTTTAACGGAGCCGCGATCTATAATAATGACGGGTCGATAAGCGTAGAACATAGTGAGATTATGTATAATACGGTTGTTTCCAACCCGGAAGGAGCGACATTCTTTTTCGATAGTTTCTACGAACTGGGATATAATGCGTCGGTATTATACAATAAAATCCTGCAAAACGACACCACATACGACATCGACAACGTCTCTGATGAAGTTCATGTGTTCGCGCATAACAACTATTGGGGAGAAGCAGGTCCGGGCGAGTCCCGGGGTTCTGTGACTTTTATGCCTTATTTCTTGTATGAAAGCATGCGCGATACCGATATGAGCGGCCGTCACGAAGAATTAAGGGATTTGCTAAGCAGCACAGGCACGTTGATTCCTGAACTACCCAGATGGATTGATGAGTATACGCTGTTGCTGAGCGAGGATACGGAGTCCGTCGTCATTACACCGGTGTTGTGGGATCCCAAGTCCAGCTTAACGATTAACAATGAAGTGTGGGAGCATATGCAGCCTTACGAGTTATCCGTTCCCCAAGGGTTAACGGAGCTCACGATCACGGTAACGGATACGATGGGCGGATCGCGCACGTATAACATTACGGTGGAGCGTTCGATGCCTTCCCGCACGTTCTATGTGAACACGACGGAAGACCTTGAGGAAGGATGCATAGTAGAGGAAGGCGTGTGTTCGCTGAGAGCGGCCATTCATCAGGCCAATCAGTCCAATTCCCATGACGTGATCGTGTTGGAACCGGGCACGTACACGTTGACGAAAGGCGAGTTGCTGATCGAGCAGCCTGTCAATATTGTCGGAGCCGGGTCGGATGCGACGATCATTGAAGATTCTTCCAGTCAAGTCAGCCCGGTGTTCACGATCACAAGCCGTGAATTTCACCTTTCGGGACTTACATTGACAGGCGTTGTTTCGGATGATTCTGTGGTGGGATTTGAACGATATATTCCGGGCGGCAATTATTCGATGACGGATGTCGTCATCAGCGGAAATGAATCCACCGAAGGCAATTTGATCACCATTTATTACGGCACACTGTCCCTGCAGGACGTCGTCATACGCGATAACTTCAGCTTGATCGGGACCGTCTACCTGGATGCGAATGCGAAGCTCGTTGCTTCTGATGTCACCTTCGAACGAAATGAATCGTTCACCTATGGCGGAGGCATATACAACCTTGGAGAACTCGATCTGACGAATGTGACGTTCCGCCAAAACCGCGCGGCATCGGGCGGCGCGATCTATAACTACGGATATATTTCCGTTTACGGAGGAACGTTTGAAGAAAATGCCGCGAACGCCAGCAATAATGTTTATGAAGGGTACGGCGGCGCCATCTACAACCATGACTATTCGACCGCGGTCATAGAGGGCACCCAATTTACGGGCAACATTGCAGATACGCAGGGAGGCGGAATCTACTCTGCCGGACATCTGGAGATTGAAACGAGCAAAATCCAGGGCAACCAGGCGAATGACGGCGGCGGAATTTACTCCTCCGGAGTGTTAGTACTCGGATCGAGCGAGTTGTATCAGAACAATGCCCTGACCGGCGGAGGACTGTATATCGAAAAGTGCTACTTCTGCGAGTATGAAGAAGATGAGTATGTGAATTGGATTACCGATTCGACCTTCCGTTCCAACCGAGCTTCGTATTATGGCGGCGCCGTCATGCTGGAAGAACACGGAATCATCGTGAACTCCACTTTCACGCATAACGAGGCGGGCGCTGCCGGCGCAGGCATCATGGCGTTGCTGGGAGTCGTCATCAACCATTCGACGATCGCGGACAACATGTTGGGTGAAGGAGGATTCGAAGCTATATATAACAATTACGGCATTGAGCTGTCCGAACCGACAGGCAGCGGGCTGTATGTGCCTGCGGTGTCCCCCATTCCGGATGAGTGGATGATGCAGTTCGGCGAATCGAATCTTTACCGTGCCTATGTCGCCAATTCGATCATTTACGGCTCGGATGATTTCACCACCGTCTGCGAAGGTCATATCAAGCTATTGGGCAGGAATATCGTGAAAGGCGGCTGCGGTCCGATGTCCGCGTATGATTCGCCGATCACGGATCAGGACCCGCTGCTGGGCGGTCTTGAGGATAACGGCGGATATGTGAAGACGCGGGCCTTGTTGCCGGGCAGCCCGGCGCTGGATGCGGCGCTCCCTGTTTCGCTGCAGGAGGTTAAGCTGCCGTTTCCGGCGGAAGATCTTGCGGCTGCGCTGAGTGTGATTCTCGATGCCAGAGGATACACCCGCACGGCGGGGAAAGCGGCGGATATCGGGGCATTTGAAGTCATGAAGACGCCGTACGCCGTACTGCCGTACTATAATGCGCTGACGCAGGAGATCAAAATCTTGTTCGGTTCCGGCCTCGGACTGGAAACGGATCCGGCGGTTGCCCCGCTTGACCCGGGCAAGTTCACCGTAACGGTATACCGCAACAATACGATGGTCGATCCGGAGATCACATCGCTCGAATATGGAGAAGACGGGCGTTCGGTCGTGCTGGCCGTCAGCGGCATTGAATTTGGCGATTCGATCATCCTGTCGATTGATACGAATGCGGTGCTTTTCACCGACGGTGTGACGTATGCGCACAGCATGGAAGAGCTGGATGTGCTGACGGCATGGCAGGTCATGCTGCTTCTGACGGGAGGCAATAACAGCAACCCTGTCGATGTCGGCACGATTCTCAAAGCGTTGCGGGAAAACACGCTTGAAGAACTCCTTGACATGTATCAATTGGAGTTCAAGGACGATCCCGAATTGATCAGAATGCTCTTGACGCTCGTTCAAACGAAGTATGTGCAGTAAGAACAGGCCGTCTGCGGGACGCGGCCGGTCATAGACAGGATCGGGACTAGAAAGGTGCCGGTAACGATGCAGCAATGTGTCGTTACCGGCACCGTTTTTTTGTCTCTTTAACCATCTTACGAATATTACCAGGCACAAACTTTGCATTTCTTGTAGCGGATCATTGACTTTTTCCGTCTAATAGGTCGGAGGTGGTCAACAGTGAGGCTGGCCGGCCGCAAAGTGAAAAGCTATCCTGATGAACCTTCCTCTGCGCTTGAAGAGCTGATGACCGACTATGGTCAGGATGTGGTGAGGACCGCTTATTTCTATCTGGGAGATCGGCATCTTGCAGAAGATGTGAGCCAGGAAGTGTTTTTACGCGCCTATCGCAGTTGGTCGACGTTTCGCGGCGAGAGCAGCGTCAAGACTTGGCTCATGGCGATTACGATCAGGCTGTGCAGAGACAGACTGGGATTGAAATCGAATCGCGAACAACCGGTCGATCCGGTGCTGCTGAAGCATGACAGACAAGCGAGTGCAGAAGAGGAAACCATCCGTCGTCTGAATCAGACTACGATACTCAAATACGTGATGAAACTCCCGGCGCAATATCACGAGGTGCTGTATCTATATTACTATTTGGATCTGACGACAAAAGAAATCTCACAAATGACGAATTCTCCCGAAGGGACAGTTCGAACAAGACTGCACAGAGCGCGAGAATTGCTGGCTGACTGTCTGCGAGAGGAGGGATACAACCGATGAGCGAGCGACATTGGAAACAAAAGTTCAGAGAAGAAGCGGATGATGTGTGGTTCAAAGATATCGTCTTCCACGAACAACTCAAGTCGCGGATCAGAAACCGCATCGCGGAAGAGAACATTGAGCGTCCGGCGTTGCATCTTGTCACCGCGCGTCCGGATCTGCGTGCCGACATCGGTTCGGATGTGCACTCGGATCCGCATGCCGGACGAAGCGTACGGAAGTCGCGAACCGGATGGAGACGAAAGATATATGGAGGAGTGGCCGCCGCATTTCTCGTATTGGGGGCCGCATTATCCGCGACGCTGCTGTTCGACGGACAGGATGATAAAGGCGGCATGATGGCGATCGAGACGGCCGGACCAGATGGAGCCGTGGAGGTCATGCCGTTGGATATGCTGTCGGCAAATGACGGTCAGATGCCTGCAGATTCGAAGGACATGACGCTTGCCTCAGCCCTCGAACTGGATAACATTCATGAAGCGCGCAGCCGGTTCGGTGACGATCTGATTTTGCCCGGATACATGCCCGCAGGTTATGAGATCGTACGGATTACAGTCTGGGCGGACTCCGCCAAAGAGCTTGAGGCGGAAGGTTCCGCGGCGAAGCTGGAGATCGAATACGCGTCCGGCGAGGGACGCATCCGGCTGATCGAACGCAGGCTGCCGGAACCGGACAAGGAGATCGTCGAAGGACAACGAATAGAGGCGGACGGCATGACGTTGTACATTCGGCGCATGGACGGCGAAATCGCGTTGAGCCGTTTGATCGGCGGCCTGGAACTGACGATCGTCGCGACACTCGAGCAGGATGAATTGATCCGCATCGCGCGGTCGTTCACGAACGAAAGATAAACGCACGAAGAATGAAAACGCACCAAGGATTAAAACGAATTCTGGAATCTGAACGCAACCCATTATTCATCATCAAACGATAAAATCAGGAGGTTATCCATATGAAAAAGTTATCGATGAAATCCAAAGTGATGACAGGCGTATTGGCGGGTACCTGCTTTACACTGCTCAGCGCGGGTGCGGCTTTCGCCGCCGAATCCGCAAGCGGCGAGACACCCGTGCAGGATGCGATCGCAACCATCGCGATTGTCGAACAATCTGAACTTGATGCAGCTATGGTTGAGGGAGCCGAAGCGAATCTGCTCATCGCTTCCGCAGGCGGCGGCGTGGACAGCTATGCGGGAAGTGCAGGCGCGGATGATGACGGGCTTGTTTCGATCATGGTCGTCGGAGGTCCGGAACCGGAGGAAGGTATGGCGGCGATCATGGTCGTCGGAGGCCCGGAACCGGAAGACGGCATGGCGGCGATCACGACGGTCGACGATCCGAACGCTCCCGTAGTGGGAACCCCGGGACAGATCGATCCGACCGACTTGCCGCTGCAGATCGATCCGGTCGCGGAACCGGTTTATGCGGATGATGCGATGGAGATGATGCCGATCTCGACGCCGGCTGGAGATGGCGGTTCGGACAGCGGCGAATCCGAACTGGCTGCGGATGTTCGCACGGTATTCGCTCCTGTCGGCGCCGAATCCGGTCAAACATCGTCCTCGACGAAGTTGTGGGCATGGATCGCAGCGTTGGCGGCGGCGGCCGCTGCGGCAACTGTCGGCGTACGCAGGCTGGTTAAAGTGAAGAAATAACCCATTCAAGGGAAGAACAATCGGCCAGAACAGACTGTCAGGTATGAGAACAACGAATTCAATATCACCATCAACCGCCAATAACCATCTATAACAAACGCTAATCATTGAAAAGAAAAAATAACAAACAGACGCCAGGCACCGGGCGGCACCATGGGACGCTGTTCCGATCACGGATCGGAACGGCGTTTTCTTTTGGCTGAACGGATTTGGGCATACTATAGGGCGTGATGCGGCACAACCGTGTATTGCCGTAAGGATGGCCGGACATGCGAAATGATCCGGTCATCCGAATCGGTCAACAATCTGAAGGAGGACGTGCGCGATGAACCATGAGATGGATCAGGACAAAAAAGAAAAGGTGATCGGTGAACTGAACCGTTTTTTGCGCGGGCGATATATGGGGCTGCACCAGTACGAGCAATTGATCCGGCATTGCAAACATCCTCGGCTGAAGGAGATGCTGCAAAAATTTCAGAAGAGCGCGAAGCTGGAAACCGAGCGGATCGTGGAGCGCATCAAACAGCTGGGCGGCGAGCCTGTGGACGGAGTCGGGATACTCGGCGAAATCCGCTTATGGATGGACAAGCTCAAGGGACGTCCCGAGAATACGATCGAGATTTTGCATGACGCGTATGTCGGCGAAAACAAATACGGTGTCCATATGTCCCATGAGATGATCGCGGGAGACATCGATGAGGAGAGCAAGCGGCTGATCGACCGCATTTTGGAGGAAGATCAGAAGCGGGCCGACGAAATCAAAAAATGGCTGGAAGCCATGAAAGTGACGAGTGTTCAGTGAAGATGGCCGTGCTTTCGTGCTGATTGTCGGGGGTCACGGTTCCCGAATCAGCCGCGGCAATTGCGAGTAGATGGACACGATCTGTACGTACGGCATGCGCACGAGCCCGCTTGATGAAGGCGCGACGAAATCGATCACGCCGGGGACGGCAGACTCCTCTTGTCTGCCCCAGGCGATCCCCCGTTTCCCGGTCAGTTGCTCGTAGACGCCTTTGCCGACATAGCAGACAACCTTCGGTTTGTACGTTTCGATTTTCCGTCGCAGAATTTCGGCTCCTTCTTCGTATTCCCGCCTCGTAATTTCGGCGGCGGCTGCGGTCGGACGGGCGACGATGTTGGTGAAACCGATGCCTTGTTCCAACAGGTCGCCGTCTTCTTCCGGAGTGCAGCGGCGTTCGGTGATGCCGGCTTCATGGATGATTTTCCAGAACCGGTTGTTCGGATTGGCGTAATGATGTCCGGTTTGCGCCGACCGTATGCTCGGGTTGTAGCCGACGAACAGAAGGCGCAGGCCCATCCTGATATGGTCCGGGATGGGCCGCATATGTTCCATGGTCATGAATCATCTCACCTTGTGTTGGTAATCCGCGATCAAAATTGCGGTTTTGCTTATTTGACCGCGCTGCGGGCCATTTTGCGGCCTTCCTCGATCAACTTATCCGCCCGCTCAATTTCGGCCTGCGTCGGTTCGGGGACGTTCTCCAGCGTATAGTCCAGTCCGAGCTGTTTCCACTTGTACGCGCCCAGGCTGTGATACGGCAAAATTTCGATCTTTTCGACGTTCGGCATTTGCTCGACGAACATTCCGAGGCGTGTCAGATTATCGACGCTGTCTGTAAGTCCCGGCACAAGCACGAAGCGAATCCAGACCTTCTTGCCGATGTCGGCCAGATAGCGGGCGAAACGGTGGATGCGTTCGTTGGATTGTGTCGTGAGCGCTTCGTGACGGACGGGGTCCATTTCCTTCAGGTCAAGCAGCACGAGATCCGTATATTTCATCAGTTCCTCGGCATGGGCCGGCTCGCAGAAGCCGGAACTGTCGATCGCCGTGTGCAGGTTCCAACGCTCTTTGACGGCGCGGAACAGCGCGGCGATGAACGGCGCCTGCAGCGTGGGTTCGCCCCCGGAGACGGTAATGCCTCCTCCGGAACGGGTATAATAAGAAAGATAAGGTTCGATCTCTTCCAGGATCTCGTCGACGGTCACATTCCGCCCCTCGCCGAGTTTCCAGGTGTCAGGGTTGTGGCAGTATTGGCATCTCAGCGCACAACCTTGCATGAAGAGGACGAATCGAATGCCTGGTCCGTCTACGGTTCCGAATGTTTCGATGGAATGGATGTTGCCTGTTGGTTCGGTCATACGATTCACTCTCCTCACAAAATGAAAGGGGCGGCCGATCTCTGTATATATTATCGTCACCGCCCCTGATAAAGTTGCGTTTTTCGGACTGTTGCGTTCCAGAATACGTGTGACTGGTCTATGTTACAGTTTTTCGTGGAACGTCCGGTTGATCACTTCAAGTTGTTGTTCGCGCGTCAGCTTGATGAAGTTCACCGCATAACCGGATACGCGTATCGTCAGTTGCGGATATTTCTCCGGATGTTCCATCGCGTCGAGCAGTTGTTCGCGGTTGAACACATTGACGTTCAGATGGTGCGCTTGTTTGGACATATACGCGTCGAGCATCGACGTCAGGTTGTGAATGCGGTCTTCCAGCGTGCGCCCGAGCGCCTTCGGCACGATCGAGAATGTGTTCGAGATGCCGTCAAGGCTGTGTTCATACGGCAGCTTGGCGACGGAGTTCAGCGAAGCGAGCGCGCCTTTCTTATCGCGTCCGTGCATCGGGTTCGCGCCCGGAGCGAAGGCTTCGCCGGCTTTGCGGCCGTCCGGAGTGGAGCCCGTCTTCTTGCCGTATACGACGTTCGATGTGATCGTCAGGATCGACATCGTCGGCAACGCGTTGCGGTACGTCTTATGCTTGCGAAGTTTGTTCATGAATGTTTCGACGATTTCTACCGCGATTTGGTCGACACGGTCATCGTTGTTGCCGTATTGCGGATATTCGCCCTCGATGCGGAAGTCAACCGCGATGCCTTGTTCGTTGCGGATCGGGTACACTTTCGCGTGTTTGATCGCGCTGAGCGAATCGGCAACGACGGACAATCCGGCGACGCCGCACGCCATCGTGCGCAGAATCTCGCGGTCGTGAAGCGCCATTTCGATCCGCTCGTAGCAGTACTTGTCGTGCATGTAGTGAATGATGTTGAGCGTGTTGATGTACAGCTTGGCGAGCCATTCGAGCGTATCGTCATAGCGGCGCATCACTTCGTCGTAGTCCAGCACCTCGGACGTGATCGGCGGTCTTTCGGGGCCGACTTGGATGCCCAGTTTTTCATCGACGCCGCCGTTGATCGCGTAGAGCAACGCTTTGGCGAGATTCGCTCTGGCACCGAAGAATTGCATTTGCTTGCCGATCCGCATGGCGGATACGCAGCAGGCGATGCCGTAATCGTCGCCGTAGTACGGACGCATCAGATCGTCGTTCTCGTATTGGATGGAGCTCGTCTCGATCGACACTTTGGCGCAATATTTCTTGAACGGTTCAGGCAGATTGACAGACCAGAGCACGGTCAGGTTCGGTTCCGGAGCAGGCCCCAGGTTGTACAGCGTATGGAGGAAGCGGAACGAGTTTTTCGTTACGCGGGTTCTGCCGTCCAGACCCATGCCGCCGATCGCTTCCGTCACCCAGGTCGGGTCGCCGCTGAACAGTTCGTTGTATTCCGGCGTCCGCAGGAATTTGACGATGCGCAGTTTCATGACGAAATGGTCGACGAGTTCTTGCGCTTCTTTTTCCGTCAGCGTGCCTTCCTTCAGATCGCGTTCGATGTAGATGTCGAGGAAGCTGGATACGCGTCCCAAGCTCATCGCGGCGCCGTTTTGTTCTTTGATGGCCGCAAGGTACGCGAAGTACAGCCATTGGAACGCTTCTCTCGCGTTGGTCGCCGGTTTGGAGATGTCATAACCGTAGGAAGCGGCCATTTGCTTCAGTTCTTGCAATGCGCGAATTTGCTCGGCGAGTTCCTCACGCTCGCGGATGACTTCTTCGGTCATCACATCGACTTCGAGTTGTTTGCTTTCGCGTTTTTTATCTTCGATCAGGTAATCGACGCCGTACAGCGGTACGCGGCGATAGTCGCCGATGATGCGGCCCCGTCCGTATGCGTCCGGCAAGCCGGTGATGATCCCCGCTTTGCGCGCCGCCCGCATTTCGGGTGTATATGCGTCGAATACGCCTTGGTTATGCGTTTTGCGAATATCTGTGAAGATGCGGATGATTTCTTCGGGAAGTTCGAATCCGTACGCTTCACAGGCTTCCTTCATCATGCGGATGCCGCCGAACGGTTGGATGGAACGTTTGAACGGTTCATCCGTTTGCAATCCGACGATTTTTTCCTTGTCTTTGTCGAGGTAACCCGGCTTGTGCGATGTGATGGTCGATACCGTGTTCACATCGACGTCCAACACACCACCGTTTTCCCGTTCTTTTTTAGACAGATCCTGAATGATCTTCCACAGTTCGACGGTGGCTTCCGTAGGACCTTCCAGGAAGGATTCGTCGCCCAAATACGGGGTGATGTTGCGCGTGATAAAATCATTCACATCAACGCGACTCATCCATTTCCCGAACTGAAACCCGCGCCATGGATCATGCTCTGAAGTTTTTCTCGTTGTTACATCAGGTTCCTTGATTGCCATTACAGGCACCTCCAATCTTTTCTTTGATTTTATTATATAACATTTTTGGACGAGAAATTGTGACAAATTTCACAAACTTTCGTTCCGGGGCGCCATTGTGTGACATTGCTCACTCGCGTAATTTCGCTCTATTAGAAACGTCACAGTACGCTTCGGAAAATGATGGTATCATGGAAGGACAAACAGCCAAACTATATGCTTTGTGAAGGAGGGGCAGACGGAGATGATGGCGTTGGAACAGCTCTTGAACAGGCTCATTGCCGATTGGTCGGTCCTTTATGTGAAACTGCATCATTATCATTGGTACGTGAAAGGCGACCTGTTCTTCACGCTGCACGAAAAGTTTGAAGAATGGTACGAGGAGGCTGCGGAAAATACGGACGTGCTGGCGGAGCGACTGCTGGCGATCGGCGGGCAGCCGCTGTCAACGATGAAAGCGTACCTGGAACACGCGGCCATCGAAGAAGCGAAGGGCGGCGAGTCGGCAGACGAAATGGTCGCTCAATTGGTGAACGATTATGAGCGGCTGATCGAGGAACTGAAGGCCGGGGTGCGAGCGGCCGAAGAAGCGGGGGATGAACCGACGGCGGATGTGCTGCTCGGCATGCTCGCGGGCGTCCAGAAGCATGTGTGGATGTTGCGTGCGTTTGGCGGGTGACGGTCGGACGGGCTGCCGGATGTTGGTCAGTCCGCTCATCCGATAGTTCTGTACACGGACGGATTTTTTACCGATTGAAACCGCCGTCTATCTATGCGCATGTGTACGACAGTCGTTCGGATTTGCTTGCTCGGGGCATGCTCGGGAGTTGGGGGCCGGTCAAATGCGGCCTCATGAATCTTCTTCCGTGCAGTCCCGTTTTTTCTTTGTTAGAGGAGGATGACGATACCTTGAGGTGACGGGCAGGGATTTGCCGGTACGGGACTTGTGATCGCCCCGGTGACATGATATAACTTGTATACAAGTATGCATAAGATCATTGAGGGGGAAACGAGGTGACTGTTGATAAGGGTTTGTCGATCAGACAGAAGCGCAAATCGCTGGGAAATCAGATCTATGAACAGTTAAGGGACGATATTGTCTATATGCGATTGAAGCCCGGCCAGATGATCTACGAGAAGGAGATTGCGGAGCGTCTGGAGGTGAGCCGCACTCCGGTAAGGGAAGCGTTCCGGCTGTTGGAAAACGAGCAATTGATCGAGATTCGGCCTCAGCGAGGCACGTTGGTTCGCCGCATATCGGTGCGCAAGGTGCATGAGGCGAGATTTATTCGCGAGCATCTGGAAGAAGGCGCGTTCCGGCTGGCGGCCACGGTGTGGCAGACGCAGGCGACGGCGGACGATGAGGCGAACCTCGAGAAGCTGCTGAAGATGCAGGAAGCCGCGGCTTCGGAGAATGATGCGGAGGAATTGCTGCGGCTGGATGAGGCGTTTCACCGGGCCATCATGAGCGTCACGCAAAACGAGACGCTGCTGCAGGTCATCGGCCATATGCGCGCTCACCTCAATCGCGTCCGATATTTGGCGCTGAAAGAATCGCGCCATATGTCGCGCATTCCGGAAGAACACCGGGAGATCATGGAAGCCATTCGGTCTGGAGATGCCGCGCGCACCAGCGTGCTGTTGTCGACGCATATCGGCAAGCTCGCTTATGATATGAAGGAACTCGTTGCGATCTACGAAGATTATTTTGATCCGGCATGAACCGGATGTGAGATCATGAGCCGGATGTGAGATAGAGAGATTCAGAAGGAGCGAATGATTCGATGCGGATGGTTTTTCGTTGGTTCGGGACAGGCAATGACACGGTCAGTCTGAAACAGATCAGACAAATACCGGGAGTGGAAGGGATCGTATGGGCGCTCCATCACCTGCCGCCCGGAGAAGTATGGCCGTTGGAAGAGATCATGAAGGTGAAGAAGGAAGCCGACGAATACGGCCTTCACCTTGAGGTTGTGGAAAGCGTCAACATCCATGACGACATCAAGTTGGGAGTTCCTTCTCGCGACCGGTATATCGAAAATTACAAGAAGACGATTGAACATCTCGCGCAGGTCGGCGTGAAGACGATCTGTTATAACTTTATGCCGGTGTTCGACTGGGTGCGCACGGATCTTCATCATCCGCTGCCGGACGGTTCGACGGCGATGTTCTACGAGAAGCAGAAGATCATGGAGATTAACCCGCAGGAACTGATCGGCAAGATCAATGAAAACCCGGATCTGACGATGCCCGGCTGGGAGCCGGAACGTCTGGCGCGTCTGTCCGAGTTGTTCGAGGCGTATAAGGACGTCACCGCCGACGATCTGCGGGAGAATCTGCGGTACTTCCTGAAAGAGATCATCCCGACGGCGGAACGGTGCGGCGTCAGGATGGCGATCCATCCGGACGATCCGCCATATTCGATCTTCGGGCTGCCGCGCATCGTCAGCACGCGGGAAGATTTGCGGCGCATCGTCGAGATGGTCGACAGCCCGTCGAACGGCATCACGCTGTGCACGGGATCTCTGTCCGCGAATCCGGACAATGACGTCATCGGCATGATTCGGGAATTCGCCGACCGCATCCCGTTCGTCCATATCCGCAACATCCGTCTGTATGAAAACGGGGACTTCATCGAGACGTCCCACCGCACTACGGACGGCAGCGTGGATATATGCGGCGTCGTGGAGGCGTTGCACGACGTAGGGTTCACCGGCTACGCGAGACCCGATCACGGCAGGCAGATCTGGGATGAGCAATGCCGTCCCGGATACGGTCTGTACGACCGCGCGCTCGGCATCATGTATCTGTGGGGCATTTGGGATTCGTTGCAGCGCAGGAAGGGCTGATCGCCGCCGGTTGGTATCAGCTGTTAGAGCAGAGCGCAGCCGATTGAGACAGATACAGCCTGTCGAATAAGCGGATCTTTGCTGTTTTGAATCCGATCGTTTAATAGAATGGGTTCCGGCGGTCGGGTTCAGTGGTATAATGCGGAGTGAAGGAAATTCGTGTTACCGGACCCGGAGCATCTGAGGACGAGAGGTCTTGGTCTGTCATCCCATCTATCGTTCCGGCGTTCACCGATGATGCCCGGGTCAGTTTGAAAGTTATTTATATTGCGATGGTAAGGAGTTGGGAAGATGATACCTATTCATGATCATTTGCGCGGCAAAGTTGCGGTCATCACCGGCGGGGGAGGCGTGCTGTGCGGCGCGATGGCGAAGGAACTCGCCCGGCACGGCGTCAAGGTCGCGGTGTTGAATCGGACGTTGTCCAAAGGGGAGGCCGTTGCCCAAGCGATCCGGGACAACGGCGGCGAAGCGATCGCGGTCTCCTGCAACGTGCTGGACGTCGAAGATGTGAAGCGGGCGCAGCAGGTCGTCAACGAGCAGTTCGGCGGCTGCGACATTCTGATCAACGGCGCGGGCGGCAACCATCCGAAAGCAAGCACGACGGAGGAAATTTTCCGCAAACAGCATCTGGATGATCCGCTCATTCAGACGTTCTTCGATCTGGACATGGGAAGCGTCGGCGATGTGTTCGATCTGAATCTGCTCGGCACGCTCATTCCGACCCAGGTGTTTGCCAAAGACATGACCGACCGGCCGGGCGCGACGATCATTAATATTTCGTCGATGAGCGCCTTCTCTCCGATGACGAAAGTGTTCGCGTACAGCGCGGCGAAGGCGGCCGTGAACAATGTGACGAAGTGGCTGGCGGTGCATTTTGCGGAAAGCGGCATTCGGGTCAATGCGATCGCGCCGGGATTTTTCCTGACCGAGCAAAACCGCACCCTGCTGACGAACGAAGACGGTTCTCTGACGCCGCGTTCGCACAAGATTATCAATCATACCCCGATGAGAAGATTCGGGCAACCGGAGGACTTGCTCGGCACGTTGATCTGGCTGGCCGACGACAGCATGTCGGGCTTCGTAACGGGCGTTACGATTCCGGTGGACGGCGGATTCCAGGCTTATTCAGGCGTATAACGCACAAATCACGGCGTTGCACGGGAAGTTGATCCCGGCAACGCCTTTGTTTCAAGCGTTCAAGTCGCGAGTTCAAGGCGCGTTCATCATGACGGGACGAAGCGGTTCGATGTAACATAGAAGATAACGATGACGGTCGTTTGCAATCTGTAACCGGAGAGGAGAAAGGCAATCATGATCGATGTTCATTGTCATATTCTCAGCGGAATGGATGACGGAGCGGGCAGTCTGCAAGAGTCGGTGGAGATGGCAAGGCTCGCTTACGAGGATGGCGTTCGGCATATTATCGCAACGCCGCATTTTTGCCGTTCGATTATGGGAAAACCGGAGGTTCAGCTGGCGAAAATTGCGGAATTGCGTCAGGCGCTGCGCCGCGAGGGCATCGGCGTGACGGTCACGCCCGGCAACGAGGTGCGCATCGAGAGCCCGGAGTTCGTGTTTGAGAACGAAGCGGCGGGCAATTTTATGTATCTGGATCCGAACAAATCATTCATTCTGATGGAGCAGCGTTGGTCGGCTTACGAGGAGCGTTCGGAAGAAGTGTTCACATGGTTCCTGTCGCGCGGCACGAGGCCGATACTGGCGCATCCCGAACGGCACGGCTTTTTCCGCGAAAAGCCGGAACTGCTTTACCGTTTGCTGGATCTCGGCGTATGGGCGCAGGTCACCGTCGACAGTCTTCTGGGCAAGAACGGCGAGGACGCGCAAAAATTTGCGCAGAAACTTGTGCGGAGCGAGCGGGCGTTCGTGCTCGCCACGGATGCGCACAACACGAGGCGGGAGCCGAATATGTCCGAGGGGATTCGCATCGTGAAAAAGCTGGCCGGCAAGGAAGCGGTGAACAGGCTGCTGGAGCGCATGGAAACCGTGCGGCAAAGCGCCGCGCTGGGAGCGCAAGGCTGATACCGCCTTCGGCGGGTGAGCAGGGCATCATGCGGATACGGCGGAGTGTCCGCGTGATGCGCAAGGCTTCTTATAATGTGCCGGCGGACAAGCCGTGCATGCGGATGCTGTACTGAGCAGCTAAATGCGCGAGGTTGAAACGGAGTCCGGGGTATGCGGAACATCATCCGGATACCGAGAAAGTGTCCGCATAGAGCACAAAGGCTGATACCGTGTCCGGCGGGTGAGCAGGGCATCGCGCGGTTGCCGTGAAGTGCCCGAGGGATGTTCAGGGCTGATCGATCATGCGTCCGGCAGATAAGCGGTCATCATGCGGGTAACGGGAAGTTCTCGCATGAAGCGCAAGGCTGCGGCGGGCATCGTCACGGCGGCCGGTGCCTTCCCGCCGGCTCGGAGTGCGCCTGTGGGCGCGGCGCTCATATCGCCGGCGTGAACTTCGGCAAGCCGGCGGCAAGTGACGGATTTCGAGTTGACTTGTCCGCTTTTTTTCCGTTAGGATGGTAGTTGTAAAATCGGAGGGTGGCGGGTCCGGCTCGCGATTCGCCGGTTTGCGGCAAGAACGTGTTTTTGACTTCACGATGTACTTACACGACAGACGGTTAGAATGTTGCCTGTGTACACGCGGCTTTTGTGGAGCCAATGGAGCGAGCGGACGGATTGAAGGTTTGAATTGTCCGAACGGCGCGTGCGCGTCTTCGGGCAGGATAAGCAGTGTTTGCAGCAGTTATCGTTGAGGAGGAGTACGAATGTCTGACAAGAAGATCAGAATCGGCATTGCCGGATACGGCAATTTGGGACGGGGCGTCGAAAAAAGCATTGCGCAAAACAAGGACATGAGCCTGGAAGTCGTGTTTACGCGCCGCGACCCGTCTTCGATTGATACGCAAGCGCGGGTGGAGCATATCTCCAATATCGATCAATACCGCGACAAGATCGATGTGTTGATCTTATGCGGCGGTTCGGCGACGGATCTGCCTGAACAAGGTCCGGCACTGGCGGCCAAATTCCATACCGTCGACAGTTTCGACACGCATGCCCGCATTCCGGAATATTTCGCGGCGGTCGATCAGGCGGCCAGGGAGAGCGGCCATGTGAGCGTCATCTCGACCGGATGGGACCCCGGGCTTTTCTCGCTGAACCGCGTTTTGATGGAATCGGTGCTTCCGGTAGGAGAAACGTATACGTTCTGGGGCAAAGGCGTCAGCCAGGGCCACTCCGACGCGATTCGCAGGGTGAAGGGCGTCAAATACGGCGTTCAATATACGATTCCGAATGAGCAGGCGGTCGAACGCATCCGCAATGGCGAACGCCCTGAACTCTCGACAAGGGAGAAGCATATCCGGGTATGTTATGTGACCCTGGAACCGGGGGCGGATGAGGAAGCGGTACGCCGTGAGATCGTGAACATGCCGCATTATTTTGCGGATTACGATACGACGGTGCATGTGATCAGCGAGGAGGAAATGAAGCGCGACCACAGCGCGATGCCGCACGGGGGCATCGTCATCCGGTGCGGCGTGACGGGGGACGGAACGAACCAGGTCACCGAGTTCAACCTCAAGCTCGACAGCAATCCGGAGTTTACGGCGAGCGTGCTCGTCGCCTATGCGCGCGCCGTATACAGACTCGCTCAGGAGGGACAGATCGGAGCGAAGACGGTGTTCGACGTGCCGATCGGATATTTGTCGCCGAAGTCTCCGGATGTGCTCCGCAAAGAATTGCTGTAATTCCGCTGGACGGAGATCCGATACCGCTTTGTTGATGGGTGATCCCGATGCCTGCCTGACGAAAACCGTCAGCACGTCGGTCTCGGCGATCGGCGGACTGCCGAAGCGCAACTTTTCCGAGTGCGGTGACCGGCGGATCGCAGTATACGGGTCAAAAATGGAAACGTCATGCATCCCAAATGGCAGCGGACGATGATGCCTGCGGAATGAATTTGACAGAGCCGATAAACATAACGAAAAGGCAATAGAGAAAGGATAGAGATTCAGCCGGGAAAACGGCTGGAATCCCTATCCTTTTTTATTGTTCTTCCACTTTGAATTGTGCGCTTTATGATGTTGAGAAATGGCGTCGCGCTTACGGTGCCTTGAGAGATCGCTTGCGGAATCTCATGTGGAACCCTCTTATGGCATCTTTTACGGATTCGCCGCTTGAGCCTGCTGCTGCATCAGCTGAGCGATGATCACGTCGGCCGGCTGCAGCATCAGCTGATGGTAAATGGCGGCCGCCTCTTGGCGCGTGAGGGTTTTTTGAGCCTGGAAGTCGGCACCGTTTTCCGTCCACGCCAGTTCCGGTCCGTGATATCCGAATGTGACCATCATTTTCACAGCATTATTGGCCCAGGATGCCACTTCGCCCGCCAACGGCACGTCCGCGAAAAGTTCCGTCGGATAAAGCGCGCTGTACACCTGCCATATCATGGCCGCGACTTCCTGTCTGGTCGCCAGGCGGTCCGGAAGGAAGTTGCCCGTGCCGTCTCCCTTCACCATGCCCATGTCGTGAGCGAACTGGACATACGCGGCGAGCGGGTGCCCCGCAATGTCCTGGAACGAATATTGGTCTGGCTCCGGCGCCTTGACGCCGCTGATCCGGAGCAGGTCATAGACCAGTTCCGCTCTTGTGATGCCTTCTTCCGGCGCGAAGTTTTGCGAGGCATCGTTCGGGTAGATGCCTATCGATTGCAGCGCGTAAATGAACGGTGCGTATGCGTTGTCCGGCGCAATATCCGCGAAGCCTTGCGGAATCTCTCCCTGCCGGGCGTACCCGAGCGGGTTCACGTACGGTTCTTTCATATAGAATCTTCCCGACGACTCATCAAGATGGAACGCGGTGAAGTAGGAGGCGATCTGATCGATGAACAGGCGATCGCCGACTTGCGTCAGCTGCCGCGGTCCGAGCTTGGCGTCCGTGATGACCAGGGTGCCGTCTCCGGCAACGTCCACTTTGTACACGATACCGGACAGCCGCAGGTCGGTGTAGTAGCCGGACAAGCCCGCCAACTGTTCCGGCGGATACGGTTCGAAGGCTTCCAATTCCACCGGCTGCACGTACTGCGGGAAGAACGTGTTCAGAAAGTCGAGATAGAACAGATCGCGCAGTCCGGTTTGGGTGTTAAAAGTCATAAATACGCCGACGCGTTCCTCGGGAAGAAGGAGCAGCATGGAGCTGTTGCCCGGGACGTCTCCCGCTTTCGTGAGGATCGCTTCGCTTACGCCGGCCATCGGGAACTGAATGTAAGCCTCGAAGCCGTATGTCGTGTTCGGCAGAAGCGGGTGAATGAACGAGCGGTATACCGTCATTTCTTCGACGGATTGCTCGGACAAGATGCGGGTGTTCTCATCGTCCGGATCAAGCGCTCCCCCATTCAGGAACGCAATCATGAATTTGCCCATATCTTCGGCTGTCGACAGCATGCCCCCGTGCGGCATCACGGTCGGGTTGATCACATACGGTTCGACCGGCTGGAAGGAAAGGTCATAGCCGGTGACCAACCGCTCCAGCGCCTCGTCGGTCAGCAGGTATCCGGTGCTTTCCATGCCGAGCGGTTCGAACACATGTTTCGCCATGTACTCTTCATACGGTTCGCCGCTGACTTCCTGTACGAGCAGGCCGAGCAGGAGATAGCCGAAGTTGTCGTACATATAGGCGGTGCCCGGTTCGCGAACGACGGGCGGCAGCCGCTCGGCGACGTAGTCTTCGATTGAAATGTAGTAGTCAAAATCCGTATGGATGTCCGATGTTTCCGGGTCCCGAACTTCCAATCCGCTGCGATGGGTCAGCAGATCGGCGACCGTAACCGGCTTGTCGAACGGATTCACCAGGTTCAGACCGGGCAGATAGGTCAGAATGTCTTCATGCAAATCGATCTTGCCCTGTTCAACCAACTGCATGACCGCCACTGCGGTGAACGTCTTCGATACGGAAGCGATGCGGAACAGGGTGTGTTCCGGGTCAACGGCGGTCTGATCGGCGATGTCGGCGTAACCGAAACCTTGCTGTGCGAGAATCTCGCCGCCTTTTACGATCGTGACCGCGGCGCCGATATGAAACCGGCTGACAGTATCGGAAGAGAAAAATGCGTCGAGAAAAGCTGCGGCCGTCGTTTCATCGAGAGCGATTCCCTGCGCGTTTTGCTCCGTTTCGGACGCGAACACGTGCGCAGCCGACGAGAAAACAAGCGCCGTGATCAGCATGCATGAGAACAAGATGCGGACGGCATGGTGTTTGGTGTTGCGGATGATGGCAGTAATGGTGGTTCCCTCCTCAACAAATTATTTTTTTTGCATAATAGATCCACATTAATAGATACGGTTGAAGGGGCGTGCGGTTTCCTGATTTTCACATGTTGCACGCATCGGTCTTCGTGAAGGGAAAAGTTAAGGGGATATGCGGCGGGAAGGGCTGGATAAACGCGGGACAAAGGCGTAAACTGTAAGACAGCAAGACGGGACGATAGCAGGATGAGCATTTGTGCGATCCGGAGGTTTTGCCCGTGTGAGAGAAAGCCGGTGAGCATTTTTAGAAAAATAGAATCGATCAGGTAGATGGTTAATTCACAGGAGAGCCGGCATCTCCGGAAGGAATGTCAACATGTCGGTTTGCAAACAGGCGGTATGCCGATGTCTGATTGTCAGAATGCCGGATGAATTAGACGGTAGGATTGTTGTAAGACAATGCCGGACAGCGTATTCAGAAGTGCGGATGAACTGGTCATTTGGAGAAAATAGACGGAATGGAGTTTGTGCCTATGAAATTGGTGACTTGGAATGTGAATGGGCTGCGTTCGTGTGTGAACAAAGGTTTTCTGGACTATTTCAGGCAGGCTGAGGCGGATCTGTTCTGCGTGCAGGAAACGAAGCTGACGGCGGGGCAGATCGAACTGGATATTGGCGAGGAATATATACAGTTGTGGAATTATGCAGAGAAAAAAGGGTACTCGGGGACGGCCGTATTCGCCAGAAAGGAGCCGCTGTCTGTCCGCTACGGTCTGGAAGAGGACCGGGAGCCGGAAGGCCGGATCATTACGGCCGAGTATGAGACGTTTTATCTGGTGAACGTGTATACGCCGAATGCCCGCCGCGATTTGTCCCGGTTGGGGCTGCGGCTGGAATGGGAGGATCGTTTCCGCCGTTATGTGTCGAGCCTGGATGAATGGAAACCGGTGATCATTTGCGGGGATTTGAATGTCGCGTTTCAACCGATTGATCTGAAAAACGCCAAGGCGAATGAGGGAAATTCAGGATACACGCCGGAGGAACGGGAATGTATGAAGAAGCTGCTCGATGCGGGCTTCACCGATGCGTTCCGTTATCTGTATCCCGATCGTACGGACGCCTACACCTGGTGGTCGTTCATGCCGGGGGTGAGGGAGCGGAACATCGGCTGGCGCATTGACTACTTTCTCGTGTCCGACCGTCTGGCGCCGAACATTAAGGAGGTCACACTAGAGGCGTCGGTCATGGGAAGCGACCATTGTCCCGTTGTGATGGAGATTGAACTGGATTGGTGAACGGTTGACCTTGCGGCGGAAAACCTGAAGTGAACATAAAAACCCCGGGGGGTTTTCCGGAAGTTTTGCCGGATGTGCAACGATTTTTTGCTGGATACGGGAATAGCGATATGGTATAATAGTATAAAATTCAACATCTTGTGCATTGGTCGCAATCTAACACAAGATGTTGCGGTCTCTCTCCGCATGGAGAGAGTGGATTGAAATTACGGCGGAACGTCAGACCCGTATATCCGTATCGTCTCTCTCCGCATGGAGAGAGTGGATTGAAATCGAACAGCGCCGGAATGATGGCGTCGTGATCATGGTCTCTCTCCGCATGGAGAGAGTGGATTGAAATCTCATACGAAACAACCTTCTCCGTCCGAAGGAACGGTCTCTCTCCGCATGGAGAGAGTGGATTGAAATTGTGCCGCGATTGCTGGCACAAAATGGCCGAAGAAGCGTCTCTCTCCGCATGGAGAGAGTGGATTGAAATAGATCGCCGGCACAATCGGGCGCCTCCCCATAGGGTCTCTCTCCGCATGGAGAGAGTGGATTGAAATCCGGAACTGTCCAGTTTGCGAATGGCTTTGTCACTGGTCTCTCTCCGCATGGAGAGAGTGGATTGAAATTTCGGTACCAGTCTGGTATGTGCGAATCACACGGGTCTCTCTCCGCATGGAGAGAGTGGATTGAAATGTGGACAATACTTTGAAACACGAGATCGCGCCGAGTCTCTCTCCGCATGGAGAGAGTGGATTGAAATCCTATCTTGCTTAAATGTAATTCCCACGTATCTGGTCTCTCTCCGCATGGAGAGAGTGGATTGAAATAGTCTGGACAGCGTGTGCTCCAGTTGTTGTCTGTAGTCTCTCTCCGCATGGAGAGAGTGGATTGAAATTCCAAACACTTAATAAAGACGTTTGGCGAGAAATCAGGTCTCTCTCCGCATGGAGAGAGTGGATTGAAATGCGGCGATCTGCCCGAAAAAGCTTGCCCAACTCTTAGTCTCTCTCCGCATGGAGAGAGTGGATTGAAATAGCAAACGAACAATCTCGTCCTCACGTTGGTTTGCAAGGTCTCTCTCCGCATGGAGAGAGTGGATTGAAATGCCCTGGTACGTGATGCGGATGATGTCGTTCGGCCCAGTCTCTCTCCGCATGGAGAGAGTGGATTGAAATTTAAAGCAGGTTCATCAATGAAGCGTAGGCAATCGTCTCTCTCCGCATGGAGAGAGTGGATTGAAATAAGCTGTGTGATCTCATCCTCCGGCGGCTGCGGCGTCTCTCTCCGCATGGAGAGAGTGGATTGAAATGCAATCCTGAATCCGACGAAAAAGGACTGGGTTTGTCTCTCTCCGCATGGAGAGAGTGGATTGAAATGATGAAATCAGGTATATAAAAGACCAGTTGGCACGGATGTCTCTCTCCGCATGGAGAGAGTGGATTGAAATCCGACCAGCGGTTGTGTTGGACGACTGCACCCAGTCTCTCTCCGCATGGAGAGAGTGGATTGAAATCCGAGTTCCAACTTGTCATAGTGGACCTCTGTCAATAGATTGGACAGCCAGAATCGAGAAAATTACGCAGCTTGATCGTACATTTGTTCGTATTGAACGGGCGTAAGATACCCAATTGCAGAATGAACGCGTTTGCGATTGTAGAAGA